>JACCDS010781023.1_pt1 | contig 11642 bp, 9 predicted proteins | sample 7446441 | NCBI WGS metagenome assembly JACCDS01 (sample SAMN15323445, study PRJNA562643) | freshwater metagenome | isolation source: river surface water | place: USA:Blue River Watershed | collected 2017-08-17 | reverse complement strand
CGCCACAGGCAATCGCCAGCGCCATCGCCAGCGGGATCGCAATAATCCCGACGCTGACCCCGGCCAGCAGATCTTTACCCAGCGCAGAAAACCCATAACCTTCGGCGGCAGCTTCGCGCAGCGCATGAAAAAAACGCAGTGAAAACAAGTAGGTACGATGTGACATTGCAGGCTCCTCGGCAGAGAACCGCCTGTGAGGCGCTATCAGGGCGCCAGAAATTTATCCTGTATTTTGCGCAGCACTTTCCAACGGTCCGGATCCAATAACAAGGACCAGATACTGAGCTCAAACAAGGTGTTTAAAGTCACCTTGATCAGGTGTTGGTGCTGATAAATCCAAGGCTTACTGTCACCATAAAAGCCTGGATCCATCGTATAAATGACATACTCGACGGCCTGCAGACAAGCCACCAGCGATGACACGGCCAGTAACAAGGCCATCAGAAATACCTGGGGAACATGCGCTTGTTTCTTTGCCCGAAATAACGACATCAGCTTGGCATCGTTATGATAGTGCACAATACAAAAGGCCATGACCAGGTCGATCAGCGCAGAGCTGAGATAATAAACCAGCGCAGTATCGAGCGTTTTGAGAAAGTAAGAAATAGGTAACTGCAACAGTTTGATCAGAACGATCAACAATAGTAACGGCAGGATTTGTCTGCGGTGCAAGCTCAGAACTGCAATAAAAGCAATGGAGCCAAAAGAGATCAGTCGCTCAACGTCTGGTTGGATATTCAAATAAAATGGGGCCGCAAGACTGATAAGGCATATCAGGCCAACAACCCCATTTTTGACGATGTCCGATGTGTGATTCACAAAACCTGCATAATGTAGTTTTTATTCTTTGATCCAGATAGGGCCGTCACGATCACCAATGTGCATAGTGCTGACACCCAGATCTATTTGCTTCAGGGACGCACCACCACTGACCTGAGTCAGTTCGGCTGCGGTCAGCTCGACCAGCTCTGCAGTTTGAACTTGTTGTGATGCAGGGAACAGGCGAGCGAATACTTTTGATTTTGCATTGAATTTCATAGTGAGTAAATCCCTTATTTGTAAAGTTTTTTTCGTTCGGATTTGAAAATGCACTGAACCGGATCGAGGCTGATCCAACAGGCGCCAGTTCATTTAGCAAAGGCAATGCCAAATAGGGGAAGCTTAGAGGGAATTATACTATTTCCTTATTTATCATTTAGATAGAAAGTAAAATCAAACGCAGCAGCACGATCCCACTGGCAAAAGCGGCGTGTTTTTTCCGATCTGGTGACAGATCTTTGCCGCCTGAGTTGCCGATACGTTGCCACTATGCTGTCAAAATTTTGTCGCGTTCTGCCGTTGGAATGTTAGCAGTCGGCTCACTGCGACAATTTGCCACATGCCGCTTTACGGCAAGCCCCGCTATATTGCTGGCAGACAGCTTGCTGCTGGCCGCCAGTCAAGTGACACACCGTGACATTTCAGGCATGAAGCTTTAGGCTGTTTCTGTCAGTTTTTTGCAACGGGCGCCCTGCGCCCGCTTTTTTTCCTACATTCTGCCTGCGTTACAGGGATCCGAATGGCCAGTAGCCCAACCACTTCTGCAGCTTTTCACGGCACGAATCCACTGCATCAGCTCATCAGCTTTCGCTGGGGACTGGTGCTGACCACTTATCTGGCGGCCGCCGCAGGCTTCGCGCTGGATATGCCGATCAGCAGCTGGCCACTGATGTTTTTACTGCTGTTGCTATACGGCTGCAGCAATCTGGTGTTGCGCTGGTTGCCGGGCGCCAGTCAGTGGCCACAACGTATTTTTGCGCTGGCGATCCTGCTTGACCTGGCTTTATTCAGTCTGATGCTGGCGCTCAGTGGTGGGGCCGGTAACGGCCTGATTGCGCTGTTGCTGTTACCTGTCGCTATCAGCGCCGTACTGCTGCCCGGCCGTCTGGCGCTGCTCACCGCGACACTGGCGGTGGCCTGTTACCTGGCACTTGCGCTGCTGCTGCCCGTCCACAATAGCCACGGCAATATGTTGCAACTGGAACCGGTCGGATCTGTATCAGCCAGCCAGCCGATGCCGGCGGAGCATGCCGGCATGGACCACAGTCAGATGTCACATCCGCTGGCCGTGAAGGAAGTGGCCACCCCCGCTAACCTGCCGAGTTTTCATTCACATCTGTGGCAAATGGCCTGGGCTTTTACTTTGTCTGCCTTTTTTATCGCCGCTTTTGTCAGTGCGCAGGCCCGGCTGGTGCGGCAAAAATCGCAGCAACTGGCTAAATTCCAGCAACAACAGTGGCAGCAGGAACAAATGCTGGCGGTGGCGACTTATGCCGCCAACGCGGCGCACGATCTGGCCACCCCGCTGCAAAATCTGACACTGCTGACCGATGAACTGATGACAGACCAACACGCAAAACAAGCAGATGCAACACTGCTGGCTGATTTACGCCAGCAGGTCGACCGCTGCCAGCACATCGTTCAGCAACTGCGGCACAATGCGCAGCAGTTACGGGACAAAAACAGCCCTGAACCGCTGCATCAGGTCAGCCAGCGGGCTATTCAGCTGTGGCTGGTCAGCCGGCCGGACATCAGTGCCGTGCTGGACGAGCAAGTCGACAACAGTCTCTGCCCGGTTACCGATACGTTGGCCTGGTCGGCGGCGATTTTTAACATTCTCGATAACGCAGCCGATGCCAGTCAAAGCGCGGGGCACAACAAGCTGGAGCTGCAACTTCGCCAGCAGCAGGGCCATTTTCTGCTGCAGATCCGCGATTTTGGCCAGGGGTTGAGCGACGCACAACTAAAAGCGCTGGGTCAGCAACCACAGCAAAGTGATGAAGGGCTCGGCCTTGGCCAGTTTCTGGCCAGCAGCTCGATTGAACGGCTGGGTGGCCGTATTCTGCGACAGAATCGGCCAGCCGGTGATGGGTTGCTGACCCGGATTGATTATCCGGCCGGAGCGCTTTGATGCGGCTGCTCATCATGGACGACGATGAAGTGTTGCTGCGCACGCTGCAGCGCCGTTTCAGCTCTCAGGGCCATCAGGTGCAGGTATTTGCCGAACCACCGCCGCTGAGTACAGTGCTGGCTCAACCCTTTGATGCCTGTCTGATTGATTTGCGTTTTGGCGCCAGCTCTGGTTTGCAATATATAGCCCCGCTGCGCGCAGCCTGGCCACAATGTCGTCTCTTTGTGCTGACCGGTTACGCCAGTATCGCAACGGCGGTACAGGCGGTCAAACTGGGCGCCGACGACTATCTGACCAAGCCAGTGGATTTTCAACTGTTGTCGCAGGCGCTGACCGGTCAACCGACGGCCGGGGTCAGCACCGAACAGCCGGACGATTTGTTGTCCGCTGAACAAGTTGAATGGGAGCATATTCAGCGGGTGCTGGCACAGCAGGAAGGTAATATCAGCCAGACCGCGCGCGCCTTGGGCATGCACCGGCGCACTTTGCAGCGAAAATTGCAAAAACGCCGGCCGGCCTGAGTCCAAACCGCTGTCACAGCACCATTTGAGCATCAGGCTGCACATGCTGGCTGCAGACCATCGCACGGGCTATCACAAGCTGCGACGAGATCGATCAGAGAAAACTGCATGACTGAGCGGGCGTACAGCCGCAGCTCAGTCACTGACAGCCGCCCGTCCAACGGCTGTACTATGAGTCTGTACTACTGGGATGTACTATGGGGCTGTACTGTTGGGCTGCATTATGGGCCCGGGGCGGTGGCAGGATTCAGAGTCCGGGCCTGATGTTCAGCGCCAGTGTCCGGACCCAAAGCCAAACCCAATACTCAGACTAAGTGCTCAGACTAAGTGCTCAGACAAAGCATTGAGCCTAAACATTCAGGCGCGTGGATTGGCCCAGGCCGCGGCTTGCGCCTGACTATGGCGGGCCGCTTTGGCGGCGGCTATTTGCTGACGCGCCAGAATCGCAAGGTCAGCATGAATTCCGCCGGCAGTGACTAAACGCCCGGCGCCCGGGCCTTTGAGCACCAGCGGATTGGCCTGATACCACTGGCTTTCAATGACAAACACATTGTCGCACGGCAAAATCGCCGCCAGCGGATCATCCGGCGCCACCTGTAACAGCTCAACCCGGGCTTTGGGCCCTTGTTCGGTCACCGTCAGCGTCGCGACATAACGCAGCACTTTGCCGGCTTGCTGCGCCTGTGCAAAAGTCGCCGCTAACGCTGTATCCAGTTCGGTACGCCGCTGCCAGAAGTCATCCCAGCCAAGCGTATCCAGCCCTGCTGGCAACAACGGCGTCAGCGCGATGTCGTCCAGTTCCAGGCTGAGCCCCAGCTCACGCGCCAGCACCAGCAACTTGCGCTGTACGTCTTTGCCGGACAGATCATCACGCGGATCTGGTTCGGTCAGGCCTTCCGCCTGCGCCTGCAGCACAAACTCCGAAAAAGGCCGGCTGCCGTCGTATTTGCACAACAACCAGGACAAAGTGCCGGAAAAAATACCGCTGATCTGGCGGATCTGATCGCCGGAACTTTGCAGCTCCTGCAACAGCCGCTGCACCGGCAGGCCGGCGCCACAAGTGGTATTGGCCAGCCAGCTGACCTGCTGTTCGGCCACCGCAGCCGTCACCTGCTGATATTGTGGCAAAGGCAGCGTCACACCCTGCTTGTTGGCGCTAATCAAATGACAACCGGTGCGGACAATCTCGGCGTAATCTTCCGCAAAAGCGCGGCTTGGCGTAATGTCGACCAAAACTTTAGGGTCCGGCAAACCGGTCAAATAATCCAGCAATTGCTGTTTCTGATAAGGCGCCGCCCGGGTCAGTGCAGCCGCCCATTCATGCACATCAATCTGGTCGCTGAACACCGCCTGGCGTGAATTAAAGACCCCGGCCAGCCGCAGTTCAATCTGACCGCTGTAAGCCTGTTGTTGCTGCGCCAGCAAGCTGAGAAACTCAGAGCCGACATTGCCGGTGCCAGCCACCACAATATTGAGCCGCACAGTGCTGGGCTGCAGCAACTGGTGCAGTTCAGTCAGCTCAGCCGGCGTCAACGCCGGGCTGAACAGCCACAGCGCCAGTTCGTCGTCCTGATAGCTGTGCGCCGGTTGCTGGCGTTCCAGCCAGTGCGCGGCCTGCAGTGGCAACTGACGCAGTTGCCGGGCAGCCGGTTTAAGCCAGGCCACCGCATAAAACTGTTCAGAACTGACGCGCGGATAAATCTGTTGCTGGCCCAGGAAGGTCAGTAAGGCTTCCAGATTTTTCTGTGCAACCAGCCATTGGCGGCCTTGGATCGCTGGCGCGGCAAACACCGGAAACTGCAGCACAGCAGCCGCAGTGCGGGCGTCCAGCCGACAACTGGCCGGCAGATTCAGTAACACCGCATCCGGTAAGTCGGTGACAAACTGCACTTCAATGGCACTTTGCCGGCTGACCCGACAACCCGGCTGGTCAGGTTCATAACTGCTGCGCACCACCAGTTCCGCCGGATGCAGCCCCAGCGGCTGCAGCGTTTTGGCATGCAGCACCGGGTTGCCCAGTTCAGCCAGACGCACCGCCAGCGCCCAGGGCACTTGCCGATAAGCTTTGGCAGACGGCACTTTGCGCGGATCTGCACTGTAAATCGCATCGACATCGGTCCAAATCTGTACCACGTCCGCTTTAATCAGCGCCCCAACAATAGTGGCGGAATAATCGCTGCCGTTGCGCCCTAACGTGATGCTGTTGCCGGCGTTGTCGCGCGCAATAAAACCGGTCACGACCTGAAAACCGCTGTGTTGCAGCGGCGCCAACAGCTGCGATGAGGTGTCCCACAGCACTTTGGCTTCCTGCTGTGGCTGTTGTTCCAGCCGCAAAAAATCGCGGGCATCAATGGCTTGGGCTTCCACGCCACGCTCCAGCAACACGGCGCTGAGCAACAAAGCCGACAGTTTTTCACCGGTGGCCAGCACTTCGTTATGCAGCCCCTGCGCGGCTTGCGCCGGCAGCTGCGCCAGCCATTGATTGAGCGTATTCAGCGCCTGTGGCGCCGTCGCGGCCGATAAAGTGCGGTTGACCAGCAAACGCAGCTGCGCAGCCAGTTGCTGCCAGGCCTGCTCAAAAGCAGCCGTATCGGCCGTCACGTCCAACAGCGCCAGCAGATGATCGGTGGTATCACCGGGTGCAGAGACCACCACCCAGCTGTTGCGCTCGTGCTGTGCCAATAAAATGTCGGCGACCGCATGAAAACGTTCGGCAGTCGCCAGGCTGCTGCCACCAAATTTATGCACCACCGTTTTGGCGGCTGGCGCGGATGCTGTTGCGGCCGCCGCCTGCTTTTGAGAAACCTGCTGTTGAGAATGCTGTACTGCCATGAAAATCACCAGAGTGCGGTCAAAGCCGGATTAAGACGAAATTGTTGTTCAGAAAGGCTGCTGGCCGCTTCGCTCTTTTGCTGCTGGACCACAGCACTGCCGTGAGCTGGCAGATCCCGTGCGATCGCTTGCTGCACCGCAGCAAAAGCCTGGGCTAAATCAGCCAGTAAGTCGCGTGGATCTTCAATACCGACCGAAATACGGATCAAGGTCGGGCCTATGCCCGCCGTTTTTTGCGCCTGCGCATCCATCGAGGCATGAGTCATCGAGCCTGGGTGGCAAATCAGGCTTTCAATACCGCCCAATGACTGCGCCAGCGTGAAGCACTGCAGCGCCTCAAAAAATACCGCCAGGTATTTTTCATCGGCCGCAAGGTCAAAACTCAGCATGGCGCCAAAACCGTGCTGCTGCGCTTTGGCAATCGCATGGCCCGGATGGTCCGGTAAGCCCGGATAATAAACAGTGCCGGCCAGCGGCTGTTGTTGCAGATAGTCAACCACCAGCGCGGCATTTTCCTGATGCGCCTTCATCCGGGGCAATAAAGTACGGATACCGCGCAGTGTCAGATGCGAGTCAAAAGCGCCAGCCGTCAGGCCCAGGCAATTGGCCCACCATTTCAGCTCATCCCCCAGTTTCAAATCTTTGATCACCAGCGCGCCGCCGACAATGTCACTGTGGCCATTGAGGTATTTGGTGGTGGAATGCAGCACCAAATCGGCACCCAGCGCCAGCGGGTTCTGCAGCACCGGCGATAAAAACGTATTGTCGACCAGCACCAGCGCATTCAGCGGTTTGGCCAACTGACAAACCGCCTGAATATCAGTGATTTGCAGCAGCGGATTGCTTGGTGTTTCCAGCCAGATCAGTGTCGGCTGCGCCGCTTTGACCTGCTCTGCCCAGTCGGCTTGCTGGAAATTGACAATCACCAGCTTAAAAGCGCGTTTTTTGGCCGCCAGATTGGTGAACAACCGGTAGCTGCCGCCATAACAGTCATGCGGGATCACCAGCGTGTCATCCGGGGTCAGCAGTTGCAGTGCCAGCACGCAGGCAGACATGCCGGTATTGGTGACGATGGCTTTGGCACCGCCTTCGAGCTCACATAGCGCATCGGCCAGCAAATCGCGGGTCGGGTTGTTAGAGCGCGAATAGTCGTATTTACCCGGCTGGCGAAAGGCCGGTAATTCGTAAGTGGAAGTCAGGTACATCGGGGGGGTGACAGCCCCGTAAGCGGGGTCCTGCGCAATACCGGCGCGGGCTGCAACTGTCGCGGAATGACGATTAGACATCACTGACCTCATACTTTTAGATGTTTAGATGGCCAAAAGTATACAGAGCCAAAAAGGGAAGTCAAAACATTTAGACGTCTATCATGATTATTTCTTGCGCACAGTTTGTTTATGAGCGTATAAAGAGATAAAATTTCGGGCCAATTTTCAAGGGATGCTGAGCTTTCGCCCGCTTTGCGCGCACAGACGGACGGCAGAAACCGTCGGAATGCCAGTCGATTCCTGCACACAACTAATAACAACTCAAGGTACAACTATGGCAAAGTGGAATGGTGAATACGTACACCCTTACGCAGAACACGGTAAAAAATCAGAACAGGTGAAAAAAATCACCGTCTCCATCCCCCTGAATGTGCTCAAAGTGTTGACTGATGAACGCACCCGCCGTCAGGTGAACAATCTGCGTCATGCCACCAACAGCGAATTGCTGTGCGAAGCCTTTCTGCATGCTTTTACCGGCCAGCCACTGCCTGCCGACGAAGATCTGCGTAAAGACAATCCGCATCAAATTCCGGTCGAAGTTCGCAACATCCTCACCAGCATGGGCAAACCTATCCCGGTGATCCAGGAAGCGGAATCCGACGAAGAGTAACAGCGCCGCAGCGTTGTCCGGTCTGGCCAGACCGCTTTATTCAAACTCCTCAGACAACGCCCGGCAACCCTGATAAATTTCAGACAACAGTATTGAATTAAAAAACCGCGGCTTGCCGCGGTTTTTCTTTTCAGTTCATCCGGCGCAAAGCACGCCGTCACTGTGCCAGATAATTGGCCGGCAATGGCAGCCGCGCCACACCAGAAGCCACTGCCGCTTCTGCCACAGCTTTGGCTACACGCGACAACAGCCGCGGGTCCATTGGTTTTGGAATGATGTACTCAGCGCCAAATTCCAGTTTATCAACCTGCGCAGCCTGCAATACCGCGGCCGGCACCGGCTCTTTGGCAATAGCCCGAATAGCATGCACCGCTGCGATTTTCATCTCGTCGTTGATGACCCGGGCCCGCACGTCCAGAGCACCGCGGAAAATAAACGGGAAACACAGCACGTTATTGACCTGATTCGGATAATCCGAGCGGCCCGTCGCCATGATGATGTCGCTGCGCTCAGCAAACGCCTGCTCCGGGCGGATCTCCGGATCGGGGTTGGAACAGGCAAAGATCACCGGTTTGTCGGCCATCAGTTTAATGGCGGCCGGCGGCAGCGCGTCTGGCCCGGACACACCGATAAAGACGTCAGCGCCATCCAGTGCATCTTCCAGCGTGCGTTTGTCGGTGTTGTTGGCAAACATGGTTTTGTATTTGTTCAAATCTTCGCGGCGCGTGTGGATCACACCTTTGGTGTCCAGCATATAGATGTATTCGCGCTTGGCGCCGCATTTGATTAAAAGCTCCATACAGGCGATAGCGGCTGCGCCGGCGCCCATACAAACGATGGTCACTTTGCGGATATCTTTGCCCTGGATTTCCAGCGCATTCAGCAACCCGGCAGCGGTGACAATGGCCGTACCATGCTGGTCGTCATGGAATACCGGAATATTGCAGCGTTTGATCAGCTCTTTTTCAATCTCAAAGCATTCCGGTGATTTGATATCTTCCAGATTAATGCCACCAAAGGTGTCGGCGATATTGGCCACCGTGTTGATAAAATCTTCGGTGGTGCGGTGCGTTACTTCGATATCAATCGAATCAAGGCCGGCAAAACGTTTAAATAACAACGCCTTACCTTCCATCACTGGCTTGGAGGCCATAGGGCCGAGGTTGCCAAGGCCTAAAATGGCGGTGCCGTTGCTGATCACCGCCACCAGATTACCTTTGGCGGTGTATTTATACACGTTATCAATATCTTCAGCGATTTCGCGCACCGGTTCGGCCACGCCCGGGCTGTATGCCAGCGCCAGATCAGTGACGGTTTCGGCCGGTTTACTGATCTCAATGCTGATTTTGCCTGGTTTGGGTTCGGCGTGATATTGAAGCGCTGCTTTCCTGAAATCTGACATGGTAAGAGTCCTGCGGCTGAGCCCTGAGGGCTTTTCTGTTATTTGCCAATTACTTTTGCGAGGGTAAGCGCAAAAGGCGGCTCATTGTAAAGAGCCTGTGCGTGCATGCCTATGAACTTCACGCTGGTAATACCTCTGTCCAGCGGGTCCGGCGATGTTTTTTAACGTGGCAGGTGGTGACTTGGCGGTGATCCGTGTCTGCGCACTTTTTCACCGTCAGTCAGTTATAACAAGTTTTCGCCGGTGCGCCAAGTCGGTGCAACCGCAAGTTTTAGTCGCAGAATTTCCGCGCCCAGAAAAGCAAAAAGGCAGCCTGAGCTGCCTTTTTGTCGAAATTCGGGATTATTTTGCACCCAGAACTGCGAAACGCTTTTTGAAGCGGTCAACACGGCCGCCAACGTCCAGCACTTTTTGCTTACCGGTGTAGAACGGGTGGCAAGCTGAGCAAACGTCCAAGTGGATGTCTTTGCACAGGGCAGAACGGGTTTTGAAGCTGTTACCGCAAGTACAGGTTGCAGTGATTTCTTTGTATTCCGGATGGATACCTGATTTCATGGTGTTACCTCGTTAGGGCCGTATCGCTATCTGATCAGCAAATCTGTCAGACACCATACGCATTTCAGTTAATTTAGGGCGCGTAGCTTAAAGGATCAGCGCAAGCCGTTCAACTTTATTCTGCAGTTGTGCGCAAAAATAGCGCAGAAAAAAAGCAAAAACAGCGTGTTGCCCGCGGTTCTGCCCCCGGCTCCCGAAAAAGCATTGTGACGGAGCCTGCCGACTGGCTACACTCTGGCGCCATGACCTGACGATTTTAAGCCTGAATTGCCATTTTGAACCGGATCCGCGTCGCCTTACCTGTGCCTTTGCACCAGCATTTTGACTATCTGCTGCCGCCTGGCGTGACCACCAGCCCCGGCTGTCGGGTGCGGGTGCCGTTTGGCAAACGCGAGCTGATTGGCATCTGCTGGCAGCTTGACCCACCGGTTGATACAGCATCGACATACGAACTGAAAACCGTGCTGGCCGTGCTGGACGAACACCCCGTGATAGGCCCGCAACTGCAGCAACTGCTCAGTTTTGCCGCCGACTATTACCATCACCCGCTCGGCGAAGTGCTGGTCAGTGCGCTGCCGGCTTTATTGCGTGAAGGTAAACCGGTGCTGGGCGGCCACAGCCGCCAGCTGCAACTTACCGAAACCGGCCAGCAGACCAGCGCCGACACGCTGAAAAGAGCGGCCCGCCAGCTGGCGTTGTGGCAACGGCTGCAACAAGGCCCGTTGTCTGAAACAGAGCTCAGCGGCGACAGCGCCAGCGTGCGTGCGCTCGTCGACAAAGGATTGGCACAGTGGCAACTGCTGGCTTTTGAGCCTTTTACGCCTTTGCCGGAGCGGCAAAAAGCGCTGGCGCTGAACCCGGCGCAGGCACTCGCCGTTACCGCCATCAATCAGGCTGGCGGCACTTTCCAACGTTTTTTACTCGAAGGCGTTACCGGTTCTGGCAAAACCGAAGTCTATTTGCAGGCCATAAGCCCGGTATTGCAACAAGGCCAGCAAGTGCTGGTGATTGTGCCGGAAATTGGCCTCACGCCGCAGACGCTGGCGCGCTTTGCCCAGCGTTTTGCCGTGCCATTACAAATCTGGCATTCGAATATGACCGACGCCGAGCGGCTGCTGGCCTGGCAGCGCAGCGACAGCGGTGAAGCGGCCATCACCATCGGCACCCGCTCTGCGCTTTTTCTGCCATTTCGCCGGCTCGGCTTGCTGATCATCGATGAAGAACACGATAACTCGCTGAAACAGCAGGATGGGTTTCGCTACCACGCCCGCGATCTGGCGGTAAAACGTGCCGCGCTGACGCCCTGCCCTGTCGTACTTGGTTCGGCCACACCCAGTCTCGAATCGCTGTACAACGTGCAGCAAGGCCGCTTTGTGCATCTGCAGTTGCCACAGCGCGCCACCTCGCAGCAAGTGCCACGGATTGAACTGCTGGATTTAAAACAACAGGTGCTGAAACAAGGTCTGGCGGATGGCACCATTCGTCAGATTGAGCAGCGGCTTGG
>JACCDS010316988.1_pt1 | contig 11643 bp, 13 predicted proteins | sample 7446441 | NCBI WGS metagenome assembly JACCDS01 (sample SAMN15323445, study PRJNA562643) | freshwater metagenome | isolation source: river surface water | place: USA:Blue River Watershed | collected 2017-08-17 | reverse complement strand
CTGGTGACCTTGTCAGGGTGCGCAGCAACCCCGCAGACAGTTTCGAACATCTGTCCCCCGTTCCCGCAACTTCCAGAGGCGTTGCTCAAGGAGCCACCGACCCTGTATCTGTTACCGCCGGAGATGAGGGCAAGGTGAGCTGTGGGCAGCTTGCCGAAGATGCTGCCCAGACCACACTGATGCTGATTGAATTGCAGCGCTGGTACGAGCGGCAGGTTCAGGCAGCGCAATGAAATTTTCTGACGTGCCCCCTGGTTGCCATCACGGTAGCTAGGGGGCTTTTTGCATTTGTGGCCTTGCAAAGGCTACCCATGAATGTCATGACGCCATCCTGATTAGTTCTAGCCGACGCTCTGTTACGCAGTGGCTGTAACTGCAGGTGATAACGCTCCATTGAGCCAAAATTCGATGCTGGTCACAGAGCTTGATGGTGCAATGATGAATTTTCAACTCGTGGGGTCATCAAAAAGATGACTGTGGTATCATCTTAAAGATAATATTGTTGGATCAGAGCACCCGAATGAACAAAAGCACCGAGTTGTTGCTCACTGATGCGTCACAAGCCCAACGTGAGCGCCTGGCTTTCGTTGAGTTGCGCGCGTTCTTTACAGGGGAACTTAGGCGTTCAGACATTGAGGCAAGATTTGGGATCAAGCCTGCAGCTTCTTCACGTGATTTGGCCCTTTACAAAGAGATAGCGCCAGATAATCTGGTCTACGACTTGGTCCGACGTTGCTACAGACCTGCTGCTAAGTTCTCTCCAATCTTCGAGCTTAATTCAGACCGTGTTCTCGCGTGGCTCTTACAGGGCTTTGGCGACGGGCTGGATCTCGGTCTGAAGCGCACAGTGCCTTGTGAAGGTGCAGGGCAGCTTATCTTCCCCAATCTCAACATTTTGGGAGAAGTCACGAGATGCATCTGCTCAAAGCAGGCGCTTGAAATCGACTATTTTTCTCTTTCTTCTGGCCAAAAAAAGCGAGAAATCGTACCCGTGGCTTTGGCAGACAATGGTCTTCGTTGGCATGTAAGAGCGTTTGATCGGGACCGAGGTCGGTTCGGAGATTTTGTTTTGACTCGAATTACCGGCGCTCGAATCAAAGAAGGCAATGTGCCGGAAGAACAATTGCTTGTATCTGATGATCAATGGACTCGTATTGTTGATATGGAGTTAGTTCCTCATCCAGGGGTCGCGTATCCAACTGCAGTTGAAGCTGACTACGGAATGTGCAACGGTGTTCTGCGAATCAAAACGAGGGCGGCTCTGGCTGGGTACTTCTTGCGTAGGTGGTCAGTCGACTCCAGTGAAGAACATTGTCTAGACCCACAATCCCACCATTTGTGGTTGAGAAACCATCAAACCCTTTACGGAGTTGAGAGCGCAACCATTGCACCTGGATGCAGTAGATGAAGACCAATCTCAAAGCCGTAGAACCGACTCAAGACCACAGAAATTCGAAGATGAAAAATTCAGAGCAAAAATACAAATTACTTTCGATGTTTACAGGCATCGGTGGCCTGGATATGGGGTTTGAAGGTGGTTTCAAGTACAAGTCAACTACTTATAAGCAGCAGCCATTTGAGAATGTTGCTGCTTATGAGAAGGATTCACTTTGCGTTGAAACCATAAAGCGAAATCTGGATATTCCAATTCATGAGCATGAATTGTCTACCGACTCAGTCAAAAAATTTCCCAAGGCGGATGTTCTGATTGGCGGATTCCCGTGCCAAGACTTTAGCTCTTGTGGACCTAAGAGAGGCTTGACATCTGAACGAGGGCAACTTTATCGAGTCCTGGTTGAGTACATGAAGCAGCATAAGCCGCTTGTGGTGTGTGGTGAGAACGTACCGAACCTTGGACGGATGCAAGGTGGGGAAGTGCTCAAGACAATCGTTGAAGATTTGGAAGAGGTCGGGTACAACGTTCAAGTCTGGGATCTATATGCCCCTGATTACGGCGTTCCACAAAGTAGGCGTCGTTTGTTTTTCGTTTGCACCAGGAAGGACTTGCCTGGGCAGCCGACGATTCCCAAACCCACCTTTAAGGAAAAGCATCGCACAACCAAGTGGGCAATTGACGATCTGAAAAACGTCATAGACGAATCCATTCCTAACCAGAGTCAGTACTTCAAAGCTTCAAGAGCAAAGAAGGGTAATGGTCAAGGAGATGAAACCTGCAAGGCTGATGCACCTTCATACACAATTCGAGCCAACGCAAAATCAAGAGTGCAATTTCATTACGATTTGGAACGACGATTGACAATTCGTGAATGCGCTCGACTGCAAACGTTTCCTGATTCGTTTGTATTTCCACACTCTGCGACTGCAAGTGTGATGCAGATTGGAAACGCAGTGCCGCCAGTACTGGCATACGCTGTTGCGAGTTCTATCGCTAGTTTTCTGCAATCTTTAGATAAGTGAGGAAGCCATGGATGAAAGTCAACGGAAATCAGTTTTTGACTATGTTTTCCAAAAGGCAGACGCAATTGGGTACATGGGTTTTGACTCAGCAGAAAGTAAGAAATTTCAAGACGGACTTGAAGCTGACGATGAACTGATGAAATTGGCGGGTGAGAGGCTTCAAAGAAAATATATCAAAGACACGATACTTAACAGATATAGCAAGCTGCGCCGCTATATTGATACAAGTGATGTTCTCGGTGCTATTGATGGCATTGCAGTAGAGAACATAGTTGGGACTAAGGATGAGTTAGAGAACGGCTTGTTCAAGATCGTGCTCGGCGACCGTGAAATTCCTTGTACCAGCGCAAGCTTTTCAGAATGGCAAACGGTACTCAAACGATTTGGGGCGCTTGACAGCGATAGCTTGCGTTTTGCGTTCATTACGTGCGGTGGAATCAAAGAATCCGCAGAAGCAACCGAACAAGTTAAGAAGATATTGCGCTCGTATGGTGTTGTGCCTTTTATAGTCAAGCCAAATGAAGCAAAGGAAGATATCAATAAATTTCTTGGCGGCGCTAATAAAGCAAAAAAACTAAATGCAGATGTGGTGCTTTCAAAAATCGTTGAAAGCTTTGTAGATGATGCTGAAAGAGCTAGCTTTCGAGTCAAAAAAGCAGATGTTCATCGCTTCGTTTCGAGCCTGCTTTCAAAGCGATTCTTGATTGCAACAGGTTTAGCAGGATCAGGTAAGACAAAATTAGCCCAAATTTTTGCGGCTTGGATTACACCGACCATTGTGTCTGCAGATCCCTTTGCGCCCGGGCAAAAGGTGGAGTCTGATCGGACTACTTACTTTGTTAAATCATCTGGTCCAGAATTTGTTGAATTTTGGAATGGAGTAGATCCACAAACTTCGACACGGGTTGGGTTGCCGAGAAGGATGATTGAAGAGTGGGCTGATTACATATCATTGAATCAGTTGAGCTCAAGTACTCCTGCTCGTGACATCAGGGAAGCAGTTAAGGTAGGAAGCCGCTACAGCGATCAGTTGCATAGTTTTGAGACTCATCTCAAGGCTGCCGCATTTGCATTGCTTGATAGCAGAGGAAAACTGCAGGGGATGCGGTGCTACGAAATCGTTTCAGTTGGAGCTGATTGGACCGGAAGCGAAAATATTCTTGGCTATCCGAATGGCCTTGATTCTTCTGTCTACGTTTCAAAGCCCGCGCTTGACTTAATTCTTCGCGCGCAGCTTAACCCGCATCTCCCACACTTTCTAATTTTGGATGAAATGAACCTCTCACATGTCGAGAGGTACTTTGCTGATATTTTGTCTGTGATTGAATCCGGGGAAATGATTCACTTGCACAAAGACTCTGAACGCAAAGCTGATGGCGTTCATGTGCCCCAAGAGGTTGGGTTACCACAAAACCTGTTCATTATTGGAACAGTGAATGTGGATGAGACAACTTACATGTTCTCGCCAAAAGTGCTTGATCGAGCCAACGTCATTGAATTTCGAATGGATGCAAACGATTTGGCGTCCTTCCTTCAGTCTCCGGTCAAGCCCGATCTGCAGATGATGTCAAGCGGAGGCGAGGGTTTTGGGGTGAATTTCACCGCTAGCGCATCAGGAGAGTTTTCGCCATTCATCGGCTCTCTCAAATCCAAATATGAACTGGAGATGATGCTGTTTTTCCAGGTGTTGAGCACCAGTGGTGCGGAATACGGCTACCGAGTGGCGCATGAAGCGGCTCGCTTCGTGCACGCTTTTAAAGAGCTCGGAGGGTATGAGGAGGCAGACTTGACTTGGTTTAACGACGCCTTTGACTATGTGGTTGCTCAGAAATTTCTGCCCAAACTTCACGGATCGCGGGCTAAGCTGGGACCGTTGCTGAAGAAGCTTTGGTTCCTCTGCGTAACCAATCAGGAGCGATCTGGCCGTGAATTGCTTGAGGCGGCTGAGTTTGCGGCTAAGTCAACAGAAAAGCAGTTCGAACCCTCTTCAGTGATCCCCTCGGACGCATCATTCAAGGTGAGTGCAGAAAAAATCAATCGGATGTGGCGGTTGCTCAACGATAACGGATTTGCGTCGTTCGCCGAGGCTTGAATATGCGGGCACTCAGAGAATGCGACGTCGAATTCCGCGCAGCATCGGGTGCCTTATTAGCTCGAGTTCGATTGACGCCATCTAAGGATGCCGTTAGCGACGCTACGGCCCCGCTTGTTCAAATCGATGATGCTGACGCTAGAGAGCATGGTGAAACTTCGGTTCAGCTGCGCGAGTCTGAGCGGTATGAATATCAAGTTCTCTCGGAAATCAATGGCGATTTTAGGCTTCGTTGTAGTTTATCTACTAGGCGCAGGAGCCTTGGATCACATGAAGGCCCCGATGCGGGGCTACTTGAGACTAGAAATTTTTGCGGAACGCTCCTTATGGAGCTTGTGAGCGGTACAGCAGACAGTGATAAGCCTGCTGTGTCTTCGGCTTTTATTGATGTCCGTTCACTCAAACTTGACTATCGGACTGAATATCGAGGCATGCTTCGAAGGCTGGCTGATGAAATTGCTAGTCTGGTGGCAGACGCGCGATCATCGGCCAAGGTCGGTTTCAAGTCATCTTTTGAAGAGCGAAAAGATGAGGGATGGCTTCAACTTCAATTAGAGTTGCTTCGTGAGATTCTGGACAGTTCTGATTTCGCGGCTGCGCTACAACGGATCATTAGCTTTCCTCATGAAACGCTGTCAACGGTGATTGATTCGGTGCCGAGTGATCGGCCGATTCGTTGGACCTCCTCGGCGGTTCGGCATTTAGTGTCCATGAATCCCAGGCGAGCAATTCCCGCATTGCACCCACTGCGAATTTCTGCGGGACTTGAAAGTGTCGCTGAGCGAGTTTCAATCCCTCGTCGCTTACGGGATCTGGATACTCCAGAGAATCGCTTCATCAAGTTCGCTCTAGGGGAGTTCCGTTCATTTCTTGCGCACGCCGAGAGAGTTTTTGAAGACTCGAAGGGCTGGGCTGTTTCAGCGGCGCTGTCTCGTAGGCTTTACGCGATGGTCGATGACTGGCTTGGGCGATCATTTTTTCAGGAGATCGGTCCCATGCGCATCGCTCCTCTAGGTAGCCCCGCTTTGCAAAGAAAGGCGGGATATCGCGAGGTGTTGCGTTGGTGGCTTAGATTTAAGACTGCTGCTGAATTGTCCTGGGATGGAGGGGAAGACTTATTTAAGGCGGGCCAGAGAGATGTCGCTAGTCTGTATGAGTACTGGCTTTTCTTTGTGCTCATGGATTGGTTCTATCTCACTTGCCGTTCAGGGGATCGTCCAGCGATTGAAGACTTGATTGAGGGGCTAGAAGAGGGCTCGCCCAATTTGAGGTTGAAAAAAAGCATGGAACTGGGCCCATTTGAGGGAGCAATTTCGATGGGCTCCAGGAAACTGAACGCAAGGTTTTCATACAACAAACGATTTGGAGCTGTTTCAGAGAGATCCAAGCGTGGAAGTTGGACCAGGGCCTTGCACCCTGACTACACACTTACCTTTTGGCCAGAGGGTGTGAGCGAAGTGATCGCGGAACGCGAGGAGCTGCTTGTCCATATTCATTTTGACGCGAAGTACAAGATTGAGAGCATTGAGGGGCTCTTTGGACTAGATGGCAGTGATGACGTTGATGAAGAAGTTGAGGGCAATTACAAGCGTCAAGATCTGTTGAAAATGCACGCCTATCGCGACGCAATCAAAAGATCTCAGGGCGCATTCATCCTTTATCCGGGGCGATCCGTGCAGCCCACAAGATTCACAGGCTTCCACGAAATATTGCCGGGACTTGGCGCTTTTGGAGTCTCTCCTGACGAAAGCGGGAATGCGCAAGGAATGGATGATTTATCCAATTTCTTGAATGAGTCATTGAAGCACCTGTGCAATCGTGCAACATCGAGAGAACGTGCTAGCTTTCATCTTTCGCGTTCCTATGCGACTGATTTACCTCAGAACTCTCATCCTCGCTTCTCTCTTCCCGAGTTTGATTCACTCAATTCTGATGCTATCGCGTTGCCTCCAACAGAGCATATGGTGTTGATTGCGTGGCGTGCCGATATCGCGCAACTAGCTTGGATGCAAAAAATGGCAGCGGGGGTTGTGCGACTTGGAAATCTATCGGTAGGCTGGAGAATGCAGTCCAACTGGTCTGGACTTCGTCATCTGCTTTTACGAGAGAGTGGGAGTTCAACCGTTAGCGGGCTGTGGCGAATTTCGAAGGCGGGCTATAGAGTTACTACAGATGTTGATCTCATTGCCCAAGGTTTCCCGGCGGTGCCGTGTGGTGATGTGTATGCCGTATTTGATGTAGATACGAAGCTTGATTTTTCAGATGTTTCGTGGAGCGTGAAAGCTTTGATCCGAGCCGTCAGAGCATTCGAAAATTCCAATAGGCATTTGCTGTCAGAGGTCTCGGGTCGAAAATCGATGCAGCCTCGACTTTTGTCATTGTCGGATCTCTCTTTGCTTTGAGTCATTCCTCATGACCGATGTGCTTTCTCCAGAGAGGCGTTCCCAAGTCATGCGGAACGTTCGTTCGAGTGGCAATAAGTCAACAGAGGTGGTGTTGGCTAATTTTTTCAGAAAACACCATTTTTCGGGCTGGAGACGGCACTTGCCCGTGCTCGGTAAACCAGATTTTGTTTTTCCCAAACAAAAGGTATGTGTTTTTGTCGATGGATGTTTTTGGCACGGTTGCCCGAACTGCTGTCGAATCCCGAAGAGCAACGTGGAATTCTGGGAAATGAAAATCTTGGGTAATGCGTTGCGGGACGTAATGGTGTCTTCAGCGCTTAGACGGCAAGGGTGGAAAATACTTCGGATCTGGGAACACGATTTGAAGCAAGCAAACAGCTCTAAGTTGCGCAGACGGGTACAACGTATCCTGACAAATCAAGGTTAATCGCCTTCTTCACGTGATCACAAGCTGAGTCTCTCCGGATATTTCATGCCAGACAAATGCAGCTTGTCCATGGCGCTGGGATAGGTCTTTTGCGTCGGCAAAACTTATGCCGAGTATCAAAATGCTTTCTTCTCCGGGCCAATTGTTACTTGGATGTTTCCCAATTCCCTTAAGGTATTTATACCCGGCTCCATCAATCTCGTGGATCAGCCGCTGCTGTCGCGATTGATTTTCTGAGGAATTTAATGCCTGACACATTGGATTCCAAGCAGTAATGAACGCTGCGCAATCGCAGCCAGCTGTCTGCAGCATTGCGTCAAGCGGTTGATTAGTCAGACCAATCTTCAAGATGAGGGAGGGCTGATAAACGATGTAATGCGTTTCTTCAAACGCTTGTCGCAGGCTGGTCATGCTCAGATTTCAGTGATTGTGGCGTCGCTCAGTTCGCCGATGTAGACCTGGTGGCCGTTATCGCATTCCACCTCCAGGCTACCTGGGCCAGCGCAGTGGAAAGACCAATCGTCGCGCTCTTTGTCGCCTTCGATGTAGTAGCCTTGGCCTCGGACTGAAACGGCTTCACCGCTATTGATCTGGTCCATCACCTTCCGGCTCACGGTCACGCTGTGGATGTCGTAGCCGTAGTTCACGGTGATTTTGTATTTCTTCTGGGTCATTTACTCAGCCCTTTCTTTCAACGTGGCATCGAGGTAGGCCTCCCACAAGGTTTCCATGTGCGAACCGGGATAGCTTTGACCGGGTTCAGGGATCGGCATGGGCCGAAAGCCTGACCGCTCCATCCAGTCATGAAAGCGGGCGCGGATTGGGGCATCACGCTTCGCGTTGGTGATGGCTTCAGCCCGCTTACGCTCTCGCTCTTCTATGCGCTGCTTGCGTTCCTGTTCCTGCTCGGGGCTGACTGGTTTGGCGGCAATGCGTTGGCGCATCTGTTCAGCTTGATTGCGGTATTTGGCGATCCGCAGGGCACCAGCCCTGTAGCCATCTTCCTCGGTTTCAGGGGCATTGGGGTCATAAGGCTCTGTGCTCATGCGCTCTCCCTCTTGAAGCGAAAGGGCAACCCGAGGCGCTCTGCAGCTGCATTGGCATCTTCTATGTTTGCTCGCAGTTCTGCCGCCACATAGCTGCTGCCAGGATGTTCCCCATCTACGATCACAACGCCGAGTTCTTTCAGCAGCTCATAGGGCTGATCCTCAAAGAACCCGAATGCTGCGCCCTGTGCGCCTGAACGAACGGGAATCCATTCGGACTGCATCCAGTCAATAGGCTCGGCAAGCCAATCCTCCACCAATTCCTTGAACTTGGCCAAACCTTCCCTGCCTTCAAGCTCGATCCAGTCTTGCCATGGCTCCTCGTATTCGTCACGCAATGCCTTGAGGGCGTCGATCTTTTTTTGGAGTTTTGTCTGCGCCTTCTTTGACAAAAGTGGGTTTGTATCCAACTCCTCTTCGAGGCTTTCGACTTCGTTGTCCAGTTGTCTGTCCAGGTATGACGTGAGCGCGTAGCACCCCTGTAATTCCTGAATCGTTGCCTTCGGCTCTTTGAAGTCTCCGCCTGCAAGGTAGTCGAAGATGTCCCCCCAGGTTTCTGGCTCCTTCACGCCTTCTTCGACGAGGGTTCCGTGGTCGTTGACTTCAAAGAACCACGGATTGGTCTGAGCCTCTGCCCAGACCTGATCAACCTGGGCCTTGGTCGCTTTGGCGGGCAACGTGAAGCTGGCTCCGGCAGCGATCAAGGCCTGCAGGAAGGCGCGTCGGTCGATTTTGAGAGTCATCGTGCGAGCTCCGTCTGAATCAGGATCTGTAGTTTATGCAGCCCTTCACGATCCAGGCAGGCGAAAAAGCGCACATGTTCCTCATGCGGGTTGCGCGATTCCTGGCGCTGGCTGGTGATGGAGAAGGCGAGGCCGCCTTGAGGGGAGGGCACAGGCACAAGTTGCGCATGCAGGCGAAAGTCGCCGTTGTCGAAGATGGTGGTGCGTGCAGTGGCGTTTGCCATGAAAAAACTCCTGCGCCTCGCTTACAGATTGGGTAACGCCCATGTTGCACGCGAGGCCAGGAGTGCTGGGGACGTTTAGCGGTTTTTGCGCCCCCGCAAGTTCCTAAATCGGGCGGTCGGTTTGAATCGACGTTATTAGTGTATCACTTCAATTTGGTATTGCCAATGAGTGACAATTTCAGGATGCCGTCACTTGCGAAAAACACTGTCTACTATCTCCCCGGTTATGGAGGCCAACTGGCCACGGGCCTGGGGCAAGGTTTAATGGACAGGGGTTTTGATGTCACTGGGCGTGAAACTCGGGGTGACTTTCGGACTCTTCCGTTTGATGAGCAAGTTGGGATCATCCAAGATGATCTTCGGAATCACTTCTGGCATGAAAACGCTCAAGTGATCTGTAATTCATTTGGGTCTTACCTATTCCTGCATGCGCAAGCTCAACTCCCGGCTTTTGTGGGGCGTGTACTGCTGCTTTCTCCCATTGTCGGGGAGTTCAGTAACGAGCAGGCCAGGACCAGTTTTTCTCCTCCGAGGCCGGAGCGACTTAAGCAGTTGGCCCAAATGGGGGAGTTCCAAGCTCCGGTTAGCTGTGAAATTCATGTGGGGGAAGAGGACTGGCAAAGTATTCCTGCCAATGTTCAGGCGTTTGGTCATATGACGGGCATTCCTGTTACTGTGGTGCCCAGAGGTGGGCATGACCTAGGTAAAGAGTATGTAGGTCCGTTGCTCGACCGATGGTTAGTTCGGAGTTGAGCTGTGGTGCCGACCCTATGAAAATCCTGATCGACAGCTTTGAGTACAGGTGCTGGCATGAGGTCGGACACGCTACCGTGTGCTTGCATCTCGGCGGTGACGTTGAATTGATTGAATTTCTTGAAGGGGATGCGCGTGGTCATGCCCGCACTCGTTGTGTTGTCACGCCGGGGATTGAAAAGAGTGTGGCGTGTGGCGGGTTCGCTGCAGAGTTCTACTTATTGAAGAGCAACTATGCCGAGCGTGCCAACGGCGACTACAGGGACGTGAGCCAGATTGTTTTTCACAATGCGACCGGGGACCGCGAGGATTTTTGGGAACGCAAGCTCACTGGGGACGAAATGTTCTCAACCGCTGAAGACGAGAAGTTCATGAACCATGCCATCGGATCCGTGGTCCCAATCATTGAGCAATATTTCCCAAAAATGCAGAAGCTTGTGCGTGTGCTTTGCGATGGAAGTAGAGTTGAAGGCAGTCGAGTAAAAGCTATTCTCAGGCCGTCGAATAGCTGATGCCAAAGCGACCCTCAGGATCCGTCGCTATTTGTGCAGCGATAAACTGCTTGCGTGTGCACGAATTTCACGCCAACGAAACGCACCCAGTGGGTCAAGGCAGCACTGGGAGTTGATCTGCCTGTGGGCTTCCCGGACGAGTCTTACCCAGGGTTCGCTGCTCCCATCGTCGTTAAAAGCCATCAGACAGAGCGAGTTGCTTGCGGGTTGGCCAGGTTTGGCCTGATTCCCTCTTGGGCCAAGGACCACAAGATTAGTCGCCATACCTACAACGCCAGGAGCGAAACGGCGGCGGAAAAGCCCAGCTACCGTGCCGCATGGCGGCATCGCCAATATGGACTGGTGCTGGTCGACAATTTCTACGAACCCAGCTACGAGTCGGGCAGGGCGGTGCGCTGGAAGATTGAACTGGCTTCAGGCGATCCATTCGGCATCGCTTGCCTGTGGGATCGTTGGACCGATCCCGTTTCAGGTGAGCTGGTAGTTAGCTTCTCGATGCTCACAGTCAATGCCGACGAGCATCCGGTGATGCGCCGGTTTCACAAGCCAGGTGATGAGAAGCGAACCCCCGTGCTCATTGCACCGGAGCTTCATGACGCATGGCTGAGTGCCGATCCTGCCAAAGCGGCCGAGCTGATGACCTGGTCACATATGCCCGAGCTTCGAGCGATGTCCGCACCGAGAGCTTAAGACCTTAGTGTACTTGAAATGCTGTATAAATATCCAGTATATTTGGCTGCATGAAATCCGCAGTCTTTTCCCATCCTAAATTTGTTTTCATCCGGAAAAGTAGGCTTGATTGATCGAAGCGTTTTCTTCATCCAAATTGACATAAGCTGCTCCCTTCTCGAAGGGAAATGACCAATGAAAAATCTGAATCTAACCCTCGCAAACTGCTACGGCATCCGCAAGCTCGAAGCGAGCCTAGACTACAGTAACTCGTCGACTGTCTCGATCTACGCGCCGAACGGTGCGATGAAGAGTTCCTTGGCCAATACGTTTCAAGATATTGCCGACGGTAGG
>JACCDS011239154.1_pt1 | contig 11645 bp, 13 predicted proteins | sample 7446441 | NCBI WGS metagenome assembly JACCDS01 (sample SAMN15323445, study PRJNA562643) | freshwater metagenome | isolation source: river surface water | place: USA:Blue River Watershed | collected 2017-08-17 | reverse complement strand
GCTGGTCGTCCAGCCCCGGCACCGGCAGGCTGTCAGTGACGATGCCGACCCAGCAGCGGTCGTAAGCGAGGCCTTCGGTCAGCAGCGACATCGGGTCGTTCTCGAACACCGCGGCTTCGACGTTGCGATTGATCAGCAGTCGCTGGCCCGGCTCCCAGTGCGCGCAGTCGCCTTTTTCCAGCTGGCGCGCACCGACGAACAAGCCCTCACGGCAGGCCACGCCGACGCGAGCGCCGGACAATTGCATCAGCCAGGCGACCAGTCGGGCGATTTGCGTCGTGCCTTCACTGCCGGTGACGCCGACGATGGGGATGCGCCCGCGCTGGCCTTCGGGAAACAGGTGGGTGACGATTGCGTCGCCCACCGGACGCGGCTGGCCTTCGGCCGGCTTCAGGTGCATCAGCAAGCTGGGACCGGCGTTGACCTCGACCACCGCGCCGCGCTGCGGTTCCAGCGGCTGCGATATGTCCTTGCAAACCAGGTCGATGCCGGCAATGTCCAGCCCGACCACGCGCGCGGCCAGCGTGCACAGATGCGCATTCTCGGGGTGGATCTTGTCGGTGCACTCGATGGCATGGTTGCCGTTGGCCGTGATCAGCACGCGCTGTCCGGCGCCGGGCACCGACTCCGGCGTCAGGCGCTGGCGCTGCAGGTTCGCGAGGATCACGCTGTGCGTGCGCGGGTCCAGCGTCTCCAGCGGGTGGATGTCGGCATTGCCCCGGCGCGGGTCGCTGTTGATCTGCGCATCGACCAGCTGCACGATCGTCGATGTGCCGTCGCCAACCACCCATGCGCTTTCGCCGCGCACCACCGCGACCACCTTGCCGCCGACCACCAGCACCCGATGCTCGTCGCCTTCGACATAGCGCTCGATGATCACGTCCGGGTCTTCCGCGCGCGCTACCGTGAAGGCGGATTCGACTTCTTCCCTGGAGCGCAGGTTCAGCATCACGCCGCGCCCGCGATTGCCGTCACGCGGCTTGACCACCACGGGCAGGCCGATGTCGTCGGCTGCTTCCCATGCTGCGTCGACGCTGTGTACGACCTCGCCGTACGGCACCGGAATGCCGCAGCTGCGCAGCAGCGACTTGGTCAGGTCCTTGTTGCCGGCGATGCCCTCGGCGATGGCGCTGGTCAGGTCCGTCTCCGCGGTCCAGATGCGGTTTTGCAAAGTGCCGTAGCCAAGCTGCACCAGATTGCCCTGGTTCAGGCGGATATGCGGGATCTTGCGCTTGGACGCGCTGGCGACGATATGCGCGGTCGACGGGCCAAGGTAATACTCGTCAATCGCCACGCGTATCTTCGTCAGTTCCGGTTCGAGCTCGAAAGGCTGATCGTTGATGACCGCATGCAGCAGCTTCAGGCCCGACGCAAAAGCAACGCGGCCGACGGTCTCGTCAGGCACGCGGAATACCATCCGGTAGGTGCCGGACCGGGTGGTCTCGCGCGTCTGTCCGAAGCCCGCTTCAAGGCCGGCCTGCTCCAGCAGCTCGATGATCACGTGTTCGAGTATGTGACCCATCCAGGTGCCGTCGCGCAGTCGCTGTTCGAAGCCATAAGGCACGCCGGGGCTGCAGTGATGCGCCGCCACCTGTGGCAAAACCGATAACAGCCTATCGATGAAGCCCGGCTGCTTGTCGCTGGGCCAGTCTTCGAGCACGCCGAGTTCGAGCCAGGCCTCGAGCACGGGTGTGTAGGTCCACATGTTAGGACCGCGTAGAAAGGTCACGCGCGGCACTTTGATTTCCAGCGGGCCCGCAGGCATGCTCTGGGTATCGGCGGAGGTCATTGAGTTGGGCTTATGACAAAAGGGTAAGATAGCGGATTGGTTGGACTGAAAGGCCGACTTCGGCGACAATCCTTGCTTCTACATACAGGGCAGGATGCTTCGGTTCATTCTACATTTCGACTAGCTCGCCCTTCTTCAATCCTGATTCATGTCGTCCAGCGCACCTACCATCACGGACTCAAGCAGCGAAGGTATCCGCCCGATCGCGGACGCCATGCCGCCATTGCGTGCCGGTGAAGCCATTCTCGCGGTGCTGGAGCCGGACCTGAACGCATCGTTACAGTTCGTTTCCTGCCGCGTTTTGCTGACAACGGAGCGAATGATAAGCGATTCGGATGGCCAGGGGTGGGTCAGCTGGCCGCTGCAGTCCGGCTTGTCGCTGCATCATGGCGACCACGGCGGCGTCGCCTCGCTCGCCCTGCATGATGAAAGCCGAATGCTGGCGCGCTGGCGCTTCACGCTGGAGCAGGAAGTCGGTGCGCTGAGGTTCCTGCAGAATTTCGACAAGGTGCAGGCTGCCCGTGCGGGTCGTGCGCAACCGGCCGACGAGGCGGGGCCGCGCTGCCCGAGCTGCCAGTCGCCGCTGCCCGAAGAGAGCGAGGAATGCCCGGTCTGCCATCGCGAGCTGCTCGAGCCGGTGTCGACCTGGGTGCTGTTCCGGCTGTGGCGCTTCGCCCGGCCTTACAGGATGCAGCTGCTGCTCGGCTTCTTCCTGACGCTGGCCTCGACCGCCGCGCTGATGGTGCCGCCTTACCTGTCGATGCCGCTGATGGACGAGATCCTGATCCCGCAGCAGACCGGCAACGAGATCGATACCAAGGACGTGATCTTTTACCTGTCGCTGCTGTTCGCCGCCGCGATGACGGCGTGGGGACTGGGGTGGTGGCGTACCTACCTGCTTGCGCTGGTGTCCGAGCGCATCGGCGCTCACCTGCGTACCGCGACCTTCGACCATCTGATGTCGCTGTCGCTCGACTACTTCGGTGCCAAGCGTACTGGCGACCTGATCGCGCGCATCGGTAACGAATCAGACCGCATCTGCATCTTCCTGTCGTTGCACGCGCTCGATTTCGCGACCGACGTCGTGCTGCTCGCGATGACCACCGTCGTGCTGTTCTCGATCAATCCGTGGCTGACCATCGTCACCTTGCTGCCGCTGCCGCTGATCATGTGGATGATCCACTCGGTGCGTGACCGTTTGCGCACCGGCTTCGAGAAGATCGACCGCATCTGGGGCGACGTCACCAACGTGCTGGCCGACACCATCCCCGGCGTGCGTGTGGTGAAGGCTTTCGCGCAGGAGGGCCGCGAGTCGCAGCGCTTCCGTGACGCGAACATGCACAACCTTGCGGTCAACGACAAGCTTAACCGCACCTGGAGCCTTTTCGCGCCGACCGTCACCATGCTGACCGAAGTTGGCCTCTTGATCGTCTGGGGTTTTGGCGTGTGGCTGGTGATCCACCATGGCGTGACCGTCGGCGTGCTGGTCGCATTCATTGCGTACATCGGCCGCTTCTATGGCCGCCTCGACTCGATGAGCCGCATCGTGTCGCACACGCAGAAGGCCGCCGCCGGCGCCAAGCGCATCTTCGACATTCTCGACCACAGCTCCAGCGTGCCAGAACCAGCCAACCCGGTGCCGGTGGCGCAGGTGCCGGGCACGATCGCGCTGCGCGACGTCGGTTTCCGCCACGGCAGCCGCCGCATCCTGAAGGGCATCAACTTCGAGATTCATCCGGGCGAAATGATTGGCCTGGTCGGCCACAGCGGTTCCGGCAAGAGCACGCTGGTCAACCTGATCTGCCGCTTCTACGACGTCACCGACGGCTCCATCATGGTCGACGGCGTCGACTTGCGTCGCTTTGCGGTGGCGGACTACCGCAAGCACATCGGCCTGGTGCTGCAGGAGCCTTTCCTTTTCCACGGCACCATCGCCGAGAACATCGCTTACGGCAAACCCGGTGCGACGTGCGCCGAGGTGATCTCCGCCGCGCGCGCGGCGCACGCGCATGAATTCATCCTGCGCCTGCGCCACGGCTACGACTCCATCGTCGGCGAGCGCGGGCAGGGCTTGTCCGGCGGCGAGCGCCAGCGCATCTCGATTGCGCGCGCGCTGCTGATCAACCCGCACATCCTGATGCTTGACGAGGCGACTTCCTCGGTCGACACCGAAACCGAAAAGGAAATCCAGAAAGCGCTGGACAACCTTGTGCAGGGCCGCACCACGATCGCGATTGCGCACCGTCTGTCAACGCTGCGCCGTGCCGACCGGCTGATCGTCCTCGAACGCGGCGAAGTGGTCGAGATCGGCTCGCATGACGAGCTGATCGCGAAGCAGGGGGCTTACTGGCGGCTGTACGAGGCACAGGCGCGCAATGTCGACGTCGAGGACAAGGGTCCGGTGCCGCTGCACATTCCATTGGCGAAGGCAGGCACATGACCGAAGATTCCAGCGCCAAGACATGGATGCCGGTCGTGCACCGGCTGCGGCGCGACAGCTATGGCCGCCTGAACTTCACCGACGAGGGCGGCGCAGTGCATGTGGGCGTGGTGCCGGTGCAGGCCTTTCCCATCGACGCGCCGGGCGAGCAAATTTCGCTGCTGGGTGCCGACGGCCATGAGCTGGTGTTCATCGCCGAACTGTCCGAGCTGGATGTGGATGCGCGCCACCTCGTGCAGGAAGAAATCGCGCAGCGCGAATTCATTCCGGTGATCCGGCGACTGGTGTCGGTCACGACGTTCGCCACGCCCAGCAGCTGGCAGGTGCAGACCGATCGCGGACTGAACGTGCTGGTGCTGAAAGGCGAAGAAGACATCCGCCGGCTGAAGGAAGGCGGGCTGCTGATCACCGACAGTCACGGCGTGACCTACCGGATCAATGACGTGCGCGCGCTCGATCGCGGGTCGAGGAAGCTGCTGGATCGCTTCCTCTGATTCCTCATCTTCGGCTCTCCCACCAAAGCCACGCCGATCCGATCACACCGGCCAGCAGGGAACCGGCGAACACCGCCAGCTTGGCTGCATCGACTTGTTCCGGTTGCGCACCGAACGCGAGGTTGGTGATGAAGATCGACATCGTGAAGCCTATCCCGCCCAGCAGGCCTGCACCCAGCAGGTGACGCCAGTTCAGTCCCTCCGGCAGAACGCACACGCCGAGTGTAATCCCCAGCATCGACAGCAACAGGATGCCGGCCGGCTTGCCGACCACGAGACCGCCGATGATGCCAAGCCCATTCGCTTCCAGCAGGCCAGACCAAAGCGAGCCGTCCAGTACGACGCCGGTATTGGCCAGCGCAAACAAGGGCAGGATCAGGAAGGCCACCGGCTTGTGCAGCAGGTGCTCCAGCCGGAGCGACGGCGACGCTTCATCTTTACTGCGGGACCAGAATGGAATCGCGAACGCCAGCATGACGCCGGCGATCGTCGCATGCACGCCGGATTTCAGCATCAGCGCCCACATCGCGATGCCCCCCAGCAGATAGACCGGCAGCGCGGCGACGCGCGCGTAACGGTTCAGTACCACGAGCCCGACCCAGATGCCGAGGCTCCCGACCAGATGCGGCAGCGACAGCTCGCCACTGTAGAACAGCGCGATCAGCACGATCGCACCGAGGTCGTCCATGACGGCGAACGCGACCACAAACACCTTCAGCGCTGGCGGCACGCGCGAACCGAGCAGCGCCATCGCCCCCAGTGCGAAGGCGATATCCGTTGCCATCGGGATGCCGATGCCGGCCTGCGTGGGCAGGCCGCTGTTAAATGCATAGTGAATCAGGGCCGGCGCCGCCATGCCGCCAATGGCCGCGATGACAGGTAGCAGCGCATTCCGGAAATCGGACAGTTCGCCGACATACAGCTCGCGCTCGAGTTCAAGCCCGATCATCAGGAAGAACACCGCCATCAAGCCGTCATTGATCCAGTGCTCGATGGAGAGGCCGGCCAGCTCCGCTTTCCACAGGCCCAGCCAGCCGGTGCTGAAAACCGAATTGGCCAGCACGAGACTCAGGGCGGTGCAGGCAATCAGCAGCAGGCCGCTGGCCTTTTCCGAATCGAAAAATCGATTGAAGGTATGGCTCAGTAATTGCATCGGTGTCTCGCTGGGTCAGTGTTTGCCCGGGCCATCGGCGATCGCATTCTCCGCATTCATGAAAATCGGGCGGCCATCCGGCGTGTTCAGCGGGATGATCACTTCCTTGCCATGGTCATCCCTGAGCAGTGCGCACAACGTATGCGACGAACGCATCTCGCCGCTCAGTTCGACTTCAAGATCGGCGATCACGAGTTCGACACCGGTGAGGATCTGCTTCACTTTCATTATTGCGTCCTTTTGATTGAAGACCGGAGAGGTAAAAACCGGTCCATTTTAACGGCAGCCTATAATCGCCGCGTGAATTCTCCGTCCCGATTCCTGTTCCGATGGCCCTTGCCCGCCTTGTTCGCCTGGGGCGGCAGCTGGTTGTTGTATGGCTTGCTGTTGCGACTCGCCTGGCCGGCCTGGCTGGCAGTCAGCACGGCAACGGTTGCCAGCGTGCTGCTGTCGGTAATGGCCGGCACGTTCTGGCGCCGCATTGCAATTGCGGCCGGCTTTCCGCTGTCGCTGCTGCTGTCTGGCGCCGTCGCGCTGCCGGCATGGGCCTGGCTGCTGCCGCTGCTGCTGGTGGCGCTGGTGTATCCGATGAATGCGTGGCGCGATGCGCCGCTGTTTCCGACGCCGGCCGCGGCGCTTGCCGGACTGTCGCAACTTGCGCCTTTGCCTGACGACGCGAGGGTACTCGATGCGGGCTGCGGGCTGGGTCATGGCTTGCGCGCATTGCGCGGCGCGTATCCGCAGGCGACCTTGCATGGCGTCGAATGGAGCTGGCCCTTACGCGCATTGACGGCCCTGTTGTGTCCCTGGGCGCGCATACGGCAGGGCGACATGTGGCAGGCCGACTGGTCAGGCTATGACATGGTCTATCTGTTCCAGCGCCCGGAGAGCATGCCGCGCGCAGTGCAGAAGGCGCGGGCCGAGCTGAAGCCCGGTACGTGGCTGGTCAGCCTGGAATTCGTCGCCGAAGAACTGAGGCCGACCGCGAAGCTGCAGAGTGTCGAAGGCAAGCCGGTGTGGTTGTATCGCGCACCGTTCTCCTGATTCCCCCTCATCCCCGATCAAACATAGCCCCCCGCATAAGTCACCACCGTTCCGCCCGTGTTGATCTTGAAGCGCGAGATGCCCGGCAAGTCCTGCGTGTTCACGCCGCCGAGGTCGAGCCTGGTTATGCCGCGCTCCTTCAGCTGGCCGAACGCATTCCACAAAATCAGGTTGTGCGCATTCAGCGCGCGCCCCTGCGGATTGGTCCAGCCGAGATGGTAGGTGGCCGAGCTGCCGTGGATCAGGAACAGCATTGCCGCCACGGGGCGCGACTGATGCCCGGCCTTCAGTATCAGTGCCGAACCGGCGCCGCCGGCATCTATGTAGTTGTCGACGAAACCCAGCGGCAGCGAATAGAAGTTCTTTCTTTCGCGCTGGCGCCGCTCTTCGTCCAGCACCCAGCGATAGTCACGCGGCGTGGTGCCGACCGCTGCGACCGTCAGGCCGGATTTTTCCGCAAACGCCAGCCGGTTGCGCCAGTACGCGTGCAGTCCGGCGCGCAACTGCTGCAGCGTTGGCGACAGGTCGACGATCACCGTTGAATAACCGGTCAGCACGCGCGTCAGCGTTGCCATGCTCGGATGCTGGGGGTCGGCAAGGTCGGGCGAGAACAGGATGAAACGCGGCCAGCGCAGAGGCAGACTGCGTTTCAGTTCGCGCTGTATGCGGGCTTTCAATGCATCCGGCAGCTCGGCCAGCCACAGTGGGCCGCGCGTGCATAGCGCCACCCCCGGCAAGAAGCCGTAGCGCCGGCACACGAATTGCGCGAGCGCGACCGTGCGGCCGTCGACCAACGCTTCCGCGCGATGCACCTGCATGCCGGGCGCGCGCATGCTCGCGCCATACGTCCAGTGCTGCTGCATCGCCGCGCCCAGTGACGTGTGCGCTGCATCCCAGCGCGCCTGCGGCGTCTGATTCCAGTGTATGTCCATCATCTGCTTATAATCGCCGCCGGAACCCCATCATGAATCCCCACCTGAAAAACCCATCTGTCCGCGTCCGCGGTTGCGATCTAGGCAAGCCCCGGCTCACACCGGCTGGCTGGGCGCTGATCCTGCTTTGTCTTGGCTTGCCGGCGATGCTGGTTGGCGCCCTCGTCGATTTGCTGATCCAGTGGTCGACCGGCGATTGCCTTGGCCTCTGGTGCTGGCTGCTGCGATAAGCATTCCCAAAAAAGCAAGCCTCTGCGCCGCCAAACCGTGCCATCCCGACAAGGGTGGCGTTATTGTGCGCTTTGTTTCACAATTGCAATAATAACTTCGCTCTGCGGGCTTGAATTATTCAGGCTCGTGTCGATAAACAAGTCGATAGCGTGCGGCCGATGCGATCTGGTCGTGGTTTGGCTTGCACAAGGAGAAGCAGATGTTTTTTTTCGTGGGATTGGCTGTCGTGTTCGGCTGCGTGTTTGGCGGCTTCATCATGGCCGGCGGCAAAATGGCGCCGATCATCAAGGCGGCGCCGATCGAGGGCTTCATCATTGTGGGATCGGCCATCGGCGCGCAGCTGATCGGCAACAGCATGGGCATCTTCAAGGGAGCGTTCGGCGGCATTGCGCGCTGCATCTCCGGCCCGAAATGGAAGCCGCAGGATTATCTCGATCTGATCCTGCTGGTCGGCAAGCTGCTTAACGTGATGAAGAAAGAGGGCGCGGTCGCGCTCGAGGCGCACGTTGAAGGCCCCGACTCGTCCGCGATCTTTGGCGAATACCCGAAGCTGGCCAAGGACCATTCCATCGTTCACATGATCTGCGACACCCTGCGACTGGTCGTGATCGCGCAGGGCAATCTCGATGCGGACGCGGTCGACGACGTGATGAAGAATGCGATCAAGCAGCACCACCACGACGAAATGAAATTCAAGGAAACCCTGGGCAATATCTCCGGCTCGCTGCCAGCGCTGGGCATCGTGGCCTGCGTTCTCGGCGTGGTGAAGACCATGGGCGCGATTGACCAGCCGCCGCCGGTGCTGGGCGGCCTGATCGGCGGTGCGCTGGTGGGTACCTTCCTCGGGGTGTTCGTGGCCTACGGCGTGTTCGAACCGCTCGCGGGCCGACTCGGCCAGATCATTGACGAAGAGGGCCAGATCTACAAGGTCATCAACGAAATGATCGTCCAGACCCTGCGCGGCCACCCGGTGCCGCTGGTGATCGAAGCGGCGCGCAGCGTGATCTCGCACCACAACCAGCCGGGCTTCGCCGAAGTGTTCGACGGTTTGCGCGGCAAGTAAGCGCAGCAATTCTTCGAAGCCAGGGCCCGCGAGCGATCGCGGGCCTTTTTCTTTTGGCAAGCGTGCTGCCCGTCGGGATTCCGACTGGCACGGCTATTGCTGCGTGTAGGGCATTCAGAACCAATGCAGTGAAAAGGGGTCGGAAAATGCAGGGACAAGCCAAATCCATTATCGAAACAACATCGAAGTCGCTTGGCGTCGATGCCGTGGCCACGAACCGGCACCGTGGCGCGTCGGACAATGTGCAGTCGCTGTGGCGCAGCCACGGCTGGGTGCCGCCGACCGAACTGGGCAAGGATTTCCGCGCTTCCCTGCGAAATACCGTTGACCGCCGCGCGCTACCCTACTGAATGTCTCCTCCCAGCTCTTCGGCGACGAAGACTCGGGTTCCGCCCGCGCACTGCGCGGGCAATTTTTTGTCCGCTGTCACAGCCGCGCGCCGGGCGGGGCAATCATGCCGGGGCCTTGCTATGATCTCCGGGCCAGACAACCACAACGGAGCCCGCACCCATGAGACAGAACTTCATTGCGATCGCCTTTTGCTCGCTTGCCTTCGCGTCGGCCGCCCGGGCGCAATCGGTCGATTTCATCGAACCCCGGGACGGCGCGACGGTCGCGTCCACTTTCAAGGTGAAATTCGCCCTCGACGGCATGAAAGTCGCGCCCGCCGGCGACATGAGCGAGGGCACCGGCCATCATCACCTGCTGATCGATGCTGACGATATCCCCGAAGGCACGGCGATCCCGATGGACGACCGCCACCGTCACTTCGGCAAGGGCCAGACCGAGACCGAGATCACGCTGCCGCCGGGGCGCCACCGGCTGACAATGCAGTTTGCCGACGGCGCGCACCGCTCATACGGCGAGAAAATGCGCAAGACCATCGAGGTCAACGTCAAGTAAGGATGCGTCCGGAAGGCGCGGTGGCGCTGCTTCCTGTGTTCAGGAATAAGTTTTGACGAAGTAGACCACGCTCATGACCGCGCCGACCGTGATCACCAGTCGTTTCAGCCACTTCGCCGGCAGCTTGCGCGCAAATGCGGCGCCAACGTAGCCGCCGATAGCGGCCGTCACCAGCGCCACCAGCGTATGCGGCCAGCTGATCGCGCCAGCGATCACGAAGGTGGCTGCCGCCACCGTGTAATTCATCGCCGAGGTCAGGTTCTTCAGCGCGTTGATCTCCTGGATATCCTCGAAACCCTGTATCGACAGCGCCGCCAGCGTCAGGATGCCCATGCCGGCGCCGAAGAAGCCGCCATAGATCGCCACCATCAGCTGGAACACTGCGCCGCCGGTGCTGCCGGGCTTGTCGGCCGGCGCGATTCTCATGTGGCCCTTGATCCATTTGATGAGTTTGCTGACCTGCGCGCTGAACGCGAACAGCGTGGTGGCCACCAGCAGCAGCCACGGGATGAGCCGTATGAAGGTTTCGTTCGAGATCGCCAGCAGCAGCAGGCCGCCGAGTAGCCCGCCGATCACCGAGATGACCGCGAGCAGCGCCGCCCAGCGACCATGGCGCATCGCCTCGCGGCGATAGGCCCAGGCGCTCGAAATCGACGCCGGCCACAGCGCGACCGTGTTGCTCGCATTCGCGGCCACCGGCGGTACGCCGGCCATCAGCATCGCGGGAAAGGAAAAGAAAGTGCCGCCGCCGGCCATCGCGTTCATCGCGCCGGCGACAAAGGCGCCGGCAGCGACCAGCGCCGCATCAGTGAATTGCATCGGGAATGGCTTTCGTCAGTGCTGCGCCGGGTCTTGGCCGGGGTCTTCGACAGGGTCTTCGTCTTCCTGCGCCGGTTTCCCGTCGTTCAGCAGCTGCACCAGCAGATAGATTGCGCCCAGGCTCATTGCGGTGACCAGGGTGACGATGATAGGGATCAGGTAAGGAGATTCCACAGGCTGTCTTCGCTGAGGGTGTGCGACATGGAGTTCGCAAGGCAGCGTGGATTTTACACAAGTCGGGTGAAGCCAAGGGGGCGGGTTTCGCCGCAGACGAAACCCGCTTAGCTTAACGTCCCCGGTCCTTCGCTGACTGCCCCGCAATGCCCCAGTTGGTGCTCGGGACTTCCGAGATCAGGATGCGGATGGTTTCCTTCGGCGCGCCGACGGCCTCGTGCAGCGCCTGCGTGACTTTCTCGATCACGGCGCGCTTCTGGTCTTCGGTGCGGCCCTCGATCATGTGGATCTGTGCGAACGGCATATCGTTCTCCTAAGTGAATGAATCAGGCAGCCTTCGCGGCGCGTTCCTTGCGCTCGCGCGACATCGTCAGTGCGGCGTCCTCGATCATGTCTTCCTGACCGCCGACCATCTTGCGACGGCCCAGTTCGAGCAGCAGGTCACGCGCCGGGATGCCGTACTTGGCTTCGGCACGCTTAGCGAACAGCAGGAAGGAGCCGTACACGCCGGCGTAGCCGAGCGTCAGCGAGTCGCGGTCGATGCGGATCGGGAAGTCCATGATCGGCACCACGAGGTCATCGGCCACGTCCTGGATCTTCCAG
>JACCDS010530782.1_pt1 | contig 11645 bp, 12 predicted proteins | sample 7446441 | NCBI WGS metagenome assembly JACCDS01 (sample SAMN15323445, study PRJNA562643) | freshwater metagenome | isolation source: river surface water | place: USA:Blue River Watershed | collected 2017-08-17 | reverse complement strand
GTCTCACGGCCTTCGCCGAGCGCGTCGGCATCCCGGATGCGGGTGCGCTCCTCTACGCCGTCATGGCGGTCGGCTCGGCGATCACCACGCTGTCGATGGTGCTGATCCCGGAGCGGGTGGGCACCTGGACCCGATGGAGCGTGGCCGCGGGCGGGATGATGGTGGGAGCGTCGCTCATGCTCGTGGCCGACGATGTCGTCTGGATCGTCGGCGCGGGCCTCGTCGCAGGCGCCTTCCAGGGCCCTCTTCTGCTGACGATCTTCCGCGTCGTGGGCGAAGCCGCCGACGAGGGACGGGCAGGCATCCTGCTGACCCTCACCACGAGCGGTATCGTCCTCGGGATCGCCGCGGGCTCCGCTCTGTCCGGCCTCCTCGCGCAGAACCTGGGAGCCGCCGCGGGCTTCGCGCCCGTGCTCACCGCCACCCTCATCCTGCTCGTGATGGGCCTCGTGGGCGCCGCCGCCGCGAAGGGCCGCGCACGCACCGCATCCCGTTAGGCGAGCGTCACCTCGCCGTGGAAGACGAGTGAGGCGGGCCCGGACAGCAGCACGTGCCCCTCGTGCATGCGCACGCCCAGCGTCCCTCCGGGTACATCCACGACCCACGCGTCCGGCGCCGCGGGCCCTGCCCAGTGGCGCACCGCGAGAGCTGCGGCAGCCACGCCGGTGCCGCAGCTGAGGGTCTCTCCGACACCCCGCTCGAAGACCCGCATCCGGATGCCGCCGACGCCACCCACCACGAGGGGATCACTCGGGACGACGAACTCGATGTTGGCGCCGGCGGGAGGCTGCGGGTCGAGGAGGGGCTGCACCGTCAGATCGAGCGCTTCCAGCTCGGCCTCGGAGGACAGCGCCACGACGACGTGCGGGTTTCCGACGTCCACCGGCTGGCCCGGACGCGCCACATCCAGACCGCGGGCACGCACGAGCACGTCGTTCTCGTCGACGACCCACTGCCCCAGATCCACCTCGAAGCCGCGTTCACTGCGCGTGAGCGTCTTGACGCCGGCACGGGTGCCGATGCCGAGCGGCACGTCGAGGGACGCGAAACCCTGGTCCTCGAGGAAGCGCGCGAACACACGGGTGCCGTTGCCGCACATCTCGGCCTTCGATCCGTCGGCGTTGCGGTAGTCCATGAACCACTCGGCGCCGGCCCGAGCGGCGGCTGCACCCTCGGGGATCCGCGCGGAGCGCACCACCCGAAGGAGTCCGTCGGCGCCGATACCGAATCGACGATCGCAGAGAACGGCGATCTGATCGTCACTGATCTCGAGCTCTCCGTCGGGATCGGAGAGAATCACGAAGTCGTTCCCGGTTCCGTGGCCCTTGGTGAACGGGAGCGTGCGCGACATTCCGCCAGTCTACGGGCGGGGCGGGCCTGGTTCGTCGGCGATGAGGCGCTTCCCGGTGGCCCAGGTGTCGAAGTCCTCGTACCCCAGGGCCGCGTAGAACCCGCGCGTCCGGGAGTTCTCGGGGCGGACCATGAGCTGGACCTTCGGACATCCCAGCGCCGTCAGTCGCTCCTCGGCCTCTCGGACCAGTCGACGCCCCACCCCGATCCCCCGGTCGGCAGAGTCGACCGCCAGGTAGTACAGCCAGCCGCGGTGGCCGTCGTAGCCGGCCATGACCGAGCCGCAGACACGTTCCCCGCGTGTCGCGACGAGGAAGAGCTCCGGTTGCACGGTGAGCTTGCGCTCGATGTCGCGGTACGGATCGTTCCACGGCCGGGTCAGGCCCGCTTCGTGCCAGAGCGCCACGACCGCCTCGGTGTCGGAGGTCGCGAAGGGGCGGATGCGGAGCGTCGTCACCCGTCGACGATATCCGCGACTGCCATTCCCGCTGTGACGCGGCGGGCGGCTGTGTAGCGGCGGAACCAGGAGACCTGGCGTCGCGCGTAGCGACGGGTGAGCGCCTGTGTCTGAGCGATGGCCTCGTCGCGGCTCAGCCGACCGTCGAGCTCCCCGATGGCCTGCGCATACCCGATGGCCCTGCGCGCCGTGACGCCCCTGTCGAGTCCGCGCTCGCGCAGGGCTGCGACCTCGTCGAGCAGGCCGTCACGCCACATCTGATCGACGCGGGCGTCCAGACGGGGCACGAGGACGTCCCGCTCTTCATGCGCGACCAGCAGGTGCGTCCGCGGGTGCCACAGACGGGGGTCTTCGGGCAGCGCAGCGCCGTGCGTCGTGGCGCCCTGCGCCAGGATCTCGAGCGCCCGCACGATGCGCCGGCCGTTGTGCGGGTCGACGCGTTCCGCGGTGGCAGGATCGACGCTGCGCAGGCGCTCGTACAGCACACCGGGTCCGACCTCGTCCAGCTCCGCCTCCAGCGCCCGGCGCAGCGCTTCGTCGCGGGGAGGAAAGCGGAAGTCGTACGCGACGGCGGACACGTACAGTCCCGAGCCTCCGACGAGGATCGCATCAGACCCGCGGGCGTTGATCGCCTCGATCGTCTGCCGTGCTCGCGGCTGGTAGTCCGCAACCGCGGCTTCTTCGGCGACCTCGAGCACGTCGAAGAGGTGGTGAGGGATTCCGCGTCGCTCGGCGACGGGTAGCTTCGCCGTTCCGATGTCCATGCCGCGATACAGCTGCATGGCGTCCGCGTTGACGATCTCGGCCGTGCGGCCTCGCGCTGCGAGCTCCTCGGCCAGCGCGAGCGAGATCCCGGTCTTGCCCGTGCCGGTGGCCCCGGCCACGATCCACAGCCGGGGCACGGACATCACTGATCCCGACGCAGCGACGGAAGACCCAGGGAGACCGCCTTCGGGCCCGAGCCGGCGGGAGCGGGCACGCCGCAGGAATCGGCCTCGGCGCGATCCCATGCATCGCCCGAACGTGTGCGCCGGATCGCGAGCGGGGCGCCGTCCGGCGAATCGGCCAGCAGATGGAAGGGCGCCGCGTGCGTGACGACGACCGAGACGACATCGCCGGGGCGCGGCACCGGCGAGCCGTCGGGGACCTCGAAGTGCACCAGTCGATTGTCTTCGGCGCGACCGGTCAGTCGCCGCGTGGCCGCGTCCTTCTTGCCCTCGCCGGCGGAGACGAGCACGTCGAGGCGGCGACCCACCTGCTTCTGGTTCTCCTCGAGGCTGATGCGCTCCTGCAGGGCGACGAGGCGCTCGTAACGCTCCTGCACGATCTCCTTCGGCACCTGCTCGTCCATCGTGGCGGCGGGTGTGCCTTCGCGGATCGAGTACTGGAACGTGAAGGCGCTCGCGAACCGCGCCTGTTCGACGACCCGCAGCGTCTCCTGGAAGTCCTCTTCGGTCTCGCCCGGGAAACCGACGATGATGTCGGTGGAGATCGCAGCGTGCGGAATGCGCGCGCGCACCCGATCGAGGATGCCGAGGAAGCGCTCCGAACGATACGAGCGGCGCATGGCTTTGAGGATGCGGTCGCTGCCGGACTGCAGCGGCATGTGCAGCTGCGGCATGACCGCGGGCGTCTCCGCCATCGCGTCGATGACGTCGTCGGTGAAGGCGGCGGGATGAGGGCTCGTGAAGCGGATCCGCTCCAGACCCTCGATCTCCCCTGCGGCGCGCAGGAGCTTGCCGAACGCCTGACGATCACCGAACTCCACCCCGTAGGAGTTCACATTCTGACCGAGCAGCGTGACCTCGATCGCGCCGTCATCGACCAGCAGCCGGATCTCGCTCAGGATGTCGCCGGGGCGGCGGTCCTTCTCCTTACCGCGAAGGCTCGGGACGATGCAGAACGTGCAGGTGTTGTTGCAGCCCACCGAGATCGAGACCCAGCCGCTGTACACGCTGTCGCGCTTCGTGGGCAGCGTCGAGGGGAAGACGTCGAGGGATTCGAGGATCTCGAGCTCGGCCTCCTCGTTGTGCCGCGCTCGCTCGAGGAGCTTCGGCAGCGATCCCATGTTGTGGGTACCGAAGACGACATCCACCCATGGGGCCTTGTCGACGACCGTCTGCTTGTCCATCTGCGCCAGGCAGCCGCCGACGGCGATCTGCATCCCCGCGTGCGCACTCTTGCGCGACTTCAGGTGCCCGAGCGTTCCGTAGAGCTTGCCGGCGGCATTGTCGCGCACGGCGCACGTGTTGATCACCACGACGTCGGCCTCGGCGCCGGGCTCGGCCGGCACGTAGCCCGCGGACTCCAACGATCCCGAGAGACGCTCGGAGTCGTGCACGTTCATCTGGCAGCCGAAAGTACGCACCTCGTAGGTCCGCGCGCGGCCGTCCGCGTCGAGCGCGGCGGGCGAGGCGGCGATGAGGGTCGGAGCGCTCGAGGGGATCGTCATGATGGGAGCCATTCTACGTTCGCGTGATCGACCGGCACCGCAGGCGGACGCGACGTCCGTTCAGTCGAAGCGGGGACCGCGGGCGGCCGGACGCCGCGCCTCGGCGAGGGCCTGCCTCGCCGCGGTCATCGCCACCGATGACGGATAGCCGCGGCGCGCGAGCTGACCGACGAGCCGGCGCAACGCCGCCTCGTCGTCCCGGCCGCCGATCGACGTCGCCTTGCGACGCGCGAACTCGAGGGCGCGCTCGGCGTCGTCATCGCCCACGGCGTCCAGAGCGGCATCGGCGACGTCGCGCGGGATGCCGCGGCGGGCCATCGCCTGCGCGATCGCCATGCGCCCTTCGCCCTTTCGGGAGACACCGACGTGCACCAGCTGCTCCGCCAGCGCCGCGTCGTCGAGGTAGGACAGGCGGAGGAAGTCCGCCACGATGTCCTCGACGGCGTCGCTCGAGAGCTCGTGCTGAGCGAGGAAGGTGCGCGCTTCGCGTTCGGAGAGGGACCGCGACCGCAGCTTCCGTAGCAACGCGTCCGACGCCGCCTGCGCGATGGCCGCATCATCCCCCTCGGAATCGATGTCGACCTCGAACGGCCGACCGGATGCCGGAGCGTCCGGGGCGTCATCAGGTTCGGGGGCGAAGAACGGGCGACGCGCCCGCGGTACCGACTCCTCGCGAGACGACGCGGCGGCCGCCGAGCGCTCACCGAAGAGCGGGATCACCGGGGCGAGGGTCTCCCCCTCGCCCCGGTCGTCCTCACGGGTCATGCCGGGCGACGCTGAGCCAGCTCGTCTTCGACCGGCGCCTCGACGACGGGGCCGATACCGAGCTTGGTCTTGATCTTCTGCTCGATCTCCGCGGCGACGTCGGCGTTGTTGCGCAGGAAGTTACGGGCGTTCTCCTTGCCCTGACCCAGCTGCTCGCCGTCGTAGGTGAACCAGGAACCCGACTTCTTCACGATGCCCTGGTCGACACCGAAGTCGATCAGGCTTCCCTCGCGGGAGATGCCGGTACCGAACAGGATGTCGAACTCGGCCTGCTTGAAGGGCGGCGCCATCTTGTTCTTGACGACCTTGACACGGGTGCGGTTACCGACCGCCTCCGTGCCGTCCTTCAGCGTCTCGATGCGACGGATGTCGAGGCGGACCGACGCGTAGAACTTGAGCGCCTTACCACCCGCGGTCGTCTCCGGCGATCCGAAGAACACGCCGATCTTCTCGCGGAGCTGGTTGATGAAGATCGCGGTGGTCTTCGTCTGGTTCAGACCACCTGTCAGCTTGCGCAGCGCCTGCGACATGAGGCGCGCCTGCAGACCGACGTGACTGTCGCCCATCTCGCCCTCGATCTCCGCCTTGGGCACGAGGGCTGCGACCGAGTCGATGACGACGAGGTCGATGGCGCCCGAGCGCACCAGCATGTCGGCGATCTCGAGAGCCTGCTCTCCCGTGTCGGGCTGCGACACCAGGAGCTGGTCGATGTCGACACCGAGCTTCTTGGCGTAGTCGGGGTCGAGCGCATGCTCGGCGTCGATGAAGGCGGCGATTCCGCCCGCGCGCTGCGCGTTGGCGATCGCATGCAGGGTGAGTGTGGTCTTACCGGAGGATTCGGGACCGTAGATCTCGATGATGCGTCCACGCGGCAGTCCGCCGACGCCGAGTGCGACATCCAGCGCGATGGAACCTGTCGGGATGATCTCGACCGGGGCGCGGTCTTCGCTGCCCAGTCGCATGACCGAGCCCTTTCCGAACTGCCGGTCGATCAGGGCGAGCGCCGATTCGAGGGCTTTCTCGCGGTCTGCGGGTGAGGGCATGAGGGTTCCTTCTGCTCGATGTCGGTCGCCTGTAGGCTGCCGCTCCGCCCGGCACAGGGTCCGGCTTCGGCGGCAAGGCGTACGTGTCGTTGCGACATCTCCCACGGTAGGCAGGGCCTCCGACATCGCGTCGGGATGCTCCGCATCCGTGGACAGACATCCCTCGGACGCCGTCTGTGCAGAACACTACGCGTGAATCGAACAGATCTTCGACGACACGCCGTCGTCAGCGCCGCGGTTCGAGCCGCCCCACTCCGTACCGCCGGTTCGGCGGCACATCCATCTCCGCGCACAGCGCGAGCCACACGTCGCGTGTGGGCTCGCCCGCGGCCAATGCTTGCGCCGCCGTGCGATCGCCGGCGCCGGCGAGCACGAGGTCATCGACCAGATACGCTCCGCGCGAGCCGAACTCGTCCCGGACGGCGCGATCGAACTCGCTGCGGCGCATTCAGCGCAGCGAGAGTTCGGGAGAGGCCATCGCGACGAGCTCGTCCGGCACGACATCCGGGAAGGAGTTGATGCCCTCCAGCACCGAGAGTCGGTCGGAGACCTCACGCATGATCGTGGAGATGGGAACATCCAGCGCCTCGGCCACGGCACCGAGGATCTCGCTCGAGGCTTCCTTCTGTCCGCGCTCGACCTCGCTCAGGTATCCCAGCGCGACACTCGCGCGGCTGGCGACCTGCCGAAGGGTGCGGCCCTTCTGCTGACGGAGCTCACGAAGGACTTCGCCGATCTCATGACGTACCAGGATCATTTCGAGCCCTCCTTTTACCGAATCCGTCGTGCACCGGGTGCATAACGCTACAACAGTGCGTGCGGCCAATCTAATCCCGCGCCGCTGGGTGACGGATGAGAATCGCACAACGTAACCCAGTGGTAACCCGATCTGTTCCCTCAGAGCGCTTCGAGCACCATTCGCAGCGCACGACGTGCGGTGCGCTGACGGATCTGATCACGATCGCCCTCGAGCTGCAACAGTTCCACGCGGGTGCCCAGGGGTGTGGAGACCGCGACGAACACGGTACCGACGGGCTGCCCGTCGGATGAGGTGGGCCCGGCGATCCCCGTGGTCGCGACACCGACGTCGGCCGCCGCACCGTCCACCGCGACCGCGTCTCGCACCCCCTCGGCCATCTGGCGCGCCACCTTCGCCTGCACCGGACCGCCCAGCTCCAGCACGAGAGCGTCGACGCCGAGCAGGCGGTGCTTGAGCTCGGTGGCGTAGGCGACGATGCCGCCGCGCACGACTCTCGATGCGCCGGCGACCGCGACCAGCTGACTGCACACCTCTCCACCGGTCAGCGACTCGGCGATGCCGATGGTCCAGCCCAGTTCGCCGAGGCGCTCGACGATGTGCTCGGCATCCGTGCGTCGACCGCCGACGATCGAGGTCTGCTCGTCGAGGGCGTTGTCTTCCATGAAGCGTTCATCCGACATGGTCGTCTCCCGGGCGGCGCACACGGCGCCCTCTCACCTCGCTGATGACGTAGTCGATTCCGCTGGCGATCGTGAGGATGACAGCGATCCACATCGTGATGGTGTTCACCACGTGGATCCATTCGCCCACCAGAGGGGCGAGCGGAGCGAGTGCCAGCGAGAGGGCCACGGCCTGAGCCACCGTCTTGAGCTTGCCCATCCAGGCGGCGGCCAGGACGTGGTCGCTGACGACAGCGAACCGGTACACGGTGATGCCGACCTCGCGCACGAGCACCACGATGGTCACCCACCAGGGCAACTCTCCGAGGATGGACAGGCCCACGAAGGCGCATCCGGTGAGCGCCTTGTCGGCGATCGGGTCCAGGAGCTTGCCGAGATCGGTGACGATCTCATAGCGCCGGGCGAGGTAGCCGTCGATGCCGTCGGTGGCGATCGCGACGATGAACAGCACCGTCGCCGCCCACCGCATCCCACCGCCCTCGCCGGCGTCGGCCAGCAGGAGCCAGAGGAAGACCGGCGCGCACAGGATGCGCACGATCGTGATCGCGTTGGGAAGCTGTCGGGGAACCGCCACGATGCGAGCCTAGCGAGCCGGGAACGTTCAGTCGCGCCCGGTGAGGCTCCAGGCGTCCTCGGAGCCCTCATCGCCGTCGACCACCTCGAGGCCGTCGAACTGTGAGTCCACCGCATCCGGCCCGTAACGGTCATCGGTGCCAGCGCCGGCGGGCGGATCCTCGCCGCGTAGGCGAGCGAGGACACCGGGCAGCTGCTCAGGCGTCACCAGAACATCACGGGCCTTGGACCCCTCGGACGGACCCACGATCTCGCGAGACTCCATGAGGTCCATGAGGCGTCCGGCCTTGGCGAAGCCGACACGCAGCTTGCGCTGGAGCATCGAGGTCGATCCGAACTGCGTGCCCACGACGAGCTCGGCCGCAGCGAGCAGGAGCTCGAGGTCGTCACCGATGTCGGCGTCGATCTCCTTCTTCTCGGTGACCGCCGCGACATCCGCCCGATACTCGGGGCGGGCCTGGCCGGTGACGTGCTGCACGACCTTCTCGATCTCCGGCTCGCTGACCCAGGCACCCTGCACGCGGATGGCCTTGGACGCGCCCATGGGCAGGAAGAGGCCGTCTCCCTGACCGATCAACCGGTCGGCGCCGGGCTGATCGAGGATGACCCGGGAGTCGGTGACGCTGGTGACGGCGAAGGCGAGACGCGAGGGCACGTTGGCCTTGATGAGGCCCGTGACGACGTCGACGCTCGGACGCTGCGTCGCCAGCACCAGGTGGATGCCGCTCGCACGCGCCAGCTGGGTGATGCGAACGATCGAGTCTTCGACGTCGCGCGGCGCGACCATCATGAGGTCGGCGAGCTCGTCGACCACGACGAGCAGGTACGGATACGGCTTCAGCACGCGCTCGCTGCCCGGGGGCAGCTGGATCTGCCCGGCGACGACCGCCTTGTTGAAGTCGTCGATGTGGCGGAACCCGAACGACGCGAGGTCGTCGTACCGCATGTCCATCTCCTTCACGACCCACTGCAGCGCCTCGGCCGCCTTCTTCGGGTTCGTGATGATGGGCGTGATGAGGTGCGGGACTCCGGCGTAGGAGGTGAGCTCCACGCGCTTCGGATCGATCAGCACCATCCGCACCTCGGACGGCTTCGAGCGCATGAGCAGGCTCGTGATCATCGAGTTGACGAAGCTCGACTTTCCGGAGCCGGTGGAGCCGGCGACCAGGAGGTGGGGCATCTTCGCGAGGTTCGCGACGACGAAGCCGCCGCCCACATCCTTGCCCACGCCGATCGTCATCGGATGCGTGGACTGCAGCGCGTTCTGCGAACGCAGCACGTCGCCCAGCGTCACGATCTCGCGGTCGGTATTCGGGATCTCGACGCCGATGGCGCTCTTGCCGGGGATCGGCGCGAGGATGCGCACCTCGTTGGAGGCGACCGCGTACGCGATGTTGTTGGTCAGCGCGGTGATGCGCTCAACCTTCACTCCTGGCCCGACCTCGACCTCGTACTGCGTGACGGTGGGTCCGCGCGAGAAGCCCGTGACCTTCGCGTCGACCTTGAACTGCTCGAACACGCCCATGATGGCGCGCACGACCGCGTCGTTGGCCTCGGAACGGGTCTTCGGCGCAGACCCCGCCGCGAGGGAGGCGACCGAGGGCAGGGAGTAGGAGGCCGCCGGCGGAACGCGATCACCGCTGCCACCGAAGCCCTCGATGCCGTCGAGGGTGGGCTGGGGACCGGAGTCCCCGTCGTCCTGCAGACCTGCAGCGGCACGACTGTCGGCGACCGCGCGTTCCGCCGCGGCGATCACCGAGGGGTCGATGACCTCGGTGAGCGCATCCGGCGCGCCCGGCAGAGGCGGCGCGGGGCGCGCGGGCTCGAGGGCGTTGTCGAAGCCTCCGGAGACCGGAGTGTCGGTGAACAGCAGCTCGGTGAGATCCTGCGATCCGGCACCGTCGTCGGGGTCCTGCTCGCGCCCGGTCTTGTTGCGACGCCACCACGGCATCGCTTCTGTCGCATCGTCGTCGGCAGCGGCCGCCGCATCCTTCGCGCGATCGGGCTTCTCGACCGGCTCGTGCCGCTCGGCGCCGAACATCCACGCGTACAGGTCGCCCAGGCGGCGACCGATGCGGTTCGGGGGCGTGCGAGTGAGGATGAGCACGCTGAGCACCGCGAGGAGCGTCAGCACGATGCCCGCGCCGACCGGCTGGAGCAGCAGCGCGAGGGGCTCCCCCGCCATCCAACCGAACAGACCGCCCGCGGTGCTGAGCGCCGGAAGGCCCGACGAGGGCTGCGGGCGACCGCCGAGAACATGGCAGAAGCCCGCGATCGTCAGAATGAAGAGCGCGAAGCCGATCCCGATGCGTCCGTTGTCGTGCACCGACGCGGGATGGCGGAACAGCCAACCGGCCAGCAGGACGAGAAAGACCGGGAGGATGAAGGAGACCCTGCCGACGAGCCCGCCGATGGAGTACGCGCTGATGGCCGCAGAGACGTCGGTGCCGATGAAGAACCACTCGATGACCGCACCGGCGACCGCGAGGAGGACGAGCAGGAACGGGAACCCGTCGCGGCGCTGGTCTTTCTCGAGCGTCTCCGGCCCGAACGTGCGGAACAGTCCGCCCGTGAGGTGCGCGAGTCCCATCCAGGCGCGGACGGCGACCGAGGGTCGCTCGTCCTCACCCACGTAGCGCTTGGGAGCGGGTTCGGGTTTGCGCGCGCGCGAGGTCCCGCCCTTCGCGGGGGCGCGACGCGTCGAGGCGGTACTGCGGGCCATGATCCCACGGTAGATCCGACCCGCCACAGCGGCCGGTAGCCACGCGGCGAAGCACCTCAGCGCAGGCGACGCACCATGGTGTCGCGTCCCTGGGCGGGCGAGGTGACGGCGAAACCCTCGGAGCGGTAGAGGGTCGCGGCGAAGTTGTCGCGCTCGACGCTGAGGCTCAGGCGTGCGTAGCCCTCGACGCGCGCCGCCGCCACCAACTGCTGCAACAGGGCGCGTCCGACGCCGTGGGCGCGCCAGAGAGGGCGTACGCCGATCACGAGCTCGGGCACTCCGGTCCCGACGTACCCGAACCCGGGCTCGGTGCGCGGCAGCATCCGGTACCACGCGGCACCGATCGCCTCGTTCTCCGGGCTCACGGCGACCAAGCCCGTATCGCCCGGGCGCTTCCACCCCGAGATGTACCGGGCATGCTCGGGTGCCGCGAGGATCTCGTGCCGCGGGCGCGCGGCGCCGGGCCGCCAGTTCGCGGCCTCGACCACCATGTCCGCGAGGAAGACGCCGTCCGCCTGTTCGGCGGCGCGGATCCGGAAGCTCGCGGGCATGCCCGGATCATAGCGATGAAGCGATCAGGCCTCGATCACCAGCGGCACGATCATCGGGCGCCGACGCAGACGCTGGTTCACCCAACGACCGATCGTGCGACGGACGACCTGCGACAGCGCATGCGTGTCCCGCACGCCCGATCCCGCCGCCTCGGCGAGCGCTGCGGCGATCTTCGGCTTGACGTCCTCGAACACCGAGTCGTCCTCGGCGAAGCCGCGCGCGTGGATCTCCGGTCCGGTGATGATGCGACCCGTGGAGGCATCGACCACCACGATGACGGAGATGAAGCCC
>JACCDS010988422.1_pt1 | contig 11646 bp, 12 predicted proteins | sample 7446441 | NCBI WGS metagenome assembly JACCDS01 (sample SAMN15323445, study PRJNA562643) | freshwater metagenome | isolation source: river surface water | place: USA:Blue River Watershed | collected 2017-08-17 | reverse complement strand
GAACGCCGTCTTGGGTTATCAGTCACCGTATCGCTTGGCCAAGGTTAAAATTCAAGACCCCTATCTGCCCCCCAAAATCCTCGGCATGAAAGACAGCTTTGTTGACGTGCGCGCCACCGATGAACAGGGCAAGCACTACATCATCGAAATGCAAGTCCTGCCGGTGGTAAGTTTTGAGCAGCGCGTGCTGTACAACGCCTGTAAAAAATACGCTGGCCAAATTAAAAAAGGCGACGATTACCGCCTGCTCAATGATGTGATTGCCCTCACCGTGACCGATTTCATCATGTTCGAGCATCTTGACATGGTGAGTAAATTCAAACTGCGCGACCAGTCCGGGCGCGATTACAGCGATGATCTGGAACTGATTTTTGTCGAGCTACCCAAATTTACCAAGCAAGAAGCCGATTTGACCGATTCAAGCGATTTGCTCGATAAATGGTGTTATTTTTTGCGTTATGCCCAAAGCGTGGCCTTTGTACCCGCCGTGTTGGCCCAGGAGCCGCCAATCGAACATGCCTTCACCATTGCCAACCGGGCCAGTTTGTCGGAAGACGAGCTTGAAATGCAAGAAAAGCGTGAAATGTATATTCAAGACCAACGCGGCGCACTGGAAAAAGCCAGTATGGATGGCAAGGCCTTGGGCATTGAGGAGGGCATAGAAAAAGGCGCACGCGCAAAAGCCATTGCCATCGCGCAAAATATGAAGGCCTCGGGCCTTGCTAATGAGCAAATCGCGCAATTCACGGGCTTAGGCCTGGCCGAGGTGGCAGCATTGTGATTTTTCACCTGCACAAGAATGGCCGGGCGGCCCCCGCACACCAACGACTTTGGCAGTCGCTGGTGCCTGGCTCGGACATACTGGCCGCCGCTGTTAGCTGCTGCCGGTTGCGGCCTCAATCTTGTCCTGGGTTTTGGTCTCAAAATCACTGGCATCATGCCGCTCGCGCAGTTGTCCTTCCGGCGCACCCCAGGCGCGGTTGACCATCGCCCCGCGCTTGACCGCTGGCCGTTCGGCAATTTGGCTGGCCCAGCGCAGCACGTGTGGATACGATGGGGCATCGAGAAACTCGGCCGCTTCGTACACCTTGTTCAGAATGACGCAGCCATACCACGGCCAGATCGCGATGTCGGCAATCGTGTATTGATCGCCGCTGATGTATTCGTGCTGGGCCAGTTGCCGGTTCAACACATCAAGCTGGCGTTTGACTTCCATGCTAAACCGGTCGATGCAATACTTGATTTTTTCCGGTGCATAACGGTAGAAGTGGCCAAAGCCGCCGCCAAGGTAAGGCGCGCTGCCCATTTGCCAAAACAGCCAGTTCAGGCATTCGGTGCGGCCTGCCGGATCGGATGGAATGAAGGCTGAGAATTTTTCAGCCAGATACAGCAGGATCGAGCCTGATTCAAACAGCCGGGTTGGCGGTGTGGTGCTGGTATCGATCAGGGCCGGGATTTTGGAGTTGGGGTTGATCTCAACAAAGCCACTGCCAAACTGATCGCCATCGCTGATATTGATCAAATACGCATCATATTCTGCCCCGTTATGCCCGAGTGCCAGCAACTCTTCCAGCATTACCGTGATTTTGACCCCGTTTGGGGTGGCCAGTGAATACAGTTGCAGCGGGTGTTTGCCGCGTACCAAAACTTTTTCGTGGGTACTGCCTGCGATTGGCCGGTTGGTTTTGGCAAAGGTCCCGCCATTCTCTGATTCCCATTGCCAGACTTTGGCCGGGGTGTAGGGTTGGCTGGATTGATCGGTTGGATTGGACTGGCCGGACTCTTGGGGCATGCGGTGACTCCTTTTCGGTGGAACCAAGTTTGTCTAAATTGAACCAGACGATACCATAAAACAAACCCGGTTACAAACCGTAGTTCGAATCACGCTGGGGCGTGGCTTATGTGCTGACTTATGTGCTGACTTATGTGCAGGCTTATGTGCTGGCCGGGGAAAGGGGCTGGGACAGCGACTGAGACAGCGACTGAGACGGGGGCAGGGGATTGGGGGCCAGCAATGGGAAGCGGATCAAAAAGCAGCTTCCCTTGCCGACTTCGGACCTGACCGTGAGTGCCCCACCGAGCAGGCCGGTAACGATGTTTTTAGCGATAAACAGGCCAAGACCGGAGCCGCCCTGACCCAGCCGGGTAGTGAAAAAGGGATCGAAAATATGATGTTGATCCTGTTCCGCAATGCCCTTGCCATCATCGGTAAATTGCAATTGCACCATCGTGCCGTCACAGTGGGCATGAATTTGCAAGCGGCCCGATTCCCGTTCCCCGAATGCATGAACGCCGGCATTTTGGATCAGGTTGTCGATCACCTGCCCAAGCGGCCCCGGATAGCTGTCGCAGGCGATGTCGGTCGGCACTTCTCGTTCAATCTGCCAGCGTGAATGCATCAGGCTTGGGTCGAGGGCGGCAATGTGATCGTCAATCAGGTCGTGCAGTTGAAAGGTGCGCCGCTGTTCTGAGGTTTGGTCTATCGCAACCCGCTTGAAGCTGGCAATCAATTGTCCGGCCCGGTGGCATTGCCGATGGATCAGGTCGGCCAACTGGCTGCTGTCCTCCATGAATGCTTCAAAGGCGGTGCGCCCCAGGTCGCCGCGTTTTATCGAACCGGCAATCTCATTGATTCGCTCCATGAAGGCCGAGGAGGAAAGCAGCGCATTGCCGATTGGGGTATTGAGTTCATGCGCCACACCGGCCACCAGATTGCCAAGGGAGGCCATTTTTTCCGATTCGATCAGGCTTTTTTGTGACTTGCCAGCCGATAGTGGGCGACGCTGGCGCGGCGATACAGCACGCCGTGCGGGATGCTGCTATCATGCCGACAGGTTCATTTCGCCTTCATTCACAGGAATTTCCCCATGGCCCGCACCACCTCGGCCGCGTATGCGGTAACCCGGCTCAAAGCGCGCAGCAATTTGGCACCGTATTCGATGGTGTCACAAGCTGATGGGCGGTTTTATCTGGTACTGCATGGCGTCGATGGTGCCGTCAGCAAGCTGTGCGACGCACTGGAGATCGATGAGTTTATCCGTTTTGTCGACAGCATTAACAAGGCCGCGCCGAAAAAGGCCAGCAAGCTTGATCTGGCATTTGAGGAAAAGCTGCGCCGCCGCGACAAGTCTGAATGAGACCAAATGAGCTTGGGGCAGGGTGGGCCGCTTATTTTTTGCCGGGCGCAGCAGGTGCGGCAGGTACGCCGGGTGTCGCGGATGCAGCGCCGGTGCTAGCGGCAGCGGCGGGCGGCTTCGGATCGGTGACAAAACCGAGTTGGTTCATGCCACTGCCTTGCGCTGCCGCCAGCACCTTGGCCATGACTTCATAGCGGGTATCGTTATCGGCCCGAATTTGCAGGCTAGGCTGCGGCTGACGCTTGGCCGTTTTGGCCAGCCGCTGTTCGAGCTGGGCGAAGGTGATCCACTCGGTATCCCAGAACAGCAGGCCACGGCCATCAATCGACAGGGTAATCGTGTCCGGCGCGGGTTGCGCCACGGCGGCCGGGGCGTTCGGCAGATCAAGCTTGATCGAGTGGGTCAAGAGCGGCGCGGTGATGATAAAAATCACCAGCAACACCAACATCACATCCACCATCGGTGTGACGTTGATCTCGGCCATCGGGGCCAATTGGCTTTTTTGCTCGAAACGACCAAATCCCATGTTGTCAACCTCCCTGACCCGGCAGCTTGGCTTGCCGCTCGCCGGTGGTGAGCCAGACCTGCAAATCATGGGCAAAGCCATCGATCTCGGCCAGGGTAATCCGGTTTAAGCGGCCAAATGCGTTATACGCCAATACAGCCGGAATCGCCACCACCAGCCCGAGTGCGGTCATCACCAGTGCTTCGCCCACCGGCCCGGCAATTTTTTCGATTTGTACCGTGCCGGTGCTTGAAACGGCTGACAGCGCATGGTAAATGCCCCATACCGTGCCAAGCAGGCCGACAAACGGGGCGGTGCTGCCAATCGAGGCCAAAATCGTCAGCCCCGATTCAAGGCGCAAGGTAGCACGCGTGATTTCTTGGCGCAGGCTGCGGGTCAGTCGTTCTTCCGGGTCGGTGCGCGCTTCCATCGATTTGGCGGTGTCGGTTTGGCTCACCGCTTTTATACCGCTTTGGGCCAGCGGCAAATACACCTGCTCCAGATCGTTTTGTTCCAGTGCGGCAATCGCATCACTCATTTGTGGTGCCTGCCAAAACGAGGCCAGCGCGCGCGTGCTGCGCCTTACCCGGTAATGGCTCCACAGCTTGGACAAAATGTAATACCAACTAACCAGCGACATCAACAGCAGCGCATACGCGACCATGTGGCTGATTGCATCACCGCCGTTCCAGTAGCTGGCCAGACTGAAATGATGTTGTGCGTAGGGGGTAGTCATGGTGGCAGGCTTTACATGAGGTAGGTGTCGATAACAGGGTAATAGATAAATAAGGTACTAAACAAGATACTAAGCAAGGTACAAACTAGGCTGGCACATGGCCAGCGCTTGGCCGACGGCGCAGACCCAATACATCTTGCATGTCAAACAAACCATTGGGCTGATCTGCCAAAAACCGCGCTGCGCGCAATGCGCCCTGGGCGTAGGCAATCCGGCTGGACGACTTGTGGCTAATTTCAATCCGCTCGCCAATGCCAGCAAACAGCACCGTGTGTTCGCCAACGATATCACCACCCCGGATGGTGGCAAAACCGATCGAAGACGGATCGCGCGCACCGGTCACCCCTTCGCGGGCAAATACGCCATCTTTCTCCAAATCACGCCCGAGTGCATCGGCAATCACCTGGCCCATTTGCAAGGCGGTGCCGGATGGCGCATCCACCTTGTGCCGGTGATGCGCTTCAATGATTTCGATATCGTAGCCCTGGGCAAAGTTTTTGGCCGCCATTTCCAACAGCATCAGCGTCACATTCACGCCAATACTCATATTGGGGGCGAACACAATCGCAATCTTTTTTGCGGCGGCAGCAATCGCGGCCTTGCCAGCGGCGTCGAAACCGGTGGTGCCGATCACCATATTGATCGAGTGTGCCAAGCAATATTCGAGATGGGCCAGCGTGCCTTCCGGGCGGGTAAAATCGATCAGGCAATCGCAGTTGGCCAAACCTTTGGCCAGTTCGCTGTAAATCGGTACTCCGCACGGCACACCGAGAAAGGCCGCGGCATCGCTGGAGAGGTTTGGCGAGGTCGGCACATCAAGCGCACCGGCCAGCACAAAATCGCGATCACTGGCGATGGTTTCGATCAGCATCCGGCCCATGCGGCCGCTGGCACCGGCTACCGCGAGCTTGGTTGGTGCATTGTTTGGCACATTTTTTTGCACTGCTGGATCCATAGGCGTATTCATTAATTGGATTACTTGGCCGGTGCCGCAATCGGTTCGGGCTGTACCCGGGTATCTTTCAGAGCTGGCCCGGCAATCCGGGCAATATAGTCTTGCTCGGTTGGCAAGTCGACATTGGTGAAGCGTTCGAGCTTGTCGTCGTTAAAAAACACCGACAGGTGGCTGATGGTGGTTTCCCCACGGTGTTTTTGCAGGCGGAACGTGTAATCCCAGCGATTGGCATGAAATACGTCAGCCACCAGCGGCGTGCCAAGGATAAAGCGTACCTGTTCCCGGGTTTGGCCCGGCTTGAGCTGGGCCACCATCTCTTGCGAGATAAAATTGCCTTGCTGAATATCAATCCGGTACGGTTTTAAAAAGCTGACGAATTTGTTAATCCCGGTCGGTGCTGCCGTCACCTGTACCCCGGACGGGGTGCCTGATTTTGCCGATGTGCTGTTGCCAGTTGGGTTGGCACTGGCCTGCGCCGCTTTGGCACTGGCTTCGGTCTTGCCCGCTGCCGCTTGTCCATCGATTTTCGCATTGCGTTTGCTGGCACAGCCAGCGAGCGCCACGGCAAACAGGCATAGCGCGATGGGTTTGAGCCAAGCGTTGATGTTGGATTGATTAGATTTTGAAGGGGAAAAAGATAAAATACGCATGGGGGATCGCAATAAAAATGGGTACACGTGTTTGGCGGGCGCTAAAACCCTATATCATAATGCAGTTGACCCATCTATAGCGAAGAAACATGAATAACTCCCCCACTGATTTGAAGTCGAGCGGCCTGAAAGCGACTTTGCCGCGCCTGAAAATTCTCGAAATCTTTCAAAATAGCAAGATTCGGCACCTGACGGCGGAAGATGTGTACAAGCTGTTGTTGAGTGAAAACATGGACATTGGCTTGGCGACCGTGTATCGGGTATTGATGCAATTTGAACAAGCCGGATTGTTGCACCGCAATCACTTTGAATCGGGCAAGGCAATTTTTGAACTGAATGAAGGGGCGCACCACGACCATTTGGTGTGCCTCGATTGTGGCCGGGTCGAAGAATTTTTTGATGAAAGCATTGAGCAGCGGCAACAGGCGATTGCGCAAGAACGGGGTTTTACCATTGCCGAACACAGTCTGGCGATTTATGGCACCTGTACCAAAACCGCCTGCCCCCATCGTAACTGAGCGTAATTGAGCGTAATTAAATCAGGACGAAGCGGCATTGGCGCGCAGCTTGGCCACGACTTTATCCATGGTCGCCAACACGGTGCCGGTATTAAATGGTTTCAGGATGAAACCACTGGCACCGGCGCTCAAGGCTTCGTTGACGACTTCCCGGTCATTTTGGCCGGTGATCATCAGCACGGCGGTACGCGGTAATTTGCTCTTGACCATCTTCAGCACATTCAGGCCGCTGATTTTCGGCATCAAAATATCCAGACACAACACATCCGGCTTGAGTTTGGCGACCAGCTCCAGCCCGCTGGCACCATCAGCCGCTTCACCCACCACGTTGTAGCCATCACTGCGCAAAGTTAGGCGCAAGACTTCGCGGATCATGTCATTATCATCAATAATTAATACGGAGACGTTTTTCTCGGCTACCATTTTGTTATCCTTGCCATTGGTGTCTGCTACTCATAGTTTGGTGGGTTATTGGACAATAATTTTCCCGGCCTGTCAATGATTTGCTGATTTGTTGGTTGATTTGTGGATTGATTTTTTGGTAATTTGTGGGTAATTTATGGCTAATGTTCTGGCATATTTTTACATGATGCCCGCGCTGGCTCAGGAATGGGACAGCGCGTTCGACAGCAACTTGGCCGTAATATCGACAATCGGAATCACCCGTTCGTAGGCCATGCGGGTCGGGCCAATCACCCCCAGTGTACCAACGATTTTGTTGTTGACCTCATACGGTGCGGTGACCACGCTCATGTCTTCGAGCGGCATCAAGTTCGATTCGCCACCAATAAAAATTTGCACCCCCGTCGCCTGGCTGGACAAATCGAGCAATTGTATCAGGCTGGTTTTTTGTTCAAACATGTCAAACAGCTTGCGCAGGGAACTCATGTTGGAAGATAAATCAGACACGCTTAACAAATTGCGCTCGCCCGAAATCACCATGTCTTCGTTGTGCTCGTTCATCGCCTCGCTGCCCGCTTCCACGGCGGCTTGCATCAGGTGTGTCATGTCGCCTTGCAACTGGCGCAGTTCTGCCTGCAGGTGCAGCCTGACATCATCAAAACTGAGGCCGCCAAAGTGGGCATTGATATAGTTGGCCGATTGCACCAGTTGGCTTGGCGTGTAATCGGTCATGGTGACCAGCAGCCGGTTGTGAATGTCGCCATTCGGGCTGACAATGACCAGCAAAATCCGCTTTTCGGCCAACCGCAAAAATTCAATTTGCTGAAATACCGATTCCCGGCGCGGGGTCAATACCACCCCGGCAAATTGCGACAGCGAAGACAACACCTGAGCCGCATTGGCAATGATTTTTTGCGGCTGGCCGGGCGCGAGCTGTGGTGCCTGGGCCAAGTTGTCCGACAGGTGTTCCGAGGTGAGCAGGGTGTCAACAAACAAACGGTAGCCACGGGCGGTGGGAATGCGTCCGGCCGAGGTATGCGGGCTGCAAATAAAGCCCATTTCTTCCAGATCGGACATAATGTTGCGAATCGAGGCCGGTGACAGATCCAGCCCCGAGATTTTGGACAAGGCGCGCGACCCAACCGGTTGCCCGTCCGCAATGTAGCGTTCGATCAGGGCATTGAGTAAAATTTGGGCGCGGGTATCGAGTTGCATGATTTAACACGGTGGAGAACGGTGGACGACGCTGAACAAGGGTGCACAAGGGCGGGCAAGCGAATACAGACTGGAATGATTCTAGCACCAGAATGGCCCGCCCCGCACGCTTTGTCGCCGCTTGTCTGCGCCGTATTGTGGCACACCGGGCCGTTGCGCTGTGGTTTTCCGGGGAACCCGTGTTGCAGTTCAGTAATAGCACAAGTAAATTCACCGGTTCCGCAAGGGGGGCGCATCCATTGGCTGGATTTATGGTTTAATCTGAAGCTTGGGAAATTTTTATAACGAGTATTAACCGTAAGCAATGATCAGTGGGGTAGTGGACATTGCCCGGTTCTTGTCATTCAATTCATTCATTATGCCAAAAATCGTCGCGCTGGTGGGTCGGCAACATACTCCGGGAATCGAACATTCCCTCAAGAAGATCATCGATTTCCTGCAGGGAAACGGCCATACCGTGGTGCTGGAAACCGAAACGGCACAAAATGCCGCGCTCACCGCGATAGTGAAAAACGTTGAGGCCATGACCCCGACCGATATTGGCCTCAATGCCGATGTCGCGGTGGTGCTGGGCGGTGACGGCACCATGCTTGGCATTGCCCGCCTGCTGGCTCCGTTTGATGTGCCTTTGATCGGCATCAACCATGGCAATTTGGGCTTTATTACCGATATTTCGCGCGATATGATGATGCCGGTACTGGCTGAAATTCTGGCGGGCAACTATAAGTCGGAGCGGCGCAGCATGCTGGAAGGGCGGGTGATCAGGAATGATGAAGCCGTTATTTTTGGCTTGGCGCTCAACGATGTGGTGGTGGCGCGCGGTGGTGGCGCGGGCATGGTCGAATTGCGGGTCGATGTGGAAGACCATTTCATGTACCACCAGCGCTCGGACGGCTTGATCATCGCCACCCCGACCGGTTCCACCGCCTATGCACTGTCGGCCGGTGGTCCACTGCTGCATCCGACACTGGGCGGAATCGTGCTGGTACCGACCGCGCCCCATTCGCTGTCGAACCGCCCGATTGTGATTCCCGACAGTAGCGAAATCATGATCCAAATCATGAGCGGGCGCGGCATCAGCATCAATTTTGACATGCAGGCCTTTGCCAGCCTTGAGCATCACGACATGATTTCCATCAAGCGCTCGCCGCATACGGTCACCTTCCTGCATCCGCTGGGTTGGAGTTATTACGATACCTTGCGGGAAAAATTGCACTGGAACGAATATCCGGACAGCAAAAACAAAAAATAAAAGCCCCGCTATAATCGTGACTTTGATCGGCAGGTTGATCGGCAGGTTGATCATCACTTTGCTCACCGGTTTGATCATCGCCTTGATGTCACTTTGCTGGCAGGGCCTGCGCGCTGGCAGCGCCCTATACCCTGTATTGCTCCACTGAAACCGTAACGACCATGCTGCGTACCCTTTCAATTCGTGATTTCGTCATCGTAGATAGTATTGAGCTCGAATTTTCCCACGGCTTTACCGTCTTTACCGGTGAAACCGGGGCGGGTAAATCGATCCTGATCGACGCCCTGATGCTGGCCTTGGGCGGGCGGGGCGACGCCTCGGTGGTGCGCGAAGGGGCCAGCCGGGCCGATATCTGCGCCGAATTCGCACTGGTTCCAGCCAATCATAGCGAGATTTTTGCCTGGCTGGAACAACATGAATTTACCCTTGAAGACGGTTCGCTATTGCTGCGCCGGGTGATGGATTCGGCCGGGCGCTCGAAAGCGTTTATCAACGGCATCAGCGCCACCGCCAGCCAATTGCGTGATCTGGGCGACTTGCTCGTTGATATTCACGGCCAGCACATGCACCAGTCGCTGTTAAAAACCGAGGCCCAGCGCCAGATGCTCGATGCCCGTCTGGCGGGCGACCCGGATGCCGCCAAACAACTGGCGCAACTGGCCCCGCTCTACAAAAACTGGCGTAATCTGCTGCGCCAGTGTGAAGCCGCCGATGCCAATGCGCGCAATAACGCGATTGAGCGCGAGCGGCTTGAATGGCAGGTGGCAGAACTGGACAAGCTGGCCCCGAAAGCCGGGGAGTGGGCCGAGATTGGCCATGAACACAGCCGTTTGGCGCATGCCGCCAGCCTGCTCGAAGGCGCACAGGAAGCCTTGGCCGAGATTTCCGAATCCGATTACCCGCTGCTCTCGCGCCTGTCCAGCCTGAACCAAAAACTGTCCAAACTGGTGGCACTCGATGCAGATTTACAACAGGTACTCGATTGTTTAGAACCGGCGAGAATCCAGTTGCAAGAAGCCGTGTATGCCTTAAATGGCTATTTGGATCAGGTCGAGCTTGATCCGGCGCGCTTGCAACAGGTCGAACAGCGGCTCGACAGCCTGCATTCGATGGCGCGCAAGTTTCGCGTTGAACCGGAACAACTCCCGGCCCACCATCAGGATTTGCAGCAGCAGTTGCAGGAATTGGTGGTCGCCAGTGACCCGCAGGCATTGCGCGCCCAGGAGCAAGCAGCCCGGGCTGCGTATCTGGCAGTGGCACAAGCCGTCTCTGCTGCGCGCCAAACCGGTGCCAAACAGATGGGGCAAGCCGTCACCGCCGCGATGCAAGAACTGAGCATGGCCGGTGGCCGCTTTGAGGTGGCACTCAATCCGTGCGAAGCGGCCCCGCACGGGCTGGAGCAAGTCGAATTTTTGGTGGCCGGGCACGCTGGCAGCGCCCCGCGTTCATTGGCCAAGGTAGCATCGGGCGGGGAAATGGCGCGCATTGCGCTGGCCATTACCGTGATCGCCGCCACCGACCGGCCAACCCTGATTTTTGATGAAGTCGATAGCGGCATCGGTGGCGCGGTGGCCGAAGTGGTGGGGCGGCTGTTGCAAAAGCTGGGGCGAGTGCATCAGGTGCTGTGCGTGACCCACCTGCCACAGGTTGCCAGTTGCGGCAACCATCACTTTCAGGTCAGCAAGGGCAGCAGCAGCGATGGCCGCACCGTTTCGCGGATTGAAGCGCTCGATGCCAAGGCACGGGTCGAAGAAGTGGCGCGCATGCTGGGCGGGGTTGAAATTACCGCCACCACAAGACGCCATGCGCGCGAATTGCTCGCTTCATGATGCTGAAAAGCATTTTTTCGACATGATTGAACCCGGTTCACCGCATGCGCCACGCATTGAGCACCCATTTACCACGTATAATGGCCGCTTCATTGTATCGCAAGAATAATCCATGTCTTTTCGTAAAGAACCCGCTTTCCGCCACGGTTCGCTGGACAAAACCGCCATTGTGCTGGTCAATCTCGGCACCCCTGAAGCCCCCACTTCTGGCAAGGTACGGCGCTATTTAAAACAGTTTTTATCCGACCCGCGCGTAGTCGAAGTGCCACGCGCCATCTGGTGGTGGATTTTGCATGGCATCATCCTGCCGTTTCGTTCGGGCAAATCGGCCAAAAAATACAGCCAAATCTGGGGCAAGGAGGGTTCACCCTTGCTGGTACACACGCGCAAGCAGGCCAGCCTGTTGCAGGGTTTGCTGGGCGAGCGTGGCCACAGTGCGCTAACCGT
>JACCDS011589584.1_pt1 | contig 11649 bp, 4 predicted proteins | sample 7446441 | NCBI WGS metagenome assembly JACCDS01 (sample SAMN15323445, study PRJNA562643) | freshwater metagenome | isolation source: river surface water | place: USA:Blue River Watershed | collected 2017-08-17 | reverse complement strand
GATACTACTTACGCTGATAGATTGAAAAAAATAATCCTGAAATACGATTATCTAACTAGTTTTATGGCAAGTACTATTAATGCTAAAAGTAGTGAAGAAGTAAAAGATGTTATCAAAAAATATGCTAATCCGCCTACTACTTTTATTGAAAAAAGGAAATCGGCTTTTAGAATGACTTTAGGGGGTATGCCGGGATTAACTCTTAATAATGAATACATGAAAGACTCTGTTGGAAGGTCATATTCAAGTGCTAATATAGGTATTTCTCTTCCCATCGGAATTGATTTTACACTTGGAAAATGTGGATTTTCTTATGGAATATTCGCTCAACTAATTGACTTGGGTGCAATGCTTAACTATCGCTTAGGCTCAGGTTCTAATACCTTGCCCGACAAAGTAGGTTTCAAAAATGTACTTTCGCCAGGTATTTCTTTCGCTATAGGTTTTCCAAATACTCCTTTTACCATTTTATTGGGTCACCATTGGGGGCCAGTACTGAGAGACATTGAAAAAGATAAATTGATACTTCGTACAGAAAGTTCTAATAGTTGGCATATACGCTTTACCTACGATATTCCTCTTTTTAAATTGGTAGGCTCACGCTCTTATTGATATTAGTACCTTTGGAGTATCTTGCTTTGGATAGCAGATACTCCAATTTTTGTTTCTTTAGCTATTTTCTGCTTATCTTCTCTCCCCAAGCTTTTCCTCTTCTCAGCCTTATTAAATATCGAAATTGTCTAGAGAGTTTAAAAATCTCTAAGAATCTCTAAGCTAGTGTTATAAAGATATTGGCATAGAAGCCAGCTAAAAAAGGTCTAAATAGGAAAATGCTAGTTAGACCTTTTTATAAATCCTTCCTACCTCACCTCAAACGCATAAGCTCCTGAAACTAATGTCATTTTTACTTGATTGTTTTCAATACTTACTTGACTAATTCCATTTACTTGTGTGATGGCTTTTCCACCTTCTTTTACTTTTGTGATGCTGTTGGCTGGCAAATAGAGTGTGGCACTTGTATTGGCTGGAATGCTGGTTTTGTACACAAAAGTATTGCCTTCATACCGCCACTCACTACTGATTTTTCCATACACTGAATCATAATATCCTTTTGCCCAAGTCATTACTTTATCAGGGTCGGGCGTTGGTTTTAGAACAATTGCTTTGAAGGCTGCCTTTTCTGGACTTCTCTGAATGCCCAAAGAATAATTATTCATCCAAGCCGCTACTGCTCCGAAAGAATAATGATTGAAGGAATTCATGCTATTATTACCTCCAAAACCATTTTCTACGGTATAAGAATTAAGTCTTTCCCAAATTGAAGTAGCGCCATTTACGACAGAGTACAACCAAGATGGATACTTGGTTTGTTGTAAAAGTCGGTAAGCATTGGCTGAACTTCCGTTTTCAGAAAGTGCTTCAGAAATTGAAGCTGTTCCGATAAAGCCTGTCATTAATGAATATTCAGGGAGCACTGCGCCAAGGTCGTCTCTATTTTTTCTTTGAATACTTTCATTCAAATTCTGAATAGCATAAGTTTTGTTTGTTTCATCAAAAACGTCCAAATCTAATGGAATCGCATACGACGCCTGTGTGTCGATTAAATCTCCTTTGTCGGTTTTGATGGCTATTGGTTGTTTTTCTGAAGGAGGCCCTAATCTTGCTGAAACTACCCCTGATTTTACGGTTTTGTGGGTATTTTTATCGACATACACTTCATTGAAAATTTTCTTTATTGCTTCATAACGTGTTTTGAAAGCGCTTGCATCTGCTGTTTTTTGAAGAATTGTCGCTACTTTATTCATAATTTCTAAATCATAAGCAAAGTACGCCATCCAAAATAACGTATTATCGTTTTTATTGCCTTCTGGACTTAGCCAGTCGCCCAACGGGCCTTCGTTCAAAATGCCAGTCTTTTTATCTACTTTACTTTCTAAAAATTGAATATAGCGCTTCATGGCATCGTAATGCTCATTCAACAATTGTACATCACCGTATTGCTGATAAGTTTCCCAAGCAACTACGATACCCGCACTTCCCCAAAGTGTACCGCCAAAACCGCCACCCATCGGTGCAACGTCGGTGAATCTGCCATTTTCAGCTTGTATATCACGCATTGCTAAGAGATGTCTTCTCAAAAATAAATCTGAATTGGTAAGATAAGTAGCACTTTTCGAGAATACCGAAATATCGCCACTCCAGCCCATGCGTTCGTTACGAGCTGGCGTATCGGTTGGGATTGAAAGGAAATTACTTCTTAGCGACCAAGTGATATTTCTCCAAAGTTTGTTGACTAAATCGTTTGAGGTTTCATAATTTGAACTCAATTCTTTGACCGAACTAATCACCAAACCTTTCACATCTGCCACTGGAATCGCTTCATCAATACCAGTTAACTCAACATAGCGATAACCGTGAAAAGTGAATCTTGGTTGAATGATTTCGTCACCTCCTTTTAAGATGTACATATCTTGTGTCAGGGCGGCTCTGATGTTTTCCATCATGACCATTCCCTCGTTTCCTTTGTAATCGGGAAGATTCGGATATTTTACTTCTGCATATCTTAGCGTAATGATTTGTCCTTTTTTTCCATTTTTAATCAAGATTTGCGGAAAGCCAACCATATTTTGCCCCATGTCATACACAAATACTTTCGGACGAACCTCTTCCACACTTTGTGCAATCATCGTTTTTACAATGCTGGCATTATCGCCCATTTGTCCCACGATTTTATAATCTTGATACTCTAAAGTAGATTTTCTACCCATAAAGTCAGTGAAAGTTCCCTGATAAGTATTGCCATCGAGTGGAACTTCCAGAGATGCTTTCCAAGCATTATCGTTGTAATTGGCTGTGGTCCAATCTTTAATCAATTCCTCTTTATTAGCGTCATAAACTTCACCTTGAAAAAAACTTCCATAACGAATTGGGCCGTCGTTGAAAAACTTCCATTCTTTTGGATTTGAAGTAATTATTTGTTCTGAACCATCTGAATAGGTAATGACCAATTTTGTTAAAAGTGATTGACGATCACCAAAATAATTCCAACTTTCGCCGCTGTAAGTAATGTTTCCACTCCACCAACCTTCACTGAGCCAAGCGCCTATCGCATTTTTTTCGCCTTGTTTCAATGCCGAAGTAACATCGTACGTTTGGTACATTTGGTGTTTGTTGTACTGGGTAAGACCGGGATTGAAATAATCGTTACTTACTCTTTTTCCATTCAAATACATTTCATAAATACCTCTAGCGGTTGCATACAAACGAGCATTTTTAATGGTTTTTGCTTGTGTAGCAAAAGTACTTCTAAGCATAGGAGCGGCATTTTTACTGGGATTTGCTAAAATCAAGGCTCCGCCAGAAATGGCATAAGTACTGTTTTCAATACTTAGTTTTTCAGCTTTAAAAATGCCTGAATAATTACTATTCGTCAGCTTTTCAGTAAAAAGTGTATTAGAAGGAAAACGGAAATTCTTGATTTCTAGCTCTGAAAAATAGGCTTTTTGATGCTCATTCGTTTGAAAACCAATGTCTGCCAACATCGGGAAACTGATAAAATTATTACCACTTCCGACAGGATTTAAATTGAAACCTCTTTGAGCGAAAGGGGAAGTTGAGGCAGGACTATTGTCTTTCAGCAGATTTTCTGCTTTTGTGCCATCCACAAAAAACTCAAAAACGCCAAAATTACATTCTGCATAGATTTTATGTTTTTCGTACTTATTGGCTTGGTTGATAAGGGTTTGTGGAATATCATAAGATTTAAAAATCTTATCTTTTGAATCCGTTTTGTCATAACCAACTCTATAAATATTCAATTTTGCCAAACCTTCTGTCGCTTCTGAAACATTTGAAATATCTAATTCTAAAGCGATATAGCTTTGGTTTAAAGCATTTTGCATCGCCATTAAATTCAAATTCTTGTCCATCAAACGGCGGTCGTTTCCACCAAAAACAAAAGCCGCTTTGGTTGAATTAGAAGCTTTATCGAGCTGAAGGGCATATTGAAATTTATATACCGAAAGGTATTGCGAGAATAAAACCAAGTCGTCGTCGCCACCACCAATCCATTTTGCCCCAGACCAAGCCGATAAATCTGGATTGGGGTTTATCAAACCTGTTTCAAACCATGCAGTATTGCTACTCATTTGGTTGAAATTATCCCAAACGTTTACTTTCCAAGTATAGCGAGTGGTAGCTTTTAGGGGAGTGCCGGCGTATTCAATGCCGTGAGAAAGGTCGGAATTTATTTTTTTCGAATCCCAAACGATTTGGTTTTGGGCATCCGAAACGATGATTTGGTAGGCTTTTTGAAAATATCCTCTTTTCTGAGCATCTGAAGTTTTCATTTGCCATCCAAAATGCGGATTGGGAATGTCGATACCCAAAGGATTAGCCTGATAATCAACCGTTAACTTATCAATAGAAGTGCCAGCGAAAACATTTACTGCTAAAAAAGTAAGTAAAATAAAAGTAAGCCAACAGGCTCTTTTTTGAAACATCATATTGTTGTACTTATTAAGATTAAATAATAAATATTACAATATATAGTTTTTTTATAAACTAACCCTTATGCAATCACCTGCTTAAGTCATAAAATAGCGCCAACAATCATTTGAATCGTTGGCGCTATTCACTTTTAGTTACAATCTCCCCAGTATTTACAAGCCCAAGCAATCCAAGTACTCCAGTTGGGGCCAGTGCTGTGCCCACCAGCGTGTTGCCTGAAAGCGATTTCTCCGTCAGTCAGTGCCGTTCCAAGTTTAGGGAAAGTACTTGTGCCTAAACCTTTTTTACCAAACAAATTATATACGGTTTCGGCATTACTCCCTCCTAAAAATGTACCTTTGGCATCAATCCATTGACCTTCTACTTGTGGCGAACCAACACTTATAAACAGGGGTCTTGGGGCACACAAGGCTATTAATTCGTGTGCATCTACAGGGAGCTCGTTGGGTGTTAACTGACTAGCATATTTGATAAAATTGCCAGCAAACCAATGATATTGACTAGAAGAAGCAAGGTTTTCGATTTGTTCACCGAATATTCTGCGAAGAATTTTAGCCCCACCAGCACCCGACGAGCCAATAAATCCTAGTGAAAAACGGGGTTCGAAAGCCATTGCTACAATTGCAGCTTTGCCATATCTTGAAAGCCCTTCGATGGCGATTCGGTTGGCATCTACTTCCTTATCGGTTTCAAAATAATCAATTGCCCTACTTGCTCCCCATGCCCAAGCCCTTAAAGCACCCCACTCGCCAGGCGTACGATACCCACCTTTGTTTACTAAACCAATAATTCCTTTGGTAAGCCCAGCACCATTATCGGCTTGGATACTGCTTGGTTCAATAATTGCATAGCCCCAACCACGAGAAATTAGCTGTTCTTGCCAAGTAGGTTCACCTGACGAGCCTAAGCCAATCGGTTTGATACTTGCATTGCCAAATGGTGAACGTATAAAACCAAATTCCATCACTAAAGGCACAGCTTTAGTTGCTTTGGCGGGTGTTGCTACTACTAAATTAATTTCTACTTTGATAGCAGGAAAATTTGAATTATCAACAATTCCTTTCAGCATTTTTTGTTTAATGGCCTGATTGCCAACGAGTGTATCTTTTACAGAAATTACCTGCCATTTTACAGAAGGAATATTTTGGGGTAATTTTCCATATATTTCATTTTCAAAATCAGCGATTAATTCAGGTTTTCGTTGCTCATTCCAAACCTTGATGCTTTTTACTTTTTTACCATTTTTCAGTAACAAAGGGTCAGGTAAAGTATATTGATTGACTTTTTCCTCATTGCTATTGGCGGCATTGGCATCACTCGGATTTCCAGAAGGCCCTCTTCGAAGTTGGGTGTAGTCGATTCCTAATTGCTTGAGCATCGAGCCATAATCTTCTGTTGTGCGTTTGTTAATGCTATCACGCTGAGCGGGAGTCATCCCGAATTGAGCCAAAGCAGCGCTACTGATACAAGTATATAAAAGGATAAAAGGAATAATTTTCATCGTTATTCGGTTTAGTTTTTGAGCGTTTTAATATGTTCGGCCACGTTAAGCATTGTGTCGATATAAATATCTTTTTCGTTTTCCTTGAGGTAATGAAGTAGCTGGCTGTGTGCTTCTTTTGCCACATTTAAAGAATGTTCTCCGCCTACACCATGAAACAAAAAGACTAATAATTTACCTGAATCTTGAGCTTCTTTTACCAGTTTAATCATCTGTTCGCCCGTAGTACCTTCCATACTGTAGCAGTCAATATCCATTAAATTTTGTTCGTTTAAGCTGTGCATTTGGCTTCTTACGGCTCTGGCTGCCACAAATTCATTGCTTAATGTTTGGATAAATTCTCCTTCTGCTACTTTTTTGTGTCCACAAGTAAAGGCAAATGTACGCTTGCTTTTTCCGTCGATAGCCTTCAAATAAGCATTACACATTTTTATTTCTTGTTGGATTCTGCCGAGGCTATACTTGCTTAAATCGTACTCTGGTTTTACCCAACTCATACCTTGACCAGTGGCATCGCAAGGATGGTACAGCGTATGATTTCCGAGTTCATGTCCACGGCTGGCTATTCTTCGCCAATCATTAATTCTTTTGATACCCGCATCAGATGATGCCGTTAGGTAGAATGTTCCTTTCAAATTTAGCGAGTCTAACGCTGGCGCTACGTTATCGAGATGAACATTCAGGGCGTCGTCGTAGGTTAAGACTACAGCACATTTCTTTCCTTTCCAAGCTTTTGTAGGAGCTAATTTTTCAATATCAGTACGGAAAGAAGAAGCAGGTAAATTTGCTGAATTATAGAAATTTATACCTTCTGGATTGTCTTGCCAAGCGTAACGGACGTATTTGGGGTTTTTAATACTTTCATTCCAAACTACAACTTTGTTTTTATCCACTATTTTCGTTTTTGCCCATACGAACTTTTTATCATAATCAGCAATCGAAAACCAACGTAGATCTTCCCCATCTTTTGACCTAATGCCTTCGGCTACATTATCAAAAGTTAGGATAATTTTCTGATTATCAATTTGCTGACTGAGTAGCGTTGGCCCTGAGTGAGGAATGTTTTGCTCGTGGTAAGCTATATTTTGGGCTGAAAGAGCTAGCCTTTTACCAATATCTTTTTTGTTAAGAGGATGAATATCATTCCATTCACCTAAGTCTAGCGTAACGGTTACAGCAGTATTGGGTAAGGTAAGGGCTTGATTTTGGGCTTCTCTCAGTTCGGCATTGTTACTTTCTGTAGGCGTGTAATTTACATCTTGATAATTTGCCAATTGCACGACGAAAAAAGGCAAATTGGCATTTTGCCAAAGGTTACGCCAGTCATTAATTAAAGCAGGTAATAATTGATTATACGGTGCAGGATTTCCAACATTACTTTCACCTTGATACCAGATAAAACCTTTTATTTTCAAGGGTAAAATAGGCGCAATCATGGCATTGTACAAAGCTGTTGGCTGATTTTGATGCGTGAGTCCACCACCAAAAAATCCACTAAAATTAGTTGGCTGATAGGCCTCTCCTACTTTGTATTGCCACGTGCCTTTTAGGTCTATTTCTTCGCCATTACTGGTCATGAAATAGGGTTTGTCGGGTACAAAACCACCTTTTCCTGCCGTATTGGTTACTCTGATTACAAAGACATTCTTGCCTTCTTTCAGTAAATCAGCAGGGATTTCGTATCTTCTTGGAGGGTATTGATAGGTAATATTGCCAATCTTTTTGCCATTTACATACATTTCATCGGCATCAACAATTCTTCCCATGTAAAGCTTTACTGTTTTGCCAAGCCAGCCTTTAGGTATTTCTATTTCTCTTCTGAACCAAACTACGCCATTCAAATCTTTCAAGCCTTGGTCTTCCCAAAAACCTGGAATATTTATATTTCTCCAACCTTTTGGTTGATAAGCAGTACTTTCCCAATGTTCAATTGTACCTAAATCTTTAATAACAGGCGCTGAATTTGAAGTAAATGCAGGGCGACGATTGAAGGAATTGACATAAACGCTATCTTTATTACGAGCAATCGTTTTTTGAATATCGGCAAAATCTTTGAAGCCACTTTCACTAATCCAAGCTTCAATGGGCGTTCCACCAACAGAGCTATTCACGATGCCAATGGGTACTTTGTATTTTTCATACAAATCTTTGGCGAAATAATAAGGAATTGCCCCAAAAGAAAGAATATCTTTCGGAACAGCACTTTTCCATTCTCCTTGTGGGAAATCTTCTTTGGCTGTATTAAGATTCGTAAGAGTTTGTACAAAGAAATTACGAATATCAGGATAGTTGGCAGAAGCCACATCTTCAGGAAAACGCTCTTTGATGCGTTCCATTGTGATGGTCATGTTACTTTGTCCGCTACACAACCAAACATCTCCGAAGGCAATATTTTTAATACTGATTTCATTTTTGCCTTTCAAAATCATTTCAAAACCTGTACCTGCAGTTTGGGCAGGAAGCAGTATTTCCCATTTACCATTGTCGGCGGTGGTCGTTTTATAGCTTTTTTTATTGAAAAGAAGGGTAACTTTTTCCTTTGGCGAAGCCCAACCCCAAATTTTAATGGCTTGGTCTCTTTGCAAAACCATATTATCGGAAATCAATTTGGGTAAGTGGATTTGAGCTTGTAGCATGAATCCTTGGCAAAGGAAAAAGAGTAATAAATAGTTGGCTTTTTTCATCATTGTTTTTTAAACTTTTTTATGCTTTAGGCTGTATGCAGTGGGCTATAAGCTTTTATTGATCTCAAACTTTTCCTTACACACTCTACCGCCTAAAGCTTATAGCCTATCGCCTAAAGCATATAGCCTAAAACACTACAATTAATTTAAATCTACTCAATGTTTTATCATGAGCTATTTTACTATGGCACTTTCTTCAGGGCCTAAATGTGTTTTGGGAATATCGACCGTACTTACAATGATTTTTTGTAAAATAATTGATGGGTCGATTGCCCATATTTTTAAGGTATGTTTTCCTGTGCCGTTTACTTTGAGTTTATGCGTAATGTACTTAGCATTTCTTGACACCATTCTGTCCCATTCTCTTTGACTTTTATCGGCGTGCATATCGATAATCTGTGGTTTTTCGTCATCCAAAGAAATCGCTAAATGTAAACCTTTGTAATTGTTAAAATCAAGCGTTGGCGATGCAATGATTTGCACCGTAGCCTCTCCTTCTTTCGACCAAAACATATCATATTCCAAGCGTGGACTTTGGGCTGTTAAATCTATCGAAGGAATATCTACAGGAAAAATACTGATGCCATTGCCTGTTCTGCCGATGTCTGGAATTACTTTCCATTGAACTTTGTCCATATTTATAGCTCTTGAATAATGGTCTGCTTCGATTGAAACGATTCCGTTACTTTCTATAAACCCTTTGAAGTCAGCAGGATAAGTAAGTTTCGGCTTTTGTTCGCTCGTTTTTGTTTCTTCTTTGGTCGCTTCGTCGGGGGCTAATCTGGTGACTTTGGGTACAGCGTTTTTATTGGGTTGTTGCCAATAGGTATAGCCAATATGTGTTTGGTCAGCAAAATGATTCCACTTCCCGCCCGCCAGCGATTGATTGAAATAATCGCTTAGCTCTTGGTCTTTTTTGAAAAGCTCTTCTACTTTATCAGCCCAAGCGTTGGTACTTGCCCATTTGGCATTGGCAGCTTGCTGGTTTTTTGCTTGTGCAAAGTACATTTCATTTAAGTTGGCACAAGCCAAAATTGGATATAAAACTAATTGATAATAAGCGTCTTTGTAAGCAGGTTCTATTTTTTGATACGTTGCTTCAGCCGCTTTAGCCAAGGCTTTGTAGTCGTTCAGTACGCTTGTCCATTCATTGTTTTCGCCTTCCAAGCTATAAGTGTTGGCATTCAATAATTCTGGTTTTACACGGGCATTGTACTTGGCATATTTATCTAAATAAGTGGCAATTTCACTGGCATATTTTTCACCCAAATTAGCTTTTGCCCATGTTTTTGAATAAGTAGGAAGTTTGTCTAAAGTCCATGCTTCAGGATTCCACGCATAATCTAAAAAGAAAGAAATCGGAAATTCCATCGGTTTTAAATCACCTACATTCACAATCCAAATTTCACGAGCTTTGTATTGGTAAGCCAAATTCATTTGCTCCCAAATTCTGGGTAATGGATTTGTATTCACCCATTTATAATTTCTTGGGCCGCCCACGTAGTCGAAATGATAATAAATACCATAACCTCCTTTTCTGGTTTTTTCGGTCAAGTTGGGCAGTTTACGAATATTACCCCAGTTGTCGTCGCACAATAATAAAGTAATATCGTCGGGTACTCTCATCCCTTTGTCGTAATACTCCTGTACTTCTTTGTACAAAGCCCATAATTGCGGTTTTTCAGAGGCTGGTTTTCCCGAAACTTCTTCAATAATTTTACGCTGGTCGCCTACAATTTTTTCTAATAATGCCGTAGCCGTTGCTTGGCTCATGGGTTCGTCGCCATCGCCACGCATCCCAACCGTAAAAATATTATCGTACTGATAACGTTCTTGCGTACTTTTTTTCCAGAAAGCCCTCAGCGTAGAATCGTTGGTGGTATAATCCCATTTTCCTTTTCCAAAACGTCGCCATTCGTCGTGAGCACGCATCAGTGGCTCGTGGTGCGAAGTACCAATTACTACGCCATACTCATCTGCTAAAACAGGATTCATGGGGTCATCCACATGAAAAGCATTTCCCCACATGGCAGGCCAAAGGTAATTTCCTTTTAATCTGAGAATTAACTCAAAAATAGAGGTATAAAGTTTTTGATTAAAACCTCCGTTTTTCTCTTTTGTCCAGCCAGCCAAACAAGGTGCTTCGTCGTTCAAGAATATGCCACGATATTTTACTTTGGGTTCGCCGTCAGAGTATTTGCCATTGTTTACATAAATTTCATCATGTTTTGCGGTAGGAACATCCGCCCAGAAATGCCAAGGCGAAACACCCATTTGCTCAGATAAATCATAAATGCCATAAATAGTCCCTCGTCTGTCTGAGCCAACAATCACCAAAGCTTTTTTTACATTCGGAAATGGATTTTCAAGGGTTTGAATGATAAAAGTTTCCCATTTTCCTTTCAGGTTTTGTACATCAATTTTCTTTTGAGCCACCAGTGCATCAATCCATTGGTTTTTTCCTAAAGTACCTACAATAATGACTTCATCGTGCTTGGTAAGTTCGTTGAGTAGTTGGGGTTTTCTGCCTGTTACTCGTTCAACATCGCTTTGTAAATCGCTTGTGGCTCGGATAACACCTTTATTATCGTCTTTTGAAACCAAAATAGGTGCGACTTTACTTTTGGATGCTACGCAAAAACTCTTTCCTTTTGCCTGAAAGGCCACGTAAGAAGTAGGATTTATACAAAAACCAGTAAGCGGTAGTAGCAATAAGAATACGTTAAAAATATGTTTCATCGTTATTTTAAGTTTTTTTACAGAGGCGAGTTATGGAAGACATTCAATTAGGAACATAGTTGAATATCCTATAAATTGCTCGGGCGTGTAAAATTTTGGAGGCGTAAAGTAAGTAGAAACATAAAAATTTGAATGTCACGTAATACTAAATCTATATTCCAAATGTTCAAGCGACCGATATTCTTATTGTATTTTACTCATTAAATCAACACTTGT
>JACCDS011518299.1_pt1 | contig 11650 bp, 9 predicted proteins | sample 7446441 | NCBI WGS metagenome assembly JACCDS01 (sample SAMN15323445, study PRJNA562643) | freshwater metagenome | isolation source: river surface water | place: USA:Blue River Watershed | collected 2017-08-17 | reverse complement strand
TGGTGCGTTTGTTCTTTTACGATTGGACCGTTCATACACATTTTTTTATTCCACTCGAACCACTTTTTGATTTGGGGCCTTATTTTTTAATGGGTTCTTTACTCAGTTGTTTTGATTTTGATAACATGCCTGCTAAAAATGTCATTGCGGCTGTTTTATGTATAGTGCTTGTGGCCTCTGTGTATTTTAACCATGGACATACGATAGTTTATTTTACACTTCCATTTTTAGTGATTTATGTAGGCAAGCAAACGTCAAAGCTGGCTACATGGGTGCACAATGCCATGGGGGACCCATCTTATGGCATTTACCTCTATGCATTTCCACTACAGCAACTGCTTATTTATTGGTACCGCCCATCTACGCTTGTGTTGTTTATTGCAAGTACAATAGGAGCATTTGTTTTTGGTTATCTCTCATGGATACTCATCGAAAAAAAGGCGTTGGCACTCAAGCAGTATTTTTTACAGAATCGTCATAAATAGGTAGCAGACAATACATATCATCAAAATGATGGTAACTGCTGCAATCGTCCAAGGATCAGTATCTAATAATTTACGTTTCTTTTTCTTATTGTTTTTTTGTGCCAGTGCCCTAACTGTTTTTTTAAGTGCCTGGTTATAGGCGGCAAGTTGAGCTTTGTTTTTAAAAGCAGTAAGCCCTTCTATAGCTGCTTCAAAATCTGCTGATTGCAGCATCATTTTTTCAATTTCATGCTGCTCTTCTGGGGTTGCAGTGCCTGATAAATATTTTTCCAATACCTGCTCATTCACGGAAACGTCCTTTTCTAATATGTCTAAAAGATCATTCATCTTGCAAACGCTTTTCAATTAATAACTTTAAATTCCTTTTTCCATTTTGAATATGACTTTTAACTTCTAGTAGGGTATATCCTGTAATAGATGCAACGTTTTGATAGCTGTTTTTTTGGAGGTAAAATAGCGTAATACATTTTTGTTGCGCCTCATTTAGTAAAGGAAGCATTTGTTCTAGTAAAGATGCTAGTTGTTCTTTTTGTAAGGCTTCCATTTTGTCAGATTCAGCACTAGCTACTTGTTCTATACTACTTGCATCCACCATTTTGTTTTGTTGCCTTAAAAGCACGAGGCAATGATTCTTACAAATCATGTACAGCCAACTTTTTAAATAGGTAACCTTGTATTTTTCCAATTCAAGAATGGCTTTTAAAAAAACCTGCTGCACGGCGTCTTTGGCAGCTTCTTCGTCTTTTAAATATTTCATGCAAAGACCCAGTAGTAAATATGTGTGTCTTTCTAGTGCAAGTCCAATCCACAACGAATCTCTGCTCTCATAGTAGCGCTCAAGCAAATTTTGGGTGGTGATATGTGAATATTTCAAATCCTGCACGTCTTAAAAATACTTCTTTTTAAAGAGATACTACAATCTACAAATTCCATAACTTACCATAAATTTTAGAGCATGGCAGCAGTGATTTGTGTGGTTCCAGTGGCACCATTAAGAGCAGAAGGTTCACATAGGGCAGAAATGGTTTCCCAAATACTATTTGGAGAGACGGCAAGTGTAATTGGTGAAACCAAAGATTTTTACCAAATTCAAATTCACCAAGATGGCTATGAAGGTTGGTGTCAGAAATTGCAATTGCAATTGGTTGCAGAAGATGCAAAGGTTACTATAGCCGGATATACGCCTAATTGGATCAATAGCGCCGTTTTTAATGGGCAACCTATTCAACTTCCGCTTGGCACACCCATTGTTTCTTATGCAAGTTCAGATTTTGAATGCAGCTATACAGGCCCTATTTGGGATATTGCAAACAAAGCATTTACACCAGATACACTTGAAAATCTTGCCAAACAATTTTTAGGTACCGCTTATTTGTGGGGAGGCAGGTCTGTATTTGGTATTGACTGTAGTGGCTTTGTGCAAATGGTTTTTAAATTATTAAATGTTCGCTTACCCCGCGATGCATACCAGCAAGCCGAAATGGGAGAGGCCATAGATTTTTTAGCCGAAGCAAAACTTGGGGATTTGGCTTTTTTTGACAACGAGCAAGGAAAAATTACCCATGTAGGTATTTTATTATCGCCGCATCAAATAATTCATGCTTCTGCAGTTGTAAGAATCGATCCTATCGATCAAGCAGGCATTGTAAGCAGCACAACAGGACTTCGTACGCATCAACTTCGAACTATCCGAAGGATTGCGTTGTAGAATAAATTACAAGGCATAAAAAAAGCAGCACAAGTGCTGCTTTTTTTTATAGTAAGGTTTCAATTACACATCCATTACATTAAGTCCATCGCTTTTGCAAAATAGGTAACGGTACCAGGTAACGCTAACCAAAAGAATTCACGGTATACGACTAGTAAAGTAATCATTACAGCTAACCAGAAAAAACAGATAGCCCAGTATTTTGCAGTTGATTTATTTGCTTCCATGTAAATAATTTTTGCAAAGATAAGGTCCGGTTTTCATTTAGCCAACAAATATCCTATGGCTGTAGCGGCGATACCAAGGGCTAGTGTCCCTAGGGTATACACCAAAAAACTGCCATAACGCTGTTGATGTAAAAGTTCAAGGTTTTCCCAAGCAAACGCCGAAAATGTGGTAAATCCGCCACAAATACCAGTTGCTAAAAATAGACGAAGGGAGGGGCTTATTTGACCTTTAATTGAGAGTCCCATAATGAGTCCCATAATGAGGGCACCTACAATATTTACCAAACCTGTGGCATATGGGAATGTGGCCGATTTAATGAGCAGTCCAAAAATATACCTTGCCACGGCGCCTAGCATACCACCTAATCCAACCCAAATCATGTTTTTGAATTCCATGTTCAATCATTTATTCCTTTACAGCGGCTACCAGCCATTTACCATCTTTTTTTTCTATTTCTATTTGGCGTGGCTTTTTATCTAATGAATATTGAAAGTTCATGCGGGTATGCAAGCTGTCCACGTCCGTTATATCTAATATAATGATGGAAGCCTGTCTAAAACTCGATCTACCCTCTTTATCTAGATTACGGTAGTTTTTTTCGGTGTTAGTCGTTTGCAACTTCATGGTTTCGGAGTTAGCAGCATAAGCTACCGCTTTTTCAAAATCGCCCTGTAAACAAGCTTCTAAATAGTTACGGCCCGCATCTATAGAACTGCTTGCTGGAGGGAAGTTTTTGGCAGGGCTAGAACAACCAATAATTACGGCTAATAGCAATGTCGATACGCTTTTCATGGAATAAAAATACAATTTAACTACTTGATTTTAACAATCATTTTACTAATAGTTGTTAGGTTGTCAATATAAAATGCTACCTTTGCACCAGAATTGAACAATAACCCTAATCACACCTATCTGCTCTTGTAGCACTTGATTTTTTAAGGTTCACTTTACGATTACAGCCCGCCAGGCAACCATTTGAATTTACTTGTTCAATTTAACGACGCAAATTTTAAATATATATACAATGAACAGTAATGCTATGCCTGCTATCGTACAAATCGATACAGACAACCTAAAAAAGTTAACAACAGAAGTAAAAGAAACAGTGGCAGACGCCGTAATTGGTGTAAACAATGCACAAACACGTAAATCTTTTGGAATCACAGATTTGTGGGCTATCAGGAAAAATGTAAAGCCTACAAGGGCTGGATCAAATAGAAACTTCTAAAAAATAAAAAGGGCCTCATGAAAATGATGCCCTTTTTATTTAATGATGACCGTGCCAATTTTTTTGGTGATTTCTCTTTCAATGTCTTTGAGGTGTTTGTGTAATTCTATCAGCCTCATCTGTTCTTCAAATCCGGCATGTTCCATGTCAATTTGGTTTTGGTCAAACATTTTTTTAATTTTTCGAAGTTTAAAATAGTTGACACTCATTGTTACATCTTCCATAGATGTGTCTCTGTTTACAATATTCATGCCTTCTAAAATGGTGTCCCATTTTAAACTTAATTCATGTGGTGAAACAGTTAAGTTGACCACTAGGTTTCTGATATTTTCATCGTCGTGGTAGAGTAGTGTTTTGGAGGTAGGTTCCATTCCTTTGTCATACCAGCTTTTATATATTTGGTAAAGATTCAAATACTGCTCATTGTCAAAATCAAACTGCTCCAATTCTTCATAAATAAAATCGGCCATCGTTTTATTGTCGTCAAATTTGAGAAGGCCGTAATCGAGTAGTACGCGAATTAAATTTTTTTCATAAATATCATCTTGGTTAATCAGGGCGGCACCTTCATCAAAACCAGTTTCAACACTTCCTTCTAATATTTGCTGCGCTTCTTCGAAAGGCATTTTCTTTTCCTGCTTAACTAAAATGTCGCGCTTAAATTTATTGACAAGGTTTGTGAGGCCCGTTTCATCAATGCGAAGTAGGCTAGCACACTTTCTGATATAATCTTGCTGCTTGGTAAAATCTTCGGCCTTATTTATTTTACTCAGTGTTTCTGCTACTTGGTTGACAACCGCACTTTTTTTGCTAACATCCGAGCCAGCTTCTTGAAGCATTACTTCAAGCTGAAATAATATAAAATCTTTTTTAGCAGTGGCTACAAATTCTTTAAATGCGGTGGTGCCCACTTTGTTCACGTAACTATCCGGGTCTTCGTTATCTGGTATGAGTACGAGTCTTACATTGAGTCCTTCTTCGAGTGCCATGTCAAGTCCACGAAGCGCTGCTTTTACACCCGCGCTGTCACCATCATAAATAATGGTTAGGTTTTGGGTGTATTTTTTAATTAACCGTAGTTGCTCGGTAGTAAGTGATGTACCACCACTCGCTACCACATTTTCAATACCTGCTTGATGTAGGCTTACCACGTCGGTGTAACCTTCTACGAGTAAACACTCATCTGCTTTATCTATGGCCATTCTGGCAAAGTAGGAGCCGTATAAAATTTTACTTTTACTGTATACTTCGTTTTCGGGGGTATTGATGTATTTGGGGCCTCTGTCTGATTTGCCAATAACTCGCGCGCCAAAGCCAATTACTTTACCCGTATTTCCATGAATGGGAAAAATAATTCGACCTCTATAATTGTCTACAAGCTCATCACCATTTCTGTTCGCAACAAGTCCTGTTTTTGGAAGGAGCGTTGGATTAAATTGATTGGCTAATAATGCAGCTGTAAGTGCTGTTCTATTTTCTGGATTGTATCCAATCTGAAATTTTTCGATGATCTCTTTTCTAAATCCTCTTTCTTGCAAATAGGAGAGTGCAATATTTTTTCCTTCCTCCGATTCTAGTAATTGCTCACTAAAAAACTTTTGCGCAAAATGATTGATCGCATATAAGCTATCAGAAGTTTGAACCAGTATTTTTTGTTCGGGAGAAGTTTCTGTTTCTTCAATTTCAATATTGTATCTAGCAGCGAGCCATCTTAATGCTTCAACATAACTATACTTTTCATGCTCCATTAAAAAAGTAATGGAGTTACCACTTTTACCACAACCAAAACATTTATAAATTTCCTTTACAGGAGAGACTGTAAACGATGGAGATTTTTCGTTGTGAAAGGGGCAGTTACCCAAGTAATTGGTACCACGCTTTTTGAGTTTCACAAACTCGCCTACAATATCAATAATATCGATACGGCTGGTAATTTGTTGTATGGTACTCGGTGAAATCATTAAGGTCACGAAGTTAATAGAACCGATTCAATTATGTTTTATTAACAATTTCAAATATAAATTAATATAAATATGTTTAAGGTAAAGACCTTAAAAACAAGGGTTTGCTTAAAATTGCCGCCGATTTACAATATTTTATCCTTTACGGTTGTGAATAACCTCAATTTTTATTAAAACAACCCCTTGAAATATGCTCAAGAAATTTTAACATTGCGTTCATTATTGCGGTGTTTACATGAAAACGTAATGCCATGATAATCAATCATTGTTCATAGAAACCAAAAACCCGTATGAGAAAAATTGCTTCTTTGATGAAAGTAGTTACTTTACTGCTTCTCATTTTCTCGTTACCATCTATGGCGCAGAGTCAAAATGTCTCTGGTAAAGTTTTAGATGCCGACAAAAAAACACCACTACAAGGTGTAACCGTAAAAGTGTTAGGTACTACATCTACCACACAGTCAAATGAAAAAGGTGAGTTTACCATTAAAGCAAATAAGGGTCAAACCTTACTTGTGAGTTACATTGGTTATGATGGCCAGCGTGTAACTGTTAATGGTGCAACAGTATCTATTTCTATGCGTTCATCTGTATCAGAACTTGAAGAAGTTACGGTAGCGATGGATATCAAGAAAAAACCAAGAGATCTTGGTTATTCTGCGCAAACTGTAAAAGGTGATGAAGTAAAAGAAACACAACGTGAAAACTTTTTAAATGGATTGCAAGGTAGAATTGCTGGTGCAACAATCACTGCAACATCTGGTGTACCGGGTGCATCTTCTACCATCGTATTAAGAGGTTTTAACTCTATGTCTTTGAACAACCAACCGTTATTTGTGGTGGATGGTATCATTATTGAAAATGATGCAATCAACGCTGCAGAAACCGTTCCTGGTGCTGCTGGTCAAAACAACACTTCTAATGACTTTACAAATCGTATTGCAGATTTAAACCCGAACGATATCGAAAGTGTTACCGTTCTAAAAGGTCCTGAAGCAACTGTACTATATGGTAGTTCTGCAAGTAATGGTGCCATCATCATTACAACTAAAAAAGCAAAGATTACTGCTGGTAAAAAATTAAATGTTAGCTACGATAATAGTTTCCGTTTTCAATCACTTGGAAATGTGCCTTCTATTTATACTGGATTCCAACAAGGAGCAAACGGTATAGCTAGTACGGGAACTTTTTCTGCATTTGGTCCTGCAATGACTGCAGATATTCCTATCTATGATAACGTTGGAAATTTCTTCAATAACTCGGTGGGTTCTACGCACAACTTAAGTGCTGATTTTGGAACAGCTAAGTCTAGCTACCGTGCAAGTGGATCTTTTTATGATCAAACTGGGGTAGTACCAAACACAAGATTAACAAGAACCAACTTAAGACTAACCAATACTACTAAAATCACAAAAAATTTAGAAGTAACGCCGTCTATTGCGTACAGTAATAGCATCAATGATAAAGCAATGAAAGGTGCGGGTGGTTATTTGTTAAATTTATTTATGTGGCCTGTTACAGATAACGCGGTTAATTATTTACTACCGAATGGTAATAAGCGTTATTTGATTGCAAATAACAATGCGGCTGATGATGCATTTTTAGGAACTGTTGCTGAAACGGACAATCCATTTTTTGCTGTGCATAGAAATGAATCACAAGATAAAACAGACAACTATACAGCTAATTTATCTATCAACTACAACCCATTAAAGTGGTTAACACTTGCAGGACGTTTTGGTTACAACTACTACGAAACTTCTGGTTTCCAGTATCGTGATCCAGAATCTGCTTCTCAATCATCTATGGCTAACAAAGGTCAGCTAGATAACTATTGGGTTAAAGCAGGTAACTACAACCACACGATTACCGCAACTGCTAAAAAAACATTTGGCAAGTTTAATGCGCGTGTAACCGTAGGTACAAGATGGGCTGAAACCAAGCAGGAAAGATTTGGTATTTCTGGTACACAAGATAGTATCAGAAGTTTTGATAGCTCTGCAACTGCATTCAATACAAGAACTCGTTTAAGTAGAACTACTTTATACGGTAACAATCAGTGGAACGAAATTAGAACCATGCAAATTGCTGGTTTTACAGAAGCTACAATTAGTTACAACAACCTTGTTTTCTTAACAGGTTCAATGGCTTTTGAATCTTCTTCAGTACTTCCTAAAGCAAATAGAAATTACTCTTACCCTGGAGGAAACATCAGTATCATTATGAGTGATATCTTCCCTAAATTAAAAGGAGGATTACTAAGCTATTGGAAAATCAGAAGTTCACTAGCACAAACAGCAAGGCTTCCAAACGCCTATGCAAACCAGTCTAACTTTGTGCCAACGGTAACAAGTGCGTTGACACCGCCAACAAGCCCTAGTGGACTTATTAATGTGCCATTACAATATTCGTTTTATAATGCGAACCCTTATTTGCGTCCTGAGCGTCAGCAAACCTATGAAGTGGGTACTGAATTCAGAATGTTTGGTGATGTGTTAACGGTGGATGCGGCTTATTATAATACATTAGCCCTTGATCAAATTGCACAAGGTTTTAGAGCTTCTTATGGTACAGGATTTGTACTAAACACAGCTAACAACTCTAGTGTTCGTAACCAAGGTGTGGAACTTTCTATTGGAGTTAAGCTTGTTCGCAAAAAAGACTTTGATTGGAATATTCAATTCAATGTAAACCACATGTGGAACAAAGTGCTTGCAATCCCAATGCCTATTGATATTGCTGGTGCCGATTACTACGATGCATCTACTTGGTTATATTCGAATGCAAGAGGTGGTTTGAGACCTGGTTATTCTACCGGTACTATCACAAGCTTTGGGTATAGAAGACAAGATTTATCGCCAACTGGACCTAACGGTGTGCCGTCAAACAATGGTGAGATTTTAATTTCACCTACTACTGGTTTACCATTAAATGATGGTAGATTTAGTGTGAGAGGTGATCGTACTGTTGGTTTAAGTGTTGGTACTATTAACCGTATCCGTTATAAAAACCTAAGCTTATCATTCTTATGGGATTTAAGACTTGGTGGCGATATCTTTAACGCAACGGGCATGTACTTAACAACCCTCGGTAAATCAGCAAAAACCGCTGATCGTATGACGCCAAGAGTTATTTCTGGTATTTTACAAGATGGTTTAGAAAATACAGCTACACCAACCAGAAATACCATTTTAGTAACCCCTTACTATAATAATACCTATTACAACTCAACCAACATGCCTGAAGAAGATTACATGGAGCGTAATATCAAAGCATTCCGTTTACGTGATATCTCTTTAAGTTATACCATTCCTTCAAAAGCACTTGTAAACAATGCTGGAAAAGGTATGGATTATCCTGGCTTACTTGATTTTGTAAATTTCAAATCGCTTAGTTTGTTTGTAACCATGAATGATTTATTCTTATTTACAAATTATTCTGGTGCTGATCCTGCTGCGAATGGTGGTAACGCTTCTCTAAGAGGTGTTGGTGCAGTTGGTTTCGATTATGGAAACATTGCTGCTCCACTTAGCTTCAATGCTGGAATTAGAGTAGGATTTTAACTTGTAAAAAAAATAATTATGAAAAATAAAAAGCACATACATTATTTTATTGCAGTAACACTGGCATTAGTTGGTATAGCTAATTTACAGTCATGCAGTAAAAAATTAGACGATGCTTACTTAAACCCTAACAACCCTGTTGAAGGGGCTATAGAAGCCATATTACCCAACGTTATTAATCAAATGACATCTACAGCTGCACCCCCAACGGGTGGTGGTGGTGGATCTTATGGTCCAGTAACAGACGCGGTAAACTTAGCAAAATACATTCAGTGGTGGCATACCAACACTTCTGGTAATTTGTATGATCAGTTAGGTGGTGTTTTTGCAACCACTTCGGATGTAACAGGTAACGTTTGGGCAATGCATTATTATGGTATTGGGCCAAATGCTAAATACATCATTTCAAGAGGTACTGAACAAAAGAAATGGGATTATGTAGGTGTTGCTACAGCTATTTTTGCATGGAGCTGGTTGGTTACCACAGAGCAGTATGGTGAGGTAATTATGCGTCAAGCATTTGATACGGAGCGTCAACAATTTGATTATGATAGCCAAGCAGATGTATATGATTCTGTTAGAGTGATGTGTGATAATGCGATTGCATTATTAAATAGAACCGATGGTGCAGTAAGTGCTACCAACCTTAAATATGGTGACAACTATTTTTATGGTGGTGATGTAAACAAATGGAAAAAGTTTGTATATGCTGTAAAAGCTAAAACATTTGCGCACCTTAGCAACAAAGCTATTTATGCCAGCAAAAACTATGCGGATTCTGTTATTAAATATTCTGACATGTCTGTTACAGCCAATGCAGATAATGCAGTTCAGAAATGGGTAGGGGGTAATTTTAGCGGAACCAATAACTACTTTGGACCATACCGTAACAACATTGCTACACTTCGTCAATCTTCATTTATTGCAAACTTATTGACAGGTACTGATACCGAATCTCCATTTGCTGGGGTATTTGATCCACGCACGCCGTATTTGATCAATGAAAATCCAAATGGTACTTTCAGAGGTATTCTGGCTAATTTAGGATCTACAGGACTTGGTACGAATGATCAGCCAAGAAATTTTTGGAGAGCTCCTTATTCTTCTACATCAGTAACTGCGGATTCTGGTCGTTATATATTTAACAACCTAGCACCATTCCCACTTTTAACTGCTTCAGAAGTGTTATTTACAAAAGCGGAAGCTGCTTTTCGTAAAGGAGATAAAGCATTGGCTTTGTCTACATATAAAAGAGCGATTGAATTGAATTTTGAAATGCTTACTACGCAGTATCAATCTCGTATTCCTTGGGCAAGTTTAATTACACCAGCTTCTGAAGCGGCCTATATGACCAATCCAAAAGTAATGCCTGCAGATGCAAGTGGTTTAACACTTTCTCATATCATGCTTCAAAAGTACATTGCACTTTATGGATATGGATTTAGTGAAACTTGGACTGATATGCGTAGGTTTAGGTATATCGATTTAGATCCTGCAACAGGTAAAAAAGTATATGCTGGATTTACCTTGCCTTCAACCATTCATATTTACAATGCTGGTAAACTTCCTTACAGATGTCGTCCTAGATACAACTCAGAGTATTTGTACAATATTCCTGCATTGCAAAAAATTGGAGCATTGGCATCTGATTACCATACCAAAGAACAGTGGTTCATGCAACCATAATCTTAACGCAAAAAAAGTAAGAGATGAAAAAAATAATTAATTATACATTGGCTTTGGTTGCCTTATTTGTATTTGCTTCTTGCAAAAAAAATACAGGGGTTACCAATCAGCCTTATGATACTTATGGCACGCCAGCCAATAAGGGTCAATTAAAAGTAAACCTAGCGTTTGCTTATGCAGTTGATTACGCAAACTTGCGTATCAAATTAAATGGCGCTTACGTTAGTAATTTATTGCAATCACGTACGCCTTTTCCAGGAGGTGGTTACAATACCCGTGGTAGTAACTTTGCACTTTACATGAGTGTGCCTTTAGGAAGCAATGCAGTTTCTATTGTAATGCCAAAGTTTGGTACAAATACAGATTCTGTGGTTTTGTTTAGCACCAACGTAAACATTACAGACAATACGCCGCAAACACTTCATATTGCAGATACTGCAGCTAACATGAAGTCGGTACTTGTTAAAAATAATATTGTGGGTATTGCAGATGGAATATGTAGGTTTAACTTTATAAATCTAATGCCAAATGCAGGCGCCGTTGACTTGTATTTAAATGGTATTTTGATGAAGTCAAATATTGCTTATCTAGCAAGTTCAGGTGCTATGGATATTCCTGTTGGAATTAACGCACCAGGTTTTGTGTCAGGTACTACTACAACCTGGGCTGTTCGCAGAACCGGTTCTACTGCTACATCTACAGCACTTGTTAGTTATGCTAGTTCCAACGGATTACAAAGTGGTGTTGCACTTACAGGATTCTGTATGGGTTACGCTGGCTTAACTGGTGCT
>JACCDS010633625.1_pt1 | contig 11651 bp, 7 predicted proteins | sample 7446441 | NCBI WGS metagenome assembly JACCDS01 (sample SAMN15323445, study PRJNA562643) | freshwater metagenome | isolation source: river surface water | place: USA:Blue River Watershed | collected 2017-08-17 | reverse complement strand
GGCGCATGCTGCTGGGCACCGACAGCGCGGCGTAGTCCAGCAGATTGACGAAATTGGTATAGGCGCCCAGTTTGCGGTTGAGCACCACGGGGTCGGCCTGCATCTGCGCGATGGTGTAGTGCGTGGGGGCGGTGGGCACGCACATCAGGTCCATGCCCTTCCAGACTTCCAGCGCCCGCTGGCCCAGGGCGCGCAGCTTTGTCTGCGCCTCGTACAGATCAGCGGCGCTGTAGCGTTTGCCCTGGCCGATGATGCTGCGCACCGGCTCCATGACCTCAGCCTCGTGCGCGTCGAAGAAAGAGCGGATGGCTGCGTAACGCTCGGCCACCAGCGCGCTTTCGTACAGCAGGGTGGCGGCCTGCGCGAAGGGCGAGAAGTCGATGCGCACCTCCACCCCGCCCAGCGCGCGCAGCTGGGTGCGCGCCTGCGCAAAGGCCGCCTCGGCCTGCGTATCACCATAAAACTCAAGCTGCTCCGGCACACCGAAACGGAAGGCCGCGGGGAAAGGCTGCGAGGCCATGTCGAGCTCGCGCGAATACGGGTCCAGCGGGTCGTAGCCGCGCGCGGCCGCCAGCACCTGCGCGGCCAGGCCCACGCTGCGCGCGAAGATGGATACGCAGTCCACACTCTGCGCCGCGGGCAGCACACCGCGCGTGCTGATGAGTCCCTTGCTGGGCTTGAGGCCGACGATGTTGTTCAGGCCTGCCGGCACACGGCCCGAACCGGCGGTGTCCGTGCCCAGCGAGAAGTCGGCCTGCCCCGTGGCCACCACATAAGCGGAACCGGAGCTGGAGCCGCCGGAGACATAAGCGGGGTCGAAGGCATTGGGCACGGGCCCCCAGGGCGACCGCGTGCCGTTCAGGCCGCAGGCAAACTGGTCCAGGTTGGTCTTGCCCAGCAGCGATGCACCAGCACCGAGCAGGCGCTGCACCACAGCCGCATGCGCCGTGGGCTGATACGCAAACGCCGCGCAGCCCGCCGTAGTGGGCAGGCCCGCCGCGTCGATGTTGTCCTTGACCGCAAAGCGCAGCCCGGCCAGCGGCCCTGTATCGGCCCCCGCCAACGCCGTCTCATAAGAAGAGATCCAGGCTTGCGCTGCAGCAGCGGCTAGGGCCTGCCGTTCGGCACCGGGAACTGAGGGTTTGGGCTGCACCATCTTGTTGCATTCGATCTTGTATACATGGAGCTACGCAACATGTATGCCAGTGAATGCGGATGCTGGCGCCGTTCGTCTTGTATGGAAACAAGAACAAGACGGGGGATACGATCAAGAACGCAAAGGAAGGCGCTCACGCGCGCATGCAAAAAACACTGCGCGAGCCGCAGACCGCGATGAACTCACTATAGAAAAAGTGGGCCGAGACCGGAATACGCAGAAGGTCGTATGTCAGATGCCGTCAGGGTACGTCACTGCCACCGATTCAGTCAGACGAGCACGCTCGCGGAATGCCCCCCGCTCAGGCACACCATCCCAGACAGAAGGATCGGGCTCGAAGTCCGGGTCGAATTCACGCTCCAGAAGTGCACACGCAACATGTCCGAGTTCAATACCAAGATGACGCTGCGCTGCAGCCGCACCGCCATCCTCTCCATGGGCTTCAAGCACAAACGAACGAAAATTCTCCCAATCGCTGCCGAACTGCGACACCATGATGCGCGCCAGGTCGTACGAGAGTTCATTGCCTTCATCAGCACGGAGGAAGGACTTGCCGGACCAGAACTCCTGCATCTCCTGAGCCTTCCAGAACTTGCGATGACGCGCCTGCATCTGTTGCGGACTTGAGTTGCTGTATATGCCAGAAGGTGAAGGGCTAAGCCTACGCTCCGTATTGACCGCCAGTCCCTCGTTTAGCCATGCAGGAATCGGCAGATGCCCCAGGCACCCGTGCGTGAGTTCGTGTGCGATGACGGGCTCAATGGCGCGAAGGTCGGCCTTGACGGTGACGAAGTGGCCGCATCCATCGTGGATGTACATGCCTCCGCTGGCGGCGAACTCCCCGGCCTCCGGGTAGTAATGGGCGACGTATCGGTAGTACGCGTCCTCATCGTCAAACACCAGAAGAATGTCGTATCCCCACTCCGGGACTTGGGCAATCCCATCCAGCACGCGCACGATGCGCTGACGGGTCTTGCCTACATAGTCGATAGTGGCATCAGCCACATTGGCTTCCAGTGTGGAAAGCAGCGCCACGTCGTCCCGTATCCGCAAGGCGTATCCAGAACCCAGCGTGGCACGCAGATGTTCGAGCCATGCCTGCTCGCAAGCAGCCCAGGCGGCGGCCTGTGCATGCTCACCAGTGATGCGCTGCACCCACTGCTGCGCAGCATCCCAGTCGAGCACGGGGAACCCGTTGGCATCCAGCAGATGCGGGGTCACATCGAAAGCATCGACTCCAACAGCGCCAATGGAAGACGGTGGTGTGGCGGGTACCACGGCTGAAGGGCGAACATCGGCAACCGGTTTACCTGAAACGAGTGAGCGCAGAAGTTTGAGCACGGTGGAATGAGTGTGTTGGATACAGTTAGTGATAAAGGCAGGTGGTTGCCCACGGTAGCCCGCGCCTGACTGAAAGGTTAAGCATCAGAACCTTCCGTAGTACGCAGCATGTAATCAATACCAATCGCCAGACCGAGTGCTGGCAACTGCCACAAAGGCTTGGCAGCGAGCATCAACGGGTCATTGGAAAAAGCAAAAAGCGCGACGTCTAGAGCCGTAACAGCAATCAGCCCTGCTGCGACTCTTGCATGAGAGCGCCACCTCATCGAACCCCAAAACAAAATGCACCAGGCTAGCGAGGTCCAGCCGACCGCAAAGAGCCAGCCATCGACACTCGCAAGCTCCTCAGGACGAGCCATCCATGAGCTGCCGACAAGGCCAGCCAATGAAAGTGCCATGAGTGCTGCACGCTTTAGATTCATCATCGACGCTTAACGTTTCGGATATGACGACGCCGAAGGCGATCTGCTCTTGACCGGAGCGTCTGGCATCACATCTTCAACTTTCACTTTCTCTTCATGAGCTGAATCTGTCAGCGGCGTGGTGAAAGTTCGATTGCCCCACCAGAAAGGTGGGCACACCACGCCACTCATAATCAGAAAAGCAACCGAGATTCCAAAGAGGAAGAGCCACACGCCATATGGAAGAGCGCTATTCAATAACCAAGCACCTGCCATGCCGGCACCTCCGCTTATTTGCAGCAGGTCCGCAAGAGTTTTGCGTGTGCCAAGTTTCATGGGCTGATATCGAATGTTGGTATCAAGATCAGATAAACGTCATCTGCTTACTCGTACTCACAACCCTTGGGTGGCCATTGGGTTTCCTGGTTGGCGGCTTCCTTCATCTTGTCCACACAACCACGTGGCACTGATTTAAACAGGATGAACTCAGGCACTGGGCATTTGCTAGGGTCACCCCGAACCACCTTGCCTCGCTTGAAACGACAAGCCAGGACAGCTGGGTCCTTTTCGTAGGCTGCCCAAACCCGAATCGGGTCGCCACCGATCACCTCGGTCAAGGAAACGGTGACCCACTTCTCACCTTCTGGCATGAACAGGACTTGGCATCCGCTGTAATGCGTATCTATGTCTTTGGCCCGTGGATATATTCGCAAAATGATGCCGTGATTGAACTCCTCTCCTGCAGTGGCAGGAGGAGACAGCAAATTGCAGTTCTTACCCGTAGGCTTATCTGCACCCTCCGCTACCGCAAGCATAGGAGAGAAAAGCAACCAGATGAGTATGGACAATATACGCATGCTGATGTCTATCGCTTGAAGTAGGCGGATGTCGAAAGCGATCTACGCTCGATTGAAATGTCAGATGACACCATCACTCGTCAGCGCCCGCGTGATGGGTTGAGCGCATGCCTCGGCCTGAGAATCCGAAGTCATCGCCCGGGTCAGGAGCTTCGCGGTACTTGCGCGACGGCTCCTCGGGACGACGGTGGACTGCAAAGACGACAACGGCGCCAATGACTGGTACCAGCCAGACCAGGAAGATCTGAGCGATGCGCTGACCGCGTGATATCAGCTCGTCACGGAGAATTAACCGGGTCGCCAGCCAATTGGCCACGATCAGCGGGACGATGAAAAAAGCGGCGATCGCGTATTCCATGGTTTCTACCGTTTGAGACAAGCAGCATGTCCCGGTCTTCCAGGACATGTCCAGTGGATGAAAAGCTTGCGCGTCATTCTGCGAAAAAGAAACGGATGAGTGCCAGCGAAAGGGCAAACAGGTAGCCGTAAGCAAAGCGGTCGATGCGTAGGACAGGCTGTCCGCGTCGCGCTCTCCAGGCGCCCATGATGGCCATCATTGCACCTACCGCCAAGGGCGTCAGCACCAGATTGGCAATGCGCCACGCCTCGGGGACCAGATTGTTGGGAAAGGCCAGAAGACTCAGCCCACCCAGAATCGCCCCAAAAAGTGTGTAGCCCAAGGCCGCCAGCCATGGATTGGGTGGACGGCGAAAGGGCTCACCCAGTGAGTGGAAGCCAAGCTCGAAGAGGGCTTCCCCCAAGGCTTGAAGCAGAAATTCGCCAAGGACCTCAAAAATCAACTCAAGCATGCAGCAGGTGATGGAAGTGGCTGAAGAATGAAGACAAGTTGCTGACGTCTGCGCTGCATCCTAGCGGGCCCCACGCCACCTGCCTATCCCCCAAAAGGGTCATAAGCACACGCCTACTGAAACGCCACTTCCGCAAAACTCCGCAGCTTGCGGCTGTGCAGCTGGTTCACGCCGCCGCCGCGCAGCAGCTCCAGCGCGCGGATGCCGATGCGCAGGTGCTGGTCCACCCGCTCGCGGTAGAAATGGTTGGCCATGCCGGGCAGCTTGATCTCGCCGTGCAGGGGCTTGTCGCTCACGCACAGCAGGGTGCCGTAGGGCACGCGGAAGCGGAAGCCGTTGGCGGCAATCGTCGCACTTTCCATGTCCAGGGCCACGGCGCGGCTCTGGCTGAAGCGGCGCTGGGGCTGGTTGTCGGGCAGCAGTTCCCAGTTGCGGTTGTCGGTGGTGGCCACGGTGCCGGTGCGCATGATCTGCTTGAGCTCGGCGCCGCGCAGGCCGGTCACGTCGGCCACGGCCTGCTCCAGCGCCACCTGCACCTCAGCCAGCGCGGGGATGGGCACCCACAGGGGCAGCTCTTCGTCGAGCACATGGTCTTCGCGCACATAGGCGTGGGCCAGCACGTAGTCGCCCAATTGCTGGCCGTTGCGCAGGCCGGCGCAGTGGCCCAGCATCAGCCAGGCGTGGGGGCGCAGCACGGCGATGTGGTCGGTGATGTTCTTGGCATTGGCCGGGCCGACGCCAATGTTGACCATGGTGATGCCGTTGCCGTCCGGGCGCACCAGGTGGTAAGCCGGCATCTGCGGCAGTCTGGGTGGTGCCTTGCCGTTCGCATCAGCCGGCAACGCCGCCTCACCCACACGGCGCGTCACCACATTGCCGGGCTCGATGAAGGCCATGTACTCGCTCTTGGGGTCATGCATCAGCTCATGGCCCAGGCGGATGAACTCGTCGATGTAGAACTGGTAGTTGGTGAAGAGCACGAAGTTCTGGAAGTGCTCGGGCACGGTGCCCGTGTAGTGGCGCAGGCGGTGCAGGGAATAGTCCATGCGCGGCGCGGTGAACAGCGCCAGCGGCCAGGGCCGGCCGGGCTGGGGCTGGTAGGTGCCGTTGGCGATGCCGTCGTCCATGGCGCCCAGGTCGGGCAGATCGAACCAGTCGCGCATCATCTGCCGGCGCTCGGCGGCCAGATTGCCTTCGATGTGCTCGTTTTCGGCAAAGGAGAAGTGCACGGGGATGGGCTGCTTGCTGGTCGTCACCTCCAGCATCACGCCGTGGTTGAGCAGCAGCAGGCGGAACTGCTCCAGGTAATAGTTGTGGAAGAGATCGGGCCGCGTGAGCGTGGTCTCGAACACGCCCGGCCCCGCCACGAAACCGTAACTCAGCCGCTCCTGCGCGCCGGCCGCCTGGCGCAACACCGTCTCGGTCCGGATGCGCACCAGAGGGTAGAAGGCGCGCACCGGGCCGGCGCTGTCGTCCCCGGCCACAAAACGCTGCATGCCCGCGCGCAGATGGGCAATGCTGCTGTCATAGATACGGCGCACATGGGCCAGCGCGGCCGCAGCATCGGTGAACTCTTGCGGGGCGATCAGGGGTGGGAGATGGTGCATACGGAAACATTGTGCCTCGGTCGTATAACACTTGGCACAGAAGAACCGGGCTCAGGCCGCGGGCTTGGGCACCGTGTAACGCAGTTCGGCAAAACCCGTGCCGACCTGGCGCACGGCATCCAGCCGCAGAGGCGGGCTGGTGAGCCGGCGCGGGAACAGGGGCTTGCCCTGGCCCAGCGTGACCGAGCCGATCTGGACGATCACTTCGTCCAGCAGGCCCGCGTCAAAAAACTGCCCCGCCAGATCGCCCCCACCCACCACCCAGAGGTTCTTGCCACCCGCGGCCTGCAACATGGCGGCGTGCACAGGGCGCACATCGCCCTGGACGAAATGCAGATTGGCGCCGGGGATGGTCGGGAGTTTTCGAGTGGAGAAAATCCAGGTCGGCTGCGCATAAGGCCAGGGTGATCCGGTCTCGGCCGTCACCGTCTGCGCATGGCGCAGCATCCATTCGTAGGTGGACGAGCCCATGGCCAAGGCGCCGACTTCGGTGATGAAGCTCGGATAGCTGGTGTCGTTGATATCGCCGAGGGGAAACAGCCATTCCAGGGAGTTGTCTTCGGTGGCGATGAAACCGTCGAGACTGGTGGCGGTGTAGTACTGGGTTTTCATAAAAAAAGATGCAGTTCCTGCGCTGGAGTGATTGAGGCCCCGGTACCTAAACAACTCCAATCAATATCCAAGGCAACTCTGCTTTGCTTGGTAATCGAATTTCTCGCGTGAAGCTAGCTGCTCAGAGAACTTGCTCCTATTGGGAAGAGCGGTACCGGTGTATAGCCACGCGCGACGATCCGCTGCCGGAATCATAGGAATTCTTCTCTCCCAACACCAATCCACGATCGCTCGCGACCGAGTCACGCTGATCTCCGTTCCTGTAGCAGAGACTAAGAGATTGGCGTCCCATACTCCATCCCCGAAACATGTACGACTACAGCCATCGATCTTGGCGACCGGGATAAAAATAGGCGGCATTGCAACACTAAGGGGAAAGGTGGGCCGCATTTCGATCCCGTCGGGCATCAACTTAATATCAACTGATCCCTCACCATAAGTGAAAGCTCCCTTATGTCGCGTGCTTACAAGAAGAAGACGTCCAGCAGGAAGAGGATCTACTGGTGCGGAGGCAGCAGCAGGAAAAGCCGCCGAGAGATCGGTGTATGGCCCCTCGCAAGCCACCAAGAGGGGCACGATTGTCAGCAATATGATGCGCAGCATAGAGCTGGATTCTAGGAGTGCCTCTTCCGTGGGCCTATCCCCCAAAAGGGTCACCCCACCACAGTCCTCAACCCTCAAACTGCGGATGCAATTGCCGTATGCGGCCCAGCGCCAGCGCCGCCGCCGCCGTGCGCGTCTCCACCCCCAGCTTGGCGTAGACCCGCTCCAGGTGTTTCTTCACCGTCATGGGGCTGCTGCCCAGAATGTCGCCGATGTCGCGGTTGATCTTGCCCTTGATGACCCAGTAGAGCACCTCGGCCTCCTTGGCGGTGAGGCGAAAGCTCAGGGAGATGGCTTCGATGACGCTTTCGTCCGAGGCCTCCTGCATGATGAGCAGCCAGTCGCCGCTGGCGTCGGGCACGGCGGCGTCATCGTTGCGCTGGTGCAGGCGGAAGGTCAGGCGCTTGGCGCCCTGCTCCACCGACAGGCGCGGCGGCTCGGCCAGGGTGTCGCCGCGGGCCTGCACCTCGGCCAGGTGGGCCACGCCGCGGTGCAGCCAGGACAGCACGGGCCCGGGCACGTTCGGGCCGCTGGCACCGTAGTAGCGCTGCATCAGCTCACGCGCCAGAGGGGTCTGCCACATGAGGCGGCCGTCACTGGCACGCACGGTGATGCTGGCGTAACCAAAGGCGTCGAGCGCGTTGCGGGCCTGGCGCCGTTCGCGTGCGCCCTGCAGATGCACCTGCATGCGAGCGAGCACTTCCTTGGGCCGGATGGGTTTGGTCACGTAGTCGGTGCCGCCGGCTTCCAACGCGGCCACCAGGTGCTCGGTCTCGGTCAGGCCCGTCATGAAGATGATGGGGATGTGGGCGGTGGCGGCATTGGCCTTCAGACGGCGCGCGACTTCGAAGCCGTCCATGCCGGGCATCATGGCGTCGAGCAGCACGATGTCGGGGCGGGCCTGCGCGGCGCGCTGCAGGGCCGAGGCGCCGTCCAGCGCCACCAGCACGGTGCAACCCGATTCGTCCAGCGCGTCGTGCAGCAGCGACAAGTTATCAGGCACGTCGTCCACGATGAGCACCACGTCGCTGTGCGCGCGGTTGAGGGCCTGGTCCAGGGTGTCACTCATGGCGCGGCCGCCGGTTCCAACAAAGGCAGGATGGCGTCGAAACGGTAGTCACGGGTGAGGGCGCGCACCTGCTCGGCCCAGGCCTGGTGTTCGGGGCCCTGGGCCACGATCTCGTCGAGCAGGCGCACGATGCCGCGGTAATAACCCAGCACCACCAGCTCGCGCAGCTCGGCCAGGCGCGGGGCGGGCGGGGCCAGCAGGGGCGTGGGTGCGGCGGCGGGCGGTGCCAGGGGCGCGGGCTGCACCGTCCACTGCAGTTGCAGGCGGCGCTCCAGCCAGTCGAGCAGCTCGCTGTGGCGTATGGGTTTGGTGATGAAGTCGGCTACCGCGATGCCGGCGTCGTTCTCCAGGCCCTGGTCGAAGGCATTGGCCGAGACCACGGCCACGGGCAGCTTGGCCCCGCCGTTCAAGCGGCGCAGGCGGCGTATGGTTTCCCAGCCGTCGATGCCGGGCATGGCCAGGTCCATGAACACGGCGTCAGGGCGGTAGCCGGCGGCCAGCAGGTCCAGCGCGTCGTGGCCGCTGGCGGCGGTGCGCAGCACGAAACCCAGGGGCACCAGCAGCTGGGCCAGCATCTCGCGGTCGGCTTCCTCGTTGTCCACCACCAGCACGTGGCGGCGCGCGCCGCTGTAACCGCGCCGCGGCGGCCGGGCGGCCACGGGTTTTGCGGAGGGCAGCGCGGCATGCACCTCGGGCAGGAAAAGCTTGACGTGGAAGACCGAGCCCAGGCCCGGCGTGCTCTGCACCGTGAGTTCGCCGCCCATGAGGTCGGTCAGCATCTTGGCGATGGTCAGGCCCAGGCCGGCGCCGGGTGTGCCCTGGGCGGAGGCGGTGCGCGTGAAGGGCTCGAAGAGGCGGTCCACGTCCTGCAGGGTCATGCCGGGGCCGGTGTCGCGGATGTCGATGTGCGCCATCTCGCGCGCGTAGCGCAGCTGGAAGGTCACCTCGCCCTGGGCCGTGAACTTGATGGCGTTGCCCAGCAGGTTGATGAGGATCTGGCGCACGCGTTTCTCGTCGGCGCGCACACGCTCGGGCAGCACGGACAGGGGCGCGAAACGGAAGGCCAGGCCCTTGGCCGCGGCCTGCAACTCGAACATGGCGGCGAGTTCGTGCACCACGCCGGCGAAGTCCATGGGCTTGAGCGCCAGCGTGAGCTTGCCCGATTCGATGCGCGCCAGGTCCAGCGTGCCTTCGATCAGCGTGAGCAGGTGTTCCCCCCCGCGGCGGATGACCTGCACCGCGTGCTTGCGGTGGGCCGGCACCTGCGGGTCTTCGCCCATCAGTTGCGCGTAACCCAGGATGCTGTTGAGCGGGGTGCGCAGTTCGTGGCTGATGGCGCTGATGTAGCGGCTCTTGGCCTGGTTGGCCTGCTCGGCCTGCTGCTGGGCCAGCTCGGCCTGCATGCGCGCGCGCTCGGCGATCTGGCGCGCGTCCTGCAGCGCGGCGTCGGTCTGCTGGTGCAACTCGATCTCGCGCATCAGCAGGGCGGTCTGGCGGTTGGATTCTTCCTGCGCCACCTGCCGGCTCTTGTGCGCCAGCACCACCCACCAGGCCGCCATGCCCGCGATGAGCAGCAGGGCCATATAGGTCTTGAGGAAGGCTGAACGCAAAGTGGCATCCGCCGCTTCCAGCGCCGCGTCCGTGGTCTCGACCCCATGCAAGCCCAGCACCTGCAATTCCTGCTGATAAAACAGGCCGAAGACGCTGGCCAACATCGGCACGATGATGAGCATGAGCAACAGGAAATGCGCGAGGCCGGTGTCCAGGTAAGGCCACAGGCCTTTGGGCAGCAGGCGCTGCAGCGTGGCTGACCACTGGGCCGAGAGGCTGGCGTGCGGTTTGCACATATCCCCGCAGCGCGCGTCCAGCGTGCAGCACAGGGAGCAGATGGGCCCCTGGTAGGCCGGGCAATGCGCCATGTCCGGCCCCTCGTACTCGCCCTCGCAGATCACGCAGCGGCGCACGGCGTAGCGTGCGTAGGCTTCCGTTCGGGCTGAGCTTGTCGAAGCCCCGGCCAGCCCTTCGACAGGCTCAGGGCGAACGGGAAGTTCAGAGGTGCGGGCTATGTAATACCGCCCGCGTGTGGCCCAGGCAATCAGCGGCGCGGCCACGAAGGCCGTGCCCAGCGCGATCAGCGCCGAGAAGGCCTGGGCCAGCGGGCCGAACAGGCCCAGATGCGCCGTGACCGAAAGGATGGAGGCCAGCACCATGGCGCCCACGCCCACGGGGTTGATGTCGTAGAGATGCGCGCGCTTGAACTCGATGCCCTTGGGCGACAGGCCCAGGGGCTTGTTGATGACCAGGTCCGCCACCACCGCCATCATCCAGGCGATGGCGATGTTGCTGTACAGGCCCAGCACGTCGCCCAGGGCCTGGAAGACGTTCATCTCCATCAGCATGAAGGCGATGAGCGTGTTGAACACCACCCAGACCACCCGCCCCGGGTGGCTGTGCGTGAGGCGCGAGAAGAAATTGCTCCAGGCCAGCGAACCCGCGTAGGCGTTGGTGACGTTGATCTTGAGCTGCGAGATCACCACGAAGAGGGCCGTGGCCGCCACCGCCCAGCCGTAGTTCGGAAAGACGTACTCGTAGGCCGCCAGGTACATCTGGTTCGGGTCCACCGCACGCTCCACGGGCACGGCATGCGTGATGGCCAGATAGGCCAGCAGCGCCCCGCCCAGCATCTTGACCACGCCCAGCAGCACCCAACCCGGCCCGCCGGCCATGACCCCGAACCACCAGCGCTTGCGGTTCGCGGCGGTCTGGGCTGGCATGAAACGCAGGTAGTCGGCCTGCTCGCCCATCTGCGTGATGAGCGCAATACCCACCGTCAAGGCAGCACCAAAAAGAGGCAAGGCGAAGTCTGAAGAGGCGCCTTTCTCCCCTTTGTAGTGCACAACGCCCGAAAACGCGTCCGGGTCCAGGGCCAGCACCGTGGCAAACGGCACGATCAGCATGAGCAGCCACAGCGGCTGCGTCCAGACCTGCAGCCGGCTGATGGCCGAGACCCCGTGCGTGACGAGCGGGATGACCACCAGCGCGCAGATCAGGTAGCCCCAGCTGGGCGGGATGCCCAGGGCCAGCTCCAGCGCATAGGCCATGACGGCGGCCTCGAGCGCGAAGAAGATGAAGGTGAAGCTGGCGTAGATCAGCGAGGTGATGGTGGAGCCGATGTAGCCGAAACCCGCGCCGCGCG
>JACCDS011871970.1_pt1 | contig 11653 bp, 9 predicted proteins | sample 7446441 | NCBI WGS metagenome assembly JACCDS01 (sample SAMN15323445, study PRJNA562643) | freshwater metagenome | isolation source: river surface water | place: USA:Blue River Watershed | collected 2017-08-17 | reverse complement strand
TGCGCAAGGCCGGATCCTGGCCCCACGGCGCGCGAATCGACCGCTTGCGTTCGGCACCGGGCAAGAGCCGTGCCAGTTCCCGCAAATCCATCGAAAAACCGGTCGCCGGACGGCGACGGCCAAATGCTTCACCGACATGGTCATAGCGCCCGCCACGCGCCACCGCATTCGGCAAGCCCGGCACATACAGGGCAAACATTGCCCCGCTTTCATATTGGTAGCCACGCAAATCGGCCAAATCGATGGTCACGGCGACCTTGGCCTCATGCGCCAATGCCGTCAATTCCTGCAAGTCGTCCAACGCCTGCCGTACCCCGGGAAAACGCGGTAACACCTCACGCGCCTGTGCCAGCACTTCCGGCTCACCATACAGGCGCGGCAAGGCCAACAGCGCATCGCGCGTAGCGCCTTCATAGGCAGCACTTAATTGACGCAGGGTCGCCACATCCTTGGCCCGCAGTGCGGCAAACAATGCACCTTCATCGGGTGCGGTGCGCGGGTCAGTCGCCAAAATCGCCCGCACCACACCCACATGGCATAAATCGAGCCGGACTTCAGTAAACCCGGCCAGAGCCAGCGAAGCAATCGCCAACTCTTGAATTTCGGCGTCCGCTTCCAGCCCGGCATGGCCATAGATTTCACAACCGATTTGCAAAGGTTCACGCGTGGTATGCAAACCAGACGGGCGGGTATGCAAAACGCTGCCTGCATAACAGAGGCGCGTCACGCTGGCGCGGTTGAGCAGATGCGCATCAATCCGTGCCACCTGGGTGGTCATATCGGCCCGCACCCCAAGGGTTCGGCCCGAGAGTTGATCGACCAGTTTGAAGGTGCGCAAATTGGTGTCGTCACCGGCACCAGTTAACAAGGATTCGAGATATTCGAGCAGTGGTGGCATCACCAGCTCGTAACCATACAGGCGAAAATGGTCGAGCAAAATCCGGCGCAAATCTTCTATCTTGCGCGCTTCCGATGGTAAAACATCGGCAATATTTTCGGGAAGGAGCCAATTAAACATGGGACAAGCCGCAATAGCGAGAGGTTGACAGCGGACAAAATGTCAGGCGCAACAGTAATCAGATCCGGCCAAGCGTGGCGAGGGTGACAATCTCTGCCACCCCTGCGCCCAGCCCAACATGGTTCATCATTTCTTCACGCCTGGCGTGGCACTGGTGCCGGACGAACGCAAATACTTGAAGAAGTCCGAACTGGAATCAATCACCATCACATCCGAGTGATTTTTGAAACTGGCGCGGTAAGCTTCCAGACTACGATAAAAGCGGTAAAACTCGGGATTCTGGCCAAACGCCTCACCATAAATCTTGGTTGCCTTGGCATCGCCTTCACCGCGAATCGTTTCCGCTTCACGATAGGCTTCCGCCAAAATCACGGTGCGCTGTTTGTTGGCATCAGCCCGAATTTTTTCCGATTCAGCCGCACCGGTTGAGCGCAATTCATTCGCGACCCGGGTCCGCTCGGCCTTCATCCGGTCATACACCGAATTATTGATCTGTTCGACGTAATCAACCCGCCGCAAACGCACGTCGATGATTTCGACCCCGATTTGCTTCGCTTCCGTGATCACTTTCACCCGAATCGCTTCCATCACCTTGCCACGCTCGCCGGAAATCACTTCGCGCACCGTGCGCTTGGTAATCTCGTCGTTCAAGGCGGCCTTGACGATTTGCGACATCCGGTCTTGCGCACGCCGCTCTTCACCGTTAAAGCTCACGTAGTACAGCCTTGGATCAGTGATATGCCACTTGACATAGGCATCGACCAAAATGTTTTTCTTTTCAGCGGTGATGAAGCGATCAGCCTCGGCTGATTCGATGGTCAAAATCCGCTTGTCGAGAAACAAAATATTTTGAAACGGTGGCGGCAACTTGAAATGCAGCCCCGGTGTCCTGATCACTTCCTTGACTTCACCCAAGGCAAACACGATCGCATATTGCCGCTGATCGACCACAAACATGGTCGAATACACGACCAATAACGCCAATGCCAATGCTATCAGCGATGAAATAACACGGCTCATCAACGACTCTCCCGATCCCGACCATCACGGCTGCGCAAATCCCGGCGCACACCCTCTTGCAATACCGATTCAGCCGATGCCGCCGGTGCCGAGTTGGCAGCAGCGGCCTTGCCAGCTTCGCTTTGTGCTGCCTGCGCCATTAATTTTTCAAGCGGCAGGGACAGCAGATTGTTGCCACCCTTGGCATCAATCATGACCTTGGTGACATTGCCAAACATTTGTTGGATGGTTTCCAAATACATCCGGTCCCGCGTGACTGCCGGTGCCTTTTGATATTCACCGACCACTTGCCTAAAACGTGCCGCATCACCGCTGGCGGTCTCGACTACCCGGGAACGATACGCTTCCGCATCCTTGACCAGAGAAAACGCCGTGCCGCGTGCCTTGGGCACCACGTCGTTGGCATACGCCTGACCTTCATTTTTCAAACGCTCCCGGTCTTGCCCGGCCTTGACAGCATCATCAAACGCATCTTGCACCTGGGTCGGTGGCTGTACTGCCTGCATGGTAACGTTGGAAACCAAGACCCCCATCTCATACCGATCCAGAATCTGCTGCATCAACTGGTTCACATCCAGCGCGACTTTTTCCCGTCCTTCGTACAGGACAAAGTCCATCTTGCTCTTGCCAACGATTTCCCGAATCGAGGTTTCAGCCACCTGACGCAGCGTTTCTTCCTGATCCCGATTCTTGAACACCCAGTCTTCCGGTTTTTTCAGCGTATATTGCACGGCGAACTGAATATCGATGATGTTTTCATCATCGGTCAGCATCAACGCTTCGCGCAAACTCAATGGATCGCGTGCCACCTTGGTTTTGGCCGAACCACGATAACCGACTTCCACCGTGCGCACCTGCGAAACATTGACAACTTCATGGGTTTGCACCGGATAGGGAAAACGCCAGTTAAAACCCGAGCCACTCAAATGACTGAACTTGCCAAACGTCATCACCACCCCGGTCTGGCCTTCCTGAACGATGAAAAAGCCCGATATGCCCCATAAAAACAGCATGATCACCGCAATCACACTCGCCCCAATCCCCGCCCCTTTCATATCAGGCTGGAAATTGTTGTTATTGTTATTATTGTTGCCGTTGCCGCTGTTATCGTTATTTAGCAAGCGTACCAATCGGGCGTTGAAGTCACGCCACAATTGATCCAGATCGGGCGGGCCATCGTCCGGACGGCGTCCATTTTGGGTGTGCGCGTGATTGTTGCTGCGACCCAGAAATTTAAGAAAAGAGGCAAACATTCTATTTTGATCCGCCGTGAGTGACAGGGTGAGACAAAGGATAAGGACATGGCACCGGCGCGACCGACGCCTCCGGTACCACAGTAAAATCGAGCCGCTGTTCCGCTTCCAACCGCGCCAACTCGTGTTCCAGCCGGGATTGCCGCGCACTTGCCGCCGCTGCCGCCGACTCGGCTATTGCATCACGCAACAAATCCAAACCGGCCCCGCTTTTGGCACTGATGAAAACGCGCCCAATTTTATCATATTCATCGCGTTCGATTGCAGGCGGCAAATCTTCCACATCAATCTTGTTCCAAACCAAAATTTGCGGAATCTGATGCGCGCCGATTTCTTCCAGCACCAGATTGACCTGTTCAATTTGCTCCAGTCGCACCGGGCTGGCACTATCGACCACATGCAACAGCACATCGGCGTGAATCGTCTCTTCCAGCGTGGCACGAAATGCCGCCACCAGTTGATGCGGCAAATCGCGCACAAATCCAACCGTGTCAGACATCACCACATTGCCTACCGACTCACCCAAATACACCTTGCGCGAAGTCGTATCGAGCGTAGCAAACAATTGATTGGCCACGTACACACCCGCCTTGGTCAGGGCATTAAACAATGTCGATTTTCCGGCATTGGTGTAACCGACCAGTGATACCGAAAATGTGTGATTGCGCCCGCGCGCGCGGCGCTGTGTTTCACGCTGCCGATGCAATTTGCTTAACTGGGCACGCAAAGCCTTGACCCGCTCACCGATCAAACGTCGATCAGTCTCCAACTGGGTTTCACCCGGGCCACGCAAACCAATACCGCCTTTTTGCCGTTCCAAATGGGTCCAGCCGCGCACCAGACGCGTCGCCAAATGCTGCAATTGGGCCAGTTCAACTTGCACCTTGCCCTCGTGGCTTTGCGCACGCTGGGCAAAAATATCCAGAATCAGGCTGGTACGATCAAGCACCCGCAGATCAAGCTTGCGCTCCAGGTTACGTTGCTGGGCCGGAGACAGGACGTGGTTAAAAATGACCAAATCGAGCTTTTGCTCCGCAGCCAAGGCTGCAATTTCATCGACCTTGCCGCTGCCGATGTAAAACGCAGGGTCAGGGGCAGAGCGCTTGCCGGTAACACGCGAGAGCGGCTGCACCCCCGCCGAACTGGCCAACAACGCCAATTCATCCAGACCAGCGTTAAAATCGGCATCACCGAAATCAACGCCAACCAGTAGCGCACGCATACTTAAGGCTGCCACGCCAGCTTATTCCGCGTCAGCATCCAAACTCAGGTTAACCGCGCGCGCCGGTACGACCGTCGAAATCGCGTGTTTATACACCATTTGCGTGACCGTATTGCGCAGCAGCACCACATATTGATCAAACGATTCAATATGCCCTTGCAGCTTGATCCCGTTGACCAGATAAATTGAGACCGGTACGTGTTCCTTGCGCAAGGCGTTCAGAAATGGGTCTTGTAACAATTGCCCTTTATTGCTCATAACAGCTCCATCGTGTTGTTGTTTGTTGTTGTTTGCCAGATTACCTGAAAGTGGGGATGGCAGACTCATTTTTCAAGCCTTGCCGCAGTTCAACCTTAAAAAATCGGAAAACCGCAAATCGCCCCGCATAAATGTAATCGTTTTTCGGCTTCGTTGCCACTCAAATCCGGATTATTTCGGATTTTTGTCAAAAGGATTTTTCCCCGTGCGAAATTCGATACGCAATGGTGTACCGACCAATGAGAAAGTATCACGGAAATGCTTTTCCAAATATCGCTTATACGGTTCAGTGATACCACTTAGCGCATTGCCGTGGATGACGATGATCGGTGGATTTTGCCCGCCCTGATGGGCATAGCGCATCTTGGGCCGTACCGCGCCCTTGCGTTTTGGCTCTTGCTTTTCCACTGCCTCTTCGAGGGCGCGGGTCAGCTTCGGTGTCGGCAGATTGGCCATCGCGGCACGATAGGCGGCATCGACCGACTTCATCATCGGCACCAGCCCGGTTGATTTCAGCGCCGAAATGAAGTGGGTCTTGGCAAAGGACAGGAAATCGAGCTTGCGCTCCAGATCGTGCTTGGCCTGATCGCGCTTGTCCACCGTCAAGCCATCCCATTTATTGACCGCCACCACCAGCGCCCGGCCCGATTCAAGGATAAACCCGGCGATGTGGGCATCTTGCTCCGAAATATCTTGCTGCGCATCGAGCAGCAACACCACCACATTCGCTTCCGAGATCGATTGCAAGGTTTTGACCACGGAAAATTTTTCAATCGCTTCAAAAACCTTACCCCGACGCCGAATGCCGGCCGTGTCGATCAGCGTGTAATTCTTGCCATCGCGCTCAAAATCAATTTCAATCGAATCGCGCGTGGTGCCGGGCATGTCAAATGCAATCACCCGCTCTTCGCCAAGCAGGGTATTGACCAGCGTCGATTTACCGACATTAGGGCGGCCAACAATGGCAATCTTGATGCTGCGCGGGCCATTTTCAACTGGCTCCGGCACTTCCTCGGCCAGTACCCCCATATTGACTTTGGCTTGCTCGATAGCGGTATCGACCATCTCGCGCACACCATCGCCATGGGCCGAAGAAATGACCAGTGGTTCACCCAAGCCCAATTCATAAAATTCGCTGACGGCAGCCGTGTATTTCATGCCTTCGGCCTTGTTTACCACCAACAACACCGGGCGTCCGACCTTGCGCAAAAAATCGGTAATGGTTTTATCGTGGCCGGTCAGGCCAGCGCGTGCGTCCACGATGAACACCACCACATCGGCCTCCACCACCGCCTGTTTGGTCTGGCGTGCCATCTCGTGCAAAATGCCATCCTTGGCCACTGGCTCAAAGCCACCGGTATCGATCACCAAAAACGGATGCTCGCCCATACGCCCTTCGCCATAATGGCGATCACGCGTTAAGCCCGGCAAATCGGCCACCAGCGCATCGCGCGAACGGGTCAACCGGTTAAACAGGGTCGATTTGCCGACATTCGGTCGACCGATAAGTGCGATAACTGGCTTCATGCCACCCTTTTATTGTATTGATATGGTTCGATTGTTTTTTTGGCCGGGCAAATACCCGGCCACGCACTTACTCGGTTGCCACCGCCAGCACTGTGCCATCCCGGGTTTGAAATACTGCCCGATCACCCGCCAACACCGGGCTGCCCGCCATTGGGCTGCCATCGGTACTCAAGCGAGCCAAAAACGCGCCGTCTTCGCGCCCAAGAAAATGCAAAAATCCCTTGTAATCGCCGACCACTACCGCCCGGCCCAATGAAATCGGGGTTGATAACTGGCGGTTCAACAATTTTTCATTGCGCCAGACACTTTGCCCGGCCTCGCGCGCAAAGCCACTGATCACACCCGTGGTATCGACCGCAAACACAAACCGCTCATCCACCGCCGGGCCGTTAAAGCTGGACCAATCCTTGCCCCAGCGCACCACCCCGTTGCTCGCATCAAAACACGACAGGCGGCCCTGATACGCGGTCGCGCAAATCTCGTGTCCAGCCAAAACCGGGCGACCAACCACGTCTGCCACCCGCTCCAGTTCAGTCGTGCCCTTTGGATCCGCCACCACCGATTCCCAGCGCGCCCCACCATTAATGCCCGACAAGGCCAATAATTTTCCACCGGGCTGCGCCACATATACGATGCCACTGTCGATCACAATCCCGGGTGCGCCATGCAACACCAGAGGCGGAATGCTGCGCAAGCTGCTCCAGCGCCGGGTCCCGGTCTGGGCATCATAGGCCGAAATCCGGTTATCACCACTTCTAACGACCACCATGCCCTCGCCCACTACCGGGGTCGAGAGTGCTTCAGACGGCAATTGTTCTTTCCAGCGCGCCTTGCCACTGCCATCAAACACCATTAACAGGCCCTTGGTGCTGACCACTGCCACATTTTCACCATCACTGCCGACACCGGCACCGAGCTTGCTACCGACATTAATGCGCCACTGGGCCTTGCCGCTGGCCGCATCAAGCCGTGCCAGAGAACCATCGGACGACGCAACAAACACACTCTCGCCAGCCACTACCGGGGCAAACACCGCCAAACCGGCCTTGCCAATCGAATACGTCCATGCCACTTTCGGACTCATGCTGGACTTGAATTCGACCAAGGCGCGCGGTGCATCGGGCGGTGCCTTGGCAAACGGATTCAAGGACGAACAACCGGCCAACAGCAAGGCCAATGCCAATCCAGTGATACCCCGCCCCAAGAAACACCGCATACCGATTAAGCCAGTCTCATTTGCCAGCTTGCCGCCAGCCATGCTTTGCATAGTCATTCTGATTTTCCACCTTTGTTATTCAAGCGGCCTTGGCCGGTGCCCCGAGCGCATCGAGTTTCAACTGAATCAATGGTCGTCCCGGGCTATTTTGATCAGTTTTGTCCAGCGCCAATTGATAAGCGGCACGCGCTTGCGGCAACTTGTTCTGGGCAAACAAAATATCCCCCCGGCGATCCGCCACTACCCCGGCAAACTGGGTCGGGAAAGTGCCATCGAGCAGTTTCAAGGCGGCATCATAACTCTTTTCGTCAAGCAATACACCTGCCAACCGGATTTTAGCCACCACTTGCAATTCTTCATCCACGCCCTTGTTGGCCGCCCACTCCAAGTGTTCCCGTGCATGCTTCAAATCATTGGCATCCATACTGACCTTGGCCGCCAGCAAAGCCGTCATCGAGGCAAAGGTGGTGCTGCCAAAGCGGCTTTGCATATCACTTGCCACGCGCAACATCTTGGCCGTATCCTTGGCTTGCGCCGCCTTTTGCGCTTCATCGTACAACAACGCGGCTTCCTGCGCTTTGCCAACCTGCGCTCGTTGCCAGTACGAATACCCGGCATAACAACCCAAGGCGATGATGACTACCCAGGTAATCAAATTGCCGTATTGCGCCCAAAACGCCTTCAGTTGCGCTAACTGTTCCTGTTCTTCAAGATCGTATGCCATGCTGGTATTCGCTTTAAAAATGGTAAATCGGAAAATATTATTACATCAGCGCTGGTAACTAACTCAGGTCAGCCAGCGCTTGCTTATCCATTGGCAATGCCTATTGGTCATTCCTAGTGTTCGGTCCCGCCAAACATGTTATTCACCAAATGGCCCACCACATCCTCCAGCGCCACTCTGGTTTGCTGGTGCTCTTCATCATCCAGACGCAACGCTTTGATGATCGCCTGCCCGGCGGCCATTTCATCTTCGCCCAAAATCACCGCAAAATGCGCGCCGCTGGCATCGGCCTTTTTCATTTGCGACTTGAAATTGCCCATCCCGGTACTTTGGGCGCAGTGCAAAATCACATCCATGCCGGTATCCCGAATCCGCTCACCCAGTACAAATGCCGCATGCCGGGCTTGTTCTCCCTGATGCACCAGATACACATCGCACTGGCCCTCCGGTGCCTTAACCCCTGCGTCAGCCAACAACTCCAGCAAGCGCTCAGAACCCATGGCAAAGCCTACCGCCGGGGTTGGTTTGCCGCCAAACATTTCAACCAGCGGGTCATACCGGCCACCGCCACATACCGTACCCTGACTACCCAGCTTGTCGGTTACCCATTCAAATACCGTGCGGTTATAGTAATCCATGCCGCGCACCAGCCGTGGATTGACGTTAAATTCGACATTATTTCGGCGCAGCACATCCTGCAAGCCGTTAAAGTGTGCCAGCGACTCTTCGCCCAGATAATCGATCAGTTTCGGTGCAGCGTTAACCAGTTCCTGCATTTTCGGATTTTTGGTATCCAGAATGCGCAGCGGATTGCTGTGCAAACGGCGCTGCGCCTCGCCATCCAATTGATCGGCATGCGCTTCAAAATAGGCGATCAAATCGGCACGGTGCCGTTGCCGCTCGTCCGGATCACCAATCGAATTGAGTTCGAGTCGAATCCCGTCCAGACCCAAATCGTCCCACAGACGGCGACACATCATGATCACTTCGGCGTCAATGTCCGGGCCAACAAAGCCAACCGCTTCCACGCCAAACTGATAAAACTGGCGATACCGTCCACGCTGTGGCTTTTCATGGCGAAACATCGGGCCATAGTACCAGAGCCGTTTCGGGCCATCATAGGTCAAATTGTGTTCAATCACAGCCCGCATTGCTCCTGCCGTCCCCTCGGGACGCAAGGTCAGCGGGTCTTGGTTCATGCTGTCGACAAAGGAATACATTTCCTTTTCAACAATATCGGTTACCTTACCCAAACCACGCACAAACAACGGCGTCGGCTCGACAATGGGAGTGCGAATCTGTTGATAGCCGTAACTGCGAAACACCGCTTCAACGGTTGATTCAAATAATTCCCAGAGTGGTGCGTCAGTGGGCAACAAATCATTCATGCCCTTGACGATACTGATTTTTTCCGGTTTTCCTGCCATATCATTTCACCTGCGTAGCGTAGCCATTGGTTGGGCTATTGGTTTGGTCATTAATTGGATTATCAAGTGGATTATCAAGTGGATCGTCAGTTAGACCGTGGCTGGCGCATTCGCCGATCCATACGTTGCCACAACGTAATCCAATACAATTTTCTGAAATTCTTCTGCAATATGTTCACCGCGCAGCGTCATCTTTTTCACACCATCGATAAACACCGGTGCTGCCGGTTGCTCACCGGTGCCCGGCAAACTAATACCGATATTGGCATGTTTCGATTCACCCGGGCCATTCACAATACAGCCCATCACCGCCACATTCATCGCTTCCACACCCGGATAGTGCAGCTTCCAGACCGGCATTTGGTTGCGCAAATACGATTGAATCCGGTCGGCCAATTCCTGAAACACGGTCGATGTGGTACGGCCACAACCGGGGCAGGCAATCACCATCGGGGTGAACTTGCGCAAACCCATGGTTTGCAAAATTTCTTGCCCAACCACCACTTCGCGCGTGCGGTCGCCGCCCGGTTCCGGCGTCAACGAAATCCGAATCGTATCGCCGATTCCTTCTTGCAACAGCACCGAGAGGGCTGCCGTCGAGGCGACGATGCCTTTGCTGCCCATACCGGCTTCGGTCAAGCCCAAATGCAGCGGATAATCGGAGCGCCGTGCCAATTCGCGATACACGGCAATCAAATCCTGCACCCCGGATACCTTGCACGAGAGAATAATCTTGTCGCGTGCCAAACCCAATTCTTCAGCACGCCGGGCGTTTTCCAGTGCCGAAGTAATCAAGGCTTCATACATCACCGCCTGTGCCGACCACGGTTCGGCGCGCGCCGCGTTTTGATCCATAATGCGCGCCAGCAAGGCTTGATCCAGACTGCCCCAATTCACACCAATCCGTACCGGTTTGTCGTAGCGCGCAGCAATCTCAATCATTTGCGCAAACTGACCGTCGCGCTTGGCCCCTTGCCCAACATTGCCCGGATTGATCCGGTATTTGGACAAGGCCTGGGCACACTCGGGAAAATCACGCAATAGCGTATGGCCGTTGTAATGAAAATCGCCAACCAGCGGCACATCGATCTGCATTTTGTCTAGCTGCTCCCGAATCGCGGGCACCGCTGCTGCCGCTTCCGGGTTATTCACGGTAATACGCACCAGTTCTGACCCGGCGCGCGCCAATTCCTTAATTTGAATCGCGCTGCCAATCACGTCGGCGGTATCGGTATTGGTCATCGATTGCACCACTACCGGTGCCCCGCCGCCAATACGCACCAGCTTGTTGCCATATTGCACGACTGCGCTGCGGGTTGTGCGGCGCGGCAAGGAACCCGATGTAATTGGATCGATGCAAATCGGTAAGGAATCAAGCTCAGTCATGTTATCACTTCACTGTCAAACGAGCCGTGTTGCCCGGCCCATTTTTCAACACCAGGGGCGCACCGCGTAAGCTCGCTTCTACCCCTGCCACATTGCCAATCACCAACTGCACCGGGTCGGTCATGGGCACGGTTTCGGTTTCCCCGGCCTTGATCAGGCGCGATAACAGCACGTTGCCATTAACCCGCCGGACTTCAACCCAGCAATCCTGGTTAAATTTCAAAACCAATGCATTATTGGCGTTGGTCACGCCAGGTACGGTGGTTGCGCCGGGGGCGGCAGTCACTCCCGTAGCCGCTCCGGTCGGCGTGACAGTCGGTGGAGCAGCCTGTGTCGTAGTCGGCGCACTCATCGGCGTTGCAGTTGGTGCGGTCGTCGGCGGGGTAGTCGGCGGGGTAGTCGGCATTGGAGTCGATATATTGGCCGCAGTCTGACCCGCTGCCGGGTCGGTCACACTGGTCGCTGGCACACCCTGCACTGCGCCGCTCACCGCTGCCGCACTGGCCGAGGCATCAACGGCAGCACTACCAGCAGCACTACCAGTATCACCATTCGCACCACCCGCTGTCGATGCCGAAGCCGACTGGGTAAACCGGTTAAAC
>JACCDS010028064.1_pt1 | contig 11653 bp, 9 predicted proteins | sample 7446441 | NCBI WGS metagenome assembly JACCDS01 (sample SAMN15323445, study PRJNA562643) | freshwater metagenome | isolation source: river surface water | place: USA:Blue River Watershed | collected 2017-08-17 | reverse complement strand
GGGAGGGCCGGGGCGGCGAGGTAGCGCTGGCCGACGCGAAGCGGAAAGCGGCGGGCGAGGTCGGCATCGGGATCGGGCCAAAAGCCGAGGACGAGGTCGAACGCGGCGAGCCACGCGGCGAACCCGGCCGGGAGCGGCGGTTCCGCGTAGAGTGCGGCCCAGCGCGGTTCGTGCTGGGAATGCGCGGCGTCGAGGATTCCCCGGGCGACGGCGAGGGCGGCCGCGGTGGCGTTGCCGGCGAGCTCGATCCGCGCGTTCGGCCAACGGGCGCGGAGCGCGGCGAGGGCCGGAAGGGTGACGATGAAGTCGCCGAGCGCGCCGCCTCTAAGGACGAGAATCTTTTCCATCGGCGGCGGGCGCCGCGGCCGGACGCGCGGCGGCGTGCGGGGGTTCGTAGGCATCCAGCGTCGCGGTGCCGGTGCCGACCTTGAATTCGACCTCGAATTTCACCGGCAGGCGGCGTTCGTCCTGAGAGATCCAGACCCGCACCGTGCTGCCGCGTTTGAACATGCCCTTGGGGGCGGTTTTCTCCATGCGGGGCTCGAGCACGGCGGTCTGAAAGGTGCCGAGCGAGGTGCGGACGGTCTCGTCGCGGGTGCGATAGATCGAGAGCTCGTAGAAATCGTCGTCGAAGAGCACGAGGGCATCCTGTTTCGCGCCGGGGGCGAGGTTCCACGTGCGGGTCTGGAGGAGGCCGAGAATGAGGTCGGTGGGATCGCCGGCGGGAAAGTGCAGGGGCCGCGGCCCGTCGGCGGCGCCGGCGCGGAGATAAAGCGCGAGGCGCGACGTGTGGTCGAAGGTGACGCTGTGTTCGGCGCGCTTGCTGCGCTGCGCGCTCGTCTCGTGCAGGGCCACGAGACGGCCGGTGGCGAGGTCGAAAACAGAGCGCGCCTCGGCATCGAACGGCATCAGCATACGGGCGACGCCGCGGGTGCGCGTGGTGGTCGTGACGAGGAGTTGCGCGGCGGAGGCGGACACGGGCCCCGCGCCCGGGGCGGCGGTCGGGAGGGCGGCGGGCCCGGTGCCGGTTTGCGCGGTGATCCGGATTTCACCGGCGCCCGGCAGAACGGCCCAGGACACGCGGTAGGTGAGTTTTTCGCCGTCGCGGAGCGGGGCGGCGGCGCGCGCCGCGAGGACAGACGCGACGGTCACGACGGCGGCGAGAGCGGCGCGAAGACGGACGGGACGGGCGAAGGTCATCGGGGGGCGCGGGACGGGCGCGGAGCGCGCGGAAGGGCGAAGACGCGGGCGGCGGCGACGGCCCAGAGGGTTTCGTCCGGAGCCGGATCCCAGGCGGTGCCCGCGGCCCACGGGGAGAACGCGGGCAGAACGAGACGCCGGTCCGAGGACACCAGGGCGGGAAGCTTGAGTCGCGTGCCGGCGCCGTCGTCCCAGGTGACGGCCGGGTGGTGGTGGCCGACGACCTCGCAGTGGCCGGGGGGAACCGGCCAGGCGCGGTCGCCGTGGTGGAAAAAACAGCCCGCGCGCACGGCGTGCGGCGCGGTCGCGGCGGTCCAGCGCCGGTCGTGGTTGCCGCCGATGAGCGTGACGGCGACGGGGGCGGCGCGCAGGAAGGCCTCGGCGCCGCCGGCCCCGGGCGCCGCATGGACGATGTCGCCGAGCCAGAGAAACTCGGCGGGAGAATAGTCGGCGATGAGCGCGTGCAACGTCGCGGCGAGCTGGTCATCACCCCAGTGCGGCAGAAGGTTGCCGCGCGCCCGGTGGGCCGCGCTGTAGCCCCAGTGCAGATCGGCGACCACGAGCAAGCGGGTCGCTTCGAACCAAAGCGCGCGCCGGGCATCCAGCCAGACGCCCGGGCGGATCTCGGCACGCAGCGGCGCGAGAGCGGTTCGGGCGAGGGACGGGACGGGCATGGTGCGGGCGAGAGCGGGCGGGCAGGCGTGGGACGAGGAAAGCGGCACACTGCGGAGCGCCCGGTAAGGTTCAAATCTTCGTTGGGGGAAAGATGCCGGAGCGGGCGGTGGCCCGGACGGGGACGGGCGGGTCAGGGGTCGTCGCGGGGCGCCGGCGCCGCAGCGGCCCGGTCGGGCTCCGCCGCCGAGGCCCGCCCATACATCTCGTGGAAGAGGCGTTCGACGGTGGTTTCGGGATCCTCCAGCGTCATGGTTTCGCGGATGCGGCTGACAAAGAGTCCGAAAGCGAATGGGCTGACGCGGTCGAGCGCGCGGAGCTGCCAAGGAAGGGAAGCGGCCTCCTCGAGAAAGGCGAGGGCGCGGGGCAGGTCGAGGAAGCGCAGCGTGGCTTCGGCGTAGGCTTCGGCGAGCAGCGGGTGGTCGGGTTCGTGCCGGCGGAGCACCTCGAAGATGATCTCGGAACTCCACTGCAGGGCGCGGGCGCCGCGCTCCTCGCCGCGGACCCGGCGGGGCACCATCAGGCCGGTTTGGGCGACGCCGCGGAACTGCCATTTGACCAGATTGCTTTCGGCGAGCGCGCGCCGGAGGGCGTCCTCGGCGCCGGCGCGGGCGAAGAGCGGCTGCCAGTCGGCGGCGGCGGCGAGCGCCTGGAACGGTTTCACCGTGAGCATGAAGCCGTAGTCGTCGATCGTGACGAGGGCGTTGCCGCCGCGGGTCTCGGAGAGGCGCTGGGCGACGATGCGGCTGAGCGCGTCGTTGGCGGCGCGGCCGACGAGGGTGTGGAAAAAACAGTGCACGAGGCCCGCCTGATCGACGCGCTCGACGAGGACGAAGCCGCGGGTGGGGATGGCCGAGACCCGGGCCTGCAGGGCGAAGTGGGCGGCGAGCGCGCGGGCGTTGGCGGGGGAGAGGCGGTATTCGGACCCAAGATACGCAGCGGCGCGGGCGGAGGCGGCGGCATCGGCCGGGTCGGCGAGCAGGGCGGCGAGCGCGCCGCGGAGGCGGACGACCTCGGCGGCGAGACCCGAGGCGAGCGGCATCTTGTTGGCGCCCCAGCGCGGGACGGTGGGCACGGCGGAGTCGGCGGCGGCGACTTTGGCGGTCAGGAGTCGGGTGGAAACGAGGCGGACGGTGCGGCCGTTGAGCACGAAGATGTCGCCCGGGCGGAGGCCTTTCATGAACGACTCCTCGACGGAGCCGAGGGCGCGGCGGCCGAGGCGGACCTGGACCATGGCGTCGGACGCGATGGTGCCGATGTTCTGGAAGAACTCGCGGGCGACGCGCGGGGAGGCGGGCGCGAGGTGGCCGTCGGCGTCGACGTCGACCTTGCCGAAGGTCGCCTGATACTGGCGTTCCAGCGCGGCGCCGCCGCCGCGGAGGTAACGGAGCACGCGGTCGAAGTCGGCGCGGGCGAGAGCGCGGTAGGGATAGGCGCCGCGGACCAGCGCGAAGGCGGCGTCAGGCGTGACGGCGGCGGAGACCGCGAGCCCGGCGAGAGTCTGGGCGAGCACATCGAGCGGGGCCTCGTGGAGGCGGACGGGCTCGAGTTCGCGGCGATCCATGAGCCGGGCGGTGACGGCGCACTCGGCGAGGTCGTTGAGATTGCTGGCGACGAGGATCCCGTGGCTGGTCCGGCCGAGCGAGTGGCCGGAGCGTCCGATGCGTTGCAGCGCGCGCGCGACGCCCTTGGGCGCGCTGATCATCACGACGGTGTCGATCGAGCCGATGTCGATGCCGAGCTCGAGGGAGGAGGAGCAGACGACGGCGCGGAGCTCGCCGCGCTTGAGGCGGTCCTCGACATCGAGGCGGATCGCCCGGTCGAGGGAGGCGTGGTGGACCTCGATCGCCGGCGCGAGGGCGGGCAGGAGTTGTTTCAGGCGGAGGCCGATGCTCTCCGCGCCGGAGCGGGTGTTGGTGAAGATGAGGACCGTGCGGTGCCGGCCGACGAAGGCGCCGAGTTCGGCGAGCAGGCGGGAGGCGGTGTAGCCGGCGGCGGGATACGCGTGATCGCGGAGCGGGGAGAAAACCTCGATGCGGGAGGGCCGGCGCTGGTCGACGGCCGCGAGGTCGCAGGGGCGGCCGGGGCCGACCAGAAACGCCGCGACGGTTTCCAGCGGCGCGACCGTGGCGGAAAGTCCGATGCGCACCATGGCGGCGGGGGCCACGCCGGCGGGATCCGCGGACGGGGGGCCGCGGAGGTGGTCGAGGCGCTCGGCGGCGACGGCGAGCAGGGTGCCGCGCTTGTTTTCGGCGAAGGCGTGGAGTTCGTCGGCGATGAAGAAGCGGACGCCGCGCAGGGCGGCGTGCCACGCGGGCTGGCTGAGCAGCAGGGTCAGACTCTCGGGTGTGGTGACGAGCAGGTGGGGCGGGCGGCGGCGTTGCCGGGCGCGCTCGGCCGCGGGCGTGTCGCCGGTGCGGGCGCCGAGGCGCAGCCAGGACCAGCCAAGTTCATCGAGCGGCTGGCGAAGGTTTTTCTCCAGATCGTAGGCGAGGGCGCGCAGCGGCGAGACGTAGACGGCGACGATACCGGCAGGCAGGGCGCCGGCCTCGCGCGCGCGGGCGAGCCGGTCGAAAACCCCGAGAAAGGCGGCGAGGGTCTTGCCGCTGCCGGTGGGCGAGGACAGCAGCACGGACCGGCCGGAGAGCACCGAGGGCAAGGCGACGGCCTGGGCGGGGGCAAGGGTGCCGAAGCGACGGCGAACCCAGGCGGCCAGTTCGGGGTGGAGCGCGGACAGGGCGGCGCCGGGGTCGGCCGACGCGGGATCGAGACGCGTGAACATCACGGACGGGCAAGCAGCCAGCCGGCGAGGCGGACGACGGCCCAGGCCAGGGCGAGGCCGGCAAGGCCGGCCGCGATGTCGAGGAGGTCGAAGTTGCGGGAGGGAATCCAGAGCTGGGCGACCTCGATGACGGTAGCGAAGCCGGCGAGCGCGCCGGCGACGCGCCAGCCGACGCCGAGCAGCGCAAAAACCAGGAGACCGAAAGCGAAGAAGGCGGCGGTGTTGCGGAGGATGCCGTGGGAATCGGCCCAGTTTCCGACGAATCCGGGGATCCATGGCAGCGTCCCCACGTGGGACGAGGCCCGGAGGGAAAGGAACGCCAGCGCACCGGCGAGGCAGAGGACGACGACCAGGCGGGCGACGCGGGGGGATGACCGGAGCGACATCAGGCGGGAGCCGGCACGCCGGGCACGGTGGAATCGGCGAAACTCGCCGCGGCCAAGCGCCGGCAGGTGGCGAGGGTGTCGATCATGGCGAGGGATTTGTCGGAGCGGATCCGCGCGATCCGGGGGAAACGCAGCGCGAAGCCGCTCTCGTGCCGCTCGCTGGGTTGGATCGAATCGAAGGCGATCTCGAGAACGGTGTCGGGCACGACACGGCGAAGGCGGCCCTCGACGGACAGGGTGTGCGCGAGGAAGTGCTCGGTCAGGCCGGCAATCTCGAGGTCGGTGAGGCCGGAGTAGGCTTTGCCGACGGTGAGCAACCGGTCGCCGTTTTCCTCGTCGCGGACGGAAAACGTATAGTCGCTGAGGACGTCGCGGCGCTTGCCGTGGCCGTATTCGACGGCGGTGACCACGACGTCGAGGGTCGCGTAGGCCTTCTTGAGTTTCAGCCAGGCGAGGCCGCGGCGACCGGGCGAGTAGGGACTGGCGGGATCCTTGGCCATCAGCCCCTCGTTGCCGCGCTGGCGGGCGGCGAGGAAGGCGGCGTCGATCTCGGGTGCCGTCGCGGCGAATTGGACGGGCGCGAGCTGCAGGCCGGGGATCGGGGCGGCCAACAGCGCGACGAGCCGGGCGCGGCGCGCGGACAACGGCGCGGCGAGCTGCGACTCCCCGGCGTGCCAGAGGAGATCGTAGGCGGAATAGGTGACGGGAATCTCCGCGCCGAGGAAAAAATCGTCGCCGCGGCGTCCGAGGCGTTTCTGCAGTTCGGCGAAAGGCAGGGCGCGTCCCTCGCGCCACGCGAGCAGTTCGCCGTCGAGTATGCAGTCGGCCGGCAGCGCGGCCGCGGCGCGGGCGAGATCGGGGAACTGGGCGGTGATGCGCTTCAGGTCGCGGGAGTAAAGTTCGATCCGTTCGCCCTGTTTGTGGAGCTGGCAGCGGATGCCGTCGTATTTTTCCTCCAACCAGACGGGCGGAGCCAGGCGGGCGAGCACGGCGGCGGATGTCGGCTCGGGGCTGGCCAGCATGAATTGCAACGGGTGGAAGACCCGAAGCCGGATGGACGCGAGTTCGCCGGCGAGGGCGGCACGGGTGACGGCGGCGAGGTCGCCGCACAGCAGATTGGCCTCGCGGACGGCGGCGACGGCCTGGCCTGCGGCGGCGGCGACCGCCTCCTCGACCAAACCTTCCTTCAGGCCGATGCGGAGATCGCCGAGGATAATTTTGACGAAAAACCGGGCCTCGGCGGCGGAGAGGGTGCGCAGGCGCGCGACGAGCAGGTCGAGCTTGGCGGCGGGGCCGCGGGCGGCGGCGACGGCGGAGAACGTCGCCGCGAGGTCGGAAAGCGGGATCGACGCCGGGATCGGCCGGGCGGCGAAGAGGGCGGCGGTCGCATCGCCGGCATCGGCAAAGCGCTGGTAGGCGGCGCGGTATTCGGACTCGGAGAGGCCCGCCACCTCGAGGACGGCGCGCTTCAGGACGGACCAGCCGACCGAAAGCGTGCGGGGATCGGATTGCGGGAAAGGCCGGGCGGTGAAGCAGAGGACGGCCAGCGCGGCGTCGGCGGCGTCCAGCCCGCCGAGGTAGCCGTGGAGCAGGGCGATCTTTTCGAGTTTTTTGGGGGTGGCGGCGATGCGATCGGCGGCCGCGGCGAAGGCGGCGAAGGTGTTGGGCGCGGGGACGGTCGGCGCCCCGGCCGCGGCGGCGGGAGGGGCGGCGTCGGTCGAGGGGGAAGCGCCGGGCAGGGCGGGGGCGGGCAGGGCGAGATCGAGCTGGTTGTCCTCGCCGATTGCCCAGGCTTCGTAACCCAGCGCGCGCAGATCGCGGGCGAAGTCCTGGGCAAAGCCGTGGAGCGTGAGCACGCGCCGCGGTTGGACGAGGGAGACAAAGCGGAGCAGGTCCGGGTAGTCGGCGTGGTCGGAGAGGGGGAACGCCGCGTCGCATTGGTAGCGGTAGATGGCCCCGGGATCGCGCGCCCAGCCGGTGACGACGGCGGTGCGCCGGCGCGGGATCTGTTTGAGAAACGCGGAACTGCCGGATTGGGGCGGGCAGATGACGACGTGGCCCGCGTGCTCGGCGGCGGCAAACGCGCGGTGCGGCGGAAACGTCATTCCCAGTTCCTCGTAGATGCGGGTGAGGCGGAGGGTCTGCGGATGGAGCATCACCGGCAGCCGGGCCTCGGCGAGGCCGCAGAGCAGTTCCTGGGATTTGCCGAGGCTGTAGCCGAACACTACGGGGGTGACGCCGTCATCGAGGCAGTCGTGGCAAAAGGCGGCGATGGCGCGCAGCACCTCGACGGTCGGCGGAAACGCGTAGTGCGGGCGGCCGAAGGTCGTCTCCATGATGAGCGTGTCGGCGCGCGGGGTGGCGCACGGTTCGGCGGAGAGGCCGGGCCGCAGTTTGAAGTCGCCCGTGTAGAGCAGCGAACCGTGCGCGGCGTGGTCGATCAGGGCCTGGGCGGAGCCGTAGATGTGGCCGGCCGGATGAAGCGTGATGGCGGAGTCGGCGGTGAACTGCTCGGTGTGGCCGAACGGCAGGACATGTTCGGTGCGCTGGCCGGGGAGACGGGCGCGCATCAGGCGCGCGGTCCCGGCGGAGCAGAGGATCTCGCCGTGGGCGGCGATATGGTCCGAGTGGGCGTGGGAAACGAACGAGCGGGCCTGGGGGAAATGCGCGTCGAGCCACCACCCGAGTTGCGGGAGGCGGACGCCGGCGCGGAAATCGATCTGCCAGGGCATGCCGGTAAGGAGGCGAAGCGGTTTTCCGAATCAATCCCGCCCGCAACAAATCCGGCGTCGTCCGTCCCGGCGCGGGGCCGGCCGGGCGGGCGGGGTCAGCGCAGCCCGAGCGCGGCGGCGGCGAGGAGCACCACCAGGCCGGCGCCGACGAGCCACCAATACCACGCGAGCCCGTTCACGGCGGGCGGACGCGGGCGGGCGGGCGAGGTGTCGTCGTCGAACGCGGACGCAGGCAAATCGAGCCCGTCGTAGCGGGTGGCGTCGTTTTCGCGCCAGCCGGTGCGCTCGTCCGCGCCGCAGCCCGGGCAGGCCTTGGCGTGGGGCGGAATTTCCTCGCCGCAATTCGCGCACTCCGGCGGCGGGGCGAGCGGGCGGCGCTCAGCCATGGTCCGGCTGGAAGTATTTCCGCTTGGCGAGACGCCACGCCGTGACGAAGAACGCGGTCAGCGGGACGGCGAGGAGCATGCCGAGCACGCCGTTGAAGGCGGTGCCCCAGAAGAAGATCGCGACGATGATGGCCACCGGGTGGAGCCCGGTCTGTTCGCCCATGATCTTGGGGGTGAGGAACCAGCTCTCGACGCACTGGACGAGGGCTTTGACGAGCAGCACCAGACCGATCATCTGCCAGCCGCCGCCGGGCTGGAAGAAGGCGAGGGGGAGGGCGATCGCGAGGCCGAGGATGGTGCCGAGGTAGGGGACGATATTGAGGAGGCCGAGGGCGAGCCCGATGAAGAGGCCGAACTTCAGCCCGATGACGGAAAAGCCGATCGACAGCAGGACGCCCATGCAGGCGGCGATGAGGAGCTGGCCGCGGAAGAACGCCTCGATGATGGCGATGAACTCGCTGGCAAGGAAGACGACGTCGGAGCGGACGCCGGGCTTGAGGAAGGGCAGGTGGCGGCCGAGGTCTCCGGTCGGTTCCCCGCGCATCAGCAGGAAAAAGAACAGGTAGACCGGAATGATCGCGAGGTGGGTGACGAAGGCGAAGACGTCGAGCACGCCGCCGAAGGCGGCGCGGACGGAGGGAATGGCGGCGCCGAAGAGGGCCTTGCTTTCGGAGGCGAGGCCGTCGGCCATTTTGCGGACGCTGGGATTGGCGAGCTGTTTCTTGGCCAGCTCGATCCACTGCGGGTAGTGTTCCTGGACGAAGGTGCTGACGCGCTCCCACAGCGTGGGCAGGTAGGCGATGAAATCGATGACCTGGCTGACGAGCGGCGGGACGAGCAGAATGAGCGCCCCGCCGACGAGCAGGACGACGACGCCGTAGAGGAGAATGACCGCGGTGAGGCGGCGGCCGCGGAAGCGCCGCTCGATCACGCGGACGAGGGGGCGCAAAATGAGCGCCAGCACGCCGGCGGCGGCGAGCGGCCAGAGGACGGAGGAGAAAAACGCGAGGATGCGGCCGACGACGATGAAGGCCAAAATGAGCAGCGCGACCGAGCCGAGGAACGCGAGCAAGGTGAGCGCGGAGCCGACGATGCGGCGCTGGCCGGGGTTGAGGAACGGAGAGGAGGGCTCGGCGGGCACGGGTGGTGGGACGCCGAGAAGGGACAGGAGAGCGGAGGGAGACGCCAGAAAAAGTTTGGCGCGGGCGCGCGGCGAGGCGCGACCCCGGAAAATGCGAAGGCCCCGGATGTGAGCCGGGGCCTTGTTTGCACTGAACCAACTTGTCCAGCGACTTGACTGCGCCGGGGCCTCCGCGGGCGAGGATCGGTCCGCCTCAACCAGGCCGCCGCCTTGCGGCGACGGCCGGGTCTGGGCGAATCAATACTATCCCTGTGCGGGGGGCTTAGCCGATGAGGCGCATCGCGCTTTGGGCGCTCTGGTTGGCCTGCGAGAGCATCGCGGTGCCGGACTGCACGAGGATATTCCAGCGGGCAAGCTGGGTCGATTCCTCGGCGACATCCACATCCGTGATGCGACTGTTGGCCGCCTCAAGGTTGGCCTTGTTCACCGTGAGCAACTCGGCGGCGAAACCGAGGTGGCTCTGCTCCGCGCCGTTTTCGGCCCGGAACGTCGCCACCGCTTCGAGCGCGTCGGTGATGTCGGTGAGGGTCACGTCCCCGAGAGACGTCACGCCGGTGTCGGTAATGCTACCGACGCCGCCGGCCGTGCTGTCGAGGTCGCGGCCCTTCATGGTGACACTGGTGCCACCGTCGTCGGTCACGGCGACGGAGAGGTCGCTGGAGCCGAAGAGGCTGACACTGTTGAAGGTCTCGCCGGCGATGTCTTTGAGCTGCGTCTGGAGTTCGGTGAACTCCGAGTCGTAGTTCGCGAGATCGTCGGAGCTCTTGGTGGGATCCGAGTAGAGGGTCTTCAATTCGCTCATGCGATCGAGGACCTTGCCGGCCACTTTGAGCGCTCCGTCCTGGGTCTGGAGAAACGAGACGGAGTTTCCGATGTTCGACGCGGTCGCGCCTTGGCGGCGCGCTGCGGCGGACAGCTTCATCGAGACCGCGAGACCGCCGGCATCATCCGAAGGATTCACGATTTTCGAGCCGCTCGAGAGCCGGTTGAGGCTCCGTTGCAGCGAGGCGTTGGACGCCGATAGGTTGTTTGAAGCAACCGTCGCGGCGTAGTTGGTGTTAATCACGACTGCCATGGTATTATCTTTCCTTGATAAGCGCGACGTCCGTCGTCGCCACGTATCCGGATTGGCAGCGCCGGATCGCGCTGAATGTGGCGAGAGCCACAAAGACGTTGCGCGCCACCGCAATGAGGCGCGTCACGTTATGGGGGTGTGCTTCAAGGAAAGCTCCACTGCCTGTCCTGACAGACTTTCAAGGAACCGACTGACTGCCTGACAAACCGACATCCTGACCTGAACGGCCGGCCCGACCCGGAGGCGGTCGGCGGCGGCGACTGATCCCTGACCGATACGGCCCCAGTCCTGGCCCGAGACAGACAACCACGAAGGGCTCGGGCCCGCGGCGCCGGCGGATTACGCCGGCGCCGCGGCGGACTCTGATTTCCGGTCGATCAACCGATCAGCTTGAGCGCGGACTGCGCGCTCTGGTTGGCCTGCGAGAGCATGGCCGTGCCCGACTGCACCAGGATATTGTAGCGGGCGAGACTGGTGGATTCGAACGCGACATCCACATCGGTGATGCGGCTCGCGGCGGCCTCGAGATTGGCCTTGTTGACGGTGAGCAGCTCGGCGGCGAAGCCGAAGCGGCTCTGCTCGGCGCCGTTCTCGGCGCGGAACGTGGCGACGCTCTCGATCGCGTCGGTGATGACGCTGAGGTCGATGTCGGCCAGCGAGCTGACGCCCGTGGCGGTGATCGAACCGACGCCGGCACCGGTGTCGCTGAGGTCGCGTCCCTTGATCGAGACGGACTGCTGGGCATCCTCGGTCACGGGGACGGAGAGGTCGGCCGTGCCGAAGAGGCTCACGGTGTTGAACTTCTCCGCGGTGAGGTCGGCCAGCTGCGTCTGCAGCTCGGTGAATTCCGAATCGTAGTTCGCGAGGTCGCTCGCGCTCTTCGTGGGATCCGAGTAGAGAGTCTTCAGCTCGCCGATACGATCGAGGACCTTGGAGGTCACTTTCAGCACGCCGTCCTGCGTCTGGAGGAACGAGATGGCGTTGCCGATGTTCGTGTTCACGGCGCCCTGGCGGCGCGCCGCGGCGGACAACTTCATGGAGACGGCGAGGCCGCCGGCGTCGTCCGCGGGGGTGACGATCTTGGAACCGCTCGAGAGCCGGTTGAGGCTCTTCTGCAGCATATCGTTCGAGGCGGCGAGGTTGTTGGACGCAACCGTGGCCGCGTAGTTGGTGTTGATGACAACTGACATGGTGATCTTCCTTGATGCTAAGCGTGGCGTCCGTGCCACAGTCGTATCCGGGGGAGCGGCTCCGGATCGCGCCGGTCGTGACATTTGTC
>JACCDS012436761.1_pt1 | contig 11655 bp, 10 predicted proteins | sample 7446441 | NCBI WGS metagenome assembly JACCDS01 (sample SAMN15323445, study PRJNA562643) | freshwater metagenome | isolation source: river surface water | place: USA:Blue River Watershed | collected 2017-08-17 | reverse complement strand
GAATGCGCCTTTCGCAGCGATTTCGAACGCGATGGCTGATGAGACAACTGCGTGGAAACCACCGTCGAATACTTCAACTTCTACGTCTAACACTGGGAAGCCAGCCATAGTACCGGTTGACATCATGCTAGAGAAACCTTTCTCGATTGCTGGCATGAATTCTTTTGGTACGCTACCACCAACAACTGTTGATTTGAAAGTGAAGCCTGAGTTTTGCTCACCTGGACGAATGCGGTAGTCGATTTTACCGTATTGACCTGAACCACCAGATTGTTTCTTGTGCGTGTAGCTGTCTTCAACTTCACGAGTGATAGTTTCGCGGTAAGCAACCTGCGGTTGACCTACGACTAATTCAACACCGTAAGTACGTTTCAGGATGTCGACTTTGATATCTAAGTGCAGTTCACCCATGCCTTTGAGGATGGTTTCGCCTGAATCAACATCAGTCTCAACACGGAAAGTTGGATCTTCAGAAACCATCTTACCGATAGCGATACCCATTTTCTCAACTGAACCTTTGTCTTTTGGCGTGACAGAGATAGAGATAACTGGTTCTGGGAAGATCATTGGTTCTAAAGTACATTCTGCTTTAGGATCACACAGTGTGTGACCAGTCTGCGTGTTGTTCTTCAGACCTACTAACGCGATGATGTCACCGGCCTGAGCAGTTGTCAGGTCAGTACGGTCGTTCGCGTTCATCTCAACCATACGGCCGATACGTTCAGTTTTACCGGTGAATGAGTTCAGTAAGGTATCACCCTTGTTCAGAACACCAGAGTAAATACGGATAAAGGTCAGGGCGCCGAAACGGTCGTCCATGATTTTGAATGCCAGAGCGCGGAATGGCTCGTCTGCTGAAACGATAGCGTATTCGCCAGTTGGCGCGCCTTCTTCGTCAGTCAGTGGCTGTGGATTTACTTCAGTTGGAGATGGCAGGTAATCAACAACTGCGTCTAACAGTAATTGCATACCTTTGTTTTTGAAGGCTGAACCACAGTAAGTTGGGAAGAATGCCAGTTCACGGGTACCTTTACGGATACAAGCTTTAACTTGTTCCAGAGTTGGCATTTCGCCTTCCATGTACGCCATTAACAGGTCATCGTCCTGCTCAACAGCAGTTTCGATCAGCTGTTCGCGGTACATAGCAACGTCATCCAGCATGTCAGCCGGGATATCAGTTACTTTGTAGTTCTCTGGCAGACCAGAGTCATCCCACACGTAAGCTTTTTCAGACAGCAGGTCAACCACACCAACGAAGGTATCTTCGCGGCCGATTGGCAGAGTCATGATTAATGGCTGTGCGCCCAGAACGTTTTTAACTTGCTCTGTTACGCGGATGAAGTCAGCACCGATACGGTCTAACTTGTTAACGAAGATCAGACGCGATACTTTCGCATCGTTGGCATAACGCCAGTTGGTTTCTGACTGAGGTTCAACACCGCCAGAACCACAGAATACACCGATACCACCATCCAGAACCTTCAGAGAACGGTAAACTTCAACGGTGAAGTCAACGTGACCCGGGGTATCGATAACGTTGAAACGGAAACCTTTCCAGAAACAGGTTACAGCGGCTGACTGGATAGTAATACCGCGCTCAGCTTCCTGAACCATGAAGTCGGTGGTAGATTCACCTTCGTGAACTTCACCTATCTTATGGATTTTACCGGTCAGTTTCAGGATACGTTCGGTAGTAGTGGTTTTGCCGGCATCAACGTGGGCGAAGATACCAATGTTTCTGTATAACGATAAATCTGCTGACATAGTCATCTCGATAAGCTAGGGTTTGAAAATAGGGCGACAATATACAGGAAAAGATCCGGTTTTGCCCGAAAAAAAAGCAGCGACCGTGTCGGATTCACAGATCTGTCGCAATTTACTGGCTGCACTGGTCAATATTTGGCAGTGCAGCCGTCTGAATGTGTTTTTGCTGTGACGCAGAATCGTCACATCAGCCTGCCTGTTGCAAACTCGCGACGATATTTTTCACTTCCTCGGCTGCGCCCAGAATATGCTGTTGCAGCAGGGTGCAGGCTGCGTCCACCTTGCCTTCCCGGCAATATTTTAGCAGTTCGCTATGTTCCGGATCTGCTTTTTGCACACCGCCTGCCAGCATCAGATGCACACGGATATAACGATCCGCAGTAGTCAGCAGTTGCTGTACCAGCTCAAAACTGAGCGGCCGGCCGGCAGCCCGGTACAAGGTTAAATGGAACTGGGTATTCAGCACGCTCCAGCTGCCGGAACTGTCTTGCTGCTGATAGGCGCTGGACATTTGCTGGCGCAACGATTCGGCGTCTGTCAGGTCCTGTGCCGTCAATAACGGAATAGCGCGGCGCAACAAATCCGTTTCCAGCATTGCGCGCAGCTCAAACAGTTCACAGACCTGGTCAGCCGACAAGCGCGTGGCAGTGGCGCCTTTATGTGCCTCAAATTCAACCAAGCCTTCAGCTTCAAGCTGCAATAAAGCTTCCCGGATCGGAATGCGGCTAACGTTCAGCTCTTCGGCTAAGGCGGCCTGGCGTAGCGGTGCGCCGCCTTTGATTTCACCGGACAGAATTTTCTGCCGGATCACTTCCGCGACAACTTGGGTACGGGTTTTGTATTCGATACTCATCAGGGATCCGCTGTTTTTGCTGGAACACAAAAAAATACAGTATACCAAGCAGATACGGTTTGGCGTCTATCAGTTTTCATCTGCCGGCGGCAGATTGTCTGCTGTGCTGCGGCGAACGGCAACTTTATGGCACAATCAGCACTGACCATACAGCTTTGCGGGATCAGGCAGATGAAATTATATATCGCAGTTGACATATCCGATGATGACGTGACTTTACAGGAAGTGACAGAACAATGCGGTTATGACCTGAAACACCCGGCAGTACACGATATCAGTGCACCTGAATTGGCGCAGTACCACGGTGAAGACTGTCTGGTGCTGCGTTTACATCTGCAGCAGCCAATAGACGCTGTGCAACTGCTGGAAGAAGCGCAAGTGCTGATCTCGCATCCGTCGGTCGCATCGGTACGCAAATTGTGGCTGGAGGCCTGATCAGGCCTGAGCATACAATTCACGATAACCGAGCCAGCGCCGGATCAGTGCTTCGCTGCCGCGTGGATCTTGTTGCCATAGCTGCTTCGCTGCCTGTTGTGCTGCCGGAATAAAGTCCTGATCCCGGCTTAAATCAGCGATGCGATAACTAACCAGACCGGTCTGACGGGTACCGAGTAACTCACCGGGGCCACGAATTTCTAAATCACGCTGCGCGATGACAAAACCGTCATTGCTGTCTCTGAGCACACTCAGGCGCGCTTGCGCAGTTGGCGATAACGGCGCGTGAAACAACAGCACACAATGCGATGCCGCGCTGCCCCGGCCGACCCGGCCCCTGAGCTGATGTAGCTGCGCCAGACCCAGCCGTTCCGGATTTTCAATGATCATCAGGCTGGCATTGGGGACATCGACGCCCACTTCGATCACGGTCGTGGCTACCAAAAGTTGTAATTCGTTGCGTGCAAAGGCTTGCATCACCGCTTGTTTTTCACTGCTTTTTAACCGGCCATGGACTAAACCAATCTTGAGTTCCGGCAGGGCGGCAGTCAGTTCGGTGGCGGTGATCTCAGCGGCCTGACATTGCAATGCATCGGATTCGTCGATCAGGGTACAGACCCAATAGGCTTGCCGGCCTTGTTCCAGCACGACTTGCTTGACCCGGCTGACCACTTCAGCACGGCGCGTATCCGGCACGGCGACTGTAGTGACCGGTGTGCGACCCGGCGGCAGTTCGTCGATGACCGAGGTATCCAGATCGGCGTAGGCGGTCATCGCCAGCGTGCGTGGGATGGGCGTCGCGGTCATTACCAGCTGATGGGGCGCAAACCCCTGTACAGCACCTTTGGCGCGCAATTCAAGCCGCTGATGCACGCCAAAGCGATGTTGCTCATCGATGATAGCAAGTGCTAAGGCGGCAAACTGGACCTGTTGCTGAAATAACGCATGAGTACCAATCACCAGCTGCGCACTGCCATCGGCAATGGCCGCCAGTTCAGCCTCACGCGCCTTGCCTTTACTTTTACCGCCAAGCCAGGCGATTTGGATGCCCAGTGGCTCCAGCCAGCGCCGGAAAGTGGCGGCATGTTGTTCAGCCAACAGTTCGGTCGGCGCCATAAGAGCGACCTGAAAACCGGCATGGATCACGGGAAGGGCGGATAAGGCCGCGACCAGCGTCTTACCGGAGCCAACATCACCTTGCACCAACCGCAGCATAGGTTCCGTTTTGGCTAAATCGCGCTGAATATCGGCCAGGACCCGCTGTTGTGCCCCGGTGGGGCTAAACGGCAAACTGGCGAGTAATTGCGGCGTAAAGTGTGGATCTGCGCCAATAGCGCGGGCAGCCTGACCGCGCGACTGACTTCGGATCTGCAACATGCTGAGTTGCTGCGCGACCAGCTCTTCGAAAATCAGTCGTTGCTGTGCCGGATGCTGACCCAGCTCGAGTAGTTGCAAAGAGGCATCCGGTGGTGGACGGTGCAGATAGAACAGAGCATCGCTGAGGCTCCAGGCCTGCCAGTGGCCAGCTTGCTGACTTTGCATGGCAAACAACGGCGCCAGATACTCTTCCGGCGCCGCGCGACGTAGTTCGACTAAGGCCTGTTCTGTCAGCGTGCGCCAGCTGCCCTGTTTTAGTCCTTCCGTGGTCGGGTACACCGGCGTTAGTGTTTCTGCAAGCTCAGGACCTGCATCATCTTTTATTACTTTGTATTCAGGATGCAGCATCTCGACGCCGCGCATGCCGCGTTTAATTTCGCCGAAACAGCGCAGTAGCACACCGGGCTCGACGGCATTTTTTTGCGCGGCACTGAAGTGGAAAAACCGCAGCGTAATCGAACCACTACCGTCGCGCAGGACCACGACCCAACTGCGCCTTTTACCAAAGGTGATCTCACTGCTTTGCACCACGCCTTGCACGCTGACCTGTTGCGCCGGCCAAGTGTCCGCGATCGGACAGACGCGGGTGCGGTCTTCATACCGTAGTGGCAGGTGGAACAAAATGTCCTGTACTGAATGCAGGCCCAGTTTTTCCAGCAAAGCAGCAGTTTTTGCACCCACACCTTTGAGGTGCACGATGGCAAGATTCGCGAGGGAGGTCCGGCTCAAATTCAGTCAGGTCCGCAGACAGTCATATGCCGCATCATAACGGAAAACCGGCAGGTTTTGCTGCGCATCAGGTGGTCTTCAATAAAAATGGGTTTTTTTCGCGTCGACCATTTTCTGCAATTCGGCGGTAATCACCGGCCACAGGTCACGATGTGGACTGAGCCGAGACATGGCGAGATAGCTCTGCTGGCTGGGATCTGATGGCAATTGCCAGTCGTTTAATTTAAGCGTTTTAAAGCGCGGATTTTTCTGCAGTTCAAGCGCGGTGTAGTGCAAAGGTCCGGCGTACAATTCGGCCTGTTGATACAACAGCAGCGCCAGCGCACTTTCCAGATCTTTCCCCCAGACCACCCGCATATGCAGCTCCTGCAATAGTTTCATGAATGTTGGTGGGTACACCCGATCTTTCGTCAGTACGACGATCCGGCCGCGCAGGTCTTGCTGATTTTGCAGCTGCGGGCTGTGCGGTGCGACAAAAAAACTGGTCATCCGCACTTCATCAAAAGGCGCCATCAAATACACAGCATTGCGCGCTTCGGTGAACACCAGCCCCATCATCAAATCAGTTTTGCCTTGTTCCAGTAACTTCAGACAACGGCTGCTTGGTGTGGGAGGGCTGAACGTCAGGGTAAAACCGCTGGCAGTGGCCAGTTCCTGCATCATATCGACCATCGGTCCGGTCGGCTGTTGGCCGGGTAAATAGCTGTGGCGGGGCGGCAGATGGTGCAGGCACCATTGCAAGGTCGGTTTGGCGCGATCTGCGGCTAAAGCTACGTCATCGGCTGCGCGGACTGGCAAGCTGCTCCATAGCAACAAAAGCGCAATTAAGCCGAACCTTGCCGACATCTGCAACTCCCTGCGGCCAGAGGCCTGCCCTTAGTTACCAACCAATATAGATAAATCGGTTTGAGCTGCATCCGGTGCATATAAGCGACTGACAGTTCCATCTGCCATCATCTCTGCAATTGTGCGTTCAATCACACCAGCCAGCTTTGCGTGACGGCTGTACCGCGAAAATCCGATATAAATAAACTGCGGTGTCGCTGTTTTCAGCATCAGCGGGGCGCGTTTAAACTTCAGATGTAATCTCGGTGTGTTGTATAGATAATCCAGCGAACTGAAACGCGGCACTATCAGACCATCCACCCGGCCTTTGGCTAACACATCAAAGCCTGCAGCGATGCTGGCGACTTCCACTTGGCGATGCGGCCCCAGATGACGGATCAGCGTCACCAGATCCGGATGATAGGCGTAGTTTCGTACTGTCGCCAGCGTCAGATGTTCAAGTTGACTGAGCTGATTGATGGTGCGTGGATCATCGCCGCGCTGGTACAACGACTCCGGGACGCGTTCGCTATACGGAAACATCTGCATCAGTGCCTCGCGTTCCGGCGTTTTGTTCAGATTAGTCATCAGATCGGCTTCGCCGCTGGCCATTTGGCGGAAACAGCGGGCGACCGGCGTGCGTGGGCTAAATTCGATAGTAAACCCGGCGCGGCGCGCCAGTTCTTGCATCAGATCAACAGAAGCGCCGACCGGACGATCAGGGCGCTGGAATTCGTGAAAGCGCGGGAAATGGTCCAAACACCAGTACAACACCGGTTTGTCATCTGCTGCTTGCACAGCAGATGATAGCAGGACCGCGATAAAGACCAGTGGCTGACGCAGCCAGCGGTACAGACTGCTTAATTGGTTGATGGCAGCTCCATCACACCGTCAATTTCAATCTGAGCTGCGCGTGGCAGGGCGCTGACTTGCACTGCAGCACGCGCCGGATAAGGCTGGCTATAGTATTGCGCCATGATTTCGTTGACGGTGGCGAACTTGCTGAGGTCGGTCAGAAAGATATTCACTTTGACCATATCGTTGATGCTGCCGCCGGCGGCTTCACAGACAGCAGCCAAATTTTTAAATACCTGATGCGCCTGTTCGGCAAAATCTTCCGACACCAGCTGCATCGTCGCAGGCACCAGCGGAATTTGACCGCTCAGATAGACCGTCGTACCAATCTTGACCGCCTGAGAATAAGTGCCGATAGCGGCAGGAGCCTCGGCAGTGCTGATAATGACTTTAGACATGGTAGCTACTTCCTTCTGTATACTTTAATCACATCCGGCGTGACCCGGATCTTACGCATGACATTGGCCAGATGAATGCGATCCCGTACCGATAAGGTGATTTTAATCACGTAATCGCCGGAGTCGCGATCGTCGGTCGCTAAATCCTGAATATTGGAGTCCTGCGACGCAATCACTGTGGTCAGTTTGGCCAGCATGCCTTGTTTGTTGACGATAAACACACGGATATCGACCAGAAATTGTTTATCACCGGTTTTGTCCCATTTCACCGGGAAATATTTGCCCGGCTCTTTTTCCCAGCCGCGGATATTACGACACTCGGCACGGTGTACGTTCAGGCCCTTGCCGGGAGACGCACTGGCAGCGATAGGGTCACCCGGAATAGGCCGGCAGCATTTGGCAAAGGTCGTCAACAAGCCTTCCGAGCCGACAATGACGGCTTTGACTTTAGCCGGCAGGCTGCCATCAGTGGGCGTTTGTGCGACGCTACTGACTTCATCAAATTCGCCGAGCAAACGGCGCGCCACGGCGATGGGGAGCTGATTGCCGAGACCTATATCCGCATATAACTCGTCGAGGGTTTTTTTCGTCGTATGGGCCAGTACCCGGTCGACTCGCTCCGGCGCAATGGTTTCAATTTTCACTTCACCCAGAGCCGAACCGAGCAGGCGTTTACCCAGCGCCACAGCTTCGCTTTGTTGCTGTTTTTTCAGGAAATTACGAATACCCATAATGGCACGGCTGGTCACGACATAATTCAACCAGCTGGCATTGGGTTTGCCGCCCGGGCTGGTGATGATCTCAACCGTCTGGCCGGTTTCCAGCGCTTTGGTCAGTGGGTAAGGTTTGCGGTCGACGCGCACACCGACGCAGCGGTTACCAATATCGGTATGTACCGCATAGGCAAAATCGACGGCGTTGGCGCCAATAGGCAATTCGACAATTTTGCCTTTGGGCGTAAAGACATACAGCTCATCCGGGTACAGTTCTGTTTTGACGTTTTCGACAAAATCGTAGCTGTTGCCGGCGCTTTGCTGAATTTCCAGCAAGCTTTGCATCCAGCGGCGGGCACGGATTTGCGCGGCGCTGTCGCCTTGTTCGCCGGACTTTTTGTATTTCCAGTGTGCCGCGATGCCGTTGTCGGCCATCTCGTCCATATCGCGGGTACGCATTTGGATCTCAACCGGAATACCATGCGGCCCCACCAGCGAGGTGTGCAGTGACTGGTAGCCGTTTTGTTTTGGGATGGCGATGTAATCTTTAAAGCGGATCTCAATCGGCTTGTACAGGTTGTGCACGACACCCAGCACGCGATAACAGGAATCAACGCTGTCGACGATGACGCGAAAGCCATAAATGTCCATCACATCGTTGAACATCAGCTCTTTACTTTTCATCTTGCGATAGATGCTGTACAGGTGTTTTTCGCGGCCTGTGACGTCAGCACTGATGCCGGCGTCGCGTATGCGGGCAGAGATTTCACTTTGAATTTTATCGATGATTTCGCTGCGGTTGCCACGAGCCTGTTTGACTGCAGTTTCCAGTGCGCGGTAACGCATCGGGTACAAGGCGCGAAAACCCCAGTCTTCCAGTTCATTTTTGATGTTGTGAATACCGAGCCGATTGGCGATGGGCGCGTAGAGTTCCAGCGTTTCGCGGGCGATACGGCGGCGTTTCTCTGGTTTTAACGCGCCGATAGTGCGCATATTGTGTGTGCGATCGGCCAGTTTGATTAGGATCACCCGAATGTCCTGCGTCATCGCCAGAAACATTTTCTGCAGGTTGGTGACTTCGAACTCTTTGATATCTTTAAATTTTACTTTATCGAGTTTCGATACACCCTGTACCAGTTCGGCCACAGTGGCGCCAAAACGCTGATGCAGATCATCATAGTTGTATTCGGTATCTTCGATCACGTCATGGCAGAGGGCGGCCATCAGCGTTTCGTGGTCCATCCGCATGTCAGCCAAAATGCTGGTTACGGCTACCGGGTGGGTAATATAAGGTTCACCACTAGAGCGGAACTGCGGGGCGTGGGCATCGCGCGCAAGCATGTAGGCCTGTTGCACCAGGGCAACCTGCTCAGGCGGCAAGTACGCACTGATCTGTTGTTTCAGACCTTCAAATAGATACACAGTGATGAGACTCCGGATCCAGATATCAGGGCAATATCTGCTTACAAGCTCAAATATACGTGGATTTTAAAGGCTTGCCAACGGGAGGCCCCGTTGGCATTCGGCTTTAGATCAGCAGAACTTAGTGATCTGAACCGATGATGGCAGCAACTGCGGCCATTTCAGAAGCTTCTTGTTGCAGTTGATCGCGGCGTTCCTGTTGGTCCAGGATGTCGGCAGTGATCAGGCCTTTTTCGATTTCGCGCAACGCAACTACGGTGCATTTGTCGTTTTCGATGTCGACCATTGCTTCTTTGCCTTCTACCGAGAGCTGACGTGCGCGGCGTGAAGCGACCAGGATCAGGTCAAAACGATTACCAATTTTATTTACTGCATCTTCGACTGTTACGCGCGCCATTTTGCACTCCGGGATAAGACTGATTCGTTCAAAGCCGGTTAGTGTACGCTATTTTGCCGATGTAGCCAACAGGCTGGCAAACAAGGCCGGTTGCTTCTGTTGTTGCTTGGCGAGTGTCAGGCGCTGGCTGAGGACCACAGCGGCAAACTGCTGCAGACACTGCTGAAAGTCATCATTGATTAAAACATAATCATATTCAGTGACATGGCTGATCTCGCTTTGGGCTTGTGCCATCCGTTTTGCGATGATTTCCGCGCTATCGGTGCCGCGGTTATTCAGGCGTTTTTCCAGTTCCGCCACGCTTGGCGGCAGAATAAATACCGATAACACGCCTGGTACTTGTGGCCGGATCTGCTGCGCACCCTGCCAGTCAATATCAAGAAACACATCGCGGCCTTTGGCCAGCTCGATTTCGATGGCATGGCGCGACGTGCCATAAAAATTGCCGAAAACTTCAGCCCACTCTAAAAAAACACCTTCGGCAATCAGCTGTTTGAACTGTTCAACACTGACAAAATGATAATGCACACCATCGGTTTCGCCCGGTCTGGGTGCCCGGGTGGTATGGGACACACTCAGTTGCATGTCCTGATGTTGTGCCAGTAAGGCATTGATCAGGCTGGATTTGCCGGCACCGCTTGGCGCAGACAGAATAAACAGGTTGCCGGGTAAGTGTTGCATGCGGGAATTCTCTGAAAAGGTGCTCTGCCAACAAAAATCGCAGTGTACGCAGAACTACCGCCCGCTGCAATTGCTGCACAGAGCGGCTACAGCGCGGCTCTGTGTATCGACAGGGAGGTCAGTGCCGGTTTAACCGGCTTTTCTGGCAGTGGCTTTGACTGAGAGCGTCAGCTCGAATTTAGCCATGGGCTCGTCGCCGTGCAGCGAAGGGCAGGTCACTGTGATGCTGACCGTTTTATTGATGCGCTGTCCGGTAGCAATGGATTCGTCCATCATGGCGTCGATGAGCGCGCCGTCATTGCTGCGGAACCAGACTTCAGCTTCCGGCCGTTTTAAAAATTCGCCTTTGACATCTTTAAAGGCAAAATTGGCATTGATACCGCGTTCACGTGCTTTACTGAACACCAGAAAAGCACCGGCTAAATCCGCGCCAATTGCCAAAGCGCCAAAATAGATACTGCCCAGATGGTTTTTGGTGCGCCAGGTGTGCGGCATACTGACCGCCAGATGGTTATCCGACATCTCGCGGATCTTCGGGCTGCAAAAACCGATCAGCGGGATATACCGCAGTCCGAACCAGAACAGCATGCGCTGGGCTTGTTTAATAGTGACTTTCATCACAACTCCGCAAAGAAAAAACCGGTCCACAGCATATCCGACTGCTACTGGTCAGACAAGTCATGGTCTCTGCACGCCAGTGGCCGGTTCAGCATATTGTTGTTCAAATTGCTGCTGCGCTTGCTGGCGTTGCTCGACACATTGGCGGATCCGCGCGGTTTGGCGCACGCCGTAACAATAAAAAGGCGACTGATAAAACTGTAACCAAGCCGTCAGTTTGGCGCCCTGATACGGCGCTTTCACCTGGATCTCAGAGATTTGCAGTCCGGGCGCAGCTGGAGTTTTTGCCGCTGCGAGCCTGTGCGCCGTGGGCGGGCGTCGGGCAGACTGTCGGCGTGCCTGCTGCCGGGCCGATGGCGGTGTTTTTTCGGTGGGTTGCTGGCAATGATAATGTAACTGCAGTTCCAGCTGGGCCTGCTGCCCTTTGATTTTCAGCTCTTGTTTCAGCCGGTAACCACGACGTTGCAGATCATGATTTTGTTCCAGCGCCAGCTGGAGCTGTGCGCACTGAGCGACATTAAATTGTTCAACCTGCGCCATAGCAGGCGCTGTAGCCAGCAGGGCAACAGCAAAAAAATGGAAGTTCGG
>JACCDS012107361.1_pt1 | contig 11656 bp, 11 predicted proteins | sample 7446441 | NCBI WGS metagenome assembly JACCDS01 (sample SAMN15323445, study PRJNA562643) | freshwater metagenome | isolation source: river surface water | place: USA:Blue River Watershed | collected 2017-08-17 | reverse complement strand
TTAATTTGCAACAGCTCGCGATTGGTGGTGCGACGGTAGTCATCAATCGCAGCAATCGCTTCATCATGGCTGCGAATACGCGCGGCCAAACTATCCAGAGCGGTCATTTCCAATGACATTTTATCCAGACGCTCTTTCAGCTCCTGCACACCTTTGGACTGCTGGCTAACACTGCTGGCCATGCCATCAATTTTTGCCGCAGCGCCATCAGCAACGGTTTTATTCGCTGCCAACTCTTGCTTGAGCGATGTTGTTGCCGTTTTGGCCTCGGTTGCCGCTTTTTGGGCGTTGGCAGCATCGCGCCCAACCAGGGTTGTTTTCTCGGTATTGGCGGCAATCGCCTTGCGATTGGTCTCAATCAAATCCGCCAGACGGCGCACTTCACCATCGATCTTTTTCAGGTTGGATTGCAGGGTGACGACTGACGCGCTGGACTCCTCCGATGTCATACTCAGTTGCTGCTCCAACCCCTGGATGCGGGTATCCGCCTGCTTGAGCATGGCTTGGGCCTGGAATAACTGCCAACCTAAAAAGCCGGCACCGCCTACCGCAACCAGTGCAATAACCAACGCCACCGCAGGCAAGCTGCTGGAAGGCGCCGGTGCATAAGCGGGGGCTTGTGGCGCCGCCTTGCGCGCGGGACGGCTTGGTGCTGGGTCATCATCGTGATCGAGATGGGATTGCTGGCGACGCGCGGTGGACTGCGCAGGTTCTGATATTGCGCCGGGAGATAATGTGGGTTCTCTGCGTTCCATAACAACAACTACCTTAACGATGAGTCAGTGATCAAGATGAGTAACAAGTGTGCGCGCATTTTATAGCAGCCGCCAACACAAACATAGGCCGCTATTTTTATTTCACACAATAAAAAACGGGCCTGTTGGCCCGTTTTTTATCACCTGAACAACAATTACTTGGCGTAATTGGTGTTCACGAATTCCCAGTTTACCAACGCCCAGAAAGCGTTCATGTAGGTTGGGCGTGCATTGCGGTAGTCAATGTAGTAAGCGTGTTCCCACAAATCCACAGTCAGGATCGGGGTAACAGAGGCGTCGGTCAATGGAGTAGCCGCATTGCTGGTGTTCACAATAGCAACAGAACCATCAGCCTTTTTCACCAACCAGGTCCAGCTTGAACCAAAGTTGTTGATAGCAGAATTGGTGAATTCTTCTTTGAACTTGTCAAACGAACCAAAAGCAGCATTGATTGCATCTGCTACAGCACCAGTTGCTGCGCCGCCACCGTTAGGGCTCAAGCAGTGCCAGTAGAAGGTGTGGTTCCAGATTTGTGCAGCATTGTTAAACACACCACCAGAAGAGGTTTTGATCACTTCTTCCAGGCTTTTGCCTTCAAATTCAGTGCCAGGAACCAGGCCATTCAACTTATCAACATAGGTTTTGTGGTGCTTACCGTAGTGGAATTCCAGAGTTTCAGCAGAAATATGGGGAGCCAATGCATCTTTCGCGTAAGGCAGTGCAGGTAATTCAAAAGCCATGATGTTTCTCCTAATTCACGGTTGTATACATTCAAGCGTCATTCAAAAAGCGGAGCCAATAATACCAACTAAATGATTTTGGCATTATTAAAAATTCGCTATCGCCATTTTAAAAGGGTAAATGCCAAAAACAATTGCGGCCCACGAGGGGCCGCAACTATCGATGGGTCGGCTTACATCATACCGCCCATGCCACCCATACCGCCCATGTCTGGCGCAGCAGGTTTGTCTTCTGGCAGATCAGCAACCATTGCTTCGGTAGTGATCATCAAACCAGCGATAGAACCGGCCGCCTGCAATGCGGAACGGGTTACTTTGGCTGGGTCGAGGATACCCATTTCCAACATATCGCCATAAACACCAGTCGCCGCGTTGTAACCATAGTTACCTGTGCCTTTTTTCACTTGGTCAGCAACTACTGATGGCTCATCACCGGCGTTAGCAACGATTTGACGCAATGGCGCTTCCATCGCGCGACGAGCGATGCCGATACCGGCGTTTTGATCTTCGTTGTCACCTTTCAGGTCAGCGATAGCAGCTACTGCGCGAATCAATGCAGTACCGCCTCCTGGAACCACGCCTTCTTCTACCGCTGCGCGAGTAGCGTGCAGGGCATCTTCAACGCGGGCTTTCTTCTCTTTCATTTCAACTTCAGTCGCTGCGCCCACTTTGATTACCGCAACACCGCCAGCCAACTTGGCTACGCGCTCTTGCAGCTTTTCACGGTCATAGTCAGAAGAAGTTTCTTCGATTTGCACACGGATTTGTTGTACGCGTGATTTGATCTCTTCCGCGTTACCAGCACCGTCAACGATGGTGGTGTTGTCTTTGTTCATGGTGACGCGTTTTGCAGTACCCAAGTGTTCCAAAGTAGCGCTTTCCAGATCCAGGCCCACTTCTTCAGAAATCACAGTACCGCCAGTCAATACGGCGATATCTTGCAACATTGCTTTACGACGATCACCGAAGCCTGGTGCTTTAACAGCAGCTACTTTCACGATACCGCGAATGTTGTTTACAACCAGAGTGGCCAGCGCTTCACCTTCAACATCTTCAGCAACAATTACCAGTGGCTTGCCTGATTTGGCAACGCCTTCCAACACAGGCAACAACTCGCGGATGTTGGAGATTTTCTTGTCAACCAACAGGATGAACGGATGATCGTGTTCAACGCTCATGTTGTCCTGGTTGTTGATGAAGTAAGGAGACAGGTAGCCACGGTCGAACTGCATACCTTCTACTACGTCCAGCTCATTTTCCAGACTGGTGCCTTCTTCAACAGTGATAACGCCTTCTTTACCCACTTTTTCCATGGCTTCGGCAATCAACTCACCGACAGAAGTATCGCTGTTAGCAGAAATGCTACCCACTTGGGAGATAGACTTGGTATCAACACAAGGCTGGGCGATAGATTGAACGTGTTTAACGGCTGCGCTAATCGCTTTGTCGATACCGCGCTTCAGATCCATTGGGTTCATACCCGCGGCAACAGACTTCAAGCCTTCGTTCACGATGGCTTGCGCCAATACGGTTGCAGTCGTGGTGCCGTCACCAGCGTCGTCAGAAGCGCGTGAGGCAACTTCTTTCAACATTTGTGCGCCCATATTTTCAAATTTGTCTTTCAAGCTGATTTCTTTAGCAACAGACACACCGTCTTTAGTGATGGTTGGTGCACCGAAGGACTTCTCCAACACCACATTGCGGCCTTTCGGGCCAAGGGTCGCTTTAACCGCATCGGCCAAAATATTTACACCGGCCAACATGCGTTGACGTGCGCTATCACCAAATTTCACTTCTTTAGCTGACATATTTTCAATTCCTACAATCTTTTGTTAACCCAATGGGATCGGCACAGGGCGATCCCAGACTAAATTCTGCTAGCGTACGGTTTACACCAGTACCGCTTTGATGTCGGATTCGTTCAGAATCACCAGTTCTTCGCCATCGATGGTGATGGTGTCGCTACCGGCATACTTACCGAATACCACTACATCGCCAACTTTCACGTCCAGAGGACGCAGCTCACCACTCGCCAATACGCGGCCATTACCTACGGCAACCACTTCGCCTTGATTAGGCTTTTCTTTCGCAGCGCCAGATAAAATGATGCCACCGGCAGTTTTGGTTTCTTCTTCTTTGCGACGAATAACAACGCGATCGTGTAACGGACGGATTTTCATGAACATTTGTCTCCTAAACAAACAGGTTAAACGAGCGTAGAGCCTTACTCTTGATCACAAGAGCACAGGGCTCCGGCTTGATGACATATAGGGATGGTCTTGAGGGTTTCAAGGGCCATCAGTAAAGCCACCGATCTACAGGGACAACCCGGAAACCGGTAGCCAATAAAGCGGTGAAACCTATGTGGGGTTAGCAATGGGGATTTCAACCTGACTGCGCAAAAAATCTCGCAATAAAATGGATTTCTTTTACAAACCGGTGAATTGAGGGCGTTTAGGGGTTGCTACAGCGTGTTATCGAGGCGGGTTGTCGCGAGGTTTATCCTCGGGTCGCGCATCGGCGGGTTGGTCAATCAACAGGCCTGTCGTTGAGCTATCGCTCTCCGTTTTCACCGGCCCCTGATGTTCATAGACATTACCTTGCCCGGCAAACGGATCGCGCCGGAATTGCTCCGGGTTGAAACCGGCAGTGTAAAACCCGGTGGCTGACGCGCGCACTGCCATTTTAGCAAGCCACCGCTTGAGCAGTAGGCGCCTCACCAGCGGAATAAAACACAAAAGCGCCATAACATCGGTAAGAAAGCCCGGAATAATGAGCAGCACGGCACCCACGGCTTTGAACAGGTTATCCGCCAGAGCCTGCGCGGGTAATTCACCACCCATACGCATGTTTTGCGCTGTGCGCAGCATGCTCGACGCGCCCAAATAGCGGAGCAGGTTAACACCAACCACAATCATCAATATCAACCAGCCGATCACTGCCCAAGCGCCCACATGACTGCCGACTTCAATCATCAACCAAAGCTCAATAATAGGTAGCAGCAGGATTAACAGTGGCAAGCGCATAGCGGGTGTCCAATAGGTGAGGCTGGGCAGTTTACCACTTGTAACTCACCCCCAGCGACATACGTGTGTCCTTGTCCTGACGCGTGGGCTGCGGGTCTGTGTCCAGCCAATAATCGATTTTAAACTCGGAATATATCCGATCGAGGATCATGGAGCTTAGACCGGTGGAGGTTTTCAATTGTAAATTGGGGTCATCTTCCGCCGATTGCAACAATTCATTATTGTGGAAAAAGCCAACACCCCAAGGCAGGTTATAGCGAAAATCCAGCGCGACTCCGAGGGCCATAAACTCATCGGCCAATGCATAGTTGCCCATCAGTTCAGCAGGCAGTTGATAGGATTCCTCATGCAACGCCAGCCCCGACTTAAGTGACAGCGCCATGGTTTTATTATCGAAAAACTGATATCCCGTACCTGAACCCCAGCGCGTGTAATTGCGCATACCGCGCTGGGGATCGGCACCGGCAAGCACACTGTTGTACCAAAACCAATGCTCTCCAAAAAACCAATCCAATGAGTAACGCAGGTTCCAACGCTCCTGCGGACGCGAATAATTCCAGGAGGCACGCGCAAATTCGCCGCCCACAACATGGCGGAAATCATTGCGCCGCAGGCTGAATTCCCCCTGGGTATTCCACTCCTCACGCACCTCGTTGCCACGGGAATAGGCGCCCCATAAATTTAATCGCCCGTGGTGCACATAAGCGCCTTTCGTAAACTCTTCATAGGGCATCAGGGTTTTTATGCGCAGCAGCGATGCGCGCTTAACGCGATTGGAATCACCGCAGTTATAGCGTAAAAATTCATTTTCCATTGGCTGCAAGTGGCAGGGTGAGTTGTTGCCATTGATTTTCAATGCAACATCCGTCTGGATATTTTTAATATTGGTTTTATTGATGCGCTGCTCGCCAAAATTCGTTGAACGCCACAGCAGGTGTTCGTCATCCAGGCTCACCAGCTCCCCTTCCAAACGATCACCATTGAGTAATTCAACAACACCGGCAACAGCAGCCTGGCTAAGCCACAACAACAAAAACACAAGCCATGCAGTTTTATTCACAACTAACCTTTTTTGCGGCGAGAGGTTTATCGGGAGGGAAATACTCATTAAAGTGAGCCACACCCACCGCTGCAACGCCAAAAATGTTAATAGTGTTAATTTAGGTTACCTTGGGTTTAGCGAGGTAAATCTTCCATGTACTTGATCAATTCACGGACACACAACCCCTGATGAGCAGCAATCAACACAAAGAAGCCATTTATCTGGCGCTGATGACCATTCCACCGGGAAAAGTCGTGACTTATGGTGAGCTAGCCAAACTTGCAGGCCTACCGGGCGCAGCCCGCTTGGCAGGAAGACTCATGTCAGGGTTGAGCGAGAACACCACCCTGCCCTGGCACCGGGTGATTAACGCGCAAGGGCGACTATCGCTGCCGGAAGATTCCGAGGGGCGAAAAATACAGCAAGCGCGACTGGAAGCAGAAGGTGTGATTTTTGAACGCGGGAAAATTAATCTGCGCATTTATCGCTACAATGCGGCCGCAGCACATTCAACCGATTAGCACACACGCCCCTATCACCACACATGAATACAGGCCCTATGACTTCATCACCACACGCTGACAGTGAATCGCAAAACTACAAGGGTTGGGCCGGTATCAAACGCGCCTTCGCCACCCCCTCGGCATTGACCATGCTGTTTTTGGGCTTCGGCTCTGGCTTACCCTTTCTATTGGTTGGCGCCACACTCTCAACCTGGCTGCGCGATACAGGCGTAGCGCTGAGTGTGATTGGTCTGGTGAGCTATGCGAGTTTTTTTTATGTATTGAAATTTTTGTGGGCGCCATTAATTGATCGCTATCCACTGCCATTTTTAGGCCGCCGAAAAGGCTGGCTGGCGCTGTCACAACTATTGCTCATTTCCGCACTGGCAGGTATGGCACTGTTTGGCCCGCAATCATCGCTCTTGTTATTTGTTGCACTGACAGGATTAGTCGCGCTTGCAGGAGCCACGCAAGACATAGTGGTAGATGCCTATCGCATTGAAGTCGCGCCAGTGCAGTCACAAGCCGCACTCGCCGCAACCTATATTTTAGGTTATCGCTTCGGACTGATTATCTCGGGCGCTATAGCCCTGTATTTAGCAGAACTCACCAGTTGGACAACAGCTTATCTCGTGATGGCCGCTTGCATTTTATTGCCCTTGTTAGCGGGATTATTATCCAAAGAACCGGCGGCGCAAGCATTGGCGATACGCGAAATTCGCTTGAGGGATGCATTTATAAAACCGTTTCAGGAATTTTTTTCGCGCAATGGCATTTGGCTCGCACTGGCACTGCTCGCCTTTGTTGGACTATTCAAATTGCCAGATCAAATGATCGGCGTACTGGCTGGGCCATTTTATTTAGACTCAGGTTATACCAAAGCCGATATAGCCACAGTCTCTAAAGTTTACGGTGTGTGGATAGGTATAGCAGGTGCATTTTTAGGTGGGATTTGTATCGCCGCATTTAGTTTGCGCTCAATGCTAGTGATTGCAGCACTCGCCATATCGGTTTCCAATATTGCCTACTTGCTGATGGCCAATAACCCCGGCGAGAACTGGGCATTTTTTGCCACCATCAGTGCAGACAATTTATCGCAAGGGTTTGCAGGGGTTGTATTGGTTGCATTTATGTCGAGCCTTACCAATCGTAATTTCACGGCGACGCAATATGCACTGCTCGCCTCACTCGCCAATTTACCCGGTAAATTTATCGGCGGGTTATCGGGATACATTGTGGAAGCAAGTAGCTACTCGGCCTTTTTTATTATGAGTACCTTTTCCGTCATACCAACTCTGTTGTTGCTCGCCTGGATTTGGCATCGCATTCAGGCAGACAAACTGCAATAAAAAAGCCGCCGGATTTCTCCGGCAGCTTTTCATCCAGCCAAAACGGTAAACTGCAGAACCGCCTAGTCGCGGAAATTTTCAAACTGCATTGGCATTCCGAATTCAGCAGCACGCAACGCGGCGATACACTCTTGTAAGTCATCGCGTTTTTTTCCGGTGACACGCACCTGCTCACCCTGAATACTGGCTTGCACTTTCAGCTTTTTCTCTTTTACCAAGGCGACAATTTTTTTTGCCAACTCCTTATCAATCCCCGTACGCACGGTGATATCCCGCTTTACTTGCTTACCTGCCGTTTTGATCGGCCCAATATCCAGGCAACTCACATCAATCCCATTTTTCGCCATATTGGGCCTGAGCACATCCAGCATTTGATCCAGCTGCATCTCGGCATCGGCGGTAATGGTGATTTCATATTCTTTGCGCTCGAAGGTTGCATTTACACCTTTAAAATCAAAACGATTGGTAATCAGTCGCTGGGTCTGATCAATCGCATTGGTCAAATTATGTTTATCAACTTCGGACACTACATCAAACGATGGCATAACAAACCTCTTTCACACTCAATCAATTCAATTACACAATCAGCGTTGCAAACGCAATCGCACAAATCCAGAACAACAGCGAACGCGAATAAAGCGGCAAGCTCGATTTCACCAACGCAAACGAATAGGCAGGCTCGGAATGGGTGGTGATTACATCGCCAGTGAGATCTTCAATAATATCCTGAGTCTCCTCCGCCATTTCCTCTTCCATTTCCGCTTTTTCGGCGGGATCCATTTGTGCCATGGTGGCTGCTGAACAGTCAGTGGGCGCACCCAGTGCACCGCGTAAACACTCGTTCAATACATAGTCAGACGGGCTTTGGGTGTCCAATAAATTCTTGCGCAAGGGACAGGTTTCAAAATTGCCGACAAAGGCCCAGGTAACACCCATCAAACGCACGGCAGGTAATTCCAACAACCACAGCCATTTACTTGCGGCACGGAAGCTATCGCTGTCCTGCGGCGCAAAATCGCGATAGAGCACACTCAAACGGTACAACAGCGCTCCGAATGGCCCCGCGATAAAAAACCAGAAAAGTACCGCAAAACTGCGCTCAAAACCGCGATATGCAAAAACTTTTAACGCTTCGGTATGCATCTCACGCCAATCAGACACATCAGCACTGTTTTGCTCTGCGGGCGTATTGCCGCGTAAACGATCAATTAATTGTGCAGCTGCAACACCATCGCCACGGGTTGCCAACGCGATATATTCGCGCGCATCGGCCAAAATGTTGCCGCGCCCCAAACTGTACAGCAACACCGGCACATAAAGGAAAAATAACCAGTGCTTACCCGCGAAGTGATGAATTAATAAAAAGATAAACACCAGCGTCACCAGTGGAATCAGCAACGCCAATAGCAATGGTGGAACAGGTGATGCGGAAAATCCGGGGATTTTTTGCAGGCGGTTGATTAGCCATTTAAACCAGCCATCGTAGTGGATAAAACTGGCAGAACCGAGCCAGTAGACGATTGCGAGAACAACAACCAAGCTGAGAAAAATCATTGTGTTTTATCACTCATCGGTCAATAAATGTGAAACGAGGGCTTTATAAAAGCGCTCTGCGAAAACGCTGCCAATCAAAGGCAGGACCCGGGTCAGTTTTGCGTCCGGGCGCTATATGCTCATGACCAGTGATGCGCTCAAGCGTTAGTTTAGGATAAGTCAGCATCAACTGGCGAGTAACTTTCTCCAGGGCCAGGTATTGGGCATCGGTATAAGGTAGCTCGTCAGTACCCTCCAACTCTACGCCAACACTGTAATCATTACAGTTGGAGACCCCGTCAAAACTGGATGCACCGGCATGCCAGGCGCGCGCGGTAAAAGGCACAAACTGGGTAATTGCGCCATCGCGTTCAATAAATAAATGAGCAGATACCTGCAACCCTGCAATGGTTTCAAAATAAGGATGGGCGTGAATATCGAGCCTGTTTTGGAAGAAGGCCTGTACATAACCGCCGCCGAACTCGCCCGGCGGCAAACTGATGTTGTGTACCACCAATAGACTGATATCTACCGATTCAGGCCGCGAATTGCTATTGGGTGATGGGCAAATATTGACGCCACTCAACCAACCATCGTGAATCATCATATTATCGCCTAGTGTCATAAATACCCTGCTTCATGCCGGAATGGTGCGGTCTTCAGCCCAGCGCCGTAACTGTGAAATCTGCTCAGCCATAACTACCGACAAGGGGCTGGTGGCCGCTATTTCACGCAAGAGAATATCAGTAGTCAGTGCCTGCGTTTCGGCAGCCGCTGAGTAGAGTGCGGCGATAATCGCCTGTTCAATCTCTGATCCCGAAAAGCCATCGCTGGCGTCGGCAAGGCGTTGCAAATCAAACTGCAGGGCATCGCAACCGCGCTTGCGCAGGTGTATAGAGAAAATATCCTGCCGCACCGCCACTTCAGGCAAATCGACAAAAAAGATTTCATCCAAGCGCCCTTTACGAATCAGCTCTGGCGGTAAGCGCGAAATATCATTGCTGGTGGCAACAATAAACACCCGTGAGCGCCGCTCTGCCATCCAGGTCAGCAAGGTGCCCAACAAACGCTGCGATACGCCATTGTCATTACCATCCTGCGCCATACCTTTTTCGATTTCATCCAGCCAGAGCACACAAGGCGACATGGCGTCGGCCAATTTGAGCGCCTCGCGCAGGTTGCGCTCGGTTTCACCATGGAATTTGTTGTAGAGCGCCCCGACATCCATGCGCATCAGGGGCAATCCCCAGAGGCCAGCCACCGCTTTGGCAGCGAGACTTTTGCCGCCACCCTGCACACCTAACAGTAAAATCCCCTTGGGGCGGTCCAGTTTGGACTCCTCATCATTAAATGCGCCGCGACGGGTGAGCAGCCAACGCTTCAGGTTCTGCAAACCGCCAACGTTGGAGAAATCCTCCGTCTGCTGCTCAAAGCTGACCACGCCCTCCATATCCAGCAGTGCAAATTTGGCTTTATTGATTTTGGGCAAATCGTCTTCATTGAGCGAACCATCATTCCAGATCGCGCTACGCACCAAGCGACGCACATCGCTGACACTCATGCCCTGCAGGTTGTTCACCAGCTTTTTCAGCGTGAGATTGTCCGTTTTTACCCGCGCGCCCGCATGGCGATCAGACCAATCCTTAGCCTCCTCACGAATGATATCCATAATTTTGTCATCGCTCGGCAGGGTCAAGGCATAGGAAGCGCTGTAGCGCGACAACTCTGGCGGCAAGCGCAACTGATAACTCAGCAATACCAGCGTATGCGGCACCGCAAAGTGATTGAGGGCGATATCTTTCAACAGACGAACAACTTGAGCATTATCAGTCAGAAAGGGATGCAAATCGCACAGCGCAAACATGGCGGGCTGATGCTGCTGCTTGATATGGCGCAGCATTTCCTCCGGATCGTTCAACGAACTGCCCTTGGGAACCAGTTGAGGGCCAAAATTCAAGCGCGCCAAGCCATCGGTGAGCGACCAGCGGTGCAGATCCTTGCCCTGGGTGTTTGCCACCTTGAGCAACACATCCAGGGCTTTTTTCTCTTCGAAGGTTTCTATGACTACGAGTGGGATACGGGCATCCAATAGCAGCTTTATTTCGTTTACATCTTGCACGCTTGTCTCCTTCGAGCAGGAAATGAATGAAAGGCGCCAGCATGCAGTGCCGCCTGCTGGCTTGCAATGATTTGATGCAACGCAAACAAATGCGCCAAGGTACAAGTGCCGAGTGCGACGATTTCTGTTTAAATAGCCCTATTAGTGATTCAAGGTAATGCGCCATGTCCCAGATTCGACACAGTTTCATCGACAACCTGATTATCAATGCCGATCGCGCCCTGCGCACCTTGGCGGCAGGCAGCGATATGACCAGCGAACGGCCGTCACCCGCCCTGCCACTGAGTGAAGGCGACCTGTCAGAAACAGAACGCAAAAAATCAGCCGCCTTGATGCGCGTCAATCACACCGGGGAAGTCTGCGCCCAAGCGCTATACCAAGGACAGGCACTGACCGCCAAGCTGCCTCATGTTCGCGCGGAAATGGAACATGCCGCCGACGAAGAAATTGACCATCTGGTGTGGTGCCAACAGCGCATCGACGCACTCGGCAGTCACACCAGCTATTTGAATCCAATGTGGTATGGACTCTCCTTTGCGATTGGCGCCGGTGCAGGGCTAATCAGCGACAAAGTCAGCCTGGGGTTTGT
>JACCDS010978735.1_pt1 | contig 11656 bp, 11 predicted proteins | sample 7446441 | NCBI WGS metagenome assembly JACCDS01 (sample SAMN15323445, study PRJNA562643) | freshwater metagenome | isolation source: river surface water | place: USA:Blue River Watershed | collected 2017-08-17 | reverse complement strand
GGTGTGTCTCGCTTTTTGACACGTGGCTTCTCCTCCGTCAATGTCGAGCAGTTTCCTACGGCCAACCCCGACGCCGACGCTTATGACAACAGCTCTGTCAACCTTTCACTGGCTCATGATTTGGCCCCTAGCCACCAGGTTGGAATGCGATTTTCGCGTTCCATCGGTGACACCGACTACGACAACGCTTTCGGCGCCGCCACCGATCTGCAGTTTTCGACCACGAGGCTGAGCCAGTTCAGTCTGTTCACCGACAACACCTGGGGAAGCTGGCGCAGCCGTGTCAGCTTGAGCGAGCACTCCGACATAAGCAGAACCTCGGACAACGGCGCCTCTGGTTCCATAGACAGTTTTCGAACTCGAACCACGGTACTGAATTGGGTGAACAATCTGGCCTTGGGTGGCGATTGGCTGGCGACAGCCGGCGTGGAGCGCCAACTACAACGTGCCGACACATCCACCACTTCGCTGTGGGGATCTCCTTACGATGTGAGCCGCCACACCACGGCGCTCTATGGCGGTGTCGAGGGTTTGATCGCCAGCGGTACGGTGCAGATGAATGCACGCCACGACCGCGTGGGTGATCTGTCCAAGACCACCGGTTACCTTGGCTACAGTTATCCGGTCACTGAGCAGCTAAGGCTGATTGCCAGCACGTCCACCGCATTCAATGCCCCTCCACTGGGCTACCTGTATGCGCCCAGCTTTGGCAACTCGAACCTCAGGCCCGAGCAGGCCCGCAGCCGTGAACTGGGTGCGCAGTTTCAGGCGGGAACACACCACTGGCGTGCCACCTATTTCAGCACCAAGGTCAAAGATCAGCTGGAATACGATGCAACCACAAATGTATTTGCCAATATCGGCCAGACCAGCAACCGAGGTGTAGAGCTGTCATACAAGGGCAAACTGGGCAACACCAACCTTCGTGGAAGCCTGACCCTGCAGGATCCGATCAACGATGTCACCGGTCAGCGGTTGACACGCCGTGCCACATCGCTGTGGTCGTTGGGTGTTTCGCAAACAGTAGCGGGTGTCATCGTCGACGCCGATCTTCGCCGGAGCAGTGCCCGTGCTGACCGCTACAGCGATCCGACCACGTTTGCCACAGTCAACACAAGCCTGAAGTCATACACGGTCCTGGACGTGGGGGCTTCTTACAAGTTGCGTCCCGATTTGATGCTGCGAGCCCGTGTTGACAACGTGACCAATGAGTCTTACCAGACTGTGTACAGTTACAAGCAGCAACCACGCAGTCTGTATCTGGGCCTGACTTGGTGGCCAAAATTCTGACTGTCACTCAGAGCCCACATCATGCTGCCTGGCCCGCAACGCATCGTCTGCCTGACCGAGGAAACCACCGAGTGGTTGTATCTGCTCGGTCAGGAGTCGCGCATCGTTGGCATCAGTGGCTATACGGTCAGGCCGCGTCGCGCGAGGGAGGAGAAGCCCAAGGTCAGCGCTTTCCTGAATGCCAAGATCGACAAGATCCTGGCATTGCAGCCAGACTGTGTCTTCGGTTTCTCTGATTTGCAGGCGGATATTGCCGCGGCTCTGATTCGCGCTGGCGTGCAGGTGACGGTGTTCAACCAGCGCAGCGTGGAGGGTATTTTTTCCATGCTGTTTCAGGTTGCAGCCATGGTTGGTTGTGCTGAAAACGGAGTCGCGCGCATCGCCGTGATGCGCCAGCAACTGGACGCGATCCGTGCCGAGGTGGCAACGCTGGTGGCTGCAGGCAAGCGTCGACCACGGGTGTACTTTGAAGAATGGGACGAACCACACATCAGCTGCATCCAGTGGGTGTCGGAACTGCTGGGTGTTGCGGGTGGTGACGATATTTTTCCCGAACTCGCGGTTCAGTCGCTGGGCAAGGACCGCATCATCGCGGACAGTACGGAAATTGTGCGCCGGGCGCCCGACATCGTGATCGGTTCATGGTGCGGCAAGAAGTTTCGAGCCGAGAAGGTGTGCGGTCGCTCGGGATGGTCGGAGGTGCCCGCCGTCAGGACCGGCCACCTGTTCGAGATCAAGTCAGCCGACATTCTGCAGCCCGGGCCAGCGGCATTGACCGATGGCGTGGCACAGATGCACCGCATCGTGCGCGATTGGATGCTCGCCCATGGATGACACTTTCCGCAGGCAATGCGGCTTCCTGTTGGCCGCCAGGTTGTGGCTGACGCCGAAAGGCAGACCATGAAACTGATGGTGCTGCGCTTGGTGATGGGGTGGTTCATCCTACTGGCGTTGCCTGTGCAAGCCGCTATACAGATCACAGACGACACTGGCCTCACGGTGAGTTTCGAACGGTCACCGCAACGCATCGTGAGCTTGTTGCCATCGCTGGCTGAAACGGTGTGCGAGCTGGGCCAGTGCCATCGTCTGGTGGGTGTGGACCGTTACACCAACTGGCCCGAGAGCTTGAAGTCCTTGCCTCGCGTGGGCGGCGGACTGAACCCGAATGTTGAACAGATCGTGGCATTGCGTCCCGACGTGGTGCTGATGGCGACGTCTGCCCGAGAGGCGGTCCGTTTGCGTGCGTTGGGCATGAAGGTGTTGACGTTGGAGCCCAAAACACATGCCGATGTGCAGCGCGTCATGCTAAAGCTGGGTCAACTGCTCGAGGTGCCCGAAGCTCAGCGGATTTGGCGCGCTATTGACGCGGCGGTGGCGGCAGCGGCGCAGTCGCTACCCGCGAACCTGAAAGGCACGCGGGTGTATTTCGAGGTTGATCCGGGCCCGTATGCCGCAGGCGAATTGTCTTTCATCGGCGAAACCCTGACCCGGCTCGGTGTGAAGAACATCGTCCCGTCGTCTCTGGGGCTTTTTCCCAAGCTGAACCCGGAGTTTGTCGTGCGCGCCAATCCGGATCTGATCATGGTCGGACAGTCCAGCGCCGACAGCCTGATACAACGCCCCGGCTGGAGCAACCTGCGCGCTCTGCGCAGCCAGCACCTGTGTGTTTTCTCGGCTGAAGAATCTGACACGTTGGTGCGCCCCGGGCCTCGCATGGCGGAAGGCGCGCGGATCATGGCGCGTTGCCTGGCTGACAAGGCGCCTGTGCGTGGCAAGGAAGGATCGCACCCATGAACGCCAGGCGCGCATCCTGGCTGCTTCTGGTTTTGTGTTTGGTCGCGATGGCGCTGTCCTTGCTGGGGGCATCCGTTGGCAGTGCTGGTCTTGACAATCTGTTGGGGCTGTTCTGGAACCCGGCACTCGATCCCGATGCCGCTGCGATGGCGAAGCAGATCGTGTTCGATATCCGCTTGCCGCGCACCTTGGGTGCTTGGTGTGCAGGGGCCCTGCTGGGTCTGGCGGGGGCGGTGGCACAGGGCCTGTTTCGCAACCCGTTGGCCGATCCTTTCCTGCTCGGCAGCGCCTCGGGCGCCTCACTGGGTGTGGCGCTCGCGCTGGTGGCCATGGGCGGGGCAGGCAGCATGTTAGGCGCCAGCATGATGAGCAGCGGCATGGACATGGGTGTATTTTCCGGCAGCGTCCTGGTGCGAGTTGGACTGTCCGGCGCGGCCTTTGCAGGCTCTGTGTTGGCTGTGCTGTTGACGCTGTTGCTTTCGCGTGGTGTACAGCACACGCTGCGTCTGTTGCTGGCCGGTGTGGTGGTGGGCGTGGTGCTTGGCGCCATGTCGCATCTGGTGCTGTTGTTTTCGCCCGAATCGCTGCAGGCCATGCAGATCTTCATGCTGGGTTCCACCAGTTTCGTGGGTTGGACTGCCACCGGCCTGATGGTGGGTGTGTGGATCCTGTGTACGCTGGTTGCGTGGCTGCTGGCTCGCGTGCTGGATGGCCTGAGTCTGGGTGACGATACCGCACGCAGCCTTGGGTTGCCGCTGGGCCCCATGCGCGCTGCTCTGGTGGCCGTGCTTGCTCTTGCCACGGGCACCGCCGTCGCGCAAACCGGATTGATTGCCTTCGTGGGCCTGGCCGCGCCTCACCTTGTTCGCTCTTTGGTCAACACCACCAATTCCCGCCTCATGCTGCTGGCGAGTGGCATGGGTGGTGCGTTGCTCATGGTGGCCGACATTCTGGCCCGCTGGCTGATGGCGCCGCAGGAATTGCCTGTTGGTGTGCTGACCGCTGTGTTGGGTGGAGGCTACCTGCTGTGGCTGATGCATCGCCGCGCACGGCTGGGTCGGGGAGGGCGCTTGTGAGCACTTTTCCCCCGACCCAACCACCCGCGCTGGAGGCGCGCGACCTCTGTGTGCGCTTGGGGTCGACCGACATCCTGCACGGTATCTCGCTGGCGCTGCCGCGTGCGCGCTGGACGAGCATCGTCGGCCCCAACGGGGCTGGCAAATCCACCCTGCTCAAGGCGCTGGCTGGCTTGCTGGCTCACGGCGGCGCCACTGCCTTGCTGGGGCGCGCCTTGTCCGACTGGCCCCACCGTCAACGAGCGAAGCATCTGTCCTGGCTGGGCCAGAATGAGGCGAGTGGCGATGACCTGACCGTTTGGGACGTGACCATGCTGGGTCGCTTGCCGCATCAGGATTGGTTGAGCGCGCCCAGCGCTGCGGATCATGCCGCGGTTGAGCGTGCCCTGCGTGCCACTCAGGCTTGGGAATGGCGAACCCGCTCAATCGGCCAGCTGTCCGGAGGCGAACGCCAGCGCGTGCTGTTGGCACGTGCCCTGGCGGTGGAGGCGCAAGTGTTGCTGATGGATGAACCCTTGGTCAACCTCGACCTGCCACACCAGGCCGACTGGCTGGCCATTGTGCAGGCTTTGGTGCGTGAGGGGCGTACCGTGGTCAGCGTCCTGCACGAAATCGGTATGGCGCTTCATGCCGATGAATTGGTCGTGATGGCCAACGGCCGTGTCATGCATCAAGGTGCGTGTGACGATCCCACGACCCACCGCGCCCTGGAAGCGGTGTTCGATCACCGCGTGGCGATCCGCGAGCTGGATGGCCAATGGGTGGCCTTGCCCCGCATTCAACCCTGACTTTTCGAAAGCCCCGCCATGGCATACACCGTGCCCACCGTCCATGACCTGACTCAACCCGAGCTGCAGCAGGCACTGCAGCGCGCGACCGACCAGAAAACCAAACCCTTGGGCGCGCTGGGCCAGCTGGAAACCCTGGCCGTGCAAATCGGCCTCATTTTGGGCACCGAACGGCCCGAAATGTTGGCCCCGCAACTGGTGGTGTTCGCCGCTGACCACGGCTTGGCAGCCCGGGGCGTGTCGGCTTACCCCAGCGACGTGACGTGGCAGATGGTGGAAAACTTTCTGGCTGGCGGGGCAGCGGTCAGCGTGCTGGCGCGCCAGCATGGCATCAGCTTGACGGTGATGGACTGCGGCGTGCACCACGACTTCTCTGCGCGCCCCGGCTTGCACGTGCGCAAGGTGGCCTACGGTACGGCCGATGCCAGTACCCAGCCGGCCATGACCCAGGCCCAGTGCGCACAGGCACTGGCGTATGGCAGCGCGCTCGTGAACGAGCTGCCCGGCAACGTCCTGCTGCTGGGGGAAATGGGCATTGGCAACACATCGGCGGCGTCGCTGCTGATGGCCCGCCTGATCGGGCTGGACATTGCGGACTGTACCGGTGCCGGCACGGGCCTGGACTCCGCTGCTGTGCAGCGCAAAGTCGCGGTATTGCGCGAAGTGCTGCAGCGTCACTCCAACGCCACCGAGCCGCTCGAAGTGCTGGCCGCCATGGGGGGCTTTGAAATCGCCGCCATGGTGGGCGCCGTGCTGCAGGCTGCGGCTCAGCGTCGTGTGGTGGTGGTCGATGGTTTCATCACCACCGCAGCGGTGCTGGTGGCTGCGTGTCTCCAACCCCATGTATTGCAGCGCTGTGTGTTTGCCCACCAGTCCGGTGAGCGGGGGCACGCACTCATGCTGGCGCATCTCAAGGCCCAGCCATTGTTGAATTTGGGTCTGCGGCTGGGCGAAGGGTCGGGCGCTGCGCTGGCCTGGCCGTTGCTGGTGTCTGCAGCGGCCATTTTGCGCGACATGGCCACCTTTGAATCAGCCGCCGTGTCGCAAAGTGCGAGCGCTGAACAGGCCACTTTGTAAGCCAGGTGTCATGCCCGGGGCTGGTCGACCCAACGAACCCCCTGATTCGCCTAGGGCTTTCCCTTAGTTTAGGCCTGAACCTGACAAACCATAAGTTCACTGTAAGCCTCCCCGTCGACAGTCACCCCGCAATGCCGCATTCCCTTGCGGCGTTCAAGCGTGGCGGCTCAGGCCGTCGAACCACAGCATCACTCCGAGGAGATGACGGCAATGTCTCTAGATAACAATGCAAAGGCCTACTGGTCGGCAACTCTTGGTCTCCTGACCAAGGTTCTGATCGTATGGGCACTCTGTTCTTACGGCGCAGGCATCCTGTTTGCCCCGATGCTCAATGGCATCCACCTGGGCGGGTATCCGCTGGGTTTCTGGTTCGCCCAACAGGGCTCCATCTACATCTTCATTGCGTTGATCTTCTACTACGCAGTGCGGATGGGTCAGATTGACCGCCAGTTCGGCATGGAAGAGTAAGTACAACCCACTGGGCAATCATCATGGATCTGCAAACCCTAACCTACCTCGTCGTGGGTGCCAGCTTCGCGCTGTACCTCGGCATTGCTTTCTGGGCGCGTGCTGGCAGCACGTCTGAGTTCTACGTCGCCGGCGGCGGCGTCGGCCCCATCACCAACGGCACGGCGACTGCTGCAGACTGGATGTCTGCTGCGTCGTTCATCTCCATGGCTGGTCTGATCTCCAACATGGGCTACGGCGGCGCCGTGTTCCTGATGGGCTGGACCGGTGGCTACGTGCTGCTGGCGATGCTGCTGGCTCCGTACCTGCGCAAATTCGGCAAGTTCACGGTGCCCGAGTTCATCGGCGACCGTTACTACTCGTCGACCGCGCGTACCGTTGCTGTGGTCTGCCTGCTGATCATCTGCGTGGTCTACATCGTGGGCCAGATGACCGGCGTGGGTATCACCTTCGCTCGCTTCCTGGGCGTGTCCTCCGAGATGGGTATCTACATCGGTATGGGCATCGTGTTTGCGTACGCTGTGTTCGGCGGCATGAAGGGCATCACCTACACCCAGGTGGCCCAGTACGTCGTGCTGATCGTGGCTTACACCATCCCCGCACTGTTCATCTCCCTGAACCTCACCGGCAACATCCTGCCGCAGTTGGGCATGGGCTCTGATCTGGTGGGTACCGACGTGTCGCTGCTGTCCAAGCTGGACCAGGTGGTGACCGACCTGGGTTTTGCCCAGTACACCACGCAGTCTGCTGGTTCCACCTTGAACATGGTGTTCTTCACCATCTCCCTGATGATCGGTACCGCCGGTCTGCCGCACGTGATCATTCGCTTCTTCACCGTGCCGAAAGTGGCTGATGCGCGTTACTCCGCCGGCTGGACGCTGATCTTCATCGCCCTGCTGTACACCGTGGCTCCGGCCGTGGGTGGCATGGCCCGTCTGAACCTGCATGGCACTTTCAACACCAACGTTGGCCTGGTTCAAAAGGCTGATGGCGGTATTGGTGTGGATGCAGCCAAGGCAACTGCCAACGGCGACCTGTTTGCGCCTGAAGCCAGCCTGAAGTACGACGAGCGTCCGGCATGGGTTGCCCGCTGGGAAAAAACCGGTCTGCTGAAGTTCGAAGACAAGAACGGTGACGGCCGTATCCAGTACTACAACGACAAGACCACCAACGCCGCTGTCAAAGCCAAGGCCGAAGCTGCTGGCTGGAAAGGCAACGAGCTGACCGTGAACGCCGACATCATCGTGTTGGCCAACCCGGAAATTGCTCAGCTGCCCAACTGGGTGATCGCTCTGGTGGCCGCTGGCGCCATGGCTGCTGCTCTGTCGACCGCTGCTGGTCTGCTGCTGGCCATTTCTTCGGCCTTCTCGCACGACCTGCTGAAGCGTACCTTCATGCCTGACATGAGCGAGAAGACCGAGCTGATGGCTGGCAAGATCTCCATGGTGTTCGCCATCATCCTGGCAGGCTACCTGGGTCTGAACCCGCCTGGCTTCGCGGCCGCTACCGTGGCCCTGGCCTTCGGTCTGGCAGCTTCTTCGCTGTTCCCCGCCATCATGATGGGCATCTTCACCAAGACCGTGACCGACAAGGGCGCCATCGCCGGTATGTTGGCAGGTATGTTCGTGACTTGCTTCTATGTGTTCGCACACTCCGGTATCTTCTTCATCAAGGGTACCGAGTACGTGCACCTGATTGGCGGCCCGAACAGCTTCTTTGGCATCACGCCGGCTGCGTTCGGTACCGTGGGCGCTATCGTTAACTTTGTCGTCGCCATCCTGGTGAGCAAAGTGTCTGGCGAAGTGCCCCAGCGCGTGCAAGAGCTGGTCGAATCCGTGCGCATCCCCAAGGGTGCAGGTGCTGCGGTCGCCCACTGATGTGTTAAGCACACTCGGTCTGTGACAAACAGACCGGGCTGACACTCCACAGACCCCGCTGGCCGTTAAGCTGGCGGGGTTTTTTCATGGATTCGTGATTTGCCGGATGAATGCTCGGCCCGAGTGTTTGTGTGGCTGACATGTTTGGACGAAAATAGTCAAACAGAAACCAACTGGGTACTGCATATGGATTGGGGTGTGAGCATCGCCATCTTGGACTGGGTCTTCTTGTTCGCCTTGTTCCCGGTGGCATTTTTTTGGTTGCGCCGTGCGTGGCGCATCTTGATCAAGCGCGATTTTTCCGAGGTCGCTCTGAAAAAGGGGTTGCCCCCGCCTGACCCGGCGCGTTACGCGCCGTATGAGATGACGATCAACCTGGTCGGTGGCATCGTGGTGGTCAGTGTTCTGGTGGCTGTGCTGGGTTTTCAGGCCATGACCCGGGACAATTGGATCGCAACGGCCGGCGTGACGCTCTGGATGAAGGTGTTTGCGTCTTTTGCCCTTAGCCGTCATGCACACGGCATCACTTTCGGTCAGAAAAAGTCGCCAAAGCCATGATCGCCTGGCGTTGCCTTCGCGGTGGTTTCGTTTTGGCCGCGGTTCTGCTGGCGGGGCACGCCCAGGCTCAGCCGCAGGATGAACCGCCGGAATGGACCGATGAGCCGCCGCGCCTTTCTCGCTGGATTGAACAGGGCTACGAGGCGCAGCAAAAGCGCAATTTGTTGCTGGCTGCACAGCACTATTGCGAGGCAGCCCGTTTCGGCAGTGTCGAGGCACAGTACCGCCTGGGTCGCCTGTTCCTGTCTCGCAAAGACCCGCAAGGCCAGATGGAGGCCATGGCGTTGCTGGCTCTTGCAGCCCAGCGGGGCCATGAAAAGGCCGTCACAGCGTTGGGCGGTCAGCTCGCTCCGGACGTGCTCCCAGATTGTTTGCTGACAGGCCAGGCGCCCCAGGGGCAGTTTGCGACACCAGAACCGATGATCGAACCCGTGGTGCCGCTGGAAGTGGTGGAACGCTTTGTGTCAGCCTTGCCGAGCGACAAGCGGCAGCATGCGATGCTAATCCGGCGTCTGGCGCCCCGATTTGATGTGGATTTTCGATTCGCGCTGGCCATTGTTCGTGCTGAATCAAATTTCGACCATCGTGCGGTATCGCCAAAGAACGCACAAGGTCTGATGCAACTCATTCCTGACACGGCGGCCCGCTTCGGCGTTCGCAACGCGTTCGACCCGGAGCAAAACGTCCGTGGCGGCCTTTCGTATTTGAGGTGGTTGCTGGATCGATTCAACGGCAGCGTGGCGTTGGCCTCAGCGGCATACAACGCCGGCGAGGGCACGGTGGACCGTTATGGTGGTGTGCCGCCTTACGCGGAAACGCGCGAATACGTTCAGCGCATTCTGCATTTCTACCGCTCGCCGGTGCATGCACGGCCAGGTGCCATGTGAATGCGTGAGCCGGTCACTCCAGGTTCAAATCCTGGCGTATCAGCGTAGCGATTTCTTCGATCGATTTGTTGGTGGTTGACAAGGTGCGCACGCCGGCGCGCCTCATCATGGCCTCGGCTTCCGACACTTCGTAACGGCAGTTGTTCACGCTGGCGTAGCGCGAGTCGGGGCGGCGCTCGTTGCGGATTTCGCTCAGCCGCACCGGATCGATCGTCAGCCCGAACAGTTTTTTCTTGAATGGCGCCAATGCGGGCGGCAAAGCCCGACGTTCGAAATCTTCGGGAATGAGCGGATAGTTGGAAGCTTTCAGCCCGAACTGCATCGCCAGGTAAAGCGACGTAGGTGTTTTGCCGCTGCGACTCACCCCCACCAGAATCACGTCAGATTGCTCCAGGTTGGTGTGTGTTTGTCCGTCGTCGTGCTCCAGTGTGAAATTGATGGCTTCAATCCGGTCGTGATACTCCTGGCTTTTGGTGACGTCCGAGAAACGGCCCACCCGGTGGTTTGACTTGATGCCCAGTTCATGTTCCAGCGGGGCAATGAAGGTGCCAAACATGTCGATCAGCATGCCTTTGCATTCCGAGCGCAGTACCGCCAGTACCTCCATGTTGACCACGGTCGTAAAGACCAGCGGCCTTTTGCCTTCGATGTCTGCAGCGTGATTGATCTGGCGCACGGCCTGGTAGGCCTTGTCCACGTTGTCCACGAAGGGCATTCGCACCCGCTTGGGCGTGATCTCAAACTGCGCGAGGATGGCTTTGGCGAAAGTTTCGGCCGTGATGCCGGTGCCATCGGAAATGAAGAACGCTGTTCGGTGGGGCATTGTGAAAATTCCTCATGCAGTTTGTATCTGTGGCGCCACTGCTGAAAACCCTGCAGGGCGAACCACTCCAAGGTTCTACAATGAACCATTATCCAGTTTCATCACTTGGCTTTGGTTGTTGCCCAGAAGATAACAACGATGTGGCGACCAGGGCGGGGTGTGACCCGTTTTTTTAACCTTGGAGCTTCATCATGTCTCAACTGTTCAGTCCGACCGCACTGGTCGTGCCCTTCGAACAACTTCGCATGTCCGACGTTGAGTCGGTCGGTGGCAAAAACGCCAGCCTGGGGGAAATGATTTCCCAGCTGCCGCAAGGCGTGCGGGTGCCCACCGGCTTTGCCACCACAGCGCATGCGTTCCGCGAATTTCTCAAGGCCGACGGTCTCGACGAGCGCATCCACGCCAAACTGGCGGCGCTGGACACCGAAGACGTTCGCGCTCTGGCCCAAGTGGGTGCTGAAATCCGCGCCATGGTCGAGGCACAGCCTTTCCCGGCCGACCTCGAGAAGGCCATTCGCGAAGGCTACGACACCCTGAACGCTGGCAGCGCCACCGCAACCTATGCGGTGCGTTCGTCTGCCACCGCAGAGGACTTGCCCGATGCCTCCTTTGCCGGCCAGCAGGAGACCTTTCTGAACGTGCACGGCATCGAAGAAATCCTGCACAAGATCAAAGAGGTTTTCGCCAGCCTGTACAACGACCGTGCCATCAGCTACCGGGTTCACAAGGGCTTCACCCACGCGGAAGTGGCACTGTCTGCCGGCATTCAACGCATGGTGCGTTCCGACCTGGGCGCCGCCGGTGTGATGTTCACCATCGACACCGAGTCGGGTTTTGAAGAGGTGGTGTTCATCACCGCCAGTTACGGTTTGGGCGAGACGGTGGTGCAAGGTGCCGTCAACCCGGATGAGTTCTATGTCCACAAGCCGATGCTCGCGCAGGGCAAGCTGCCGATCATTCGCAAGAACATCGGCTAGCAGCTGATCAAGATGGAATTCACCGGTGAAGCGAAGGCCGG
>JACCDS010113238.1_pt1 | contig 11656 bp, 12 predicted proteins | sample 7446441 | NCBI WGS metagenome assembly JACCDS01 (sample SAMN15323445, study PRJNA562643) | freshwater metagenome | isolation source: river surface water | place: USA:Blue River Watershed | collected 2017-08-17 | reverse complement strand
TTCCCGCAATGCCATGCCGAATGGTTGCCGAACATGGATTTCCGCCACGGTTTCCAGCTCGTGCGCGAGCTCGGCAGGACGGCAGCGGGCACGCACCTCGCATACGAAGCGCTTACCGCCATTCATTGGGCCCATCGCGTGGGTGCGCTCGTTACCTTGGCCGTTCTCGGCGTGCTCGGTATTGCGCTCGCCCGTGCACCGGGCGGCGCGCGGCTTGCCGCGTTGCTGCTCGTCCTGCTCTGCGTGCAAATCGCGCTCGGGATTTCGAACATTCTGGCGGGCTTGCCCCTCACCGTAGCGGTAGCGCACAACGCCGTCGCCGCGCTGTTGCTGGTGACGCTCGTGGTGATAAACTTCCGCCTTTTTCGCAAGGTCGCCCCGTGATTTCCTCGACCCTCGCGCGGCACCCGCTCACTTCGCGCGCTTATCAGTTCTACCAGCTCACCAAGCCGCGGGTCGTGTCGCTGATCGTGTTCACTGCAGTGATCGGCATGTTCCTCGCCGTGCCCGGCGCAGTGCCTCTGCAGCCGTTGCTCGCCGGCACCTTCGGGATCGCGCTCGTTGCCGGCGCGGCCGCCGCCGTCAACTGCCTGGTCGAGCAGAAGATCGACGCCATCATGGCCCGCACGCGCGGGCGCCCGCTGCCCCGCGGTCAGGTGAACTCGCTCGAAACGCTGATATTCGCCGGCGCCGTAGGCGGTATCGGCCTCGCGACGCTGTATCACTGGGTGAATGCGCTCACCATGTGGCTGACGCTCGCAACGTTCGTCGGCTACGCGGTGATTTACACCGTGATACTGAAGCCGAATACGCCCCAGAACATCGTTATCGGCGGCGCTTCCGGCGCCATGCCGCCGGTGCTCGGCTGGGCTGCGGTGACGGGGCAGGTGCCGCCGGAAGCGTTGAGCCTGTTCCTCATCATCTTCGCATGGACCCCGCCGCATTTCTGGTCGCTCGCGCTCTATCGCAAGCACGAGTACGCGAAGGCCGGAGTGCCGATGTTGCCGGTCACTCACGGCGACCGGTTCACGCGGCTGCACGTGCTGCTCTACACCATCATCCTCTGCGCCTGCACGCTGCTGCCGTTCGTGATCCGCATGAGCGGCTTGATTTACCTTGCTGCGGCGATCGGGCTCGGCGGCTGGTTCCTGTGGTATGCGGTGAAGATCTACACGTCGTACAGCGATCAGCTCGCCCGCCGCACCTTCCGCTTTTCGATCTTCTACCTGACGGCGCTTTTCGCCGCGCTGCTCGTCGATCATTACCTGCGCGTACTGATCTAGCCGCGATGCGCGCCTGGGGGTACGCCATGCTGGTCGTGTTGTCGCTCGCCGGCTGCGGCGGCGACGCCCGCTTTCAGCTGACCGACGTGACCGGCGCGGATTTCGGCAAGGAGCTGAATCTCACCGACCACCAGGGCCGGCCGCGCACCCTGGCGGATTTTCGCGGCAAGGTCGTCGCCGTCTTCTTCGGCTTCACGCACTGTCCCGACGTGTGCCCGACGACGCTCAACGACTTTGCGCTGGTGATGAAGGAACTGGGCAAGGACGCGCAGCGGCTGCAGGTGCTGTTCGTGACCGTCGATCCCGAGCGCGATACCCCGCAAGTGCTCGCGCAGTACGTGCCCTCGTTCCATCCGTCTTTCGTAGGGCTCTACGGCGATGCCGAGGCAACGGCGCGGGCGGCGAAGTCGTTCAAGGTGTTCTATCAGAAGCAGCCTCAGCCGGGCGGGTCCTACACCGTCGATCACGCGGCAGGCACGTACATCCTCGATGGCGAGGGCCGCCTGCGCCTGTTCGCTCAGTACGGCGCCGGTCCGCAGGCCCTGCTGCACGATATCCGGCTGCTGCTCGCTTCGTAGCCGGAGAAACGAAAAGCCCCGGCTGGAGCCGGGGCTTCGTTCCTGCGGCGCGTGCAGCCTCAGGCCGTCGCGCCGATGACGTTCTTCATTTTCGACAGCGCCTTGCTTTCGATCTGGCGGATGCGTTCGGCCGAAACGCCGAATTCCGCGGCGAGATCGTGCAGCGTCGCCGATTTGTCCTCGGTGAGCCAGCGCGCCTCGATGATGCGCCGGCTGCGCGGGTCGAGGCTCGAGAGCGCGTTCTTCAGGCCCATCCCGAGGTGACGTTCGGTTTCTTCCCGCTCGAGACGGACCGCCGGCTCGGCGTCCTCGGCGCGCAGGTAGGCGATGGGCGCATAAGAGTCGTCGTCCTCGTCCGTCGCCGGCTCGAGCGCGATGTCCTGACCGGTCAGGCGAGTCTCCATCTCGACCACTTCCTCGGCCTTTACGCCGAGTTGCTGCGCCATGGCGTCGACGTCCTCCGGACCCATCGTGCCGAGCGAGCTCTTCAGGCTGCGCAGGTTGAAGAACAGCTTGCGTTGCGCCTTGGTCGTCGCGATCTTGACGATACGCCAGTTGCGCAAAATGAATTCATGGATCTCGGCCCGAATCCAGTGAACCGCGAACGAGACGAGCCGCGCACCGCGTTCCGGATCGAAGCGTTTCACCGCCTTCATCAGGCCGATATTGCCTTCCTGGATCAGGTCGGCTTGCGGCAGGCCGTAGCCCATGTAACCGCGAGCGATGGCGACCACCACGCGCAGATGGGACAGGACCAGCTCCCGCGCGGCCTCGAGGTCGTCGTGGTCGCGCAGCCGCCGTGCGAGCTGCGTCTCCTGCTCTTGCGTGAGGATCGGAAAGCGGTTGATCGTCTGGATATAGCTTTCCAGGCTCCCGGTTGCCGACGGTATCGATAACGAAAAAGCACTCATGGTTCGACCTCCCTCCGTGCGGAGCTAGTTTAGCACTCACGTCCTGGGAGTGCCAACAAGGGCGAAAGTTCCCGACTACGTTAGTCGGGTAAGCCGGGGAATGCGGAACGAAAGCGGCGCTAAATCAAGCGTGTGCTGGCCAAGTGGCGCGCGACGGACAGCCATGCGCCGAGCCAGCCGAGCAGAAGCGCAAACCCCAGCACGGCAAGCTGATCCGGCCAGGCAACGGCCCTCAACGCAATGGGCAACCCATACAAATGCGACAGAGGCGCCAGCTCGTGGTTCAACGCGGCCAGGGTCCCCATGACCAGGGCGCACGCGGCGATGCCTCCGAGGACGCCCAGCACGGCGCCGTCGTACAGAAACGGCCGGCGGATGTAGCCGGGTGTCGCCCCGAACAGCTGCGCCACCTCGATGTCCGCGCGCTGAGTCAGGATCTGCAGGCGTATGGTGTTGAAGGTGACCGCGACGAGGGCGAAAGCGAGCAGCACGGCGAGCGCGAAGACCGCCATCCGGGCCGTGCGAATGACCGCTTCCAGCCGCCTGGCCCATGCCGAATCGAGTTGCGCGCGTTCGACCTTGGGCAATCCGGCGAGCGCATCCCGCAACGGCTCCAGCGCCGCCGCGACGGGCTGGCGTGCTTCCACGATCAATGCATCGGGCAGGGGATTGCGCTCCAGCCCCTGCAGTACATCCGTCAGGCCCGTGCTGCGCTTCAATTCCTCGAGCGCCTCGTCGCGCGGAACGAAAGTCACACGCTTCACGTCGTCGCGCTGCTTCACCCGCCGCTCGATGTCCGCAGCGTCGGCGCGGCTCGCGTCCGGGTGCAGAAAGAGGGTGATTTGCGGATCGCCGGGCAGGTGTTGCGACCACGACTGGAGGTTGTAGACCACCGTGTACAGCGCGACCGGCAGTGCGAGCGCAATGCCGATCACGATGACGTTGAACAGCGTGGCGAAGGGCGAACGGGCCAAACGGGTGAGCGCGATGCGCGCCGCGCGGGCGTGGTGCGCGAGCCAGGCCTTCATTCCGAAGCGCCCTCGGCGAGCATGCCGCCCGCGAGCCGCACGTGTCGCGGACGGAGCGCTTCGGCGAGCTGGGGATCGTGGGTCGCCACGATGACGGTCACGCCGACCTGATTGAACGACCGAAACAGCGCCGCGAGCTCGAGCGCGTGCTGAACGTCGAGATTGCCCGTCGGCTCGTCAGCGATCAGTATGGCCGGCCGGTGCACGATGGCGCGCGCAATGCAAAGCCGCTGCTGCTCGCCGCCTGACAGGGCGACCGGAAACGCTTTCTCACGGCCGAGCAGACCGACTTTGTCGAGCGCCGCGCGCACGCGCTTTGCCGCGTCCTTCCGCTCATAGCCCTGGATTTGCAGCGGCAGCGCGACGTTGTCGAAGGCGGAACGGTCGTAAAGCAGCTTCTGATCCTGGAAGATCAGGCCGAACTTGCGCCGGAAGTACGGCAGCGCCCGCGGCTTCAATCGCGCAACGTTCTGGCCGTTCACCACGACGCTCCCGCTCGTCGGCTGCTCGACCGCAGCGCAGAGCTTGAGCAGGGTGCTCTTGCCCGCGCCGGAGGGGCCGGTGACGCAGACCAATTCGCCGGCTGCGATGTCGAGCGACACCTGCTTCAGCGCTTCGTGTCCTCCGGGATACCTTTTGACGACCTGGTTGAGCGATATCATCGTGCGCGATGTGCGCTTTCTTGTAGAGCGTTAGACACATTCAGCCGCGGAGCTCGAGGCAGATCACGGCGTAAACCCTGGTGTCATCGCAGCGGTTGTCGTTTCAGCTCTTCGGTCCTTGGGTGCTCTCCGCGGCGAATTGAATTCGCCGTCACTCGCCCAGCAGCGCATCGACGAAATCTTCCGCCTTGAACGGACGCAAGTCGTCCAGGCCTTCCCCAACGCCGATGAATCGCAATGGAATCGGCTTGCCGTGAAGGCGCGCGTGCGCGATCGCGGCCACGACGCCGCCTTTCGCCGTGCCGTCGAGCTTGGTCATCACGAGACCGGTGACGCCGAGGGCATCGTCGAACGCCTTGACCTGCAGCAACCCGTTCTGCCCCGTGTTCGCGTCGAGCACGAGCAGCACTTCGTGGGGCGCGCCGGGCATGGCTTTCCCCACCACGCGCTTCACCTTCCTGATTTCTTCCATGAGGTGGAGCTGCGTCGGCAGGCGTCCCGCCGTATCGGCGAGCACGACGTCGATGCCGCGCGCCGTCGCCGCATTGATCGCGTCGAAAATCACCGCCGCAGCATCCCCGCCCTGTTGCGCGATCACGGTGACGTTGTTGCGCTCGCCCCATGCGACCAGCTGCTCGCGCGCGGCGGCCCGAAAGGTATCGCCGGCGCCGAGCAGCACGCGCTTGCCTTGCGATTGATAGTAGTGCGCGAGCTTGCCGATCGACGTCGTCTTTCCGGCGCCGTTCACGCCCGCAAGCATGATGACGTAAGGTTTAGGGCCTTCCACGGCGAGCGGTTGCTCGATGGGCTTCAACAGATCGAGCAGCAGGTTGCGCAAGCCCTCCTTCAGCTGCGCCGCTTCCGTGTAACGTTCGCGCCGCGCCAGCGCGCGCAGCTGCTCGATCAGCGTTTCGGTGGCCGCGACGCCGACGTCGGCGGTGAGCAGCACCGTCTCCAGCTCTTCGTAGAACGCCTCGTCGAGCTTGCGTCCCGCGCCGAACATTCCGGTGAGCCGCGTGCCGAGCTGCTGCCGTGTCTTGGTAAGGCCTGCCCGCAACCGCCCCAGCCAGCCGGACTTCGGTTCATCGCTCGCAGCCGGTTCGGGCTCGTCGGCGATGATGGCAGCCTCGGCCTCGGGCTCGGGTCGAGGCTGCGCGGCGGCCTCGGCTTCCGCCTCGGCCGGCGCGTCCGATCCGGTAACGCCGCCGGGCCCGGGCTCGTCCTTGGGCCGGCGCTTGAGGAAACTAAACATGCGAGATTCAAGTCTGAGTTGCGGAAGGCTCCGGCAGGCCGCCCTGCGGGCCGGTCTGCCTGATCGCTTACAATTCTACCCGAAGCTCACATCACATACCGCTGTTCCATGAAAATACCCCATAAGATCGCAGTGTTGCTGTTTGGATGCGTAACGGCCGGCTCGCCTGCATGGTCGGCCGCGCCGGCTGCACCGTCGCCCGCGCCTGCCATCAGCGCCAAGTCGCCGCAGACGTACGAGTACCAGCTCGACAACGGCATGCGCGTGATCGTCAAGCCGGATCATCGCGCGCCGGTCGTCGTTTCGATGGTGTGGTACCGCGTGGGCAGCATCGACGAGGTGACCGGCCATACCGGCGTCGCGCACGTGCTCGAGCACATGATGTTCAAAGGCACGCGCGACGTTCCGGCCGGCCAGTTTTCGCGCCTGATCGCCGCGGCGGGCGGCCGCGACAATGCGTTCACGAGCCGCGATGCGACCGCGTATTTCCAGACGCTCCAAAAGTCGGAGCTGCCGCTTGCGCTCAGGCTCGAGGCCGACCGCATGGCGAATCTCGATCTGTCGGCCGATGAATTCAAGCGCGAGATCCAGGTGGTGATGGAAGAGCGGCGCTGGCGCGTGGACGATCAGGCGCGCTCGCTGCTGTTCGAGCAGCTGATGGCGTCCGTGTTTCGCGCCCACCCGTATCGCCACCCGGTCATCGGATGGATGAACGATTTGCAGAACATGACGGCCGACGACGCCCGCGCGTTCTACGAGCGCTGGTATGGGCCTAACAATGCGCTGCTCGTGGTCGTCGGCGACGTGAAGCCCGACGAAGTGCTGGCGCTTGCGAAGCAGCATTTCGGCGTGCTCAAGCCGCGCGCGCTGCCGGAGCGCAAGCCGCAAGTGGAGCCGGAGCAGCGCGGCATCCAGCGCATCGCCGTCAAGGCGCCGGCCGAGTTGCCGTATCTCGTCATGACCTACAGGGCGCCCGCGCTGCAGAAGCCGGAAGAGGACTGGGAGCCGTACGCGCTCGACGTGCTGTCCGATGTGCTCGCGGGCAACGAGGCCGCGCGCCTGAACCGCAGCCTCGTACGCGATCAGCGCATCGCGAGCTCGGCCGGCGCGGGCTACGACAGTGTGGGGCGCGGGCCCGCGCTGTTCCAGCTGTATGCCACGCCGACCCAGGGCAAGACCGTCGACGATGTCGAACACGCGTTGCGCCTCGAGTTAAAGCGCGTGATCGACGAGGGCGTCAGCGCGGAAGAGCTCGAGCGCGTGAAAGCGCAGTCCGTCGCCGCCCACGTGTACCAGCGCGATTCGATGATGTTCCAGGCGCGCATGATCGGCGCGCTCGAAATCGCCGGGCTGTCGCATCGCTATATCGATCTCTTCCTCGACAAACTGAAGGCGGTGACGCCCGAGCAGGTGCAGGCCGTCGCGAAGAAGTATCTGCGCGACGATGCGCTCACCGTCACCTGGCTCGACCCGCAGCCGTTGCCCGCAGACCGGCCCCCGCCGCCGGCCGGAGGTGCAGAACATGTCCGTTAATTCCTGCATGCGCTCGCTTTTCGCGCTCGTCGTTCTTTTCGCCGCCGGCTATGCGCACGCGCTGCTTCCCATAGAGCATTGGGAAACGCGCAGCGGCGCGCGCGTCTACTTCGTCGAGAACCACGACCTGCCTATCCTGGATGTCGCCGTCGAGTTTCCGGCAGGCGCGGGTTACGATTCGAAGGAGAAGGCCGGCCTCGCCGGGATGACGAACCGCGTGCTGCGCCTGGGCGCGCGCAATCTCGGTGAAGACGAGATCGCGCGCGGCTTCGCGGACGTGGGCGCGTTCATGAGCGGACGCTTCGACACGGATCGCGCCGGCCTCGCGCTGCGCACGTTGTCGAGCGACAAGGAACGCGAGCGCGCGCTCGCGCTGCTCGCGATGGTATTGCAGCAGCCGACGTTTCCCGAGGAGGTGCTGGCCCGCGAAAAAGTGCGCAGCGTCGCAGCGATCAGGGAGTCCGACACCAAGCCGGAGACCATCGCGGCGGTGACGTTCAACCGCCTCGTGTACGGCAGCCACCCGTACGGCCAACGGCAGTCCGGCGAAGTGCAGACAGTGCAGGCACTCACGCGAGACGACCTCGTGCGGTTTTACCGCGATCACTACGTCGCGCGTCACGCGGTCGTCTCGTTGATGGGCGATCTCACGCGCGAGCAGGCGGCGGCGATCGCCGAACGTCTCACCGGAAGCTTGCAGCCGGGCGGTGCCGAGCCGCCGGCCTTGCCGGCCGTGCCCGACCTCGCCGCCGGGCAGGATAGACGCATCGCGCACCCGGCCACGCAAAGCCACATCCTGGTCGGCGCGCCGAGCATACAGCGCACCGATTCCGACTATTTCCCGCTGCTCGTCGGCAACTACGTGCTCGGCGGCGGCGGTTTCGTGTCGCGGCTCATGGACGAAGTGCGGCAAAAGCGCGGCCTTGCGTATTCGGCCTACAGCACCTTCTCGGCACTCCAGCGCAAAGGCTCGTTCGTCATCGGCATGCAGACCCGCCGCGAGCAGACGGACGAGGCGTTGAAAGTGGTCGACGCGACACTGCGCGACTTTCTCGGACGCGGTCCCACCGAACAGGAGCTCGTCGCCGCGAAGAAAAACCTGATCGGCGGGTTTCCGCTGCGTATCGACAGCAACGCCAAGATCCTCGAGTACCTGGCGGTGATCGGCTTCTACCGGCTGCCGCTCACGTATCTGGAAGATTTCGTGAAGAACGTGGAGCGCGTGACGGCCGCAGATGTGCGTGCAGCTTTCGCGCGGCATCTCGACGCGGGGCGCATGGTGACGGTGGTCGTCGGTGCGGCCACCGACAGAACCGCTGCGCGCAGCGGAGAATAAGCGCCGGTCACGCCCGCGGCGCCGGCGCACCCCAACGATGAATACCAATCGCGTGCGCATCGTCGGGGGCGCATGGCGCAGCAGGCTTGTCCGGTTCAGCGACCGTCCCGGCCTGCGGCCCACGCCGGATCGCGTGCGCGAGACGCTCTTCAACTGGCTCGGGCAAGATCTCACGGGTTGCCGCGTGCTCGATTTGTACGCCGGCAGCGGCGCGCTCGGCTTCGAGGCGGCCTCGCGCGGCGCGCGCCGGGTGGTGATGGTGGAGCGCGATGCGCAGAGCGTCAAAAGCCTCGATGCCAACCGCGAGGCGCTCGATGCCCATCAAGTGGAAGTGGTGAGAGGCGATGCGCTAGAATTCGTCGAGCGCACGCGCGAGCAGTACGACGTCATTTTCCTCGATCCGCCGTTCGCGGATGCGCCGTGGGCGCGATTGCTCGACCGTCTGCTGCCGCATGTGGCCGCCGAAGGCGTGGTGTACTGCGAGAGCGGCGCTCCGGTCGAGGCGCCGGCGGGATGGGCGCTCTACAAGCACGGGCACGCGGGCCAGGTGCACTACGCGTTATTGAAACGGACGGCTCATGAATCACATAGCGGTCTATCCGGGGACGTTTGATCCCATTACGCTGGGTCACGAAGACCAGGTGCGTCGAGCCGCGCGGCTCTTCGACCGCGTGATCCTCGCCGTGGCAGACAGCCGGGCGAAGCGGCCGTTCTTCACGCTCGACGAGCGCGTGGACATGGCGCGCGAAGTCCTGAAGGACGTGACGAACATCGAGATCGTCGGCTTCTCGGGGCTGCTGATGAAGTTCGTGCAGGAGCGAGGCGCGCGCGTCGTGGTGCGCGGCTTGCGGGCCGTGGCGGACTTCGAATACGAATTTCAGCTGGCCGGAATGAACCGCGGGCTCTACCCCGAGGTCGAAACGGTTTTCCTGACGCCCGGGGAGCGGCACATGTTCATTTCAGCCACGATAGTGCGGGAAATTTCCGTGCTCGGCGGGGACGTGAGCAAGTTCGTGCCGCCCAGCGTGGCCCTGCGGCTCTCCGCCAAGATCAAGCAGATGGGTGGCAAGTAATGGCCTTGATGATCACGGACGAGTGCATCAACTGCGACGTCTGCGAGCCGGAATGCCCCAACGATGCCATATCGGCCGGCGAAGAGTATTACGTCATCGATCCGAACAAGTGCACGGAATGCGTCGGCCATCACGAAGAGCCGCAGTGCCGCAAAGTGTGTCCGGTCGACTGCATACCGCTCGATCCCGCGTGGCAGGAAACGCCGGACCAGCTGCGCGATAAATACCTGCGGCTCGCGAGTGCGCAGCCGGTGCGGCGGGTGGGCTGACGCGCGGCCAAAAGCTTCAACGCGAAGACACCGAGGCACCCAGTCAAACTATGAGCGTGGACGTTCTTTCGCTGTCGCCTTTCTTCGCGTCTGCGTGTTTTGGTGTTTCAGCTTTTCGGCGGTGTGCAGCTCGCGCGTCAGCGCTGGCAGCGCGGGCAATAGAACGTAGACCGCTGGCCCTGGCGTAATTCCCGCACGCTCGTCCCGCACGTCCGGCACGGCTCTCCGCCGCGACCGTAGACGAGGTGCTCGTTCTGAAAATAGCCCGCCTGTCCGTTGCTGCCGACGTAGTCGCGCAAGGTGCTGCCGCCGGCGCGGATCGCGTCCTGCAGCGTTTCGCGGATGTGATCGACCAGCTTCGCGTAGCGGTCGCGCCCGATGCGCCGCGCGGGCGACTTGGGATGGATTCCGGCCCGGAACAGTGCTTCGCTCGCGTAGATATTGCCGACACCGACCACCACGCGGCTGTCCATGATGACCTGCTTGATCGCGGCGCTGCGGTTGCGCGTCTGGCTGTAGAGCCATTCTCCGCTGAAGGCGGCATCGAAGGGCTCGGGGCCGAGGTTGGCGAGCACCGCGGGTGCGGGCTTGCCGCGCGGCTGCCACAGGATGAGCCCGAATCGCCGGGGATCGCGCAGGCGCGCGATGGCACCGTTATCGAGCACGAGATCGAAGTGATCGTGGGTGGCCGGCGGAGTCTTCGCATCGACGATCCACAAGCGCCCTGACATGCCGAGATGGATGATCAGCGTGCCACGGTCGCACACGACGAGCAGATACTTTGCCCGACGCTCGACAGCGGTGATCGCTGCGCCGGCCAGCTCGCGTTCCAGCGTGCGGGGCACCGGTTGACGCATCGCGCGATTGCGCACGACCGCGTGGCTTATGCGCTGCCCCGTGAGCACCGGCGCGAGGCCCCTGCGGGTGGTCTCGACTTCCGGCAGCTCAGGCATCGCGCACCCCGGCCGCGCGGCACATCGCGTCCCTCATTTCGGGGCGCCGGAGGCATCCAGCGCAGCGCGCGGGGGCGCGAGCAGCCGCCGCGCGTTGTTCGCGAAAAAGTAATAGCGCATGTGCTCGTCGTAACGCGTGAACGCGATCTCGCCCTCGTGCTCCGTCACGCCGATCACGGCCCGCGGCCCGCCGCGCATCTCGATGGCGATGTGCGATGCCGGAGCGCGCCCCTCGAACGGTTCGGCACGCAATGCGGCGGCGAGCCGCCAGCCCTCGATCCAGCGCAGCACCTCGTCCTGGCCCGGTTCGCCATCGGGCGGTTTGACGACCCATTTACCGTCCTGCTGCACGACGGAGAACTGCGGAAAGGAAAAAGCGACCGGCACCTCGGTCGGCGCGAGGATACGGCGCTCGTTGAGCGAGTGGGGATCCGAGGGTATCAGGGCCGCATAGCGCGGCTCGACCAGCACCACCTTGTCGCCGGCAAGCACGTACACGCTGCCGGTGACCGGATTGGTCGCGCCGAACGCGAACGCGGTGTCGTCGATCATGAGGCGCGGCCTCTGGCCGTCGAGCTCGAAGCGCGCGAGGTCGGTCGTCGGGAGCACGAGATCCGTCGTTGCCTGCAGCAAGGAGAGCATGCGCTCGACCTGGTTAGGCTCGGCGCGCGCGGTGTGCGGGGCGACGATGCGCCAGACGTCGCCTTCGTTGCGCAGGATGACGACGCGCGTGTCCGGCCACTCCACGCGCAGCTCGCGCACCGCATCCGGCGCGATG
>JACCDS010659189.1_pt1 | contig 11657 bp, 11 predicted proteins | sample 7446441 | NCBI WGS metagenome assembly JACCDS01 (sample SAMN15323445, study PRJNA562643) | freshwater metagenome | isolation source: river surface water | place: USA:Blue River Watershed | collected 2017-08-17 | reverse complement strand
GCTACAGGTGTCATAGGACACCAAAACGAGAAAAGGACACCTTCCAATGAACATGGACCGTTACATCGAAACCCGGGGCACCTGGTTCCATCGCGAAACCTCGGCTGGCGTGCGCAACTGCGTCATCGACGCGCTGGAGAACCGCCAGACAGTTCGCCTGTGGTACGGCGACGTGACCACAGGTCGCGCCTGGGTTGAAGAAAATGACGTGCTGGGCAAGATTGGCCGCTCGTGCGGGCCCGTCAAAGTGCCCCTGCTGGTCGAGCCAGGTGAAGTCGGCGGCGTCCAGCTGCTGGACCACTGCATCGTTCGCATCGACACCGTGACGCGCCGGCGCACCCGCGGCGCCGTCGGCACCCAGACCGAAACGGTCGGCAAGACCGTCTACCGTCACCCGAGCTTCCACACCGGCACCTGGGAATCCAGGCCCGCCCGCCTGGACGGCTATGCGGTCGAAGTCTGCCTGGACGGTGAAGTTCAGGCTCGGTTCAAGAACACCGCAGCAGCTGACCGCTACACAACCTTCATGCAAGGCACCGCCTACCGGCGTCCCTGAGTCCTCGAACGACTCTTCGGCAGCCCACATTCAAACAGCGCCCGAGGGCGCTGTTTTTCATGGGCGCAGCAAAATTCAGGCGCCGTGGTCCAGCAGCAGCTGAGACAAGGTGGCCAGCAATGCGTCGTCGTGACGAGCCAGTCGGTGCAGCACCACGCGCTGACGCTCATCGTTCCACTGTACCTGCTGGCGCACCCAGAGGAGCGAGCCTGCCACGGTCGGCAGGAGGTGTTCGGGCACTGACTGAAGCTTGGCCAGCGCGGCGTCGCGATAGTGCGCGCCAGGGGCCAGATTCGGCAAGCGCAGCAGTGCTTCCAACTGGGCGTAGGCGTCATCGGCCTGCGGACGAAGCTCTTGAGCGTGAGCCCACTCACCCGCCCAATCGTAAGGTCCATGCTCTGCCGGTTGGATGGGCCGCTTGGCCTGTCCCTGGCCCGTGACGTCAAACTCGAAGCGAGCGCGGCTGACAGGTGCGGGCTCACACATCAAGAGGAACATCCGTTGCGTCCAGCGCAGCCAGTCCACGTGCGACTGCATCGCGAAGAGCGGGCCGGGTAGCCGGTTGCGCTGGAAGTGCTCCATGCGGTCCAGGATGGACGTCGCGGGCGGCGACGAGTAGACGGCCGCGGAGTCGCCGGTGTCGCTGACCGTGTGGTGAAACATTCGAATGACGAACTCCGGGCCGTAGAGCTGGTCCCGGTCGCCGGCCACGGTGAGCTTCAGCGGCATCGCGTCCTCGGGGTCCGCTCCGGACGTATGCCGAATGACTGCCAGCAGAATCTGTGCGCGCACCACGGCAGGCATCTCGAAGGCGCCCAGCAGCTCCCGGCTCAGCAGAAAGCTCAGCCGCGCGTGTACCAGGCTGGCACCGGGACCACCGAAGATGCGTTCTTCGGCCCAGCGCCCATGGTCATGCAGCAGCGCGCCAAGCACGCCCACGCGCTCGTAGCCCTGGACGTCCTCGGCCAGCACGTATTCGAGTGCTGACGTCGGCACCTTGAACATCGCATGCCGCGCGTCGTGCGCCGGCATCGCATGCTCAGCCAACGGGAACATCTGGGCCCAGATGGCGCGGGTGAGTGCGGTCAGTGTCTGCTGCCCCTCGGCGGAGCCATACCAGCGGTCAGCTTCGTCCTTTTCGGCCGCGGTCGGATGCTCGGCCGTCCGGTCCAGGAACGCCTGTCCCTCGGCCTTGAGGAAGGGCACCAGCTCGTGTGCCAGAGAAGGAGGCAGCTCGTCCTCGAGCAGGGTCTGTTTCCAGGAAGTGGGCGAGGCAAGACAGGCGGGGAGTGGGGTGAGCGAGGGCATTCGTCGGTGAAGTGAAGGGCTACCTCACCTGTAGCCACATGCGGTGTGCCGTTCGACCGCCTTGCCTCGCGGCAATTCGGCCTCTCCCGCACGTTCCAGAACGCCTGCCCAGCCTTAAGGCGTCCGAAAGGCCGGGGACTCGCTACACGTGAGCAGGCCAACTCCTAAAAGAAACACCATGAACACAACCTGCCCTCTGGGTGGATTCCTGGCAACCGCGAATGCGCAGCAACTTCACGACTTCCTCGTCGAGGACGTCGTGGACGAGCAAGATGGACTGAGCGCGATGCGTTGGCTCCTGGCCAACCGCGCCACGGTCGCAAATGCCGTGCTGTGCCGCCTCTACGACGTCGCCTGCTACCAAGTCGGCGAATCCTGCTTCCGGGACACCGCGCCGGCCGACGAACACGACAAGTGGTTCGTCTCGACGCTGGCGGACTCGGACCTCGCCAGCGTCCGCGTCCCTCTGGGCGCCTCGCTCGATGACGCTGAAGCCCTGGCGGTCTCACACCTGCAGCTCGCTGCCAAGTTCTTCGGGTCCGTGCCCGAAGCCCTGGCCGCCTGAAACCATCCTCAAGACACCAAGGACACACCACATGCGTCAACTGTTTCGGGCCCTGGCCCTCGTTTTCTGTCTGCTGGGGCTTCCCGCCTTCGCAGCCACGGCGGGTGTCAACCCCGCGCAGGTCAAGCTCGACCTCATCAAAGCGATGGAAGCTGACGGCTTCCTGAGCAACAAGCTGGCCAACGACGCCAAGACCAAGTACGTCGACCCCAAGGAACTGGCTGCGCCGGCATCGGCAGCAGCACAAGGCTCCGCCGACAAGGGAGAAAGCCTGTGGGACCGCTACGTCTCCTGGACCAACTTCTTCAAGGTCTGCGGCGTCATCCTGCTGCTTGTGGCGTTCAGTGGCTTCATCGGCCGCATCGCCGCGGGCCTGATGTTCCTCATCGTGCAGGTTCCGAAGGAGGTCTATCAGGCCGTCATGCTGAGCGCGACGGCACTGATGACACTGCGCCCGGACATCATCTGGCAATCGCAGTCGTTCTACCTGGCGCTCTTCGGCGCGTTCGGTAACCTGATGCTGCTGGCCTGGGTGGTCGAAAGCCACCCGAAGGTGAAGGCGGCTATCGCAAAGCTGTTCAACCTCGGTCTTCCCGTGGCATCGGTGCTGAGCTTTTGGGGCATGCTGTACTTCGGGGCGCTCGCCGTGGGCTACCAGAGCCAGATTTTCGGCTTCTTCGCCGCGGTCTGCCTGTCCGGCATCCTGAGCTTCGGCATCTACTACCGTCCGGGCGTGCTGACGCTGCACTTCCACGAGAAGGGCACGCCTGCTGTCGTCTTCGGACACCTGGCGGTGCTGGCCATCTATGCGGGTCTGAAAATCAGCGGACACCTGCCCGCGCAAGTCGGCCTGTTCACCGTGGGCCTGGAGTACTACTGCACCATCGCGATGGGCGTGGGCTTCCTGGTCGGCGCCTCGCCGTTCAACGGACTGCGTGATGCGTCGCCGCTGGGCTACCTGTTCCTGTTCGCACTGGTCGCCTTTGCAGCCGTCAGCGGCTACTTCATGTTCGACCTGAAGGTCATCGGCAGCATCATCTGCTGCATCGGCGTGCTGCTGGCGCTCGAGTGGATTGGCTACATGGGCTACCGAGTCGGCTTCCTGTTCGGCACCTTCCTCCTGGGCATCGCGCTGTACGGCGCATCCCTGTTGGCCGAGCACTACGGGCACCTCGTCGTGCTGCGACTCGCCTAAACGCAAGGCCGTTTGGTTCTGCTTCGGCTGAACCGTCTGGTTGATTTGTTCACAAGACCGCACAACTTTTGTTGTGCGGTCTTCTTCTTTGGATGTTGGGCCCAGCGACCAGGCTTTCCGTGTTCGGAGCGCTCGCGGCACAATGTCTCGGATGGAGGAACAAGTCACTGCCACTTCACCGTTTGCAGTCCACGTGACCGTGCAGGCTGCCTTGCACGCTAAAGCTCAGGACCTGCCCACCTTGCTGCCGCGCGTCCAGCAGCTGGTGCTGGCCTGGGCCCAGAGCAAGTGGCCCGGGAGGGTGCCCGCCCAGGAGGTCTTCACACTTCAAGAGCCCGACGTGCGCATCGAGGCGGGGCCATCGCCCGGCCCCATCGAAGGCTGGGCGTTCGAAAGCCGCCACCAAGACCACGCAGGAGAGCTTCGTGAGTGGGTGACGGAGTGCGCATTGGTGGCGCAAGGCGACAAACTAGAGCTCGCCCTGCGAAATTCGGCCTGGCTCAGCCCTGGAGCGCGAGCGCCTCAACCCAGCGTGCCTCGCCTGCTGGGCGAGCTGGTGGCCGCGCACCCCTGGCGCGACCTGGGGGGATTTGCTGTCGCTGCCGAGCCACAGACAGTGCAAGATGAATCGGACCTGGACCGGTTTCTGGCACATGCGCTGGCCGAAGACCGCACATTGCCGATGGCGGTGATGTCCGAAAGCACCCGGCGGCTGCGAAGCGAGAGCGCGCCTTTTTTGCCGGTGCCGGCCGGGCTGGCTCAGCAGTTGGCAGGCGTCGCTCACATCGTTTGTGTGCCGCGCCACATGCACCGGGCGCTCCTGCTCGAACTGGGACCTGAGCTGACGCCCAGCAACGGAGCGACACGGGTCTTGGCGCCCGAATTCAGCCTGTCCGATAGCGCTAGGCGGCATGCTCGGGTACATCCGCCAGAAGGTGCGTGGGCCGGTGAGCTGCCGGCGCTGAACTGGCTCAAGCGGACGCTGGTCGCCGATGTCATTGGCATCAGCGCGGTCTCTCCCAAGCTGAACCGCGAGGTGCAGCGGGTACTGGGGGATGTTCGCCGGTCGCAAGCGCTTCCTCCGCGGAGCCCTTGAGCTTCTTAGGGACGGGCCTGCTGCGCTACGGGCTGTAAACGAAGGCCGGTGCGCTACACCTCAGAGAACCTCTCAAGGAACCCTGATGGACAAGACACCACCCCAAACCGCGAACAACGCGGCCAGCGCTGAGAGCGCAACCCCCGCCACCGGCTACTGCGGCTACTGGATGCAAGGCACTACGCTCGAGTGCCGCGGCGACGGCCACCTGTGGGACGCCGACGATGACGGCTACGACCCGGACGACACCAGCATGCCGTGCCCGGCCTGCAACACCCAGCAGTACCTCGAAAACGCCAAAGAAGAAGCCGAAGGCGTGCTGGAGGGCTCGACCTGGGCCGGCTACTACACCGGCGTGTCGCTCTGGGAGGGTGCGGTGCGCACCGCGCGGGCAGCCAATCCCGATGCGGCCGAAGCGGCCCTGAAGGTCATTGGCCGTGTCGATGCGCTACTGCCGGACAAGGACGCCGAGGAAGGCTACGTCGTGCGCAGCTTCTGCTACGGCGACCAGGCTGTCGAACTCAAGACCACCTCCGCCTGAGTCTCGCGCAGACAAGCGCTGATTTGCTTTCGAAGCCCGACCCCGTGGTCGGGCTTCTTCTTTGGGCAACTCCCCGGGCCCTCGCTACACGTGAAAGGCAATCAACTGAACTCTGGAGACATCATGACTCAAGCGTATGCGCGCTACTACGACGACCGCGGCACCAAGAACCCGGCCGTCAACACTGAAGCTCTTGCGAGCGCCGTGCACGCGCTCTACACGCGGTGGGTGCGTTCGCACTATCACCGTCGTGACTTCATCAGCGCGGTCGAACACCTGGCCGACCTCTTCTTCGTCGACTGGCTGATGGCGGGCTCTCCTGACCTGCGAGGCATGTCGGTCGAGCTGCCGACGCTGCCGCTGGCGCCCAAGAGCAAGCGTGAGTTTCACGGCCAGGAGCCGCGGTTCTATGACGAACTGTCGAGCATCAACCCGGACATCGACGACTCCGCCCACCGCCCCGCTTTGGCGCCGCACTTCGCTGCATGGTGCTCCGCCGGCTTCGCGCCGCGGGACTTCATCCAAGTTGTCGTCGACACGGCCAAGGTCGTCGTCTACGACCACGAGCTCGCGATGTCGCTCGGCGGTCTGGGTGGTGGCAAGGACAGTGAAGCGTTTCTGAGCACGCCGTACAAGGCCTAAGCGCAAGCAACTCCTTCGGGCCCTGACACTGATGTGTCAGGGCCCTTTCTTTTGCAGGTGAGAGGGCAAAGAAATAGGGACCTGCACGAAGGCAGGTCCCCATTGAAGTAGGCTTCACGTGAAATCGAACGTCCTCAATCGAGCATCAGCTCCGGCAGCTCCCAGGGATTCCTGCGCTCCTTGAGCGACATCCCCAACCGGGTGCACTCGAGCGCCAGATACTCCTTGAGCAGTGCCTTGTTTTCGCTGTGCGGGTCCTGGTTGCGCTTGCCGTAGTGCTGGCGAACCGACACGGTCGCGTCACCCTTGCGGTCGACGTTGAGCTCCACCGTGGACCAGCGGGTCGCGTCCGAACCGCGACGGATGGAGAGGATGCGAGAGCGTTCCGTGGCAACCGCCGAGGAGTATCCGCCCACACAGTGACCCATCTGACCGCCTTCGACGCGCAGTGCGCGTGCCGTGGTCAGCTCCTTCACCAGCCAACCGTCCGCGTCGTACGTCGCGAACAGCGGCTCGCACAAGACGGCCGTGGCTTCTTCGCGCTCGATGCGCTCGAAAAACGCATCGCGGTGCGATTGGTTCCACATGTCCACCGGCAGTGCGGCGCTCTCGACCAGACCGAAGATGTGGCCACCTTCACGTTTGGCACGGCGCCGCAGGTCGACGATGCACTGGTACTGCTCGTCCAGCGTCAGCCCGAAAAGGGCACCGGCCATGTTGGGGTGGTCCTCGACGGTCTTGCGCACCAGCTTGAAGTGGCGAGAGGTCTTGTGGTCCGCCAGGTACTCGTGCCCCAGCAGGTCCAACGACATCTGCACGACGTTCACATAACCGCCGGAGCAGTCCATGGCGTCTTCGCCGGCCAGTTCAAACTCGGCCAGCGCCTCTTCCAGTTCGCTCTTGGCTTGCGTCGAACGGGTCAACGCCTGGCCGTAGAGCATCTGGGGCACCAACCGCGTCATGCTGTCGGAGTCGTTGCTTTCGCCACTGGCCTGAGCCAGCGCGTCTTCCATCCCGTCAGGGTAGACCCAGTCTTCCGCGACCCGCAGGGCTTGGCCCCCGGGGTCGAGCTGAAACGCTCCGGAAAACCGGGGCGCGTATCGCTCGGCCAGGCGTTGGAACTTGGCACTGAGGGGCAGCGGGTCGGTCATTGACCAGTATTCGAGCCAGGACGCCAGCAGGTCGACGACGAAGTCGTCCTTGCCGTACGCCTGCAACTCATCGCGCTTCTTGAAGTAGCGCAGCAGCGTGCGCGCCGGCGTCATCAGCGAGGTCACCTGAAGCTCCTTGGTCTTCAGGAAGTACTCGAAGGAGCGTGTCCAGCTCAACTGCCTGCTTTGCAGGTCGATGGCCACCTCGACCGCGTTGAGGTCGAAGCTGTACAGCACGGTCGAGCTGTTGAGCAGCTTACCCGGCTGGCGCTTGCACCATACGAGGTTCAGAGACCCCTCTTCGGTCGCTCCCAGAATCTGCAGGTCGGAGTGCTCGCCCATTTGCAGGGCGCGGTAGTCGTCCAATGCCGCGACGGGCAACCCCAGTCGCATGGCTTCGGCCGCCTGGTGCGCCTGCGACTCGAGCTCGGCCTCCTTGGCCGCGTCGGCCGCAAGGAAAATGTCGATGTCGTTGTAGACGCCCGGGCCCATGCCCAGTTCCTCCATGAGGGCGCTGGCCACGGCTTGGCCGGCCAGAATGCCTGCGGAAGGCAGGGGAGCCAGAGCGCCCAGACGTGCGAGCACGCCGGGCACGCAATGGTGTCCCAGGTCAATCGTTCTTGTCATGCAAGTCCCCTAGAAATGTCTGTCCTGGGACGTGTAGAAATCACCTTCCGTTGAGCAGGCTCGACGCCTCAAACGAACAAACGCCAGCACGAGGCTGGCGTCTGAAGGTTGCTTGAAAGCAGGGACCTATCGGGCGTAGGCGACAACTTGCACGAATTCGTCGTGAGAGACGTTCGTGAGCCGCACCACCGCCTTGGCTTGCGCCAGGATGCTGGCGTATTGCTCGACCGAGCTGGAAGCCGAGGGGAGGGCGACCGTATCGGAGAGACTTTCGTAAACCACCAGCTTCACGTTGCTGGGCAGCTCACCTCGCAAACTGAGCATGAAATCGGACCGGGACCCGATTTCGGAGCTCATTGCGAAGCCGAGCTTGTCAGCAACATACTGGCTGCCCGGAACCCACCGGGCAAAATTTGCCGCGAAGAAGCCACCCCACGGCGTACCGTAGGCGCGAAGCTCGAGCGAAGTGAAGCGGGAACTTCCTTCACCAAGCTCATGCAGGGCCTTCTTGGCCACCAGACCGCCCATGGAGTGAGCCAGGATGGTCACGGTGCGTACACCGGCATCGTTGAGCCGCATGAGTTCTTGCGCCAAGTCCTTGGCGCCATCTTCCATGCGAGTCGTCCGATGGTCGTGCACAAAGCCGTAGATTTGCGAAGGGTTGCGACGCAACGCCTCCATCCACGGACCGAAATACGCAAAGTCGGAGCCGAAGCCACCGACCAGTACCACCGCGTCCGTGCTATCAGTGTCCCGAAGGGTCTGAAGCGAAGACGCAGAGGCTGCGAAAGCGATGAAGCTGAGGAAAATCGACAGCAGATAGCGCATGCGAGATACCACGTAGTTGACCTGTCTGGTGTAGGGAGCGACAGGTGCATCCGCGGCTCAGGGGACTTTAGGCGCCTCTGCCAGGGTGGCGAGCAGGGCGCGCGCCAGGGGCTTGCGAAAGTGCGCCTGACCTCGTTCCGGGGCGCGGTGCAGCGCTTCACGTGCGCAGTCCAGGGCCCGGCGTCGCACATTGCAGCCAGGCTGCTCCTGGCACAACCAGAACCAGTGATGCAGTGCCTGGCAGGCACGCGACCAGGCGATGTCCTGGAGGTCCTTGCGCATCGCCCACATCGAAAGCTCAAGCATCAGCCGCGAGGGCAGTCGACGCAGCCAGGGCCCTTCAGCCTCGGAAATCCTTAAGGCTTGGGTGAGCTGTTCGTAGTGCTTGTCGCATAGGCTGAGGCAAAGCCTGTCAAATTGAGCTTGTCGCTTGTGAAAATCGGTTATTGAGACGGATACCGGCTGCTGTTCGTGCAGTTCCGAGGGTGCGGTAGACGGTGTGCGTGTGGGGGACATGTCGTAGAAGAAGGAGCACAGGCAAGGCGCCTGCTCTTACTACATCGCTGCAGCCTCTAAAACGTGACGGGTCGACCGAAAATTTAGTTGAGTAAATAGGCTGCCCGCTATACTGACGTAAGCGACCACGCGGTCGTCGGGGTTCTGGCCCTGCAGCGCACACCGCATTCAGCGGACGGCAAATCCAGAGTTCAAGGACATCCAAGCTTCAAGACCCCAATCCATTCGATTGGCCTTGCAGGCAACGTGCGTAACCTGTCTTCACCTCAGGACATTTTGAGGGGCCAATCTGAACAGATTGGAGTTTTCTCATGGCTCAAGCCAACTCGAGCGTTCAAGCTCACAAGAACCAGGCCGAACGCCTGGCGCAGTATCTGGAAACCATCGGTCGTTCGGTCACCCGGACGCAGTCACTCGAAGCGCTGTCCCGCGCGCTCCACGGCAAGCCGTGGAACACGGCCCGCGCCGAGTTGAAGACGCCGGCAACCCCGGCTCTCGAACCGGCTTCGAGCGGACCGCGGGAGACCTACCTGCACTACGCCGACCTGTCGGGTCAGCCGGTCATGTTTTCAGTGGTCGGTGAGTTCAGACGAGGCAGCTTGTCGATGAGCAGCAATCTCAACGCAGGGTTGTTCACGCTGAGCGACGAGCAGCTCGTTAGTGCCATCGAAGATAACGCAGCAGGCTGGCCGACGGTCTATACGGCCCTGGAGGCCGTTCATGGCCCGTTCTACCGCGGCGGAAGCGCAAACGACACTCGTCTGTCGTTCGCCACGACCTTCGGTGACGGTTTCGGCACTTGGCTCAAGGCCTTCCGGCCGCAACTGTACTGGTGCTATCTGGCCTGCCGGCTCTTCGGCTCGCTGGAAGCCGCATCGAGCACGGAGTTTGGCCGCTGCGAAGTCGCGCAGGACGTCGACCAACCAGGGCTATGGGTGTACTTCTTCGCCGGCGAGGGCTGTGACAGCTCGTACGACAGCGAGCTTGACGCCCAACTGGCACTGTGCGCGCGGGTCGAACGAGATGCTGCGCTCTGCGCCCGCTTCGAACCGCTGCACAAGCTGGCCGAGGTGCGCGCAGGCAGTGGGATGGTGGAACGAGGCGGCATCACGCCGGTCTTCGCGGGTCGGCATGACGCTTCCACAGGCCGTACGCTGTTCCTGCGGGGGCCGGCTCTGGACGCTCGGCAACTCGACCTCATCACCAATGAGGGCGAGTTCAGCATCGACATCGCCGTGCCGGTGAGCATCTGGGACATGGCATCGAACGACGTCGACTGGCTCAACGACCACGTGAGCGAGCTCATCACCGGCAGCATCTGCGACCTGGAGAGCCTCGACTTCACGCGAGGCGTCCCGGGCGAGCAGGAGCCCGAGCTTGCCCCGACCGAAGTGTGGGTGCGCGTCGTGGCCCACTGGGCGCCCATGAACGACTAGGCCTGACGATGCCAGCGCGATAAGCGCGGGTATCACCCTTCTTCAAGCGCCGTGCGGACACCCCGCCGGCGCTTTCTTTATGGGTTGTGCGTGGCACAATGGGTCCGCGCAGTCCGCGCTCAAACCCACCTGTACACCGTCCAGGTTCAGCCTCTTCCTCCATGCGGGTCTCCTACCTTTCATCTGTTGCGGCCCATCAGTTCGAACCGTTCCTGCGGTCCTTGGCTGAGCAGCTGCCTCTGTCGGACACGCCCCAAGACTGGACGACTTTTTCGGGCGTGCGCGAGTGGTTCGACGATGACCTGGCTGCACGTCTTCTGGCGATGCCCCAGGAAAAACTGGTGGCCGCGCAGTGGGACGCGACCGCCCCCGACATCGGCCGGGTCGTCTGCGAGTCCTTCTTCGTGCCCACGTCCACACGGGGGCATCTGTGCAGCTTGAGCCTGCGACTACCTCCAGGAGTCACGGCCGAGGGGCTGGCCGTCCATCAGTGGTGGCAGAGCCAGCCCTGGTCCTCTCAGAAACTGGAGGGGCTCGCTGTGCCGTCCTTCCTTCAACTACTGAGTCAGTGTCAAGGCCGTCAACCGCTGCCCACGAACAATCTGATTCTGGAAGACAAGCTGCGAATCAGTCGAAGTGAACGAGACTATTTTAAGGCGCTAGCGGACGACCAGGAACTCGAGCTAAAACAACTTCGGGAAGAACTGGAAGAAGCGCGCCAGCAGTGGAGTCAACTCTCTCGGTCTGCAGTGCCGGAAGAGGCTGGAGAAGACGGTGAGCCGACAGCTGTGCCGCCAACGGACGGCATAGTGGACCTCTCGGGCCTGCCTCAATGGGTCGAGGAGCGGGCAGAACATATCGTCGTGCTACCGCGCGCGCTGTTCGGGGCCAAGAAGTCCATTTATCAAAGCCCGGCGCTGGTTTACGCGGGGCTGGAGTTTCTTGCGGGCCCCTACCGGCAATATCGAATGGGCAAGTCGGACCGTAAACAAATGGAGCAGGCTCTGGCCCAAAGCACCCTGCGAATTGCCGGTTCCATCGGCCCAAGTGGCGCGGGCGAGCAGGGCCAGGACTATTTCGTGACATGGGGCGGGCGCAAGCGCTTCCTGGAGTTCCACCTGCTTAAAGGAGGTGGGCGTGACGAGCGATACTGCCTGCGCATCTACTTCTTCTGGAGTGCCGAAGACCAGAAAGTG
>JACCDS011568788.1_pt1 | contig 11658 bp, 9 predicted proteins | sample 7446441 | NCBI WGS metagenome assembly JACCDS01 (sample SAMN15323445, study PRJNA562643) | freshwater metagenome | isolation source: river surface water | place: USA:Blue River Watershed | collected 2017-08-17 | reverse complement strand
GCCGGCGTTGAAACCGAACCAGCCGAACCACAGCATGGCAGCGCCCACCATGGTCAATGTCAGGCTGTGAGGAGCCATGGGTTCCTTGACGTAACCGATACGCTTGCCCACTACGTAAGCACCGACCAAGCCGGCAACCGCTGCGTTGATGTGCACCACAGTGCCACCAGCGAAGTCTAGTGCGCCCTTGGCCCACAGGTAACCCGCAGCAGCCACCACTTTTTCCAGGGAAGCAGCGTCAGTGATCGCATCAGGGCCGGCCCAGTACCAGACCATGTGAGCCATGGGCAGGTAGCTGAAGGTGAACCACAGCACGCAGAAAGCCAGCACGGCAGAGAACTTGATGCGCTCGGCGAATGCACCCACGATCAGTGCGCAAGTGATGGCTGCGAATGTGGCTTGGAAAGCGACGAATGTCAGCTCAGGAATCACCACACCTTTGCTGAAGGTAGCGGCCACCGAGTCCACGGTGATGCCCTTGAGGAACAGCTTGTCGAAAGTGCCGAAGAAGGCACCGTCACCGCCGAAAGCCAAGGTGTATCCGTAGACAGCCCACAGCACATAGATCAGTGCGGTCACTACGAACACTTGCATCAGCACGGACAGCATGTTCTTGCTGCGGACCAGACCGCCGTAGAACAAAGCCAAGCCGGGAACTGTCATGAACAGAACCAGCGCAGTGGAGATAGTCATCCAGGCGGTGTCGCCCTTGTTGGGAACGGGGGCAGGTGCAGCAGCAGGTGCCGCTTCAGCAGTGGCAGGAGCAGCTGCGGGGGCTGCTGCAGGTGCAGCGGCTTCAGGAGCGGAGGCAGTGGCCGCGGGCGCATCAGCTGCGGGAGCGGCGGTTTGGGCCAGGGCGAATGTTCCTGCTGTCAGCAGGCTCATGCCGAGCGCCAGCGTGGCGAGAAGTTTTTTCATGTTCATGCTCTCTTTCTTTTTACAGCGCTTCTTTGCCGGTTTCACCGGTACGGATACGCACCACTTGTTCCAAGTCGTAGACAAAAATCTTGCCGTCACCGATCTTGCCGGTACGGGCTGCACCCTCAACAGCCTCGATCACGCGCTCCACCAGAGCGTCGTCAATCGCTGCTTCAATCTTGACCTTGGGAAGAAAGTCCACCACGTACTCTGCACCGCGGTACAGCTCTGTGTGGCCCTTTTGACGGCCGAAGCCTTTGACTTCGGTCACGGTAATGCCTTGCACGCCCATGCCGGACAAGGCTTCGCGCACCTCATCGAGCTTGAACGGTTTAATGATGGCCGTCACGAGTTTCATGTGTTCACCTCAGCTTGATAGTTGATTACAGAGTCCGGGCCTGGTCGCAAGTCTTGCCAGGTTTCAGGAGCTAGGGTCGATAAAGCAGAAGCCGTGCCAAGTTGCCTGAATGCTTGCATTAGCAAAAATCCCCACCTATTAGGCGGGCTTACGCTAAGATACCTGTATAAAACCACAGCATGCACTGCTTTAGTGCAGAGTCGCGCAATGCACCGAGTTATTGCGCACCTTTTTGGGAAATCAGGGTTATGAGCTTGTCTTTGGTGCAAAGTCGCGCCTTATTGGGGCTGGAAGCGGTGCAAGTGACGGTTGAGGTGCATCTGGCGAACGGTTTGCCGAGCTTCACCCTGGTCGGTCTCGCGGATGTGGAAGTCAAAGAAGCCCGCGAGCGGGTGCGCTGTGCCATCCAGAACAGTGGTCTGGAGTTCCCGAACAACAAGCGGATCACCGTGAACCTTGCCCCGGCCGACCTGCCCAAAGATTCCGGGCGACTGGATTTGCCGATTGCGCTGGGCATTCTGGCGGCGAGCGGGCAGATCGATGCCGGTGCATTGGCCGGTTTTGAATTTGCGGGGGAGTTGTCACTGTCCGGTGAATTGCGCTCTGTGCGGGGCGCTTTGGCCATGGCATTGGCTTTGCGCAAGACCACGACCTGCCCCCAATTGGTATTGCCGCCCGGCAATGCCGAAGAGGCCGCGCTGGTACCCGACTCCAGGGTCATCCGTGCGAGGCATTTGCTGGATGTGGTGCACCACTTTGCGCCGGGCGGCCAAGCCAAGGATGCCGATGGCACTCCCTTGGAGCAGGACCCCGATGGGTGGGTACGGGTAGAAGCAGCCGCTCCTCAGCGCGCCAACATCGGCCCGGACCTCGCTGATGTCAAAGGGCAGGTAGCCGCCAAACGTGCCTTGGAGATTGCTGCTGCAGGAGGCCATAGCCTCCTTTTGGTTGGCCCGCCAGGCTCCGGAAAATCCATGTTGGCGCAGCGGTTTGCTGGTTTATTGCCGGATCTGGATACTGATGAGGCCTTGGAGAGTGCAGCCATTGGTAGCTTGTGCGGGCGGTTTGACATGCAACGCTGGGGGCAGCGCCCCACCTGCAGCCCGCACCACTCCGCCAGCGCCGTGGCCCTGGTGGGCGGGGGCTCACCTCCACGACCCGGCGAAATCTCGTTGGCGCACCACGGTGTCCTGTTTCTGGATGAACTCCCGGAGTTTCCACGCCCTGCCCTGGAGGCGCTGCGGGAGCCACTCGAAACTGGCACCATCACCATTGCTCGGGCGGCCCGGCGCGCCGAGTTTCCGGCGCGATTTCAATTGATCGCAGCCATGAACCCTTGCCCTTGCGGCTACCTGGGCTCCAGCATCCGGGCCTGTCGCTGCACGCCGGACCAGGTTTCACGCTATCAGGGCAAACTCAGCGGCCCCTTGATGGACCGCATCGACCTGCACGTAGAAGTACCGGCTTTAGCTGCGGAAGACCTGCTGGACAGCCCGCCCGGTGAGAGCAGCGCCGCCATCCGCGAAAGAAGCCGGGTTGCACGGGCGCGCGCGGTCCAGCGCCAAGGCAGCAGCAACCAGGCGCTCGCAGGCCAAGCCATTGACCAATTTGTGGCGCTGGAGCCGGCAGCTTCCAAGTTTTTGCAAACTGCAGCAGCACAATTGGGTTGGTCCGCCCGCAGCACACACCGGACCCTGAAAATTGCGCGCACTATTGCGGACCTCGCAGGTGCGGAATCCACCCAGCTGGCCCATGTGGCAGAAGCCATGCAATACCGTCGGGTGCTGAAAGCAGCAGGCTAAGGCCGTCGCTATGTTTTTTGTAGCTGCTCGCGCACAACCGGCGAGCGTCAAAGCCTGATTTGGCTCTGCCCCGAGGTGGGCAATTCACGATCAAGGTTTGTCGTTGAGAGCGACCCCCTGCTGCCGCAGGTAGGTGAGAACTTCTTTGCTGACCGGCGCAATGGCACGTGCTTTCTCCGCCAAGTCTGCCGCCGCAACCAACTGGCCCAAAGCTGCCTGGGACACTGCACTCCCCAGCAACCAGCGTTGCTCGGCAGGACGTGCCTGCAAGGCGGTGGCATAAAACTGCAGCGCATCCTGATGCCTACCCAAACGTTGCGCGGCGTTGGCGCGCACCGCCCACAAATCCGGTTGCGCGGCCATGAGCGGCTCCGACCGACCCAACAATTCCAGAACCGCTGCTGCCCTGCCTTGCGCCAACTCCATACGCGCCAACTCACGCACCAGTTGCAACTGGATGGCGGCAGGGGCGGGTGGAGTGGCACGCTCGGCCGTGTGCAAAGTGTCCTGCAGGAGCTGAATGGCAGCATCCGCCGAACCGCTGCTGTACAACGCCTGGGCCTGGGCCAGCACCTCACGGGTCGCGTTTTGTTGACGCTGCGCGGTGACGACGGGGTCCGGCGTGGCTGCTGCAACCGGCGCAGCGGTCGTGGCAGCAGTTGCCGGTGACGGTGCTGGAGAAACCGTATTTGAAGGAGTAGAGGGCTTTAACCCGGCGGACTCTACGGTGGATGTGCCCGCTTTGGGAACCGCAGGGATTGACGTTGTCGCTTGGACAACCGGCTTGGATGAAACAGGTACATCTGGGCGTGGAACCACAGAGGACGCGGGCAGTGCCACCCCCGCAGTGATGGCAGGTGGCAGCACAACAGCGGGTTGCGAGGGGGGCTGAGTCACTACCAGCAAAGGTTCCTGAGGGGCAGAGATGGCCGACACGGCAACCGGTAAAGAAGAGGATGGACGGGACAACCACCAAGCAGCAAATCCCATCACCAGCAAGGCAGCACCGATGCCGCCCCACAGCGCGGCAATGTTGCCAAGGGTTTTCGCAGGTGCATTTGCCTGGGGCTTGGCGGCCATACGCGTTCCAGACCGCAAAGCCGGATCGAGGGTCGAGGCGCTACGCTGGTCCAAGTCCCGCAGCATTTTGTTGATCACGCTCATTCGTACACCTCACCGGCAGTCCGCACCGCAGTGCTTTGGCGGAAACGACCGCCACGTAACCAGTGCCACCAGCGGGCAGGTCCCCGCAGGGGCTTTATCAGCCCGGGTGTATCCGCTGCCGCCAACTTCACATGCGCCATGCTCACCCGGTGCACGCCCTCCCCATATGCCAACATCAGGCATTTATGGGCCAGGATATTGACCAGTCGAGGCACTCCGGCGCTGGTCGCGGCAATGTGCCGCACAGCTTCAGCCTCAAAAACATCCAGATCTGTATGTTCACTCAATGCCGCACGGGCCAAGCGATGACGCAAATAGTCGCCCACCGTACCTGAGGCCATGGGGCCCAAGTATTCGCTAAAGGTAATGCGTTGCAGCAACTGCCGGATCTCCGGCCGCGCCAGTTTGGTGTCCAAGTCCGGCTGCCCCAGCAGTACTAGCTGAATCAGTTTGCGTTTCTCGGTTTCAAGATTGGACAGGAGTCGAAGGCTCTCCACGGTCCGGACCGGAATGGCCTGTGCCTCGTCAATGCACACCACCACGCGCCGGCCATGCACAGCGTGCTCCAACAAGCAGCGCCCGATGGTGGTCATCACCTGATGCCGGTGTTGGCGGTGGCTCACTTTCAGGCCCAGTTCCGCTGCAAGTGCCAGAAGCAAATCGTCAGGGCCCATATCCGGGTTCGGTATGTAGGCCGTCACGCACTCGTCCTGCAGCGTCTTCAAGAGTTGACGGCAAAGCACGGTTTTGCCGCACCCCAGTTCGCCGACCACTTTCAGAAAACCTTCGCCGCTACGCAATGCCACCAGCAAAGTGTTCAGTGTGGCTTGCGCGCCTTCGTGGGCGAAATAGAAGTCTGTATCCGGCGTGATGGAAAACGGGGCCTCACGCAGCGAAAAGTGCCCCAGATACATTACTTGGCAGGGCCGTCAAGCTGGATGACGCGCGCGCGGGTAGCGTCCATGTCATCGATGGCTGCCCGGGCGCGGCGACCCTGTGCCTCCCAGTCCGCGGCAGTCCGGATGATGGTGGGCTTGATCAACACGATCACTTCCTTTTTGCGACCTTGGGTGGCGCGGTTGCCGAACAGCGCGCCCAAGCCGGGCATGCTGGTCGTGCCGGGAATGCCGGACGCGTTGCGGCTGGATTCCAGCTGCATCAAGCCACCAATCGCCACGATAGAGCCGTCCTGGATCCGGACCAAAGTATCCGTTTCATTCACGGCGCTGGACGCCAAGGGCAACTTGAAATTGCCGGCGCTTCCCAGATCGATCTGCTTGGACTTTTCCGTCACCGTCGTCAGGGATGGGTGCACGTGCAAAGTGACGTTAACGCCATCGTCAATCTGTGGCGTCACATCCAGGGAAATGCCCGAGAAGAATGGTGTCAGTGTGACGGTGGGCAAGGTGCTGGTCGTGGTGCTGCTGGAGGTACCGCTGCTGGAGTTGGTGCCACCGGAAACATTGGTCACAAAGAATTCATCGGTGCCGACTTTCAAGACAGCTTTCTGGTTGTTCAGCGTCGCTACGCGCGGGCTGGAGAGGGTTTGCACATCGCCCTGCGTTTCCAGAAAGCCCAACACGGCACCGAACTGGCTGGTCGCCAAGGCGAGACCAAACAGGCCGCCACCGGTTGCGACAGATGGGAAAGCCACTGCGCCATTGATGGTGGTGGTACCTTGCACGAAAGCATTGGTGCTGGTCACGCCACTGCCGATTACTCCGGCTGCCACTTGGGTGCTGCCATCGTTGTTGAACGCACCCCAGTTCACACCGCTCTGGTAGCCGTCACGCAACTCGACCTCCACCACTTTGGCCTCCAGCATGACTTGGCGCTCCACCGAGGCCTGTGTGGCTTTGAGGAACTTGTCCACCTGGCGCAATTCTTCCGGCATGGCGCGCACGGCCAGAATTCCGGCTTGCGGACTGGCGACTACGCTGCGCCCTTCACCGTTGCCCACCAGGCTCTTGATGGCCCCGGTCAGCTCCCCCCAGAAATCAGATTTGGAGGTTGTCGACACCCGGCTGTTTTCGGGTTGGGAAGACGTCCCATTGGTTGAATTGGCGGTGTTGTTCGTCGTGCCACCTGACGTGGACTGCTGCAAGGCTGCGCCGGAAGAAACGCGGAGCTCACTGCTACCTTGCCGCTGCGAGGTGGGGTAATTCAGGCTGAAGACACGCGTCTGCAGGGTCGGGGCATAGACGGTGATGCGCCGCCCTTCCATCTTGAAGTCATAGCCATACACATCCCGGATCGCCTCCAGAGCCTCAGCGACGGTAACGCCACGCAAGGTCACCGACAGCGTTCCGCTGACATCGGGATGCATGAGCATGCTGTAACGGGTATCAGCCACGATGGCGAGGAACACTTCCCTCGCTTGCGCGTTGTTTACCAGCAGGTCCAAGCGAGGTTCAGGCGCAGGGGCAACCACGGGTGGGGGAGGCTCCGCCAGTGCCTCGCTGACCTTGGCCGGCACTACCGTGCTGGGTTTGGGTGCCGCTGCCGGAGGCAAATCGGCCTTGATGGCCGCGCTGACATCGGGGGTACGCAAGGGGCGATCCAACGCGCCGCATCCACTGAGCAGCACGCTCCCCATCAGGGAAACTACAAGAGGCGCGTAGCGCCCCAACAGGAATACAGACATGGAAGCAGAAGAGTTCATGGGTCGGGACTTCACGGTTGTGCACCTTCACAAGGAGCCACAGGGGTCACGGCTTGGGGGGAGTCTGAAGATTGCGTAGGGGACGCTTTGCGTTTGGCGCGTGCGGACGATGCGGCGGGTTTGACCGCACACGCGACAGCGGGCTTGGCAGCAGAGCGCTGGATACCGGTGAAGCGTTGCACCTTGGTGAGCTGCCCGCCTTCACGCAACCAGATTTCTGTTTCGGTAATGCGCTCGAGCTTGGCATTGCCGACTTTCTGGCCCACAGCATAAAGACGTGTTCCCACCACCAGATAGGGCTGTCCGTTTTGCATGATCACACTGCTGCCTTGGGGCGACGCACTGCCACCGCCTGCTGCTTGCGAGGGCATGACCACTCCAGCTTCCGCAGGCGGTGCGGTCGGATCACGGTCTGCGGCCGCCGCCCAGGCTGCTGCACTGAAACACAGGCACGAAAGAATGCGCTTCATGGCTGCACCTCCAGCACATACACGCGCAGTGTCAGTTCCGGGGTTTGCTTATCGACAGCCAGTTGCATACTTCCCCAGCGCAAGCGAGGCAGCGCCTGCTCCAGGCTCTGAACATAGCGCGTCAGGTCGGCATACGGACCGGCGACCTTGAGTTCCAGACCCCGGCGCTGGATGCCGGGTGTGCTCGTAGCGTCGTTGGCACCAGCCTCTGCAGGCACCGTACCCGACGACACCAGCCGCAGGCCCGGGCTTCGCTTGAGAAACTGCACCAGCACCTGTTCCAGAGCTTCGCTACCCGCAGAGGTGCCCGGAGCGATGGCTGCAATCTCGGCGCGCAAAGCTTCAATGCGCGCCTGCGACTGCGCTACTTCAGCGCGCAAGTCCGCACTACCGTCCACAGGTTTGGACACTGCCGCCAATTCGGCACGGAGGCGGTTGACTTCTGCACTCTGACTGAGAAACCGCTGTTGAGTTTGCTTGTAGGCCGTTTGTGCCGGTGTGAGCCAGAGCACATCCGCAACAGCCAATATGACGACCAGTAGCGACAGGAACAAAAACAGACGCTCGCGCAAACTTAGCGCATTGATGCGCCCGGCCTGAACAGCCCACCATGCTTTCATGGCTTGCCTCCCGCAGGAGGCGCATCAGCAGGCTGGGGTTGCGCACTCACCAGATTGAAGGACCAGGCTTCACGGCCTGCTGCCGCAGGGACGCTGCCGGCCACCGGCGCATTGGCACTTGCTACTGCGGTGCTCTGGACCTTGACCGTTGCCAAGCGCAGGCCTTGCATCAAGGGGCTTCCAGACAGCCGACCGACCCAATCATTCAAAGCAGAAGGCTCCAGCGTGAAACCACTGACCTCCATGCGCCCACTGTCGGCTTTGACCTCGGTAATCCAGACCGGCGCCGGAATGCTGCGGGCGACGAGTGCCAATCGGTCGGAATGACCGTAGCCCGGCTTCCAATTGCCTTGTTGCAGCGCGCGCAAGATCAGCTCTTTGCTGTCGATCTCGGCACGCTTGTCCTGCGCCTCTTTCGTGAGTTCCGGCGACGGTGGCTGTGCCATGGCTTTGCTGCGGTCAATGGCCAGTTGCAGACTTTGCATTTCCTGCGCTTGGGTTTGCATGGCTGCCACAAAGCCTTGGCTGGCGTTTTGAAGGTTCCAGACCCAAGCCGCGCACAGGCCCCCGCCCAAGACGACAAACACACCGAGCGCCACCGCCACGGTATTGGCCGAAAACGGCAGTCGCGGCTTTTGCAGGGTGGGTGAACAGAGATTGATTTGTTGGGGCATGGTCTCAGGTCCTCATGCCTTTCGCACTTCTGTGCGCAACAACACGCCTAGCAAGGGCAGGCACAGGGGCAGGTCGGCCGCGGATATCTGAGCCAAGCCTTTGAACGCAATGCCTGTGTTGAGTGCACTCACCGTCTGCCCCGTATCGCGGCTCAGCCATTGCGCCAACTCATCACTCCGCTCACCGGCAAAGACCTTGACCCCGGCCAGAGGAAGGTTTGTCCAGGTGCGTTCCCACAGATCGATGGAGCGCTGAACTTCCACCAACAAACGCTGAGCCCGGTCAATATCGGACTGCTCGGCACTGGCAGGGGCGGCGCCGGTAGTCGAAAAATCACTGCCGTATCCGCCTCCGGCGTATCCGGGTACGTATTCCTCTACCGGCGTGTAGGCATCCAGAGGGGCCTGCTGTTCCGTAACTGCTGCGGTCCAGGTCATGCCCATAAAGCCATCTGGCAAGTCGAGGCGACGGCTGTAGTACAACTCTCTGCCGGCGCTGATAGTAAGCAGTGTCTGCCGGCCTTCCGAAATCATGAGCGCGCAGGTGGCGCGCTCCGGCTCTTCGATGCTTTGGAGATTGCGCTGGGCCATGTCCTGCACATCGATCACGCGAACGTCCCACTGCAATGCGTTGGCCAAGGCCATGACATCGCGTACGACTGCATTGTTGGCAGCGACCACAAGCAACTGGGACGCGGCCCGGCCTTGTCCGTCGCCCACTTTCAACACGTCGATGGTCAGGTCGTCCAAGTGAACGTCGACCATCTCCTTGATCTGATAACGGGCGGCGGAGCGTAATTCTTCAGGCGCAACTGCCGGTGCTTCAATTTGAAGTAACTGGTATTGCTCGGGGCGGAGCATGACGTCGGTGACGTAACCTTTGAGGCCCAGTTGTACCAAACGGCGGGAAAACTCTTCGAGGCTATCGGTACCTTGTAATTCCACACCGGACCGGATGACAGTGAAATCGTTGCCAGCCCCTGTAGCCAACAGGTACACCAAGGTCTGACCCGACCAGGAAATCACCAAGCGCTCTCCACGGGAGGCACGACGCCAAGGCCAGCGCATGGTTAGCCGCCTCCGGAGGGGTGAATGCTGAACAGTGTGTGCGTGGCTTCAATCATGAATCTGTTGAAAGTCGGAACCGCTTGCTCTCATTTTAATAGCTTGTCGCGCAATCATGACATCGATTTGGCCGGTTTTTCAAGTCAATTGATGAATTGCGGTTTTCAGTAGTTTTCACGGAGGTAGATCAAGGGACTCTTGTAGACCCCGAAAGTGGCCTTGGCGGTGGGGTTGCTGCCGAACCACGGGCGATTGGCGGCGGTGGCCGAACTGGAGGTACTGGATACGCAAGTACTTCCGGATGCCGTGCTTCCTACATTCATGGTCAGTTGCACACTGCCGCTGTTACCCTGGCCGGGTTTGCTGAGGACCAAACCGTTGCCGGACAACTTTCCGTTCGACAGGGTTTGCGCCGTCGTGGGTGAAATTTGCGTTTCACAGGCAGCGAGATTCCCGGTAAAGCCGGACATGGCGATGCTGGAGAGATTCAGTGTCGTGCAACTGTCCAGAGTGTTAGTTACATAAAACGTACCATTCCAATAGCGGGCTTCCAAGGGGACAGGCAGGTTCATCAACTCCGAGCCGTATACATTGGACATCCGCAACTGGCCATAACGAATGCGAGTGGTGCCCGTCTCATTGGTCGCATTGATGAACGTACTTCCATCAGTGTCTGCAATGGCTGCTTTGAGCTTGAAGCTGTCATAGGGTCCGTCCGGCGAAACCAGCTTACTGAAGGCGTAAGTGTTATTCACGACCCACTGCCCGGAACTCCAAAGTGCCGTGTTCGGCATTGGCGGAAATGCAGGGCTGCCAAGCCTGGAAGCTGCCACTGCGGCGCCACCGTTGTCACCACTGATGGTCACAGATGCAAGGTTGGTGTACCCCGTGGTGTAACGGCTGACCACCGGGTCGGTCGCAGATGCCGTACCACCACTGGAGGCATGGGCCTTGATAGTGAGTAACACGCCCAAAGCATCTTCATCCATATAGGTGAATCCGCCGGCCGAGCAACTGGGGGTGATGGTGCCGATGAAAGAGTAATGGCTTGGGTACCAACGCCCCAGTTTGGCGGAGGCAGCACTGCCGATGTTGCAGCCGTATTTACCGCCGCTGAGCGTATTGGACGTGCTGCCGGCAATGCAGCCGGCATTGGACTGGTCAATACTGGTAAAGGTGCTGTCGACCACGGCATTCGCCTGGAACTGAATACTTCCCACGTCCTGGTATGCAAAGGAACTGCCGGTGGCTTTGGCGCCGGTACCGGCAGCAAAGCTGCCGCTCAATGTGCCGTTGGCTATCACCGCAGCGTTGTGGTCCACCACCTTGGTCTTATCGATCGCGGGCGTTCCGGTGTAGCCGGAGGAGACGCCGGCTGCTGCATCCAAGGCGAATGCGGTACCAGCCTTGGCTGAAGGCGCACCGGTCAGTGCAGCATTGCTCATGGTGGGCGCTGTAATGGTGAGCTGCTGGGGACGGACGGAAAACTGGTCAGTGGAACACGCGGGCGACACACTGGTGAACGCTGTACAGGCACTGGTCGTGCACTCTTTCACCCGACACAGGAGCTTGCTGCGCGCCGTCGCAATATTGAAGTTACCCGTCTTCGCACGCCCGGCCGCTCCGGAGAAAGTACCGGATGCAAAAGTCACAACCTGCGACGCTACCGGACTCACATATGCACTACAACTTGCAGCCGGCGTCGTGTTGTCAAACAGCTCGGCGAGAACATATTTGGTATTTCCGCCAGCAGCGACGTAGTTGCTCTCCAGCGTGCCGTCCGTTTTTAATGCCGCCACGTCAAAAGTGAAATTAGTGGACGTAAGCTTCGTATAAAGGGGCTTCACCGTTGAACTATTCGACGACACCCAGGGCAGATTGGTACCTGTCTCCAAGCAATCAAACGAATTGGCGGCAGAGGAATT
>JACCDS010750007.1_pt1 | contig 11659 bp, 9 predicted proteins | sample 7446441 | NCBI WGS metagenome assembly JACCDS01 (sample SAMN15323445, study PRJNA562643) | freshwater metagenome | isolation source: river surface water | place: USA:Blue River Watershed | collected 2017-08-17 | reverse complement strand
GTCAGCGTAAGCCTTGTGGCCTGTCACGATCGTCGAAGTCGCACAAATGATTGGACTGCCATCAGTGCCAGCGCCGCAACTGACACCCGCGCCGGCTTGCTGGGGATCATCGATGACCGCGCCAACGTATGCGCCACGAACATCACACACCAGTTGCCCATCGAGCAGTGGCGCGACTGGATTGGTGACCCGACCGTGACCGACTCGATTCGGGATCGGCTGCTGCAGCGCTGCTGGCGCTTCGAACTGCATGGGCAGTCGCTCCGTACGCCGCGCGACCCTCAGGACCGCGCCACCCGGCCAGTCGTCAAATCCGGAAATGACACCTCGGCATGACTGCAACCTGTCCACGACAACCCTAAACTCCAACCTACGGAACACCGCCACCGACCCGGCGGCCACGATGTCCGAAAAGAGCGGTCACGGTCGAAACGTGCAGATCTCGTGCCGGCCTAGCCTGAACGAAGCTGCGCATGAAGTTCATCCGTAGCCTATTCGCCGCTGGCGTCGTCTCAGCTGTGTTGGCCCAAGACCAATACAAGCCTGACCATTCCGCCCACCGCATCGCTGGCCGGGAATGCAGGTCCGACGAGCGACGCAGAAGTTCGCAAGATCGACAGGGAACAGGACAAGGGCAAGCTCAAGCAAGATCCCATCACAAACCTCGACATGCCCGGCATGTCGAGGGTATTGAAGGTCGCGGACCGCGAGCTGCTCGACGCCATCAAGCCGGGGGATCAGGTGAAGTTCTCGGCCGAAGGCATTAACGGCGCCATGACCGTGACGGCCATTGAATTGTTTAAGTAGGCTGGTTCGGGCGGGATTTGGCCCACATCAAGTCCCGACCCGTCGGCCCTTCCTACACTTAATGCCTTCATGCCGCGTCTCCGACTCCACCGCCTCACCATCGCGTTCTTCGTGGTGCTGTCGCTGCTGTTCTCGCAGCTGGCGTTGGCGAGCTACGTCTGTCCCCAGGAGGCGGATGTGGAGGCGATGGTCGCCCTGATGGAGGCCGGCCTGCCCTGCTCGGGCATGGACACGCAGCAGCCAGCGCTCTGTCACGAGCACGCGACCACGCCGGCCAAGAGCTTCGAAGCCTTCAAGCTGCCCGCCGTCGCGATGGCAGCAAACTTCAAGGTGCTGGAGCTCCCCTTCGTACTGGATGCGCTCGCGGCTCAAGGCGTGCCTGCGACCGCAGGGACGGAAGTCCATCCTCCGCAGGACCCGCTGTTCCTTACCACGCTCCGATTCCGGGTCTGAACCGCTCCGTCGACTGACTGGTGCTGCTGCGGTACGTCCGCGAGCCAGCGTTTTTCCCGTTCGTCTCCGGAGTATTCCGTGCACAAACACATTCTGAGCGCAGTCGCCCTGGCTGCCGCCTTGCTGCCAGCCACCTGGGCTGCTGCAGCGCCCCTCTCTCTCGAACAGGCGTTGGACCTGGCCGCGCAGCGCTCACAGATGACCCGCGCAGCTCGCGCCGGCGCGATGGGCGCTGCCGAGATGGCTCGCGCCGCCGGGCAGCAGCCGGACCCGATGCTGACCGTAGGAATCGACAACTTACCCGTCACCGGGCCGGGGCGCTTCAGCACCAACGCCGAGGACATGACGATGAAGCGCATCGGCATCTCCCAGGAATGGGTATCGGCCGACAAGCGCTCCGCGCGCGAGGCGGTCTCCGGCGCGATGCACCGACGTGAGTCCGTGATGGAAGGTGTCGCCGCAGCCGATGCCCGTATGCAGACGGCGATGACCTACGTGGAGGCCTACTACGTGGGCGAAGCACTGAAGCTCACGGCCCTCAACGAAAAGCATGCGCGTGAGGAACTTGAAGCCGGCAAAGGACGGCTCGCCACGGTGACCGGCAGCAGTGCCGAGGTCCTGGGCCTGAGCGGCGCCATCGGCATGGCTGAAGACGAGACCGCGGATGTGCGTCAGCAGCAAGCGGCGGCATCTGCCGCGCTGCAACGCTGGACCGGACTGTCGGTCGACGAACTCGCCGCCCCAGGCTTGGCGCCCGTGCCGAACCTGGATGAGTTCGTCGCCAACCACCCCATCGTGGTCACCAGGCAGCGCGACATCGAGGTCACACGCCAGGAAGTCGAGGTCGCGCGCCTGAACCGCAAGCCGAACTGGAGCTACGAGGTGTCCTACGGGCAGCGGGTAGGTCGACCGGACCTGATGTCGTTCGGCGTGAACATTCCGCTGCCGATTGCCCCTGCCGCTCGCCAGGACCGTGAAACCGCCGCCAAGCTCGCGCTCGTCGAGAAGGCCGAGGCTGACCTCGCGGAAGCGCAACGCGCTGCAGCGGGCGAATACGAGGCACTGAACAGTGACCTCAAGCGCCTGGAACAGCGCATCGAGCGCTACCGGGGCAGCGTCCTCGAGCCATTGAAGCAGCGCACCACCGCTACGCTTGCGGCCTACCGCTCGAACCAGGCCAGCCTGGTGATGCTGTTCGAGGCCCGCCACGCCGAGGTCGAGGCGCAACGCAAGGTCCTCAACCTGCAGCGCGACCTGGCCAAGGCCCAGGCGCAACTAGTGTTCAAGCCGATTCCCCAAGGAGTAGCGCAATGAGCCGCATCCAACTCTCCGTCATCGCCGTGGCTGCTGCTCTCGTGATTGGCGGCGGCGCCTTCTACCTGGGTCGAAGCACCGCCAGCTCGCCTGGCGGTGGATTGCAGACCGCAGGCCCCGTTACAGCTGCGGCATCCGGCACGGGCGAGCGCAAGGTCCTCTACTGGCAGGACCCGATGTCCCCAGGCGCTCGCTTCGACAAGCCGGGCAAGTCGCCGTTCATGGACATGCAGTTGCAGCCGGTCTACGCCGACGACGCTGGCGACACGGGCGTTAAGGTGAGCTCGCAGGTGCAACAGAACCTGGGCATCCGCACGGCGGTCGTGAAGCGTGCCGACGTCAGCTCGTCGTTCGACGCGGTCGGCGCGGTGCAGTTCGATGAGCGCCTGAACGTCGCCGTGCAGACGCGCACCGCCGGCTACCTGGAGCGCCTGGCCGTGCGCGCGCCCATGGAGCGGGTGAGCAAGGGACAGACGCTGGGAACGGTGTTCGCGCCCGAATGGCTCGGTCCGCTGAACGAGCTCGTCGCGCTGAAGCGTTCGGGCGCGTCGGACGAACTCATCGCGGCCGCGCGCGACCGCACCCGGGCGATGTCCATCCCGGCCGACCTGGTTCGACAGGCCGAGGAAGGCGGGACGCCTCAGGCCCGGTACGACTTGGTCGCGCCCGCCAGCGGCGTCGTCGCTGAGCTCGGCGTGCGCGAAGGCGTCGCGGTCTCGCCCGGCATGACGCTGTTCCGCATCGCCGGTCTAGAGAAGGTCTGGGCCGTCGCCGAAGTGCCTGAAGCGCAGGCCGCGCAGCTCAGGCGTGGTCAGAAGGTCACGGCAGCCTTGCAGGCCGACCCGAGTCTGACCTTCACCGGAACCATGCAGGAAGTCCTGCCCCAGGTGAACGCCGCCACACGCACGCTGCAAGCCCGCTTCGAGGTCGACAACCGCGGAGGCAAGCTGGTGCCCGGGATGCTCTTGCGCTTACGGGTCGCCGGCCCGACCACGTCGCGGCTGGTCGTTCCGTCCGAGGCGGTCATCCGCACCGGCACACGCGCTGTCGCCATCATGCGCAAGGAAAACGGAGCCTTTGAGCCGCGTGAAGTGAAACTCGGCGCTGAAAACGGAGACCTTCTGGAGGTGTTGCAAGGTCTGGCTGAGGGCGACCAGGTGGTGGCGAGCGGCCAATTCCTCGTGGACTCCGAGGCGCGCCTGAGGTCCGTGCTCGGGAGCCTGGCTGCTGCCGAGCCTACTGCCAAGCCCACGGCCGCCCAGGCCTCCGCGCCGACCAAGATGCCCTCGACGACGGCGGCTCCTGCCGCCACGAGCTACATGGCGCAGGGCAATGTGGAGAGCGTCGAGTCGGACAGCCTGACCATCTCGCACGGGGCCATCGCCGAACTCAAGTGGCCGGCGATGACCATGGGGTTCAACAAGCCCAGCCCCAAGGCCTTTCCCGAGGTGAAGCCCGGCGATGCCGTGCACTTCGAGTTCAAGAAGAAGGGCGACGACTACGAGCTGGTATCCGTCCATCGCCTGGGAGGCGCGAAGTGATTGCCGCCCTTATCCGTTGGTCGGTCGCAAACCGCTTCCTGGTTCTCATCGCGACCGCGTTCATGGTCGCCGCCGCGATGTTCTCGGTGGCCAACACGCCGGTGGACGCGCTCCCAGACGTGTCCGACACCCAGGTCATCGTGCGCACGAGCTACCCGGGCAAGCCGCCCCAGGTGGTCGAGGACCTCGTCACCTATCCGCTGACGACGACGATGCTCAGCGTGCCGGGCGCCAAGACGGTCCGGGGCTACTCGTTCTTTGGCGACTCCTTCGTCTACATCCTGTTTGACGACAAGACCGACCCCTACTGGGCGCGCTCGCGCGTGGTCGAGTACCTCAATCAGGTGCAGAGCCGCCTGCCGGCCGGCGCCACCGCCGCGCTGGGGCCGGATGCGACCGGCGTGGGCTGGGTCTACGAGTACGCGCTGGTCGACCGGACCGGCAAGACCGACATCGCCCAGCTACGTGCGCTCAACGACTGGTTCCTGAAGTTCGAACTCAAGACGATTCAGGACGTGGCCGAGGTCGCCAGCATCGGCGGCATGGTGCGCCAGTACCAGGTGGTGCTCGACCCGGACCGCATGCGCCAGGTCGGCGTCACGCAGGGCATGGTGATGGAGGCACTGCAGAAGGCCAACCAATCGTCCGGTGGCTCCGTGGTTGAACTGGCCGAGACCGAGTACATGGTGCGCTCGCGTGGTTTCCTGAAGTCGCTCGACGATTTCCGCAGCATCCCCATCGCCCTCACCGGCGCGACGCCGGTTCTGCTGCGCGATGTCGCCATCGTCCAGGTCGGGCCGGAGATGCGGCGCGGCATTGCCGAGCTGGACGGCCAGGGCGAGGTGACCGGTGGCGTCGTGGTCATGCGCTCGGGCAAGAACGCGAGGGCGACCATTGCTGGGGTCAAGGCCAAGTTCGAACAGCTCAAGCCCAGCCTGCCCCCGGGCGTCGAGGTGGTGGAGACCTATGACCGCTCCAAGCTCATCGACCGCTCCATCGACAACCTCAAGCTCAAGCTGACCGAGGAGTTCATCGCTGTGACGTTGGTCTGTGCCATCTTCCTGTTCCACCTGCGCTCGGCACTGGTGGCCGTCATCTCGCTGCCCATCGCGGTGGGCATCGCGTTCGTGGTCATGCACGGGCAAGGCCTGAACGCCAACATCCTCAGCCTGGCGGGCATCGCGCTGGCCTGTGGCGCGGCGCTCGACGGCGTGGTGGTGCTGCTGGAAGCGGCTCACAAGCACATCGAGGCCTTCGAGCACCAGCAGGGCCGCATGCCGACGACGGCCGAGCGCTGGGCGCTCGTGACCGACTCCGCCGTGGAAGTCGGCCCGGCGCTGTTCTTCTCGCTGCTCGTCATCACGTTGTCCTTCCTGCCGGTGTTCACGCTGGAGGCGCAGGAAGGCAGGATGTTCTCGCCGCTGGCCTACACCAAGACCTACACGATGGCCGCCGCCGCCGCCCTGTCCGTGACGCTGGTGCCGGTGCTGATGGGCCTGCTCGTGCGCGGACGCATCCCGCACGAGAACGCGAACCCGCTGAACCGCTTCCTGATGCGCATCTACCGGCCCGCGCTGGAGGCCGTGCTCCGTTTCCCGCGCGCCACGCTGGTCGTGGCCGGCATCGTGCTGGCGATGACGGCCATCCCGGTCATGCGGTTGGGAGGCGAGTTCATGCCACCGCTGGACGAAGGCGACCTGCTCTACATGCCCTCGGCGCTGCCGGGCCTGTCGGTGTCCAAGGCCACCGAACTGCTGCAGCAGACCGACCGGCTCATCAAGACGGTGCCTGAGGTTGAACGGGTCTTCGGCAAGGCCGGCCGTGCCGACAGCGCGACCGATCCGGCACCGCTCGAGATGTTCGAGACCACCATCCAGTTCAAGCCCCGCGAACAGTGGCGCGCCGGCATGACGCCGGACAAGCTGGTCGAGGAACTGGACCGCGCGGTCAAGGTGCCCGGCCTGTCCAACATCTGGGTGCCGCCCATCCGCAACCGCATCGACATGCTGGCCACCGGCATCAAGAGCCCGATCGGCATCAAGGTCGCCGGCACCGACCTGGCCACCATCGACCAGCTGGCCACCAAAATTGAATCGGTGGTGAAGAACGTGCCGGGCGTCTCGTCCGCGTTGGCCGAGCGACTGACCGGCGGCCGCTACATCGACATCGACGTGGACCGCGCAGCAGCAGCGCGTTACGGCCTGTCCGTGGCGGACGTACAGGCCATCGTGGCCACCGCCATCGGCGGCGAGAACGTCGGCGAGGTGGTGAGCGGCCGAGAGCGCTTTCCCATCAACATCCGCTATCCGCGCGAGATTCGCGACTCGCTGGAGCGCCTGCGCACGTTGCCCTTCGTGACGGAGAAAGGCGCCCAGCTGCTGCTAAAGGACGTGGCTCGAGTTCGACTGGAAGAAGGCCCACCGATGTTGCGCAGCGAGAACGCCCGCCTGTCGGGCTGGGTCTATGTCGACGTGCGGGGACGAGACATGCGCTCGGTGGTGCGAGACATGCAATCCTCCGTCGCCAAGGACGTGGCCATGCCGGCAGGCTACGCCCTCTCCTGGTCTGGGCAGTTCGAGTATCTGGAGCGTGCCACCGAGCGCATGAAGGTCGTCGTGCCGGCGACGTTGGCTGTCATCTTCGTGCTGCTCTACCTGCTGTTCCGCAACGCGGCGGATGCGCTGATGGTGATGGCAGCGGTGCCGTTCTCGCTGGTCGGCGGCTTCTGGCTGGTCTGGCTTCTGGGACACGCCATCTCGGTCGCCACAGCGGTGGGCTTCATCGCGTTGGCCGGTGTAGCAGCCGAGTTTGGCGTGGTCATGCTGGTCTACCTGGAGAACGCGCTCAAGCAGCGCCTGGCTGCAGGCGAGCCCGACAACGAAGACACACTTCTGGCTGCCATCCGCGAAGGTGCCGTGCTGCGGGTCCGACCCAAGGCGATGACCGTGGCCATCGTGATGGCGGGCCTCGTGCCGATGATGTGGGGCGACGGCACCGGTTCGGAGATCATGGGACGAATTGCCGCGCCAATGGTCGGAGGAATGGTCACCGCGCCGTTGCTGTCGATGCTTGTGGTGCCGGCGGCCTGGTACCTGCTAAGGCGGCGGCACGCTCAGACCGGCATGCAAGACGAGAGCCGGTCTTCGCCACTGACGCTGGCCGGCTGACCGTCGGTCGGACCTTGTCTCGCGGCACGCCATATCAGGCTGCCGAGCCATCGGTCGCCATCAAATTAGGGGAATGCGCCTACCCTTTTCGCCACGAGCACCTTGACCTTGACCTTGACCACTTGCCGCTTGGCGGACGGCGTCAGAACTTCTTTGCCAATACGTCCTCGATGGCCGCGTTCTCGAGGATCCTCGCTCGGTCGCCGATGGAGCGATCTCGGATCGCCGACGCCAGCGAACGGTCTGCGGGGTCGACTGATCTCGACAGAGCTGAGGCAATTCGCAACCAGGCCTCGTGGGTTCTCGACGGCGCTTTCGGAACGGCTGCACCCGTTCCGTCGAGCCTCCGTGTGTCCCTGAGTCGTCCTTCCTGAAGTGCCTTGATACGCCACAACGCCGCGGACTCGCGCGTGCTGCCCCTGGCCGATCGCCGGCTCGCCTCGGCGTCGATGCCCAACTCACGCAGCTTCTCCGCGAAGGCCTCCCGCCACCGTGCGAGATCCGCCTTGCGCGGATTCAGTCGCCGGCCGTGCCTGGACTCCGCCCTCACGCTCAGATGCACGTGCGGATTGGCCTGGTGGTCATGAAGGACCAACACGTACTTGTGATCGGCCAGCTCAGCCCTTGCGAAGGCCCTCGCCGCGCGCTGCACGGCCAGGGGATCCGTGCCTCGCGGCATCGACAACATGATGTTGAAGGCTTCACGCCGATATCCCGGCTGCGCGTCGTCCGGGATCAAGGACCCACCGTAGCGCCAGTCGTCGACCAGGTCAGGCAAGGCATCCTTGCCGTGCCGCACCTCGCCCAGATCGTCCTCGATGTCGAGCCGGCCGTTCTTGCTGATGTAGCGGAAGTGCGCCGCGATCGCGCGCATTCCGCGTCCTCCCCCGGTCACCTTCACCATGACCTGCGGCGCGCGTCGAACCACGGTCGCCTCGATGCGCGCACGTATCTCCTGGGCGCGCCGTCGGATCGCCTCGGCCGACAGCTTCGGCGTCGAACTGCCGGTGATGCGGTTGCCGGGGTAGAACAAGCGGTCGCCCCAAAGGACGAGGACACCGTCGATGTTCGAGGATGAGGACATGGTTCTCTCCTTGAGTTCACGGACGGGCACTGCCCGAGCCACGTTGCGGTTGAAGATCCGACAAGACCCGCGAGGCCAGGCGAAGGTGTGCACGCACCTCGTCCGCCAGCGTGTCGAAGCGTTCCCGATAGAACCTGGCTGCCTGGCTCTCACCATGCGCTAACAGGCTCGTCAGGTGGCGCAGGTCACGGCTGAGGTCGGCCAGTTCGGCATTCGAGGCGACCAGACCAGAGATCGCCTCCGTTCGTCCGCCGCCGTTCGTCAGCACGGGCACGCCCGCGATCAAGCCGGCGAGAAAGGCTGGACGAGAGAGCCCCGCTGCACGCGCCCCTGCATCCAGTTGTTCGACTTCCTTGGCCGTCATCCGGATGGACAGCTTGATGCTCTGGCCTGCCAGCTTGGGCTGGCGCAGTGCCCGCGGCCGGGAACCTTCGACTTCACGGCCCAGTTCGCGCGCAACGGCCGTCCTCACGACGACCGATACAGTCGTCCGCTCGGCGTGAGCACGCGCCATCAATGCAGGCTTCAAGCCGCGCATGTCGACGGTGACGAAGTCGTGTGAAGGGGCGTTCATGACCGAGGAATCGAGGACATCAAGGCACTTGTGAAATCGGCGGCAAGCCGCCTATCTCTGCACTCACCAACGCCTTCAGTCTGATCTCGAATCGAAGCCTTGTGGGCGATGACTTCGAGGTCAGATCCATCGACGGGAACGGGCCGAATCGAAGAGAGGCACGGCCGAAGCGGAACGCGACCGGAACAAATCCGGAACACAAGCGGAACAGGACCGGAACAAGACCGGCACAAAAGCGGAACAGCCTCCGACGTCGAAAAGGCGGTTTGTCAATCCGATTGACAACTCGCCTGGTGCCACGTCCAAACAGAAGCGCCCGCCACGCGAACGTGACGGGCGCTGTTGGTCAGGCTTGCGGGCCAGTCTGCCCGCTGACTTGTCAATCGGATTGACAAACTCACGGCGGCATGAAGCCTCGCAAGTGGATGGCCTCCACCCGAACGGCACGACGCGGACCACCCGCACAAGCGACGACGTACATGTGCCCGAACTCTGCCGGCGCCGTCGTCACGACCAAAAAGTATTCTTGCTCATCAACATGGACGCGGATCCTCAGGTCCGGGTCTGGCGCTTTCGTCCGCGTCGGGACCGACAAGTGCACGGGCAAGACAGCGGAAGCATCCGCCGACGGAGGCGACGCGGGAGCTGGCTGCGCGTTGGCTGGCGCCTTCGGCTCCAGCATCGACGTTGCCGTCGTCTCTTCGTGGCTCGGGTCTACGCCCTCCGGCGTCGACACACTGGCCAGGATGCTGCGTCGCAGGTCCTGGATGCGATCGCGCGTCACCGAGGCCTGTGCCATCACCCAGGGCTCCACGAGCTCGGGATGGTCGGTGTGCAGGCGTCGCAGATCACTCAGCTCGTTCAAGCCTCGGCAGCGACCTTCTCGGTAGGCCTGCAGCAACCAGTCCGGCGCATCGATCAGCGCGGTGGCCTGGGCAACCCACTGTCGGCTCTTGCCCAGCTGCCGTGCGATCTCTGACTGGCTCTCGCCCAGCTGCAGCCGCTTCTGCACGAACATCGCGAGCTCGAGCGGTCGCAGCCCCTCGCGCTGCTCGTTCTCGATGACCTGGTCGTAGCGATCGGCCGTGGTGTCAACGAAGACCGGGATCTGCTGGAGACCAGCGAGTCGCGCCGCCCGCAGTCGCCGGGCGCCGAAGTTCAGCACCCAGCGGCCCGACGGGCTCATGCTCGGCCGCACCGACACCGGCTGGCGCACGCCGCGCGCGCGGATGGTGTCGGCCAGCTCCTGCAAGGAGCCTTCGTCGAACTCTCGGCGCGGCTGGTCCGGGTCCTCGTCGATGGCATCCAGGTCCACCAGCAGCGGCGTGCCGCTGGTGTGTGGTGCCGGTGCGTCCAGTGCGACAAGGTCAGCCAGATGCAGCGTCATGGCGAGCCTCCGGGGTCGTGGTCGTCGTCGTGCTCGCGATCGGCTGGGCCAGGCCGAGCACCGTGTCGGCGATGCGGGTCAGGCTGGGTTCGATCTCACGCCACGCATCGCGCGCGGCGGTCTTCTTCATCTCCCACAGCACCTCGCCGGCGGCCTGGGCCTCGGCGATGCAGGTGCGCTTGGGGATGGCCGCGCACTCGCCCGGCCGCTCGCCGATGCGGATCATCAGCGGGTGGAAGCGCATGATGACCTGCTGGAAGTTGGACTTCTGGAAAGGCGTGGGCTCGACCAGCGTCGGCAGCAAACCGATGAGATTGAGCTTGGGGTTGAGCACCGCCTTAATCTTGCGCAGCCCGACCCGGTCGTGGTTCAGCAGGCCGTTCACCCCGTCGAGAGCTTCCTGATTGAGCTGCATCGGCGACAGCACGAAGTCGGCCGACACCAACGCCGAAATCACCCGGATGTCGGGGTTGGGGTTGGTGTCGATCACGCAAACGTCGAAGTCCGGATCGGCCGCCGCGAGAAAGCTGCGGAAGTGCCGCGCGAAAGGCGTGTGGCGCTCCGGCTGACGTTCGAGGTCGAGCAGCGCCCGGGCCGCCGGCACGACCACGAAGGGCCGGTCCGGCAGAGCCGGTGCCGGGCCGGTCAGCAGCGCCTCGGCCGTCAGAGATGTTGAAGCCACCCGGCCACTGCGCAGCAGCGGTTGCGTGAAGTTGCCCTGGTGATCGAGGTCGATCGCGAGGACACGTCGGCCACGCTGGGCCAGGTGGTGGGCGAGCAGGGTCGCGACGGCAGACTTGCCGACACCGCCCTTCTGATTGCACAGGACCAAGGTCTTCATGGGAACACTCCAGCTGCAGGGATGAAGCCGGATCGACGGGTGTTTGTGCCCGCGGCACCGGCGCTGGCGCGTGTGCATCGTGCGGTGGTCGCAGGGCACGGAGGCTGCCCGGCGCCCGGTCCTCGATGGATCGGCGACGGGCCTCGCGAGCCGGCCGCCACACGGACGGCGAGCCGTTTTTTGCCCCCTGCCCTGCGCCCGACACGACGAACGCGCGCTGGCTCCACGATGGCGCCAGCGCGCGGGCTTGGGGGCGATGAATCCGGGTGCAGATCCATCGCCGGGGTGGTTCTGCCGCCCCGACGGCGTGGAATCAGGCTTTCAGCTTGCGCATCTCCTCGGCCAGGACCCACAAAGCACGGTTGAGGCTGACGCTGCGGTCGATGCTGCCGACCGGCCGGGTCTCGATGCGGCGACCCCGGGCGCTGCGGCCAGGCAGGCCGCCGCGCATCGCGTTCTCCTGGACCCGCTGGAAGGTGTGCCACAGGCTC
>JACCDS010749626.1_pt1 | contig 11660 bp, 10 predicted proteins | sample 7446441 | NCBI WGS metagenome assembly JACCDS01 (sample SAMN15323445, study PRJNA562643) | freshwater metagenome | isolation source: river surface water | place: USA:Blue River Watershed | collected 2017-08-17 | reverse complement strand
TGTGAAAGCGAATCGATATGAAATTGCGCGCGCCCAACCAAAGGCAATGCAAAAAGCAAAAAAAGAGAGAGCAGCTGTTTCATAAGTTCAATAATGAATCATATAAAAGTACAAATTCTTACGCTGAATTTAATGTACATTTAGCGTATAATCTCCAAATATGACTCAATTGAAATCTAGCTTCGTCAGTAGCATCAGCGAACTCAAATTTCCTGTAGCCCAACACGTTGACGGCATGGCCATTCCAAAATCAATTTTAGAACTAATTATACAAGATCATCCGGACTACGATGGCAAAGGGCAAATTGCTTTGAGCGAATTGAACAATTACAGAGAACGCTATATCATGGAAACGCTCAAACGCCAAGTTGGCGACCTGAGTAAACTTGAAAAAACAGTGGTAGATACGCTCGGCAAAGGAAACCAGTTAACCCAAAAACGCCTGCACGAACACAAAGATAAGTTGACCTACGGACAGCATCTGGCTGATAAAGTTGCCACCTTTGGGGGTTCTTGGACCTTCATTATTATTTTTGGTGCTGTCCTCTTTGGGTGGATCATCTTAAATGCTGTCTTTTTAGCCACAAAAGCTTTTGACCCATATCCTTTTATTTTATTGAACCTCATTTTATCTTGCTTGGCTGCCATTCAAGCACCCATCATCATGATGAGTCAGAACCGACAAGAAGAAAAAGACAGAGATCGGGCCAAACAGGACTACATGATCAACCTGAAATCCGAACTTGAAATCCAGACCCTGCACGAAAAGCTAGACCACTTGATCATTCGTCAACAAAGCGATTTATTCGAGATCCAGCAAGTTCAAATTCAGATGCTTCGAGACATCCTGAATTCTGTTGGTGGCAACTTAACGACGAAGTAGAGTACTCGTGTGTGTTTGACCATTGGCCTCTATTGAAACAAGATAGGTTCCGGATGCAAAGGCGCTGATATCCACAAAACTTTCAGCGAAGTCGTTGGTGGCATGCATTTGTTCTGCATGCAGCACACGACCTGTGAGGTCCATGATTTGCAAATGTGCTTTGCCATTAACTGCGCCTTTGAGCTCAATGGTCGTGAGGCCTACTCCCGGATTCGGATAAATAGAAATCTCGTTTTCTAAAGCTACTTCAGGCACGTCTAACGTAAAGCCGACTGTAAAATCGTAGCGATGGTAGCGACCGAAATCACCCGGAAAAAATTCGATGTAACTACCCCCTACTTGTCTCAAACGCATCTGACCTGAGGTCTCGCCTTCTACTTGAGCGGAATACCAGAATGCCAAACCATCGTGATCGGTATCTTCGATCACAATCGAATAACAGCCAGGTGCAAGATCAAAAGTATCTTTATACTGAGTGGTATTTTGCAAGTTATTGCGTTCAAATATCACAGTGCCTGCATGATCGAGCAATTGATAACTATTTTCAGTTGCTTTGTTGTTGGTAGTAAGCCAAATAAAGAAAGGACCATCAATGCGTTCAGGCGAATCGTAATTCACGGTTTTTAGGCTATTCTGATTGTATTCATCTGGCCCTATAATGCCGTTGACATCGGCAACCCAAGCTGTAAAAGTAAGTGAACTATCTTGCTCGTACCACCAGTCCATGTCTGTAACTGGAATCTCGACGATTGTTTGCTCTAAAAACCCAAGATTGCCCGACCAGTCAAAAACAAGGTTGGTGCCGTAGTCTATCCAACAGAAGATGCGACAAGAGGTAAGTGGCTGAGCACCTGTGTTTTTAAGTATAATGCGCGGATTCTGACAAGTAGGGTTCCACTTTGAATAATACTCGTAATTATTCGGATTGAGCACGTCAACTATTGCCGCATCATTTTGAAAATTTGGAGCGCTGTAGGAAATCAGGTCGTAGGCCGCAATGTAGTTTCCGCCGGCCTGCCCAGGGTCTGTGGTTGGAACAGCGTTAATGGCGTAGTCTAGCGTTACGGTATCGCCAGGCGTTACAAATGGCGTGAGTTCAAACTCAAATTCTTTGACCATATCGCCAGGGCACCATCCTTCTCTTGCATAAGGCCAAGTTCCACCCTGACTAATATTGGGATTGTCTCCACAAACCATTGCATCCCAGATGCTCCAATTGAAGCGCGGTACGCCGTCTACTTTAATCTGATGGCTGTTGTTGACCCATTCACAGCAAGCGTAATCGCCGACTTGACCATGACCCGACATACGCGTCTTGATTTTAAACATGTCTGCTGTATCGCTGAGTACCACCGGCTTGGCTTGCAGTACGGCATCGGCCGCCATTTGCCCAAAATTATAGGATTTGAATTCAGACCAAATGGGCTCTCTTTTGACCACATCGCGCGGTGGAATGCCCTTGATAAATGCAAACTTGAGATCGATGAGCTCTTGGGTGTTGTGGGCAGCGAGGTCCACTAAACCGTGTAAATATTGCTGGTAATCAGTGACGTCGTAAATCCAGGTAAAACCATTGGGGCCGAGGTCAAATTGGATCCCGTATGGGGTGATGTAGCGAGCTATTTCGACATCGTGAATGATTTCAAAAGGTGGGTTGTATACCGTGATGGCTTGGTTTGAAAACGATTGTGTAGTTGTGATCGGCGTGCTATTCGTTAGTTGGCCATTGAGGTCATATGCATTGGCCGTACCTGCCGCTGCTCCTATATAGGTCTGAACCAATTCAAAATGGCGATGCAAGGGCGCTTGTTCGAAAATAACAACCGGCTCAATAGACTTAAGTTGATAAACCACATTTGTAGTCGGGTTGGCGGCCACTACTCCTTGACCGAACTGAATGAGCGGTCTTTGATTCTGAACAACTTGACCCACAAATTTGGTGTCGTTCGTTTGTATCATGCCCGTCTCTGATGGCATGAGTACATGACCATTCGGACCAAGATCTCTGGCATATTTTACATTATCAAAATCGTGATACAGAACCAAACTCGACCAATTCGGATGGCTCGCATCTATCTTTTGCTCATAGTAAGTTGAAATTGTGGAAGCGCTAAGTGCTGTTTTGTAGACACGCAACTCGTCCAAGCTCCCCTTCCATGATAGACTTTGATTGCTGCCATTGGCCCCAATAACCAAGCGATGAAAATAACCCATTTCACGGTTCTTGTTGGTGCCGGCCAACCAAAGTTGCCCATTTTTATAGATGAACATTTGCCCGCTTGTTTGATCCTTGACAAAAGCCCAATGGTTCCATTCGCCATCGATTTCTGAGTTGCTTGCCAGTTGATTGATGCGGTCATAGCCTGTCTCGTCGCCGGCATCAAAATAAACGTTATTATTACTCCAAGGCATGTGAATGTTAAAAACGCGTCGACCTGCGGTGTCTAGGGCTTCCATAAAGGTGGTGTTCTGACCTAAATTGCCATTTCCTTTGGCCCAAAACTCAATGGTAAATTGATCTCCAATTTCTTCGTCTGCAAAAGAAGACAACGTGTAATTAGTGCCGCTGAGTTCCAATTGCCCATTCCGACCAGCATAACTTACAGCCATTGGTGCTGTATTGGCATCCATGGTAAAATCAATTGCTGGCGTTGGAAAATCATTGCTCATCGTAAACTCGATGAGGAGGTTGCTCGCGCCATCCCAAACAAAATCTTGGTAAAAAACAAAATTATTCCAACCCGGCATGAGGGGTTGCAAAGACATGCCTGGGGCATGGGAGGCCCGGTAAACTTCTGTAAATCCTTGCTCGATAAAATGTGTGAGCGTAAGTTCTTGCGTACTTGCGATGCGAATGAGCGGATGCTTTAATAGCCCTCCCACTGGTGTGTTGAGGCGCAAAGAACGCAGGGCTCCTGGCTGAACCCCAGCTGCAAAAAGTTCGGCAGCATGTATAATGAATTGGTATTTACTCCCTTGCTGATTGGTAATGAATGGCGCTGTGGCATAGGCACCTTGGTTATTAATGGCGATGTAACTCAGGCCGGTGCCATCTTTGGTGAATTCTTGAATTTGGTATTGATCGGCTTCTTGATAGGGCCACGGTTTGATATCGATTTGCGCTGGACTGGCCCAATTCATTAGGAATTGCATGCCATTGAGCTGCGTGGAATCTAGTTGCCCAGTGTGGTCAAAAACGCGGGTATAAGTAAGGTAATCCCACTCTCCGCAATCATATTGATCCCAGGTAGTGAGCGGGGAGCACTTCAGTTTGTAGAACATTTGAACTTTCTCAAAGCGCTCTGTGTCTAAGGACGCAGGAAATTGAAAATTGGCTCTACGCGTTGTAATGGAATCGAAAGTAAAGGTCTGAACCCAAGTTGTGTCTTGAGCAAAAACAACGAAACTCGTAACCGAAAGGCAGAAAAATAGCAGGTATTTCATAGTGAAGGCTTATAGTAGCCCCCTAAAATACAAACTATTTGAGATTAATTAAAAAACAATTTGAGGGAAAGCCCAAGCGTTTTGCGCAGTTCGGTGCGTTCAATGATGTAGTCTAGAAAGCCGTGCTCGAGCAAGAACTCACTGGTTTGGAATCCTTCTGGTAAGTCCCTACCGATTGTTTCTTTAACGACGCGCGGCCCAGCAAAACCGATGAGTGCTCCTGGTTCGGCAATATTGATGTCGCCGAGCATGGCAAAAGAGGCCGTTACACCACCTGTTGTAGGGTCTGTGAGGTAAGAAATATAGGGTAATTTGGCTTCGGAAAGCTGACCGAGTTTGCCTGAAACTTTCGCCATTTGCATCAGAGAGAAACCTGCTTCCATCATGCGGGCACCACCAGACTTTGAAATGATCATAAATGCTGCTTTTTCAGCAATAGCGACATCGATCGCACGGGCAATTTTTTCTCCCATGACAGAACCCATAGAGCCACCAATGAAATTGAAATCCATGGCGGCAACAACCAATCGATGACCTTCTAGCTCACCTTTGGCTGTACGAATTGCGTCCTTTAGACCGGTTGCCTTTTGCGTTGCAACAACGCGGTCAGTGTATTTCTTGGTATCTACAAAACCTAAAGGATCGCCAGACTGGAGGTCTGGGTTGAGCTCTTCGTATTTCTGTTCGTCAAAAAGCAAGTCAAAGTAGTCTGAAGCACCAATGCGTTCGTGATGCGAACAGCGGTCGCAAACGTAATTGTTGCGCATGAGGTCTTCGCTTGTGTAGAGGGTTTTGCAATTGGAGCAACGCACCCATAAACCTTCTGGCACTTCCATCTTATCGCTCGTGGAAGTCGTGATGCCTTCTTTATTTCTTTTGAACCAAGCCATATTATTCATTCAGCGTATTAATGTTATTTAAATCGGCAAAGGATTGTTCGAGGCGCTTGATGAATGTAAGCTCGCCTTCGCGCAACCATTTGCGGGGATCGTAGTATTTTTTGTTGGGTTCATCCGCACCTTCTGGATTCCCTATCTGAGTGCGAAGGTACTCCAAATTTGTTTCAATGTAGTTGCGAACGCCTTCTGTAAATGCAAATTGTAAGTCGGTATCGATGTTCATTTTGACCACGCCATAACCGATTGCCTCTCTAATTTCTTCTAGCGTAGAGCCCGAGCCACCATGAAAAACGAAGTCTACAGGGTTGGGGCCGGTTTGGTAATGCGCCTGAATATAGGATTGTGAATTTTTAAGTATAAGCGGCGTAAGCTGAACGTTTCCGGGCTTGTAGACGCCATGCACATTGCCAAACGATGCCGCAATGGTAAAACGCGGTGAAATTTGCATCAGTGCTTCGTAGGCAGCAGCTACCTCTTCTGGCTGGGTATAAAGTTTGGAGTTGTCGACATCGGTGTTGTCAACGCCATCTTCTTCGCCACCGGTAATGCCAAGTTCTATCTCTAGGGTCATGCCAATGGCAGACATACGGCGCAAATAGTGCTGACATATTTCTAGGTTTTCAGCAAGTGGTTCTTCGCTGAGGTCGATCATGTGTGAGCTAAAGAGTGGCTTGCCTGTTTCTTTGAAAAAAGCCTCTCCGGCATCTAGCAATGCGTCTATCCAAGGAAGTAATTTTTTAGCGCAGTGGTCGGTGTGTAAAATGACAGTGGCGCCATATGCTTCGGCAAGGGCGTGGACGTGACGTGCCCCCGATATCGAACCTAGAATAGCTGCTTTTTCATTTTGATTAGACAAGCCTTTGCCTGCAAAATACTGACCGCCACCATTCGAAAACTGAATGATGACAGGTGCTTTGAGTTTGGCTGCAGCTTCCATCACGGCATTGACGGTACTTGTGCTCGTGACATTAACGGCCGGAAGCGCAAATCCTTTTTGTTTGGCAAGCTGAAATATAGCTTGTACTTGATCGCCTGTAGCGACACCTGGCTTGATCATTGTTGGTTGTTTTTGTTGTTGATTGATGCTACAAAATTAGAAATTATCCCCGATATAATAATTTGAGAATTCCAGCGTTATTGTTGCAAACGTTTAAAACTGCCTATGATTAAAAACACTTACCCTACAAGCCCTACTTCTACTACCACACTACTTCCAGACCCGAGCGTTTTGCAATTTCTAAAAGCCTACAGCCAGTCTCTAGAAGTACTCAAAGGAAAAAAAGACAGGATATTTATTGGAAAAAACTAGCAAGCGCCTTCGGGCGCTTTTTTTATGCCTTTCGACGCTGTAAATAAGTAAGGATCTCTAAAATAAGGTCCTGAGGTAAGGCTTGATTACTGGGAAATTGAACCGCTCCTTTCGAATACTTGTAGCCACGCTTTTCAAATTCACCTGCAAAATGAGCAATTGCTTTAGCGCCCGGATAAAGTCCTATATGCTTAGAATAGCCCGCATAATGAATGAAATTTTTACCCTGAACTTGAAAAGTAGGGATGCCATAACCGATTTTCTGGGTTGCTTCGGGAAGGTGTTGCACGAGAAAAGCATGCATAGCGTTCAACTTTTCCTGAATATGGCTTGGAAAACGCGCTATATGGGCTGCAATTTCAGGATGCATTATTGTTCGCAATATGTTTTGAACTGATGGAGAATGGCTTGCCATCCGCCTTGTTGCATTTCATGTGGGTTTTCATTCTCTGGCTCAAAGCGCTGTTGAACGGTTACAAAATCGGTACCCTTTATGAACCTAACTTCTACTTTCCTACCATCTTCTAATACGGTCGCGATAAATTTTGTGGGTTCAATTTCTAAAAAGGTGGCTTTCAAGTCAAAGCCGAAGCTGCCATCTTTTGCCTCCATGCGGTAATTAGAAGAACCGCCAACCTGAAAATCGACTTCTGCGCTGGGGCAACACCAAGATTCATGTGCAAAATTCCAATTGACGACATGTTGAGGCTCAATCCATCTGACCCAAACCTGCTCAAGTGGCGCAGATATTTGCGCCACAACTTCTAAAAACACTGCATTTGACATAGAACAAATATAGCAGTTGTGAGTCAATAAATTGGTAATTTTAGGGCATGCAATTTGAGCTCGTTTCAGACTACCAACCAACAGGTGACCAACCCGAAGCCATACGCCAACTAGTCAGTGGGCTCAACAACGGCATTCACCAACAAACCCTACTTGGCGTTACCGGAAGCGGCAAAACCTTTACGGTTGCAAACGTCATCAAAGAAGTGCAAAGGCCTACGCTCATTCTCTCGCACAACAAAACACTTGCAGCGCAATTATACGGCGAATTCAAGCAGTTTTTTCCGAATAATGCAGTCGAATATTTTGTCTCCTACTACGACTACTATCAGCCAGAGGCTTACATTCCATCTACAGGCACATTCATTGAAAAAGACCTGCAAATCAACGACGAAATCGAAAAACTCCGACTCGCTGCCACCTCTGCGCTACTATCGGGCAGGCGAGACGTCATAGTGGTTGCATCAGTGAGTTGCATTTATGGTATCGGAAATCCTACTGAATTCAAAAACAGTATTTTACACCTCAAAGTTGGCGATATTGTCGTGAGAAACAAATTTTTGTTCAGACTTGTCGAAAACCTTTATCAGCGCGCTGGCACCGACTTCGAACGCGGTCAATTTCGCGTATCGGGCGACACCGTAGATATCTTTTTAGCCTACGCCGACTACGCACTGCGCATTAGTTTTTGGGGCGATGAAATCGAAAAAATTGCCGCTATCGATCCAGAAACCGGCAAGCAACTCGAGGTTTTTGAGCAAATAGATATCTTCCCTGCCAATCTTTTCGTTTCGAGCCCAGACAACACCAGACAAGCCATCATCCAGATCCAAGACGACCTCGTTGCGCAAGTGGCCAACTTTAAAGAAGAAGGCAAACTCGAGGAAGCCAAACGCCTCGAAGAGCGCGTCAATTACGACCTCGAAATGATCCGCGAACTAGGTTATTGCTCGGGCATCGAGAACTACTCGCGCTACTTTGACCGCCGACAACCTGGCGAACGACCGTTCTGTTTGCTAGATTACTTTCCCGAAGATTTCCTGATGGTCATCGATGAAAGCCACGTAACGCTACCCCAGGTGCGCGGCATGTATGGCGGAGACCGCTCTCGCAAAATCAATCTTGTCGACTACGGCTTTCGGCTCCAGGCCGCCATTGACAACCGCCCGCTTCAATTCAATGAGTTCGAAGGTTTCCTATCTAATGTAATTTACGTTTCGGCAACACCTGCCGACTACGAAATGCTGCAATCCGAAGGCGTGGTGGTAGAGCAGCTCATCAGACCCACAGGCCTCCTCGATCCGCTCATTGAAGTGCATCCGTCCAAAAACCAAATTGACCACCTCATCGAGCATATTCAAGAGCGCAGGGCCAAAGACGAGCGCATCCTCGTGACCACCCTCACCAAACGGATGGCCGAAGAATTGCAAAAATACCTCGACAGACTCGGTATTCCTTGCCGCTATATCCACTCTGAAATCGATACCATAGAACGCGTCGAAATTTTAAGGCAATTGCGCCTCGGCGATTTCGATGTGCTCATCGGCGTCAATTTGCTGCGCGAGGGCCTCGATTTACCAGAAGTATCTTTGGTGGCCATCCTCGACGCAGACAAAGAAGGTTTTTTGCGCAATGAACGCTCTTTGGTTCAGACTGTGGGGCGCGCCGCGAGAAATGTCAATGGAAAAGTCCTCATGTACGCAGACAAAATCACCGACTCTATGCAGCGCACCATCGATGAAACCGCACGCAGACGTCAAACCCAAGAGGCCTACAATTTAGCCCACAATCAGGTCCCGACGGCACTCGTGAAGTCCAAGGACAAGATTATGGAGGCCACTAAGGTAGCCGATGGCGACCAAAATACGCGTCAGGTCAGGTCGTTGCAAAAAGAGAAAGAACAACTCAATGCGCAAGGTCAGGCCAAATTCAACGGCGACCCAGAACAGCTTCAAAAAGAACTCAAATCGCTCAAAAAAGAAATGGAAAGCGCAGCAAAGGCCCTAGACTTCATAGAGGCAGCGCGCATCCGAGACCTCATCAAATCACTTGAAAATAAATAAAATGAACGCACGCAAACAGTTTCAGATTGTTGCCATCGCAGAAGGTTTCTCATGGCTGGCATTATTGGTCACAATGTATCTCAAATACGGTGAAGGCATTCCCGAACCCAACAAAATAGTCGGATACATCCACGGGTTTTTATTCATGGCATTTTGCTTTTATTTAGCCTATTTTCTGTTTGAAGAAAAATGGCCACTCAAAAAATGCTTGCTTCTTTTCATTTTGGCTTTTTTACCCTTTGGCACCTTTTGGGCCGAGAAGAAGTATTTACGCGCCAGCATCTAAACATCAAATAATTAGGAGAATAGGATTTCCTTATACATTTTACGGTTTGTAATGGGGGCTAAGCAAGAAATCGTTATATTCGATTCACTTAACCCTACTACAACATGAAAATCATTAAGAAAATTGTTTTTTGGCTCGTTTGCTTCATTGCGCTAGCTTTGCTTGTTGGCCTTTTTCTTCCCACCCAATTTAGCGTGAAGCGCAGCGCCATGATTGCGCAGCCCAACGACACCGTATTTGAGTATGTCAAATTGCTCAAAAATCAAGAGCAATACGGCATTTGGTGGAAAGCCGATCCCAAAATGAAAAAATCTTATTCTGGAACCGACGGCCAACCCGGATTCGTTGCCGCTTGGAAGAGCGAAGACGAAAATGTAGGTGCGGGTCAACAAAAAATTGTCGCCATTCAAGAAGGCAAAAGAATTGATTTTGAATTGAAATTCATCGCGCCCTTTGAAAGCACAAACCAAGCTTTTATGGCTACCCAAGAAATTGACGAGCAAAACACACGTGTTTCTTGGAGCATCAGCGGCGAAATGCCCTACCCTGGCAACCTCATGACGCTCTTCATCGATATGGAAGAGACCCTCGGAAATGACCTCGAAAAAGGACTAAAAAACTTAAAGAAGTTGCTCGAAAAATAAAGTTGTTAACTTTGTTCAAAATTGAAGCAAATGTCAAATCACTTACTCAAAGGAAAAAGAGGCATCATCTTTGGTGCATTGAACAATCAAAGTATCGCCTGGAAAGTGGCGCAAAGAGCCCATGAAGAAGGTGCTACTTTCGTACTGACCAACGCTCCTATCGCTATGCGCATGGGAGAAATCAACGAATTAGCGGCCGAAACAGGCAGCCAAGTGATCCCAGCCGATGCCACCAACATCGCGGACCTCGAAAACCTTGTTACGCAAGCACAAGAAATCTTGGGTGGCAAAATCGATTTTGTTTTGCACTCCATTGGCATGTCTCCAAATGTGCGCAAAGGAAAGCACTACACCGAAAACGACTACAACTATTACGGCCAAACCATGGACGTTTCAGCAATGTCTTTGCACAAAACACTCGCTACTTTATACAAGCACGACGCCATGAACGAATGGGGGTCAGTTGTAGCGCTTTCTTACATCGCCGCACAACGTATTTTCCCTGACTACAACGATATGGCAGATGCCAAGTCTTTACTCGAGTCTATTGCACGCTCTTTTGGCTACCATTACGGCATCAAAAAGAAAGTACGCATCAATACCATTTCTCAGTCGCCAACGGTTACTACCGCAGGGCAAGGAATCAAAGGATTCACTGAATTCATCAACTTCTCTGAGCAAATGTCGCCACTTGGCAATGCGAGTGCTATTGCCTGTGCAGACTACTGCATCAGCATGTTCTCAGATCTTACCAAGTACGTCACCATGCAGAACCTCTTCCACGACGGAGGCTTCTCAAATACAGGTGTTACCCAACAAGTTATTGAGCGCTTCGGCGATCAGTAATTTTAAAGCAATTTTAAAAAAGGCCGCTCATTGAGTGGCCTTTTTTGTTTAAAATAATTCAACACCCCCCCCCCTCCTGGCCAATTATTTCGTAATATCGGTGTACACAAGTTTTGCGCAATCCGATATTATTTGAAACTTACCAAAGAAGACATACTACGCATACAGCAGCAAGATGAGCGCTTTTTATTAAAGCTCTACAACGATTCATTCCCATTAATGATGTCTGTAGCGGTTCGTTATAAAAACAACCGCGAAGAACAACTAACAGCCGTCAACAATTCATTTTTAAAGATGCTGCGCTCGATCCATCAGTTTCACCTAAATAGTTCATTTGAGGCCTGGATTTTACGCATTTTGCGCAATGAACTGATTGACGAATTTCGACGCACAAACAAACAATCTAATTTAAAATTTACCGAACTCCAGCACGATATAGCAACCGAACAATTCAATTTTGAACTTTTAGAAAATGCCGAACCCACCCAACTCTTGCAATT
>JACCDS011723498.1_pt1 | contig 11663 bp, 7 predicted proteins | sample 7446441 | NCBI WGS metagenome assembly JACCDS01 (sample SAMN15323445, study PRJNA562643) | freshwater metagenome | isolation source: river surface water | place: USA:Blue River Watershed | collected 2017-08-17 | reverse complement strand
CAAGCTCAAGCAAAAACCACAGGAACTTGCAGCATCCCTGTATCGGAAATCTAAAAACAGACAGCTGGAATTGGATCAATTGGAAAAGACACTTGCAGCAAAAAATGAACAGGCGATTGCGCTTCAAGCCTTATTGGATAGAGTAAGTGAAGCTTCAGATTTCCGTGCATTGAAGGAGTTCAAAAAAGAACACAAAGAGGATCTTCCAGCTACAAAAAATGAAGTAGGAAGCCCATTCAAAGTATTTGAAGTTGAAGGATTTACCATTTGGGTTGGCAAATCTGCCAAAGACAATGACGAAATGCTTCGCAACTTTATACACAAGGATGACCTCTGGTTACATGCACGAAATGTTCCTGGCTCCCATGTCGTCATTCGAAGAAAAGGTATGCCTACGGTTCCTCAGCAGGTTGTGGAAAGAGCTGGCTCCTTGGCCGCCTTTTATTCCAAACTTAAAACAGATTCACTCAGCCCTGTGATTGTTACTGAGGCCAAGTTTGTACGGAAGGTGAAGGGCTCCACGCCAGGTTCAGTAGTCGTTGACAAAGAAAAAGTGATCATGGTCGTCCCCAAGGGGCCCGATCAAGATACTGCCCACAACCATTGAACCCTTTTTAAGGAAGGGTATTGCTTGCAGCATCTAATTTTTTTCAACTAGGCAAAGAAAACTTTTGGTTATCCTACAGTCCAAAACATCAATTCTAAGTGAACAAAAAATTAGCCTAGGTAAACGTCCGTACGTTTCTTTTGAACTAGGTTGCGAACCATCACGCCAAGAAGGCCACTGAATCCACCCAAAATAAAGCCCATTACCGCCGTGAGGAGCATCAAGTTTAGTCCGGAGCCAAGACCCATCAAAGCACCCATTTTGTCTGGGAGTGTACTGGAAGTAACTGCAGAAATGTAAACCGTCTGACCCAACCAAACTAGGCCCATTCCTAGGCCTCCTCCAAAGAATCCACCCCATGCACTCGGGCGAATTATTCCAGCTAATACGGTCAAGGCAATCATGACTGCCCAGTAAGGGGCCACAATGTTTAGAAATACCACCACTAAGGCGCTCAAAAGGGTAAATAATAGAAATTTCATGGTTGCCTTATTTTAAAGTTGTTTTGAACAATATGCCTTTTTGATCTCCCTTCTTCTTCAGACCAAAATCAACATAATCCCCTTTCGCCCAAATTGGAATGAAGTTATCGTAAAATCTACTTCCTGGATTGCCTGATTGACCTCCAGGGTAAATACCAAAGGCATTGATGGTTGAACCTAGCTCCACCACCATTCGCCAACTCGCACCATGCCTACTCCCTGTTGCATTCAGGATGCCTGAACCACCTCCGGTGTACACACCTGCAACTGAGAATGCCTTAAAATTAGGAACTAGGTGCTGTATCGTTGTTTTTTTATAGTTGGCCCAGCCATAATCACCCTCCTTGCTTTCCCAGTTTTTCATAGCTACGAGCAAGGAATCAAACCCTACACGAACATGGTACTCAGCTGTTTGAATACCCTCAGCCATGTGGACATCAAAAACAGAATCCTCAGGAGAAGTACTCATCAATGCAATAGTTTGGTAGTTATTAGGGCGCACCACAGGCGCTCCTTGCTCCATTAATTCTCTCCAGATGCTCTCTGAAGTTTCAGCAAACCAAATAGAATAAAGGGTTTGCCCTTTTTTGGCAGGATCAGCAAAAAAGTCCCAAGACTTCAAATCAGCCAAGTATTTCTGTGCTTCCTTCGAAGACGATCCATAGGTAGCAAGCAAATTGAGCATTACAGGCAAGGATTCTGCCGCTTGAAGGTTGTACGAATCGTACTGCAACCCCTTCATGTCCTCCACTGTAATTTGTTCCATTGCGGATAGCTCGCGGTTCAATCTTCGGTTTCGATAATGCTCGTACGAATTATCAAAAACATAATAGGGATAGGTACTATCTACAGGATGCTGGTTGGCAGAAGAAACAAATCCACGCTCAGGGTTGAGTGTATTCGCATTGTGTTCGAAAGGAATAAAACCCTGCCATTCCATCCGCGGGTCTGCACCATCCATGAAGAATTTGCCTTGCTCTTTCCACTTCAATGGGAATTTGCCTTGAATACGCATGGCGATATCTCCACTTTTTGAAGCAAAAACGAAATTTTGGGCTGGGGCAGCGTAATCTTTCAAGGCCTCGGTATACTGCTCGTGGTTGGTAGCCTTATTCAGTTGAATAAAGGTCTTCTGTTCATTGGAAGTGCCCTGATGTACAATCCAACGGAGGGCAAAATTAACGTCTTGGCGATCTGACTTGAAGGATTGATCGTAAACTACCGGTCCATAGTGCGTATACACAACGGTATCCAAAAAAACCTCTTGCCCTTTTACCGCAATTTTTTCTACTCTGAATTCGGTGGGTTTCCATTCTTGACCATACTTGTATGCTTTTCGAGAAGCATCCTGATAGGTGATTTTATACCAGTCTCGGGTATCCTTAGTGGCATTTGTTACGCCCCAGGCAATATTTTCATTGAACCCAGAAATAATCCCAAGGGCACCAGGAAGCGTTGCTCCTTTGACAGTGTGTGTAGGCGTACTCAACTGCATGGAATACCACAAGGAAGGGAGGTTCAAACTCAAATGTGGGTCATTCGCAAGAATAGGATTGCCATTCTTGGTCTTTTTCCCACTAACGGCCCAGTTGTTTGAACCAGTACCTTCGGTAGGCTGAGCCAAAGGCTCTAGCTGAAGGGTTTCTTCAGGATAATTTAGGCTATCTGGTTTTGCAGGTGCCATAGACGTAAAATCCCAAACTCGCTCCTTTTCAATTACAGGATCATTTTCGCTTGGAAAGTCTGGATACAATCGAACTAAGTTTACCTTCCCTAAGATTTTTTTGAGATTGCTGTACTCCAAATCCCGATCACCGACTAGCATGTCGGTCATGTACTTGAGTAAAAGCAGGGATTTGTAGGCAGACCAAGGTTCAGGTCTGTAATTCAATAGCTTGTATTCTACTGGCAGTCGCGCATCGGTCAATTGAGCAATGTATTGATTGACGCCATCTGCGTAGGCTTCCACCAAAGCAAGTGTAGCTGGATCATTTTCTTGAATGTAGCTTATACCCTTTTCTGCTCCATAAGCGAGTCCTTTTCTTCGGGTCATCCGATCCAATTCCAAGGCCATGGGACCCACAATTTCAGAAAGCCGCCCTGCTGCTGCACGGGTTTGAAACTCCATTTGCCAAAGCCGATGCTTTGCGGTGATGTAACCTTGGGCTCGGTAAAGGTCTAATTCATTTTCTGCATAAATATGCGGAATCAACTGCTCGTCATAGACCACTTCAACCGCTGCATTTAGGTTTTCTAAATCCAAGGATTCTTCTGCTATCTGATCCTCACTATATGAATTTTGCCAAAACCCATGATTGGGGTCTAACAAGGGTGCAAGAGGGGGAATCTGACCAAAAGGAAGGGAAACTAGTACTCCCAAAGCACAGGTAAGAAGAAGGACAACTAAAAGGGAAATATATTTCATAGCAAGATCCGGGGTGGAAATTATCCTGGGTTACAAATTGTTGCTGAAACTTAGGGAATTTTAAAATCAAAAAAAATCCCCGAACTCAGGTCGGGGATTGTAATTACTTATTGGATTGCGATTGGCAACTTTAATTTTTCCCATCGAATTACTATTCCGGGAGCTTCCACTGCGATTGACAAACTTTCTTGGCTCGCTGCTTCCCATTGGGGTTGTACCTCCACACGCAAAACATCATTTTTCTCGTTATGCTGAAAATGTCCATGCTCAAGGTTCCAATCGGAGTTAAAAATCACGGTCCAGGTACCTGTTTCTTTTGGGATGGTGAAAATAGAATACTTGCCCGCTGCAAGTGCTTTGCCCTCTACGGTAATGGCTTCTGCTAATTCAATGTAGGTTGCCTCATTGGCACCTGTTCTCCAAACTACGTTGTAAGGAACTAGGTCACCCCAGATGGTTCTACTTTTGACAGCAGGTGATCCGTATTGAACCTTGATACTTTTTCCAGCAACCTGACCTTCTGTAGTCAAAAGCGGACTTGGTCGCTTTTCTGTTTCTTTTTCTTCCGATTGTTCTTGCCCTTCGGCAGAACTATTTTCTTCTGATTTGGGCTGACAGGCGACTGAAAAATAGAGTGATCCAATTAATATTAAACCTAAATAATGCTTCTTCATAGGTAGAAATTTAGTGGTTATTTGCTTCAGTAAAAATAAAAAATTGGATTAATTATCGAAACTATTTATACGAACCTTACCTCCACAGAGTTGAGAAAATAGGTGAGTTGAACTGAAATGTATCGAGTACACAAAATCAAATACCCCATTAATAAAAGCTTCCAAATCCTTACGTATTTCAATAATTAATAATTCGAAACCTAAGAGCTTATCCTTTCCGATTAAAAAAGTAGCAGAAAGCAGCTAAGAAAGGAGAAGTAGTACAGGTTTAATTAAATGTAAATTTTAAGTAATCAAAAAAATAAGGGCTGCGTGAAAATTGAGGAAATTTTCTTCAATTTTGAACACCTAATCGATTGCATCCCCTCAGAACTATTCAAATGAAATTTATCACTGGGCTACTAGTTATTTTGAGCCTACTTGTATTTGGAAGTGTTTTCATTTCCCCTGAGGTATTCCCATACGTAGGATTACTGCCATTTTTGGTTCCAGTAGTCCTCGTTGCGAACATTTTCCTCTTTTTTATGCTTGCTTTAGCCTGGAGAAAGCTGGCGTTTTTCCCTTTAGTTTGCCTTGCCATAGGGTATAAATTTTTTCTTATCTCCTTCCAATTTCATCCAAAAAACGAAGATGCAGTTGGCCTAAAAGTCCTTTCCTTTAATGCACATCTCTTTAATTACAAAAATCCCCCAACTGGCGCAGAAGATCCTACCGTGTTTTCATGGGTGAATGAACATCCTGCGGACATCAAAGTCATTCAGGAATTCTACCAAGATTACACCATTCAGAATAAAAACGCATTGAAGTTTTTAAGTAAAGAGGGGGAATTTGACTACACCTACCATCCGCTTCGCGGAGAACCTAAAAAACGTTCCTATGGCATGGCGATATTCTCCAAATACCCTATTGTCAACGATGGAGTTGTGTTTGATGAAAAAAACAGCAACGGAGCCATTTTCGCAGATGTAAAAGTGGGGAAAGACACCTTACGCGTGTACAATGTTCATTTGGCTTCCATGTCAATAGAGGCAGAAGCATTTGAGAATTACGACAGTGCAAAATTGGTCTACAAGCAAACTCTTGGAAAATTGCAATTAGGAAGTCTTCAGCGTGCCCGACAGATGAATATTTTATTGGAACACCTTGGAAATAGCCCCTATAAAGTGGTATTGATGGGTGATCTGAATGAGTTGCCCTACTCTAATGCTTATTTCCGGTTGAGTGAATCACTCCAAAATGCCTTCGAGCTGGCAGGTAGAGGATTTGGGTTTACCTTCAATCGAATTCTTTTTTTCTTAAGGATAGACCATATTTTCGCCTCTCCTTCCTTGGTACCCATCCAATTTAAAACTCACAGTGAGGTAGATTATTCAGATCATTATCCTGTAGCAGCCACCTTTATTTGGGATGGTTTTGAGCCCTAAATCCCTCTTCTGATCGAATTCATTTTTTCCAAGGGTATTCAAATTTCAAATGAAACTGCAGCCCAACTTGTTAAAAAAATAGGTCAAATTCCTATCTTGCATCCACAGCAAAAATCTCAGCCTTTATGCAGCAATACCACGATTTGATGAAGCGGATTCTTTCCGAAGGGGTAAAAAAAACAGACCGAACCGGAACAGGGACTATCAGTGTTTTTGGACATCAAATGCGGTTCAATCTTGCAGATGGCTTTCCTGTAGTAACCACCAAAAAATTACACCTGCGCTCCATCATCATCGAATTGCTTTGGTTTTTGAGAGGTGAATCCAACATCACTTGGCTGAAAGAAAATGGAGTCTCCATTTGGGATGAATGGGCAAATGAAAATGGAGACCTAGGTCCTGTATACGGCTACCAGTGGAGACACTGGCCCGATGGAAAAGGTGGAGAAATCGACCAGATCAAAAATCTAATCCACCAAATCAAAACCAAACCCGATAGCAGAAGACACCTAGTCAGTGCTTGGAATGTGGCCAATGTGGACGAGATGGCCCTCCCACCCTGCCATACGCTCTTCCAGTTTTATGTAGCAGATGGCAAACTATCTTGCCAACTCTACCAGCGAAGTGCCGATGTATTTCTAGGAGTTCCTTTCAACATTGCATCTTATGCACTCTTTACGATGATGGTAGCTCAAGTTTGTGATCTCGAGCCCGGTGACTTTGTTCATACCTTTGGGGATGCCCATTTGTACCTCAACCACTTGGAGCAAACGGAATTGCAACTTAGCCGAGAATGTAGACCGCTCCCTACCATGAAGATCAACCCAGCAGTGAAAGATATTTTTGCCTTCACCTACGAAGATTTTGAATTGCAGAACTACGATCCACATCCTCATATCAAGGCACCAGTAGCCATTTAAGACTAAAGGTTTAGGAATCTTCATCAATTAAAAGCCATAAAAAACGCCTCCAGATAATTTGGAGGCGTTTTTTATTATTTGATGGAACAGATTTAATTCCCCAACTCGTACTTGAGTGTTCTTCCTTTTTCTACTGCAGGTAGCCCTTCGGTCATCCATAGCGGAGCGGGAGCACCTTTCAAGTAGTGGTCAAAGAATTGGCTCAAACGAATCGAAAGGTCTTTTGCATTCTTTCGCTGCACCAAGTTGTGATCCTCTCCATTGTATTGGAGGAGCCAAGCTGGCTTATTGAGGCGCTTCAGTCCCATAAACATTTCTATGCCTTGGTACCAAGGCACAGCGCCATCTGCATCGTTGTGCATGATCAAAACAGGCGTATTGACGCGATCCAGGGTAAACAAGGGCGAGTTTTCCAAATAGTACAAGGGTTTTTCCCAAAGAGTCCCACCAATACGAGATTGAGTTTGCTCGTATTGAAACATGCGGCTCATGCCCGTTCCCCAACGAATCCCACCATAGGCGGAAGTCATGTTGACCACTGGAGCACCCGCTCCCGCTGCTTTGAAAAGATTGGTTCGAGTCATCAAATACGACACCTGATAGCCTCCCCAACTTTGGCCTTGTATCGCCATGTTTTCGGCATCTATACCTCCTTGGGAAATAACAGCTTGTACTCCCGGCATAATGCAATCGTAGGCGCTAGGCCCTGGAAGGCCCAAATCGTACTTAATGTCTGGCACGAATACCACATAATCGTTACTTACGAAATACGGGATATTGATTGTCGATCTGCTGGGTGCTGGCGGACGGTAATTGTGGAGTGTCTCGCTATTTCGTTCGTAGAAATACACCATCATTGGGAATTTCTTTACCCCATCAAACCCTTCTGGAGTAAACAAGAGTCCTTGGAGCGGAGTCCCATCCTGAGCCAAGTAGGATACCAACTTCACATTTCCCCATTTGACTTCAGCTTGCTGTGGATTGAGCGCTGATGCTTTTACAGGGGAAGAGAAAGTCAAGTCACTTAGGTAGAGGTCCGGACTTTGTGTGTAAGTAGACCGACGGAATAGAAGTTGTGAGGAATTTTCCGCCTTCCGAATTCCATAATTAAGGTGATCACTAAACAACAATTCTTTTGGGAGACCCTTGCCTTGGTAGTTGGTAGTAAAGAATCCGCTTTTCTTAGTTACTTCATCAAAACCAGAAAGAATTAGCGGTTCCTTGGGATCAATCGCTACCTCATCTACTTTCAAGCGTTCTCTTCTGAAAGCGTTTTGTGTACGACGGCCTTCCCCGCCAGTAATATTTTGGGCAGCGGCAGGATTTCTTGGATCCACTTTCCACAAATCAAAACGGTCGTTGATTAGAAAGGAAGCATCACCTTCCAGCCATCCCGCTGCTCCATAGCTGCTCGGTAATGAAGGAGAATCGTGGATTTCGTCGTAAAAAGGAACTGGAATTGCGGCAGTAAGGTTAATTTTTGCTTTTGCTTTAAGATCATACGCCACCCAGGAACTATCCCTCGCATCGTACCAATAGGCATAATTTCCCGCTGGGGAGAGTCGGGCAGAGCCTGAAGTGTTTTTTTCAATCAATTCTTTCGAGCCGGTGGTCAGATCTAAAAGGTAGACATCGCGTCCGATTTGAATATCCCAACTGTAATTCCGTCGATAAGGTGCATCCGTGGAAGCCAAAGCAATGCTTTTTGTGATCTTATCTTCCAACTGCACTTCATCCACTTCTGGAGTGCCCAGTTGAACTACCCCAAAATCCTTTAACGAAAGAACGGCTAAGTAACTTTTCTTTTCTTCCTGGGCCTTGTTTTTGAGTTGCATGGGCTGAATCTCATCATCTTGCCAGCCCCAGATATCTAGGCTCACTCGATCCTCATCCAAGAGTGTTGTGTCATTTTCATAGGCATAGTCCTGGTATTCGGCAGTTACTCCAAAAAATAGTCGGCCTTCGTCCTCCGAAAACCGAAGAGAAGCATCTGGGCTGATGCGGCTATTTTTAAGTTTAACAGCTGATTTATCTAATTCAGCCACCATGGCTTTCTTTTTTACATCATAAACCAGCAGGGTATGGCTTGGCTTTTTGGCTTTTAAGGAATCATCACTCGCCACAAAGGAAAGGTAGCTGGACTGGGGGGAAAAGGCCATTCGTGCATAGGAAGTCATCTTTTCATGTACTAATCGATGTTCCCCTGAGTTCAAATCAAGCAAGTGTAAGGCTGCATTGTCTTGTTTCTCCTCTTCTGCAAGTGCGTAATAGAGGAAGTCGCCATTCGGAGAAAAGCTAAATGATTTTACACGTTCGATATCCCAAGTTTTTGTTCCATCTAGCGTTCTAACAATCAATTTAGTTCCATCTGTTTTTTTAGGTTTTTCAGCCTTCTTGGTAGAATCGGAACTACTCTTCTCTTTGGGATCTTCTTTCTTTGCAAGTTCCTTCTCTAAGTGGATGGCAATCCAGCTTCCTTTCTCGGTTGGGGTAGCAAAAGACTTCACACGAGCGATTTTCTCCAATTTTCCAGTGGCGAGCTGTAGGATAAATAAACTATCCTTTGGCAGGTCATCAGCCTTTTTCTTTTTTAGTTTGAGAGCATATACCGAATCTTTCTGAGCTACAATTCTCCCTACAGCAAAGGCATCATCCGGCGTGAATAAGAATCCAGTTCCACGAGGGATTGTAGTCTTTTTTGTGGGAGTTTTAAAAGGGAAAATTTCCAATCTTCCATCTCCCTGTTGTGGTGAGATTTGGTAACCCACAAAAGCCCCATTCTTTGTGATTTTATCCGAAGAAAGGCTTTCCCAACCGTCGTAATCGGCATGGGTTAGGGAACGTTTTTGCTGGGCAAACAGGGATTGGGAGATAAGCAGAAGGGTAAGTACCCATCCGAAAGCACTTCGTAAATTTCTCATGCTAGGGTTTAATTGGATAACGTAAATTCTTTTTCGATAAATCCTCCTCGCGTGGAGGAAAGTTTGATTTTTCCTTTGACAGGGGCATCACCCTTCACTTTGACTACAAAAGTGGCGGTCTTCTTCTCTCCTACTCCGGTGTAGCCCGCATAGATGGTTTTGTCGTACAGGCTCGGCGTAACGATGCGAACAGTAGCCTCTTGATCTCCTTTCAGCAAGTCCTTGTCAAAATCCAAGGACACGCGGTCCTCCTGAACGATTTTCACCAATTTAGCCTGCTCAAGTGCCACAGGCAACTTACCAGAATTGGTCCAGGTTAGCGTCACCTGGTATTCTCCAGCCGTTAGTTTTTTCACTTTCAAGTCATTGACTGTGAGCTGAGGAAGTCTTTTTGCCATGGCGAGGTTGAAGAGTGCTTGTTTCTTAGCCCAGCTTTCCAATTGCCAAGGAGGACCATTTTGTCCAAAAAACTTGGGGTGAAAGCCGCCAAGCTCTACATCACCCAGTTCAGGATGAGTAAACGCTGTCCAAACCTTGAAACCTTTACTTCCATTGGCCTCGTCATCCCACATCAATCCATCGTAATCGTCGTATATGCCGTCGTTGTCGTAATCTTTCATCGCTCCATTGTTCCAGAGCTCATCCCCGTACCAAATGCTGCCATAGTAAAAGTAGCCGAAGTCAGGTCCATGTCCGAAAAGAGGTTCGGGCTTAAGCGGATCACCCGTCATGGAGTTGACCTTGTAGCGGGTAGCGTAAGTTTCGTAGACATCGCCAGCCCAAGGATAGGCAGTAAAGGAAAGTCCGAGCTGATCCATCTCCTTGTAAATCGCCAAATCCTGAGGATACATACGTTCCTCGCTTTTGGAAGTGGACGGTGGACGAAGGTGCATGGGCACCCTAGTATCCATGGAGTTCACCACTGAAATATTGGGGTGACTCATCATCCACAAGACGGTGGCCCTGGATTCAATTTCGCTGAGCGGGTACTCCCCTGCTCCAAACTGGGTATATCCCCTTCCGGTGAGGTCTCCACCTGTGTTTGGCCTCCAGTTTTCCGGATAGTTTCGGTGAAGATCTAATCCTCCGATTCCGTCTTCGTTGTATCGCCCATCTCCATCGTTATCTATCCCTTCGCTGTACATCAGGTATTCTCCCTTACCAGGAAAAGTTTGCTCCATCAGCCTTCCCTTGGGGTCTTTTGGATCAATGATGTAGTTGGCTTTTTCTTTTTCCTCTGGAGTAACTGCTTTTTTTCGAACTTGATAGAGAATGCCGTCACCATCCAAATCCTCCTCTGGATCTTCATCAAGCATTCCGTCTCGATCCGTATCCTGCGGCTTAACCGTGCTACGATTGCGCTGAGCGGTATACAAGTACATGTTGGAGCCATCGGGATTATTCTGAGGACGTAGGTAGATCACTTTGGTGTCAAGCAGCGCGGTGATTTCAGGATCTTTGCCATAATTCTCCAACAGGTGTTGGGTCAACCACAGAATGGATTCACTGGAGGTGATTTCACCCGAGTGTCTTCCGCCTTCAAAGTACGCCGCTGGCTTGTCGGTATCTTTTCCTGTTTTTTTATTGGTCAGCGTCATTTGGTATATGGGCCTTCCTTCAAATGATTTTTCAACTACGTAGAGATCCACCAATTCGGGATATTGCTGAGCCCAGGTTTCGTACCAATGGTACATCACATCCACGGTGTGGTATTTGGTAAAGTCAAGCGTGGTACCAGGACGATACTCTACTTCTGGAAATTCGAACTTCTTGAAAAAAGAAGACCCGTGACGTTCCCCGGAAACGAGGTATTGCTTGCTTTTTGTGTTTTTCTCTGAAAACACTTGTTCGGGTACAAAAGGCCTTACCTGTGCTAGAAGCACAGTTGAAAGCAATAAGCATGGGAAAAATAAGAGTTGTTTTTTCATGACAAGGGTGGTTGACTAGCTAAAAATAGGGAAGAGTAGTAGAGAATTTGTTGCCGTTAAAAAAAAATATGTGGCTCGACCTAGGTAAAACAAAAAGGTCTTGCCATAGACAAGACCCTTTTCAGAATATAAACCCAAATATAACTTTAGAGATTAAAAGTTCTTTTTCAATTTGAATTCTTCGGCCGAATTTATTTAGACAATTTTTTTTTGAATTTCATGTTGACAAACTCAAAATTAAATTTGGCTTCAGAAGACTTTTACAAAGGAAATAGATTTTGT
>JACCDS012301697.1_pt1 | contig 11664 bp, 11 predicted proteins | sample 7446441 | NCBI WGS metagenome assembly JACCDS01 (sample SAMN15323445, study PRJNA562643) | freshwater metagenome | isolation source: river surface water | place: USA:Blue River Watershed | collected 2017-08-17 | reverse complement strand
GTTGCCTCTTTACAATGCGTTTACAGGTCTTTCATGGTGAACAATGTTCCCCATAAAGGAACGAGTGAAGAGGTGAGTGGAGGCGGGACAAGGATATCGAGGGCGTCCGTCCAAAAGTCCCGGGGTTTCATGGGCGCCGTGATCACAACCATTACTTGGAGACAGACTATGAAATTGAAGAAGTTGACGTTGGTCGCCTGCGTAGCGACGTGTTTCGGCCTGCCCGCCATGGCGCAGACCACGAGTGTCGAGGTTTATGGCAAGTTGTACCCCTACCTCGTGTCCGAGCGCGGCAGCGGTGCGACGGCCAGCGGTGCGACGGTCTCGACGCTCGCGGCTGCAGCCTCGGGCACGAACAACATGGACACGACCAATGGCATCGCTTCCGGTAACTCGCGCATCGGTCTGCGCGGCGCGCGTGATGTGGGCAACGGGCTCAAGGCCAGCTTTCAGCTGGAGGGCGTAGTCAACGTCGACAACGGCGACAACGGCGGCGACAACTTCAATTTCAACCGCGACAACTTTGTCGGCCTGGAGGGGGGATTTGGTTTCCTGAAGTACGGCAACCTGGAAACCATCCAGAAAAACTACGGCGACACGCTGAGCTTCCTCGGTGTAAGCAGCGGCACCTTCATGTCTGGCAGCAACATCCTGCGCCGCCCCGGCTTCGGGACAAGCAACAACTCGCGCTTCCACGAGCGGCGAGCCAATTCGATCCAGTACGAGACGCCGGTGTGGGGCGGGGTGCAGGCGGGCATCCAATACGCGACACAGGAGCAGAAGGAAAATGCGGCCCAGCGCCAGAAGACCCTGTCCATGGGGGTGAAGTGGGACTCCGGCCCGCTCTACCTGAGCGTGGCGCACGAGATCCACTACGACTACTTTGGCGGTTCCACCAATGCTCCGACCGCACTCCAGAACAGCACTACCACCACGGACTCCAACGACTACGCCACCCAGTTCAGTGCCGAGTACCGCATCAACAAGCAGCACAAGCTGGGCTTTGATGCGATCCGCAAGCACTACAGCGAGACGGGCAATGTGTCGGGCAGGTTCGACACCTACACCAATATGGCCTACCAGCTGGCGATGGAAAACCGTTGGACGGAGAAAGTCCGCACCGCGGCCAGCGTGGTTCGCTCGATGGCGGGCAGCTGTACCCTCAAGGGTGGCGTGGCCTGCAGCACCGCCGGACTCGAGGGAACGAAGTACACCGTTGGCGTGAGCTACGACTTGGACAAGGACACCCGCCTGTTCACCGCTTTCAGCGCGCTCCAGCAGGGCGATTCGGCGCGCTATCAGACACGCGAGTTCGGCAACCGTCCCAACACGGGCGAAAATATCCGGCACTTTGCGGTCGGTATGTCCTACAGCTTCTGACCCTCGATGTGCGGCGGGCCCGCTGCCCGTCGCACACTTCTGCAGTTTGACTCAAGGAATCCTCACATGAAGCATTTGCAAGTGAATCAGCAGCGACGTCAGCTCACTGCCGCATGCGTGGGCGCGCTCTGCATGGGCGGGGCGTGGGCTCAGGACCGCAGCGCCAACAACCGCAAGCTCTACATGTACAACGGTGCGGACCGCGACGCCAAGCTGCTGGAAGGTGCCCGCAAGGAGGGCAAGCTCAGCATCTACACCTCGCTGAACACACGGGACGCCGGCCCGATCACCGAGGCTTTCGAGAAAAAATACGGCATCAAGACTACACTCTGGCGCTCCGGCTCTGAGAAAGTGCTGCAACGCGCCGTCACCGAAGCGCGCTCGGGCCGTTTCACCTTTGACGTGCTGGAGACCAACGGCCCGGAGATGGAGGCGCTGTACCGCGAAAAGCTGCTCGCCGAGTTCTACAGCCCGCATTTCAAGGATCTGCCACCGGCCGCATTTCCCAGGCACCGCCACTACGTGGCCGACCGTTTCAATTTCTTCGTGATCGGCTACAACACCAAGCTGGTCAAGCCCGAGGAAGTCCCCAAAACCTATCTGGACCTGGCCGATCCGCGTTTTGCCGGTCGCGTAGGCATCGAGTCGGGTGACAGCGACTGGTTTGCGGCGATTGTCAAAGCCATGGGGGAGGACAAAGGCTTGGCGTTTTTCCGCCAGCTGGCAAAGAACAAGCCGCAGATCCGCACGGGCCACACCCTGCTGGCCGAGCTGCTGTCCTCCGGGGAAATCCCGCTGGCGGCAACGATCTACAACCATAACATCGAAAAAATGGCCCAGCGCGGCGCTCCCGTGCAGTGGAAGGCGCTCGACCCGACCTTCGGTCGTCCGAATGCCATTGGCGTGGTGCCGCAGGCACAGAACCCGCATGCGGCCCTGCTGTTTGCCGATTTCATGCTCTCCACGGAGGGGCAGACCATGTTGCGCGATCGCAATCGTGTGCCCTCGAGCCTGGCGGTGGAGACCAGCCTCAACAAGTTCCCCTACCAGATGATCGATCCAGTCATCACGCTGGATGAAAGCGAGAAATGGGAAAAGCTGTGGTCTCAGATGTTCCTGGGAGGGCAGAAAATCCAGAAAGAAGCCGAGTGAACGAGGCAGGCGCAGACGCCAGTTTTTAAAGAAAAGGATCTCTTAGCATGACCACGCCCTCCGAGCAAAAGCCCACCGGCTTGAGCAAGCGACAGTTCAACTGCTACCTGGCAGCCTCAGCGGCGACCCTGGCCCTGCCCGCGGTTCATGCGCAAGGAGTGCGCCGCGGCATGGCGGAACTTGCCCAATACGAGGGCGCCGACCGGGAGCAGCGACTGGTTGATGGCGCCAGAAAAGAGGGCGTGCTGAGCATCTACACCTCGGCGCAAACCGATGACATCGGGTCGTTGATCGCAGGCTTTGAGAAGAAGTACGGTATCAAGGTCAGCGTCTGGCGCGCCGGCTCGGAGAAAGTGCTGCAACGTGCCGTGACCGAGGCGCGTGGCAATCGTTACACCGTGGACGTGATCGAAACGAATGGCCCGGAGCTGGAGTCCATGCATCGCGAGCGGATCCTGCAGGCCGTCCGTTCACCGCATCTGCCCGGCATCCTCCCGCAGGCCATCCGTCCGCACGGAGAATGGGTGGGGACCCGGCTGAATGTGTTCGTGCAAGCCTACAACACCAAGCTGGTGAGCAAGGAGCAGGTCCCGAAAACTTGGGAGGACCTGCTGAATCCGCGATGGAAAGGGCGCCTGGGTATCGAGGCCGAGGACCAGGACTGGCTGGCGGGCGTGGTCGGTGATATCGGTGAAGCGCGCGGGATCAAGTTTTTCAAGGACATGGTGGCTGCCAACGGTATCTCGGTGCGCAAAGGACATACGCTGCTGACGCAGCTGGTTGTCTCGGGTGAAGTTCCCCTGGCCTTGACGGTGTACAGCTACAAGGCGCAGCAGCTGAAAGAAAAGGGTGCGCCGATCGACTGGTTCTCCATCGGTACCCCCGTGGCGCGCACCAATGGGGTGGCGGTCGCCCGGCAGGCCCCGAACCCCCACGCGGCGCTGCTGTTCTACGACTACGAGATCAGCGAAGAGGGGCAGCGCATCCTGGTCGGACGTGACTTTGTGCCGACCAGCACCAAGGTACCATCCCCCTTTGGCAGCGCTGCTTTGAAGCTGGTGGACGCGCGAATGATGCTCGACGAGTATGACAAGTGGACGCGTCTGTACAGTGAAGTGTTCATCGCCAAGGCCCGCTGAGCCGGGCAAGGAGTTCGGCATGCATATCGCTCGTATCATCGTGGCCGGCACCCTGATGCTGGCTGGCCTGACCTCTGCGCTGGGGCAGAACATGGCGCTTTATGAGGGGTCGGATCGCATGGAACGCCTCGTCACCGCGGCCAAGAAGGAAGGTGTGCTGACGCTGTACACCACGATCGCCGAAAAGGATCTGCCCGTCCTCGTCAAGCCTTTTGAGACCCAATATGGTATCAAGGTCAATGTCTGGCGCGCCGGGACCGACAAGGTATTGCAGCGCACACTGGCCGAGACAGCCGCGAAGCGCTACGAAGTCGATGTGATCCACATGGGCTCGCCGGAGCTGGAGGCGCTGGCGAGAGAGCGGGTATTGCAGGCGGTACGCTCGCCCGTCTATAAAAACCTGCTGCCCGGTTCGGTGCCGGCTCACCAGCAATGGGCGGCGACCCTCCTGTCGGTCTGGGTTCAAGCCTACAACACCAACCTGATCAAGAAGGAAGAGCTGCCGAAGTCCTATCAGGATCTGCTGGATCCGCGCTGGAAGGGAAAGCTCGGCATCGAGGCGAAGAACCAGGACTGGTTTTCCTCCGTGGTTGACCTGAACGGCGGGGGTGAAAAAGGTCTGCAGTTCTTCCGCGACCTCGTGGCGCGCAACGGGATTTCACCACGCAAGGGTCACACCCTGCTGACTAATATGGTTGTTTCAGGCGAGGTGCCCATGGCGTTGACGGTGTACAACTACATGCCGGAACAGGCCAAAAAGAAGGGCGCGCCGATCGACTGGTTCGCCCTGGAGCCGGCCGTTGCACGCTCCAATGCCATTGGCGTGGCGCGTCATGCGCCGCACCCCGCGGCGGCCGTTCTGTTTCACGAGTACATGCTGACCCAGGCGCAGGAGTACATGACGCAGATTGACTACGTGCCCACGAGCATGCAAGTGGTCTCGCCACTCAAGGGCGTCAAGATTGTGCTGACCGATCCCATCCAGTCGCTGGATGACGCGGAAAAGTGGACCAAGCTCTTCGAGAGTATCGTGGTCAACCGCGCCGGCAGATAGGGCGTATCCAATGAGCAAATCCATGGCTGTTGCATCAGGCGGAGACGCCGGGGGGCGCCCGTTCAGCGAGGTCTGGCTGATCACCCTGGGGCATGCCTTGACCCATTGGTATCCGGCCACCTTCTATCTCTTGCTGCCCATCATTGGCCATGAACTCGGTCTGAGCCTGAGTCAGATCGGGTTGATCATGACCTGCCAATACATTGCAGGTGCGGTGATGAATGTGCCGGGTGGTGTCTTGGTCGATACAGTTGGGCGTAAGGGTCTGCTCATGGCGGTATCGCTTTTCTGGGTCGGTTTCCCCTATCTGGCGATGGGCTTTGTGCACAGTTACAGCTTGCTGCTTTTGTGTATCGTGGCGGTGGGGGCGGGCAACAGCCTATGGCATCCGACGGCGATACCGACGCTTGCACAGCGATTCCCGGAACGCAAAGGCCTGGTACTTTCGCTGCATGGCATGGGCGGCAATGCTGGCGATGCGATTGCACCTCTTGTCATCGGGGCGCTGCTGGCGGTTTTTAGCTGGCGGGAGGTCGTCGTTCTGAACGTGGTGCCCGGCCTTGTCGTGTCTCTGCTGCTGCTCGTTTATCTCGGCACTCTGCAGTTGCGACCCAAGGCGGCAAACCCTGGTGCAGCAGCCAATGTAGAGCAGGGTCAATCGCTCGCACAGTACGGTCGGGGATTGCGCGAACTGATGCGCAACCGCAGCCTGGTGCTGCTGTCCACCAGCGGTGCGTTTCGCTCGATGACACAAAACGCGCTGCTGATGTTGCTGCCGCTGTATCTGGCACGCGAGATGGGGTACTCCTCCATGCTGATCGGGGCTTGCATGTTCACGTTGCAGATCGCGGGCTTGTCAGCAGCACCGGTGGCAGGACATTTGTCGGATCGTATGGGGCGACGCACAGTGGTCGCCACCAGCATGAGCATGACAGCAGTGTTGCTGCTGGCCATGGCCGTGGCTGGTCGTTCCAACGCATTTGTTTTGCTGGTGGCCGTTCTCGGGTTTTTTCTGTACGCATTGCGTCCTGTTCTGCAGGCTTGGCTTTTGGAAGTTACGCCCAAGAACATGGGTGGCAGCAGTATTGGTGTGCTCTTTGGGGCTCAGTCACTGGGCTCGTCAATTGCGCCGCTGCTGACCGGACTGATCGCGGATCGCTACGGCTTGAGCTCGGCCTTTTATTTTCTTGCCGGGACGATTGTCTGCGCGAACCTGCTGATCTTGTGGATGCCACGCCCTACCGAAGGATCCGAAGCATGAAGTCGGTCTGGCTAATGGTGCGTCGGTGGATGAAGGGAACTTCCAACCGTACTTTCGTCTTCTGGCCCATTACCTTGTGGGCTGTGGAGTCGCTGATTGCGGGCGGCTGGCCATCGCTCCAGCTATGGGCTTTGCCCTTGCTTGCCTGGGGTTATGGTCAGTACAAACTGGTTGGCGTCCTGCGCAATCAGCGCGGTGGAGGTGGTCCGGGTATGTCAAATCCGCCGCAGCGGCTGCTGACCACGGGACCGTATGGCTATGTACGTAACCCGATGTACCTGGGTCATCTGATCTTCTTTCTTGGATTGGCCTTTCTCTTTGCATCACGGACGGCTTGGATGGTGTTCGTGATACACCTATTTTGGTTCGACAGTCGAGCGCGCAATGATGAAGAACATCTGCTGCAGTTGTTTGGAAGCCCATACCTTGACTATTGTGCTCGGGTTAAGCGCTGGTTGCCCGGCGTGTATTGAACGCCGATCAAGCGGAATGCAGAAGCTGTGAACCTCGTTGAAGTTGTCCATTTCCGGAGCCGTGGCCTCATGCCCGAGAACAACGACAGCGTAAAAAGCCTCCCGTTGCGAGCCAAGGCCTTTAGCGGTGCCGGTTGGATCCACCGGGACTCTGTTTGTAGCCTCGTGCGGATCATTTGTGTGGCACGGACGTGGCTTCAGCGTGCGACCGAAGGCCTTTTTCGACTGGATGTTCCTTTGCAAGCCGCCCCGCAGTTTTGCCTGATGGCTGCACTACTGGCAGTGACTCAAAAGAGCTCGGCTGGTTGTTCTGTTTTATGGAACCATGTTCCGGATAGCAGAAATTTCTGCTAGCATGGTTGGCATGATTAAGACCAAACCAGCGACCGTGAAAAGCAAATCAACGACTGCCCGATCCCTCGCGGCGTCAATGACCGGCAGGCGCGAGACGCCCGCAGGCTCTCTCTCCTCCGTGACTTCGGCGCTGCGACTGTTGAGGTTGTTTTCGGTTGAAGAACACGAGCTGGGTATCAGTTCGTTGGCCAGGCGACTCGGAGTGGCCAAGAGTACGGCTCACCGTCTTGCAGTGACGTTGGCTACCGAGGGCTTCCTCGAGCAGAATAAGGATAGCGGTGGCTACCGCCTCGGTTTGGCCCTGTTCGAGCTCGGCACCTTGGTGCGCCGACGAATGAATGTTTCGACGCTGGGGCTGCCCTTGCTCAGTGCGCTACGCGATGCGACTCATGAAGCTGTTCACTTGGCGATGATCGCGCAGACCGACATTGTTTATCTCTACAACCTGGAGAGCTCGCAGGCTGTGGGCACCAAATCCTATCTCGGTATGCGCAAACCAGCTTTCTGCACCAGCGAAGGCCGTGTGTTGCTCGCCTTCGGTCCCCCCGAGCAAGCGGCCGCCATGTTGAAAGAAGATCTGGTCCAGCGCACTCCAAATACGATCACTGACCAAAAGTCCCTAATGCGTGTACTAGAAGAGGTGCGTCGCAATGGCTACGCAGTCGATGACGAGGAGAGTGAGGTCGGCATAAGGGGTCTTGCGGCGCCCGTGCGCGATGCTCTGGGCCAAGTTGTGGCTGCAGTCGGCCTGAGCGGACCCTTGCAACGTTTGACAAAGAAGGAAGTGCGAAGGCTGGTGCCGCAGGTAGTTGCTTCTGCGGATGCCATCTCTGCCCGTATGGGCTATCGGACAGTTTGATGCAATTGTCGAAGGAGGAACGCTTGGGTTTTGCTGTGATCGATGAAAACAAGCACACTATCCGCTTGGTCGGCAGCGAATTGACCTATCACTGCGGCAGGGGCGACGTCGTGTTGCGCGCAGCGCAGCGCGCGGGAATCGCGTTTCCTTACGAGTGCAATGTCGGTTCCTGTGGTAACTGTAAATTTGAGCTTGTCGAAGGCAAAGTGACAATGCTGTGGGAGAAAGCGCCTGGCTGGTCCGAAAAGGACAAGCAGCGCGAGCGCTACCTTGGTTGTCAGGCAAAGCCGTTGGGCGACTGCACCATCAAGCTGCGTCCGGATGCCAAATACGCTCCTCGGCATCGGCCGCAGCGCATGGTCGCGCGTCTGACTGCCCGCCGATCCATAACCCATGATATCGAGGAATTCCAGTTTCAGCTCGACATACCGCAGCGTTTCGAGCCCGGCCAGTACGCCCTGCTGCATCTGCCCGGTGTGGAGGGGCCGCGCGCCTATTCCATGAGCAACGTCAGCGAGGACGGCGCGGTCTGGGAATTCCAGGTACGGCGCACGCCGGCCGGTGTGGGCAGCAAGGCGCTGTTCGATGACGTCAAGCCAGGTCAGCCACTGCAAATTGACGGCCCTTACGGCATGGCCTGGCTGCGCCGCGATGCACCGCGCGACATCCTGTGCCTTGCGGGCGGTTCAGGCCTGGCTCCCATGGTATCGATTACACGGGGCGCCAGCGCCGAGCCTGCCCTGGCCCGGCGACAGATCCATTTTCTCTACGGCGCCCGCACACCGGCAGATGTCTGCGGGCAGGATATGCTCAGTGCCCTGCCAGGGTGGGGCACGCGTGTTCATTACGAAGCAGTCGTGTCCTCACCCGCCTGCGACCAACCCTGGGACGGGGCCACGGGTTTTCTGCACGATGTCGCACAGGCGCGCTTCGGCGAACGGTTGACGCAGATGGAGATCTACTTTGCTGGACCCCCTGCTATGGCCCAAGCCGTGCGGCGCATGCTGCTGGCCACCAAGGTGCCGTTCGCTCAGGTCCACTTCGACCAGTTCTATTAAGGACCGTAGGCTTGATCTCCACCATATCCAAACTCAGGCTCACTCTCGGCTGCTGGAACTACGACCGTACGCGCGCGTTGATGGATGGTTCGGTCCAGCCGGACGGGATTGATCTCAACTACCTGAACATGCCGGTCGAGGAAACCTTCTTCCGCATGTTGCGCCATCAGGAATTCGACGTGGCCGAACTGTCGCTGTCTTCGTACTCGGTGTCGCTGTTGCGGCCGGGCCAGCCATTCATCGCGATTCCGATTTTCCCCTCGCGCTTTTTCCGCCACTCCTGCATCTATGTCAACGCGAAGGCCGGCATTCGAGAGCCGCGCGACCTGATCGGCAAGCGCGTGGGCACGCCGGAGTACCAGATGACCGCGCCGGTGTGGATCCGCGGCATCCTTGCCGAGCACTATGGTGTGCCGGTGGATAGCGTGATCTATTGCACCGGCGGCGAAGAGGAGCCGGGGCGTTCCGAGAAGATCAGCCTGGATCTCCCGCCCAGTATCCGGGTCGAACCGATCGGTCCGACCCAGACCCTGGCGCAGATGTTGCTGGACGGTGAAATCGACGCCCTCTACACGGCGCGCATGCCTTCCACCTACCGTACGGGCGGCGGTCGTGTGAAGCGCTTGTTCGAGGACTATCCCGAGGTGGAGCGCCAGTATTTCCGCGACACGGGCATTTTCCCTATCATGCACACCGTAGCGATTCGCCGCGAGGTGTACGAGGCCAACCGGTGGGTCGCGCAGTCCCTGACCAAGGCTTTTACCGAGGCGCAGCGCCGCTGCTATGCGGACCTGCAGGAGACCGCGGCGCTCAAGAGCATGTTGCCCTGGCTGACCGCGCATCTGGAGGATACACGACGCGAAATGGGTGATGACTACTGGCCTTTCGGCCTGGAGCGCAACCGCGGGACACTCACCACCTTCCTACGTTACCACCATGACCAGGGCCTGTCCAAGCGCTTGTTGAGCCCGGACGAACTGTTCGCGCCGGAAGCCCTGGAATCTTTCAAGATTTGAGGTAAAGATGATGGACCAGAAGAAGCCGACAGCGAAGGGTGAAGCCCCTAAGGGGTCACACAGCATAGCGGACCACCGGTGGGGCGCGGGCGTCGGCAACGAGCATACGCATGACGATGGCGGCGACCATGACCATGACCACGACGCACCTCCCGGTGACGGCGACGAGGGCCTGTGGATGCAGGACAACGTGGTGCTCAACACCGTAGGTATCGACATTGGCTCGGCGGGCACGCAGGTCGGTTTTTCACGCATCCATCTGCAACGCATCTCGGACCAGCTCTCAACGCGCTACGTCGTGGTTTCGCGCGAGCCCCTGTACCACTCGCCCAGCATCCTGACGCCCTATCGCAGCGAAACTGAAATTGACGCCGCTGCGCTGGGCAGCATCATTGAGTCTTCTTACGCCTCGGCCGGCCTGTCCGCGGACGAGGTCGACGCCGGTGCCGTGATTCTTACCGGCGAGGCGCTGCGCCGCGACAACGCACACGCAATCGCCGATGTGCTGGCAGAGCAAGGCGGCGAGTTCGTCTGCGCCACGGCCGGTCATCACATGGAGTGCATGCTCGCGGTGTATGGCTCGGGGGCGGCGCGCCGCAGCTTTGACGGTGAACTTCGAATCTTGAACATCGACATAGGTGGCGGCACAACCAAGCTGGGTCTGGTGTGCAAGGGTGAACTGGAATCCACCGCCGCCATCCACCTGGGCGGACGTCTTCTGGTGGTTGACGACGATGACCGTATCATCCGGCTTGACCCGGCGGGCCGCGAGCATGCCAGGCGCGCCGGTTTCGACTGGCGCCTGGGCAGCACTGCTCGGCGCGCCGATCTCGCCAAGGTGGCGGCAACCATGGCCGATGCCCTGGTGCGGGTGCTGAACCAGCAGCTCACAGAAGACGACGTCCAGCGCCTGCTGCTCACGGACCCCATGCAGGTTTCCGGGATGATCGACGGCGTGATGTTCTCTGGCGGTGTCGGCGAATATGTCTACGATCGTGAACAACGCGACTTTGGCGACCTGGGCAAGCTGTTCGGCCAGGCGATCCGCGAGCGCCTCGCCGGGGGAGCTCTGCCCTGGGCGCTGCTGCCGGCCGGTGAGTGCCTGCGCGCCACCGTGCTGGGCGCTTCCGAATACAGCGTCCAACTCAGCGGAAACACCACCTATATATCCAACTCAGCGGCCCTGCTACCACGCAAGAACCTGCAAGTGGTGCCGCTGGGGCTGGAGCTAGGCGACACGATCGAGCCGGCGGACGTGGCGCGTGCATTGCAGCGCGCGCTGCAACGGCACGACCTGGTCGAAGGCGAGCAGGACATCGCGGTATCGATCCGATGGAGCGGAACACCGCGTTTTCGGCGCCTTGCCGCGCTCGCCCAAGGTCTGCTTCAGGCCTTACCGCGTACGCTTGAAACCCGTCGCCCGCTGTACGTGGTGATAGACGGCGATATCGCACTTACGTTGGGGCGTCTGCTCAAACAGGATCCGGGTGTGGCGAGCGAGGTGTTGGTGATCGATGGCATCACGCTCTGGGGTTTCGACTTCGTGGACCTCGGACGCATTCGTGTGCCTTCGCTGACTGTGCCGGTGACAGTGAAGTCGTTGGTCTTCAGCGAGGACCCGCGCGCGCATGGTAAGGGCGAGTCCGACGATTGGCACCACCATGGCGAAGGCGTGATGCACAAGCACCACGACCACGACCACGACCACGACCACGACCACGACCACGACCACGGCCACGGCCACGGCCACGGCCATTACGGAGACAAGAAATGACTGAAGGATTAGGTGTGAGCTTTACGAGCTCGCTGCTGCTGGTGGGCCTGCTGGGTTTTCGGCACGGCTTCGAGGCGGACCACATCGCGGAGGTTGACGGCATGGCTCGCGCGCGCCAACTGCAGGGTTTCTGGACCTCCCGTC
>JACCDS012105782.1_pt1 | contig 11664 bp, 9 predicted proteins | sample 7446441 | NCBI WGS metagenome assembly JACCDS01 (sample SAMN15323445, study PRJNA562643) | freshwater metagenome | isolation source: river surface water | place: USA:Blue River Watershed | collected 2017-08-17 | reverse complement strand
TTGGCAGGTTCTGCCACCTTCAGGGTCTTGATGCGGGGAGCCACATCCACGCCCAAATCTTCTGGCTTGAAGGTGTCGAGTTGTTTCTTCTTGGCCTTCATGATGTTGGGCAAGGTCACGTAGCGGGGCTCGTTCAGGCGCAGGTCGGTGGTGATGATGGCGGGCAAGGTTACGGCCAGGGTTTCCAGGCCGCCGTCCACTTCGCGTGTCACATTCGCTTTGCCGTCGGCGACTTCGACCTTGGAGGCAAAGGTGGCTTGGGGCAAATCAGCCAGGGCTGCCAGCATCTGGCCGGTCTGGTTGCAATCGTCGTCGATGGCTTGTTTGCCCAGGATGACGAGGCCAGGTTGTTCTTTGTCCACCAAGGCCTTGAGCAGCTTGGCTACGGCCAGGGGTTGCAGCTCTTCAGACGTTTCCACCAAGATGCCGCGATCGGCGCCGATGGCCATGGCGGTGCGCAGGGTTTCCTGGCATTGGGTCACGCCGCAGGAGACGGCGATGACTTCAGTGACCACGCCTTTTTCCTTCAAACGCACGGCTTGTTCCACCGCAATTTCGTCAAAGGGGTTCATGCTCATCTTGACGTTGGCGATGTCTACACCCGTGCCGTCCGATTTGACTCGAACCTTCACGTTGTAGTCCACCACACGTTTGACGGGTACCAGGACTTTCATTGCTGCCACTCCAGATGGTTAAAAAATACTCAATTTCAGTTGACGTATACGTCAATCAGTCGATTCTATGCGGGACGGCCTTGCGGCCTCGGCTACGTCTGCGCCCCGCCATCATACCGACAAAATAGAACGATCGTGCTTTTTTAAGATTATAGCGGTGCGCACGCCGCCTTCTGGCGCTTGGGTGACTTAACTTAGAGGCGGCCTATTAAAAATGCGGTGCCGTCAGCGTGTATGCACGACCCGCTGCGGATACGGAATGTCGATGCCATGCGTGCGCAAGGCACGCAGGATGGCCAAATTGATATCGGAGCGCAGATTGCCCTGCCCGTTCTCCAGGTCATTGATCCAGTAGCCCACCGTGAACTCAAGCCCGTCCGCACCAAAATTGGCCAGGCTGATGGCCGGTGCGGGGTCCCGCAGCACGCGCGGCTGGCTCAAGGCCGCCTGCAAAAGCAGGGCCATCACCTGCTCCACATCGCTGTCGTAACCCACTGCGATATTGATGGTTTGGTTCACCCGGCTGTCAGCGAGCGACATGTTTTCCACGCGCTGCGTAATCAACATTTCATTGGGCACGATGGACTCGCGTCCGGATTGCGAACGCACCACCGTGTAACGTGCGTTGATCTCCGTGATGGTGCCCTCGAAGTTGTCCACCCGCACCACATCGCCAATGCGCATGCTGCGCTCCGCAAGTATGACAAAGCCGCTCACGTAGTTGGCCGCCAGCTTTTGCAAACCGAAGCCGATACCCACGCCCACCGCACCGCCGAGCACCGACAATGCGGTCAAATCAATGCCTACGGCCGACAGTGCCAGCATGAGCCCCACAAACATCAAGAGTGCCCGCGCAGCATTGCTCACCGCCTTGCGCAGGGACAATTCCCCCCCCTTGGCCGATCGCAGCAAGCGCGACTCGATGCCGGCTGAAATCCACAGCGTGATGATCAGCACGGCACCTGCAGTGATCAAACCCTCCAGCAGCGTCCGCACTGACAAAGTGGTGCCACCCACTTTCCAGGTGATCAGGTCCAGCTCGTTCAGGATCACGGGCAGCAGGCCACTGACCCACAACACCATGGCCAGCCAGGCCACCCAGGAAATGGTCTGCTCCAGTGGTTTGACCCAGCGCGACTCGGCAAACGTAGCTTGCAATACCTTGACCCCAACCCGGATCACCACCAGCGACATGAGCACCGGAATGGCAATGCGCAATACCGCTACCGGTACAAAATTGCCCAATAGCTCCAGAGACAGGTAGCCCAAACACAGCAATGCCAGCGGAAACAACACGCCGTCCACCACCCGTTTGCCAAACCAAATGGAGCGCTCATCCTGCATGCCCAGTGTGCGGCGCAAAGCGGCAACCAGCCCCCAGGCCAACGCCACACTCAGCGCCAACACCAACAGCTCCAGCAACACCGTCGCTTGGGTGAACATGGCCAACCAAGCCTCGAAATCATCAATCGGTTTGGGAGCAGGGAGGTTTTTCAGAGAGTTCATTGCAAATCTGCCAATACGCGCACATGCGCTTCTACGCTGCGGGCCAGTGCATCCAGGTGGTAGCCGCCTTCCAGGCAGGAGACGATACGTCCCTGCGCATGACGCTGGGCCACCGCCTTGATCTGCGCCGTAATCCACGCGTAGTCATCTTCCACCAGGCCCATTTGGGCCATGTCGTCTTCGCGGTGGGCATCGAAGCCCGCGCTGATAAAAATCATCTCGGGCCGGTAGGCCTCCAGCCGCGGCAGCCAGTGCTGGGCAATCAGCGCCCGCACCTCCGCACCCTTGGTGTAGGCCGGCACCGGCACATTCACCAGGTTGCTGGCGTGGGAGCGCGAGCCGCCTTCGGGATAGAACGGGTGCTGGAAAAAGCTCACCATGAGGATGCGCTGGTCACCGGCCACGATGTTTTCGGTGCCATTGCCGTGGTGCACATCAAAGTCCACGATGGCTACCCGCTTGAGGCCATGACGCTCCAGCGCGTACCGTGCGGCAACGGCCACATTGTTGACAAAACAAAAGCCCATAGCCTTGTCTTTGCACGCATGGTGGCCTGGCGGGCGCGTGGCACAAAAGGCATTGGCCAGCTCGCCAGCCATCACGGCATCGGTGGCGGCTACTGCCGCACCGGCGGCGCGCAAGGCAGCATCCCAGGTGTGCACATTGAGGCTGGTATCCGGGTCCACCTGCGCATGGGCCGGACCACCCGCTGCCATTTCTTCGCGCAAGCTATCGGTCAGGCCGCGCAACGAGGCGACATACATGCGACCGTGCGCCAGTTCAAGGTCGGTGATGGAGGCCTGGGGGGCTTCGCGCGCATCCAGTGCATCGGCCACGCCGGTGAGCAACAAACGGTCGTCTATGGCATCCAATCTTTGGGGGCATTCGGGGTGGCCCTCACCCATCTCATGCTTGCGGCAATCGCGGTGCGAAAAGTATCCGGTCTTGTTCACCAGTGCGCTCGTCATTCAGGATTTTCGGGTAACGTCGTGCCATGGACGCACAACTCAAACTTAAATCATTGCTGGCCCAGCTTAACACGGTGATTGTGGGTAAACCCTCGCAAATCCAGGACTGCGTGGCCTGCCTCTTGGCCGGTGGCCACCTGCTGATTGACGACGTGCCCGGCGTAGGCAAAACCACGCTGGCCCATGCGCTGGCACGCAGCTTTGGCCTGCAGTTTTCGCGCGTGCAGTTCACCTCCGACCTGATGCCCAGCGACCTGTCGGGCGTGTCGATTTACGAACGCGGCAAAGAATCCTTTGTGTTCCACCCCGGCCCCCTCTTTGCGCAGGTGCTGCTGGCCGACGAAATCAACCGCGCCAGCCCCAAGACGCAGAGCGCCCTGCTCGAAGCGATGGAAGAAAAGCAGGTCACCGTGGAAGGAGAGACTCGCCCCCTGCCCCAGCCTTTCTTTGTGATCGCTACGCAAAACCCGCTGGACCAATTGGGCACCTATGCCTTGCCAGAATCGCAGCTGGACCGCTTTCTCATGCGTATCTCGCTGGGCTACCCCGATCGAGCCTCAGAGCGCGCGCTGCTGGCCGGTGCCGATCGCCGCGCCATGGTCGACGAGCTGCCCAGCCTGCTGGCAGAGGGTGAACTGGCGCAGCTGCAAGCCACGGTTCTGGCGGTGCACGCAGCCGGCCCTTTGCTCGACTATGTGCAGGACCTGATCGCCGCCACCCGCTCGGGCCAGTGGTTTTTGCAAGGCCTGTCGCCACGCGCTGGCATTGCCGTGGTGCGTGCCGCGAAGGCCCAGGCCCTGCTCAGCGGGCGCGACTACGTGGCGCCCGACGATGTGCAGGCCGTGCTGCCGCAGACCATTGCGCACCGGCTCATCCCCGTGGGTGACTCGGGCCGCGGCGCTGTGGAGCAGGTTCAAGCGATGCTGCAGGCCGTGCCCCTACCGTAATGACGCCCCCCCAAAGCGCCTCCGGCGCCTCCCCCCCAGGGGGGCGCACCCAGTGGCCCGGCGGAGCCGGTTCCACGGGTGCCCACACTTGGAATCCCCTAGCGCGGATACGGCGCCGGTTCCGCGCCTGGTTTGAGTCGCGCCTGCCGCTCAAGGACAGCACCACGCTGACCCAGCGCAACGTCTACATCCTGCCCACGCGCCCAGGTCTCATGCTGGGCCTCACACTCTTGGTGCTCTTGGTGGCCAGCATCAACTACCAGCTCAATCTGGGCTATGTGCTGACCTTCCTGCTCACTGGCAGCGCGGTGATTGGCATGCATGTGTGCCACGGTACCCTGCGCGGACTCACTCTGCATTTGATAGCACCTGACGCACAGTTTGTGGGGGCTAGCGTGCCCATTGGCATCCAACTACAGAGCAACAGCCGGCGCATGCGTTACGGCATTGGCCTGGCCGTGCTGGGCACCGAGCACTGGAGCTGGACCGATGTGCCCGCCCAAGGCAGTGCCAAAGTGCAAGTGGCCTTCACCCCCACGCAGCGTGGCCTGCATCCCCTGCCCGCGTTGACAGCCGAAACCCGCTTCCCGCTGGGCACCTTCCGCGTATGGACCGTGTGGCGCCCGGCCGCCCAGGTGCTGGTCTACCCGGCGCCAGAGGCCCACCCGCCGCCCCTGCCGCCTGGTGAACCGCGGGCTGGCGGCGCCGCCAACAGCCACAAACAAAATACGGGCGAATTCGACGGCGTGCGCGCCTACCGCCGTGGCGATCCGCTCAAGCTGGTGGTCTGGAAGAAAGTGGCCAAGGCCGACGAACTGGTGAGCCGCGACGCCCAACAGTCGCAGCGATTTGAACTTTGGCTGGACCTGGCCCATACCGCCAGTGCGTCGCGCGAACATGCGCTCTCACGCCTGTGCGCTTGGGTACTGCTGGCCGAGAAACAAGGCATGCGCTACGGGTTGCGCCTGGGCGGCCAGGACATTGCCCCCGACAGCGGCCCCGCCCACCAGAAAAACTGCCTGCAGGCGCTGGCCTTGGCCTGAGCCCACCACAGTCCATACCCATGCTGCAACGCCTGACCCACCTGCCCCGCGAAGCGCGCGACACCCTGTTTCTGCTGGCCGTGATTGCTTGGGTCATCCTGCCGCAAGTGGAGCGCCTGCCGCTGTGGTGCAGTGCCATGGCGGCCGTGGTGCTGCTGTGGCGTGGCCAGATCGCGGTGCAGGGTCGGCCGCTGCCCGCACGCTGGTGGCTGCTGGGCCTGTTGGCGCTGGCCAGTGCGGCCACTTGGTGGAGCTACAAGACCCTGCTGGGACGCGACGCCGGGGTCACGCTGATCGTGGTGCTGCTAACCCTCAAGACGCTGGAGATGCGCGCCCGGCGCGACGCCTTCGTGATCTTCTTCCTGGGCTTCTTCACCATGCTCAGCAACTTTTTCTTCTCGCAAAGCCTGCTCACCGCCGCCGCCATGCTGGTGGCATTGCTGGGCCTGCTCACCGCACTGGTCAATGCCCACATGCCAGTGGGCCGACCGCCCCTGCTGCAAGCCGCCAAGACGGCGGGCTGGATGGCGCTGCTGGGTGCACCCATCATGGCTGTCCTCTTCATGTTGTTCCCGCGCATTGCCCCGCTGTGGGGCCTGCCGGGCGATGCCATGAGCGGGCGCAGCGGCCTCTCGGGCCAGATGCAGGTGGGCAGCATTGCCAGCCTCGCCTTGGACGACAGCATTGCCATGCGCATCCGTTTTGACGGTCAGCCCCCCGCGCAAACTGATCTGTACTTCCGCGGCCCTGTGCTCTCCAGTTTTGATGGGCGCGAGTGGCGTGCGCTGCGCTCGTCGTTTCCGGCGCGCTACCAGCTGGGCGCCGACCTTCAGGTGCAAGGTCCACCGGTCAACTACCAAGTGACACTGGCTGCCAATAACCGACCGTGGCTGATCGTGCTGGACGCCACCCCCACCAAACCCGAGATCGCGGGTTACACCCCCACCATGGGGCCGGATTTGCAATGGCTGACCGACCAGCCCATGAGTGATCTGGTGCGCTACCGGGCCACCAGTTATCCGCAGTTCCGCCACGGCCCCACCCGCCTGGCCGTGGGTCTGCAAGACTATGTGGACCTGCCCAGCGGCTTCAACCCGCGCACCCTGCAGCTGGCGGCCGAGATGCGCCGCAGCCCCGAACTGGCCAATGCGCAGACGCCTCAGTTGGTGGAAGCCGTGATGCAGCGCCTGCGTACCGGCGGCTACACCTCCACGCTGGAACCTGGTGTGTATGGCACCCACACAGCCGACGAATTCTGGTTCGACCGCAAGGCCGGGTTTTGCGAACACATAGCCTCCAGCTTTGTGCTGCTGATGCGGGCGCTGGACGTACCGGCCCGCGTAGTCACCGGTTACCAGGGCGGACAGGTCAACAGCGTAGATGGTTTCTGGACCGTGCGCCAGAGCGACGCCCACGCCTGGGCCGAAGTCTGGGTCGCCGGCCAGGGCTGGGTGCGGGTGGACCCAACCTCCGCCGTGTCCCCCGGGCGCACCGGCACTGTGGTGCGCCTGCTGCCCCCGCAAAATGTGTTCACCCAAGCGCTCAATACCGTGAGCCCCGGCTTTGCCATCAACCTGCGTGCGATCTGGGAGGCTACCAACAACCGCTGGAACCAGTGGGTACTCAACTACAGCCAGTCCAAACAAATGGACTTGTTGCGCAATCTGGGCTTCGATGCGCCGAGCTGGGAAGACCTGAGTTATGTCTTGATCGCCTTGGTCGTGCTGGCCAGCGGCGTGGGGGCCCTGTGGACGCTGTGGGAGCGCTACCACCAAGACCCTTGGCTGAGGCTCTTGCACCGGGCGCAAACCCAAATGCGCAAGGCGGGTTGGACCGTCGCCCCTCAGGACACCCCGCGCCAACTGGCCTCCACCTTGCAAACCCATGCCAGTGCAGACCCGCGCAGTGCGGCCGCTGCCGCCTGGCTTCTGCGGCTGGAAGCCTGGCGCTACGCCCCCCAAGCCCCAGCCACCTTGGCCGCATTGCGGCGAGAATGCAGGCAACTGCCCTGGCCCATCCGCTTACCGTGAATAGTTGCTCCCTGTGACCCCAACGCTCCGCCTCACCACTCTCTTTTTTATAGCTGCTTGCGCAACATCCACCGGGTTTGCAGCCCAAAAAGCCTCAAAAAGCAAGCCCCGCCCCAGTGCAAGCGCGGCGGCACCAGGCCCGCTCTACAGCACGCGCCCCGAAGTCATGCAGCTGGCCGACGACCTGGCCCAGCGCCGCAACCTGGACCCCGCCTGGGTTCGCAGTGCCATCGGCCAGGCCCGGCTGGTACCTGCCATTCAGCGCGCCAGCACACCACCGGCCGTGGGCACCCCCAAAAACTGGGCGGTGTACCGCAGCCGCTTCATCGACCCGGTCCGCATCAAGGCCGGTGTGCAGTTCTGGCAGGACAACCGCGAGACTCTGGCCCGTGCAGAACGTGAAACCGGCGTGCCCGCGCAGATCATCGTGGGCATCATCGGTGTCGAAACCATCTACGGCCAGCAAACCGGCAACTACCGGGTCATCGACGCCCTGAGCACCCTGGCGTTTGACTTTCCTGCCGCCCATCCGCGTGCGGCCGATCGCGCCAAGTTTTTCCTCACCGAGCTGGAGGCCTACTTGAGCCTCACCGCCCGCACCAAGACCGACCCACTGGCCCTCAAAGGCAGCTACGCCGGCGCCATGGGCCTGCCGCAATTCATGCCATCGAGCTGGGCCAAGTACGCGGTGGATTTTGATGGCGACAGCCGCGTGGACCTGTTCCACAGCGCGGCCGATGTGATTGGTTCGGTGGCCAACTACTTTGTCGCCTTCAAATGGCAGCCGGGCCAGCCCACGCACTACCCGGTACAGTTTGACCTGGCGCGGTTGGACCGTGCCACCCTGCTGGCCCCTGACATCCTGCCCACCTTCAGCGCCCAAACCCTGCAAGACAAAGGCGTGCTGCTGGACGCTGTGGCAGCCGCACACCCTGGCAAGCTGGCGCTGGTGGAATTGCAGAACGGCGCCGATGCGCCGCTCTATATTGCCGGCACCGACAACTTCTATGCCATCACCCGCTACAACTGGAGCAGCTACTACGCCCTGGCGGTTATCGAGCTGGGGCAAGAAGTGGCCGCTGCCTTGCCAGCTTTGGGCAGCATGCCAAAATAAACCATGCCCACACCCGCCGACACTGCCCTGGACAACACGGACGAACACTCCACGACTGCGCTGTACCGTGCGGCGGTGGGTGAGGTCAACAGTGCGTATTACCTGCCCTTGTTTGCGCGCTTTGAAGCGGCCGACCGTGCGGGCCTGAGCTGGAATGGCGCCGCGGCGCTCTACACCCTCAACTGGCTGGCGTTTCGCCATCTTTGGCACGCCGCGCTGGTCTACGCCGGGATCCTGGTGGCGCTGGCGCTGGGCATTTTTGGCATCGGGCGGCTGGTGTTCCAGTTTTCAGAGACAACCCAGTGGGCTCTGGTGGGCGGCCTGGTGTTGCTTTCGGTGTTGCTACCCGGTTTGGGGGGCAATGCCGTGTTGCATGCGGCCACCCGCAAACGGATGGAGGCCGCGCTCAAAGCCACCCACACCGTGGCAGAGGCTTGCGCGCTGCTGGGCCGCCAAGCCCCCACCCGACAAAGCCTGATCGCCCAGATGGTGGCCAACGCCCTGGGGCTGGCCTTGTTGGCCTACGCCTGGGTGCAATTCGAAGGCTGGAGCCCTGCCACAGCAGCCCCCCCCGTGGCAGCTGACGCCCGCAATGTGGCAGTGGGCCGCACCATCGATGTGTCGGTGCCGCCAGCACCCGCGCCAGCCGCCTCGGCTCCCGTTGTGGCGACCTCGGCCCCCGTCGCGGCGGCTTCTGCACCTGCAAGCGTGCCAGAGCCTCTTGCGCAGCGCGCTGCGTCAGCAACAGCCGTGCTTCCGGCTCCCCAAATAACAGCAATTGCCAGCGCGCCAGTGGCGGCACGCGCCGCCAGCGCACCAGCTCCGGCTACGGCTGCCTCTGCTGCTGCCAAGCCCACACCCGTGCTGGCTGCCCCCAAGCCCCCCGCTGTCACAACGCCGCCAGCCACGGCTGCGCGTGCCAGCAGCTCGGCACCGGCCAGGATCATTATTTTGTCCAAACCGGTCGCAGCAGAATCCGCCGCGATCCGGACCAATGGGGCCACCAGCACCCCAGCCACACGCGCAGCGCAAGCACAAACGTATGTAGTGAATGTGGGCTTGTTTGCCCAGGAGAACAACGCCCGCAACGCCCTTACCCAGCTCACGGATGCCGAGCTGCCCGCCAGCACCCAAACCGTCAGGACCAGCCAAGGCACCCGCATCCGGGTGCGGGTTGGCCCTTTTGAGACAGAGGCGGAGGCCGAACGGGTGGTCGACAAGGTCCGCGCCATGGGCTTGGACGCGCAAATCGCGCCCCAGTAGCGGGCGACCTGGGTTTAAAAACCTGCAGGCCCTTCGAACTGGACGTGCAGCGCGTCCAGCCAGTGCTCAATTTCTGCTTCACTCACGTGCAAGTGGGCCAGACAGGCCGCACCATGCTGGTCCCACTCCACATGTTCGGTTTGGCCTTCGTGCAAGGCCACGAGGTGCTCTGCCAACAACGACATGGCCACCAGCGTGCGCACTTCGGCCGGAATATGGTCGTCCCGCAACACAGTGAAGTCATGGTGCAAGCGCACCGCAATGGCCACGATGGGTGGCAAGCGCCAGGTCTTGGCCACGATGGCCCCCACCACCGCGTGGTCCGTGCGGTGCGCATCGTTCTCGACCTGGGTGAAGGTGCGTTCCTTGTCCTGCATGGCCTGCGCCAACGTAGCCTCATAGCCCGGCAGCCCTTGCAACATGATGGGCAAGCCCACATGGCAAAACAGGCCACAGGTGTGGGCGATATCGGCGTTGATGCCATACATCTGGCGCGCGATGTAGCCCATGGCGTAGGCGCGGCGGGTTGATGTTTCCCAGAAGTGCTCCAACAGGGGCGACTTCACCGTGATGGTTTCGCGCAGCAAGAAGCCGGTGAGGATGGAGACAGTCTGCGCCATGCCCAGCAAAGCCACGGCCTCTGCCACCGTGGATGCGGCGCGGGAGCGGGCATAAATGGGGCTGTTGGCCACCCGGATCAGCGCCGCCGCCATGGCCACATCGCGTGATGCAATTTTGGCAATGGTGGCGGGCTCCGGGTCCTCGCGGTTGAACTCTACCCGCAGGTCCGTCAACAAGGCCGGACAGGGCTGGATCACGATCTCTCGCAACGGCCCTGCAGACTTGGCGCTTTCTATTTCACGGTCGATATCCGCTACACGCATGCTGTCTCCTCGTTGAAGACATTATGCTGAAAACCGGGGGCTGCGCGGCAGAATCCCGCCTGTTTTCAGGCAGCGTTAACCCTGTGCCCCGAGGCTCAGGTCACCGGCACCAAATACTCGCGGCTGATGTGCGCGCCCAGGTCGTTCACGCGGTCCAAAAACTGCGTGAGGTAGGCGTGCAAACCGGTGGCCAAAATTTCATCGATGCGGCCAAACTGCAACTCGGCGCGCAGCTTGCCAGCGCGGCGCAGGGTCTCGCTGCCGGGGTCGCTGGCCACCAGACGCAGGTTGTTCACCACTTCGTTCAAACTGGCATGCAGCGAACGCGGCATGTCGGGCTTGAGGATGAGTAGCTCGGCCACACGCTCGGGCTTGATGACATCGCGGTAGACCTTGCGGTAGACCTCAAAGCCCGACACGCTGCGCAGAATCGCGCTCCAGTGGTAGAAGTCGTACTCTTGGTCCTTCTCGCTGGCGGCACCAAAAAAATCGCTCTGCACGGCGTGGAATTTCACGTCTACCAGACGCGCCGTGTTGTCGGCCCGCTCCAGAAAAGTCCCCATGCGCATGAAGAACAAGGCCTCGTCCATCAGCATGGTGCCCACAGTCACGCCGCGCGAGAGGTGCGATCGGAACTTCACCCATTCAAAAAACTGGGCCGGGTCTTTCTCGAACTCACCCGTCTTGATCATGCGTTTGACTTCGAGCCAGGTGGTGTTCTGGGTTTCCCACACTTCGGTGGTCAGCGCACCGCGCACGGCGCGCGCGTTCTCCCGGGCAGCGCTCAGGCAGGACATGATGGAAGACGGGTTGCTCTCGTCCTTGACCATGAAGTCCATCACCTCGCGCGCCTGGATCTCGCCATGGCGCTCCTTGTAGGAGTAGAGCAGCTCGCTGATCGACAGTAGCCCCTGCCAGCCCAGCTGGGCCACGGCCTGGCTTTGCGGCAGCAGCGAAGTCTGGTAGTTCACGTCCAGCATGCGCGCGGTGTTCTCGGCCCGCTCGGTGTAGCGGGACATCCAGAACAGGTGGTCGGCGGTTCTTGACAACATACAAATTCCTCCGCAGTTCGCTTATTGTTTTTGGGTTTGGATTGCAGCGGCCGCAGCAGGTGCATCGTCTTCCAGAATCCAGGTGTCCTTGGTGCCGCCACCCTGGCTGCTGTTGACCACCAGCGAGCCGTCTTTGAGCGCCACGCGCGTGAGGCCACCGGGCACCATCTGCACCGTCTTGCC
>JACCDS010514684.1_pt1 | contig 11665 bp, 10 predicted proteins | sample 7446441 | NCBI WGS metagenome assembly JACCDS01 (sample SAMN15323445, study PRJNA562643) | freshwater metagenome | isolation source: river surface water | place: USA:Blue River Watershed | collected 2017-08-17 | reverse complement strand
GTACGAGGTGCCGTTGCGGGCCGTCATCATCGGCAGGTTGAGCTGGTCGCAGCGTTCTTCGGTCAGGGTCAGGCAGATCAGCCCGCGGCCGTATTTGGCCATGAAATTGATGTGTTCCGGCGTCACGAACTGCGCTGCGAGGACCAGATCGCCCTCGTTCTCGCGGTCTTCCTCGTCGACCAGGATGACCATGCGGCCGGCGCGCATCTCGGCCACGATGTCTTCAACGGGCGAAATCGCCACGGGTGTTTTGCTGCTCATGTAGATGCCTTTTGCGGGGTGCCGGCGGCGGCGAGCATGCGCTCGACGTAGCGGGCCACGGTATCGATTTCGAGGTTCACGCCCGAGCCCGTCTTGAGCGCGCCCAGGCTGGTGTTCTGCACCGTGTGGGGGATGAGGTTGATGCTGATCTCGCAGCCGGTGGCGTTGTCGGCGACGCGGTTGACGGTGAGGCTCACGCCATTGACCGTGATGGAGCCCTTGTAGGCCAGGTATTTCGCGAGTTCGGCCGGGGCCTGGATGCGCAGCTCCCAGCTTTCGCCTACCTGCGCAAAGTGGCTGACCCTGCCCACGCCATCCACATGGCCGGAAACGATGTGGCCACCGAGCCGGTCACCCGCACGCAGGGCTTTTTCCAGGTTGACGCTGGCGTCCTGGGCCAGCCCCGTGGTACGGGCCAGCGATTCGGCCGAGATGTCGATGGTGAACTGCTGTTGGGGCAGGTCCAGGCTGGTGACGGTCATGCAAGCGCCGTTGAGCGCAATGCTGTCCCCCAGGCCGACGTCGTCCAGGTAGCCGGACGGGCAGGTGATCGCGAGGCGCTTGCCATGCTGTAAAGAGCTTCCCAGGTCGTGACTGGCGACGATGCGCCCCACGCCGGTGATGATGCCGGTGAACATCCTGTTATTTTCGCAGGGAAACGGTCGAGGGCCTGTTTGGATGGTTTTTATGGGTGCGAACGCGGAGCAAATGGTGCCAATCTAGGCGTGCGACGACGCCCAGACTGGCCGTCTGGGCTAGGAGCGCAACAACGAGTGGCGCCATTTGCTCCACGTTCCCTTCGGGTTGCGGCCAAAAAGGCCATGCGGGGTGTTGCGAAGCCTTGCCGGAGGTGGACTCCGGCTGCATTTCGCGCCTACCGCATGGCCTTTTTGATCCACAACGCATCCCGTAAAAACCGTCCAAACAGGCCCTAAAAACTGTCGCGCCCGGGAATTCTCGCCAGAATGCGCAAATCCGGGCCGACCAGGCTGGTTTCACGGTAGGTCAGCGGCACGGCCTGGGTCAGTGCGCTCAAAGGTCCGATGTTGACCATGCCGCGGCCTGTGCCCAGCAGCTGCGGGGCCAGATACACCAGGAATTCGTCCACCAGGCCTTCGCGGACCAGGGAGCCATTGAGCTTGTGGCCGGCTTCCACGTGCAATTCATTGATCTCGCGCGCGGCCAGGTCCTGCAGCATGGCGGCCAGATCGACCTTGCCGCCCGGGCCGGGGCAATGGATCACCGTGGCACCCCGGGCTTCCAGAGCATTTTTTTTCGCTTCGTCCACCACGGCGGCATAGATATAGAGCTGGCGCCCGGGAATGAAGAGCTTGGCGTCGAGCGGGGTCTCCAGCCGGCTGTCCACCACCACCAGATGGGGTTGGCGCGGCGTTTCGACCAGGCGCACGTCCAGGCGGGGATCGTCCTCCAGCACGGTGCCGATGCCTGTGAGCACGGCACAGGCGCGGGCGCGCCAGGCGTGGCCATCGGCGCGGGCCGGCTCGGCCGTGATCCATTGGCTGGCGCCGTTCTCGAGCGCGGTCTGGCCGTCCAGCGAGGCGGCGATTTTCATGCGCACCCAGGGCGTCTTGCGCACCATGCGGCTGAAAAAGCCGATGTTGAGTTCGCGTGATTCGGCGGCGCCCGGGCCGGTCTCGACGGCGATGCCGGCGGCGCGCAGCCGGGCAAACCCCTGGCCGGCCACCTGGGGATTGGGGTCCTGCAGCGAGGCGACCACCTTGGCGATGCCGGCCGCCACCAGTGCATCACAGCAGGGGCCGGTGCGGCCCTGGTGAGCACAAGGCTCCAGCGTGACGTAGGCCGTGGCCCCCCGCACCGCATGGCCCCGGGCCGCGGCGTCGCGCAGCGCCATGATCTCGGCGTGCGGCCCGCCAGCGCGCTGGGTATGGCCTTGGCCCAGCACCATGCCGTCCGGGCGGGTGAGGACGCAGCCCACCCGCGGGTTGGGGGCCGAAAGGCGCAAGGCCAGCGCGGCTTCGCGCAGGGCCAGCGACTGGGGATGGTCAGGCGTGAGCAGCGGGGGCATGGACTGTTTTTACCATTTGTCTGGACGACAATACCTTACGTCGGCTCCCGCCCCGGCGGGCGGCGGGCGGCATCTACTATCCAATCCACTACAAGGGACCAGTTTATGAACGCACAGGCTCAACGCGGTTTCACCCTCATCGAGTTGATGATCACGGTTGCCATCATCGGCATCCTGACCGCCATTGCTTACCCCTCCTACACCAGCTACATCGCCAGGGCCAACCGTTCCGCCGCCCAGAGCTTCATGTACAAGGTTGCCAACAAGCAGGAGCAATACATGCTGGACCGGCGTGCCTATGCCACCACACTGGCCGCGCTGAACCTGACCCTGCCCACCGAGGTGTCGGGCAAGTACGTCATCGAAGAGCCGATCGAGGTCGTCATGACGGCCACACCGCCGACCTACAAGGTCAAGGCCACCCCCGTGGGCGCCCAGGCCATCAACGACGCCAAGTGCGGCGAGTTGACGCTCAACAGCGTGGGTGTCAAAACCGTATCCGGCACGACGGGTAGCGTTTCCACCTGTTGGTAAGTCCTCATGTTATCCCGCATCACATCGTCCGCTTTCTACCGCCGCTCGTGCCGCCTTCGAGGCCGCTCAACCGGCTTCACCCTCATCGAGTTGATGGTGGTCATCACCGTCATGGCGGCGCTGCTGGCGGTCGGGCTGCCCTCGTTCAAGGACTTCATTACGGGGCAGCGCGTCAAGACGGCGGCTTTTTCCTTCGTCAACGCGGCGGTCTACGCGCGCAGTGAGGCCATCAAGCGCAACACCGATGTGTCCATGGTGGCCAATGCGGGTGGCTGGAAAACCGGCTGGACCATCATGGTCGGCGCGAACAAGCTCGGGGAGCAAGAGAGCGTGGGCGACTCGGTAATGATCCGCAGCATCGACCCCAAGCCTACGGCCACTCAGGTGACCTACCAGTCCAGCGGGCGGCTGCTGGTCGCAGTGGACGATCTGCAGGTCAGCGACGATGCCAACGGCCACGCACGTTGCATTTCCTTTGATCTCAGTGGCCTGCCCAAGAGCCGGATGGGAGCCTGTCCACCATGAAATCCCCACGCCATCACATACGCAAACAGACGGGTAGCAGCCTGATCGAGGTGCTCGTCACCCTGGTCATTCTCATGCTGGGCCTGCTCGGCCTGGTGGGCCTGATGCTGCAAAGCCAGCGCTCACAACAGGAGTCCTACCAGCGGGTCCAGGCCCTGGTGCTGCTGGACGACATGGTCAACCGCATCAGTGCCAACCGCAAGGCGGCCGCATGCTACGTCATCACCACCAATGCCAACGGGTCGCCTTATCTCGGCAACGACTCCACGCTGGCACCCAGCTGCACCACAGGCACGGCCGACCAGCAGTTGCGCGCCGTGCAGGACCTGACCGAATGGAACGACCTGCTTCTGGGTAGCACGGAGAAATCCGGGGCGAGCAATGTTGGCGGCATGATCGGTGCACGCGGTTGCGTCGAACTGGTCTCGGCTGGGGTCTACCGCATCAGCGTGGCCTGGCAGGGCAATAGCGAGACCTTTGCGCCGACCGCCGATGTGGCCTGCGCGACGGGCAAATACGGCGCCTCGGAAGCCCAGCGCCGGGCGGTGAGCGTCAATGTCCAGATTGCCAACCTGACATGAGGCCCGCCATGCTCGCCAGCCGTTTCATTCCCCCTCTTTCTCGGCGCGGTGGCCGACCTGTCGGTCGTGTTCGCTCGCAGCGCGGCCTGACGCTGATCGAGTTCATGGTGTCCATCACCATCGGCCTCGTGCTGGTGACGGGTCTGGCCTTGCTGTTCGCCCAGCAAAGCGCGACCCAGGGCGAGCTTGAAAAATCGAGCCGGCAGATCGAAAACGGTCGTTACGCCATGCAGTTGTTGCGTGAGGACCTGCAACTGGCAGGTTATTACGGCGAGTTCTTCAACACCAGTTCCCTGACGGTCCCGGCCGCCCTGCCGGACCCCTGCCTGACGTCCGCCGCCGATCTGGCCGCGGGCATGGCCTTCCCGGTCCAGGGCTATGACGCGCCGGGCGCCACCTTGCCCGCCGGCATGGCCACCTGCCCGCTGAACGCGGCCAACCACCTGGCCGGAACCGACATCCTGGTGGTGCGCCATGCCGATACCACCAGCCTGACCACTGGCCTCAAACCGGGGCAGGCCTATCTCCAGACCGGCCTGTCGGCCACCAAGGACGAGTTGAAGTACGTGATGGGTGTCGCCGCGGCCACCACGCTGGATCCCGCCGTTTTCAACCTCATCACCAAGACCTCGGCGGTCGCGCCCTTGCGCAAGTACCTGGTGCATATCTACTACATCAGTCCCTGCAGCGTGCCCGCCAACGGCAGCACCTGTTCCGCCGCGAACACCGACGACGGTGGCGTGTCCGTCCCCACGCTCAAGCGCCTGGAGCTTGCGGTCTCCGGTGGCGTGCCCGCTTTCACCACCATGCCGCTGGTCGAGGGCATCGAGAACATGCAGATCGACTACGGCACCGACGCCTCGGCCGACGGCGCACCGGACTGTTACCTCAAGGACATCCCGCCTGCCTCGGCCCCCCCGGCCTCCACCTGCAGCACGGCGCCCACCGTGGTGCAGGACTGGGCGGGGGTGATGGCCTTGCGCGTCCACCTGCTGGCGCGCAACAACGAACGCAGTGCCGACTACATCGACGACAAGACCTACAGCCTCGGCCTGGCCGGCACGACCACGGCCACCAACGACAACTACAAGCGACGCGTCTTCAGCCAGATGGTCCGGCTGGTCAACCCGAGCGCCCGGAGGGATCAATGATGTCCGCCAGAAAACAACAGGGCTCCAGCCTGATCATCAGCCTGATCATGCTGGTCGTGGTGACCTTGCTGGTGGTGTATTCCATCCGCGCGGGCAACACCAATCTGCGCATTGCCGGCAATATGCAGTTCCAGGCCGAGGCGCTGGCGGCGACGCAGCAGGGGATCGAGCAGGTCATCGAGCAGATCCGTGTCACCGATCTGATCTCGGCCATCCCGGCCCAGACCCTGCCGGTCACGATCAACGGACTGACCTACAACGTGCAGATGGCGCCCATGAACAAATGCCTGCTCGATGTGCCGGTGCTCAATTCCTCGCTCAACCCCAGCTTGGCCGAGGACGTCGCCTGTTTTGAAAATCCCGACACCGATCGTCCGATCGGCGCCGACGGTCTGATCACGACCACCCAGTCGGCCTGCAAGAACCAGGCCTGGGAAGTCCAGGCCAATGTGATCGAGCCCATGTCGGGCGCATCCCTGACCCAAGTGCAGGGTGTGGCCATCCGTGTTCCATCCACCGTCACCTGCTCCTGAGGCTTGACCATGAACCTCTCATACCCGTTCCGTCAGTCCGCCGCTGATTCTGATCACCCGAAGAAGGAACGCATCATGAAATCCGCCGTCCTTTTGCGCTGGAGCTGCGCGCTCTTTCTGCTGGGAGTCTTCTCCAGCGTGCATGCCGAAGACATCGACATCTACAGCGACAAGCCCAGGAGCGGCGATGTTCCCAATGTGCTGCTGGTGCTGGACAATGCCGCCAATTTTTCGGCCAGCGCGGCGGGGTGCACCTATGCCGACAACACGGCGCCGTCCCTCAACGGCACGGCTGGCGGCATCGAGCAATGCGCCATCTACAACGTGGTGTCCGGCCTGCCGGACGGGGCCATCAACCTCGGGCTCATGGTGTTCAACGATAACAATATGCGCGACTGGGATGGCGCGAACTGCGGTGGCGCCAATGGCGGATGTTTGGCCGTGCCGCTGACGCCGATGTCCGGCACTCAGAAAACCAAGTTCCTGAACTGGGTGAAGTCCTGGCGCACTTCAGGGGGCGCTGGCGCGGGTTACATCAAGGCCAGTGGCGTCGCCACCGCGGCCACCATGCAGGAAGCCTGGGCCTATTACGCCGGCAAGGTCGGCCTGTCCGGGCGCGATTACGCCACTTCGGCTCCGCCGGCGGGTTGCCAGAAGAATTTCGTGATCTATATCGGCAATGCCTTCAACACCTCGGGCACCCCGGGTGATGGGGGCAGTACCAGCCCCCTGGCGGCGCTGAAAGCGGCGCCAGGCGTGACCTCGGACATGCTGAAGGCCCTGACCATCAAGTCGGATTATTACGGCGCGGGCGGTTTCAGCTGTGGCTACTACACCATGCCCAGCCATACCGATCCGTCGGGTCTGTACGCCGACGAATGGTCGCAGTACATGTACAAGACCGATCTCTACGGCAGCCTGACCGAGAAGCAGAGCATCGTCACCTACACCATAGGCCTGATGGGGCCGAGCTGCAAGCCGGATTACCCAGCCTTGCTCAACAGCATGGCCCTGAACGGGGGGGGTGATTATTTCGCCACCTCGAGCTACGACGAAATCGTGGTGGCCATCCTCAAGATCCTCAACCAGGTCCAGGCGGTCAACAGCGTGTTTGCCTCGGCCTCGCTGCCGGTCAGCGTGAACGCGCAAGGCACCTTCCTCAACCAGATCTATCTGGGCATGTTCCGCCCCGACGCCAGTGGCAATCCGCGCTGGCTGGGCAACCTCAAGCAGTACCAGTTTGTCCTGCAGTTCAGCGACCCGACCAAACCCGATCCCAACAACGCCACGCTGCAGCTGGGCGACAGCCAGGGCAAACAGGCGCTGAGCTCGGCGGGCACGGGTTTCATCGATCCCTCCGCCGTCAGCTTCTGGACCCAGAAGGATCTGACCAAGGCACCCGATTCCACCGGGGGCTTCTTCGTCAACGACGTGCGCGGTGTGGGCGGCGGCTACGACTCGCCCGATGGCGAGCTGGTCGAGAAAGGCGGCGTGGCCCAGCGCATCCGGCTCGACAACCTGTCCGTCGATTATTCCAGCACACCCGCGTCACCGCGTCGCCTCTATACCTATTGTCCTAGCGGCCTGTCCTGCAACGGTGCCCTGACGGATGTCTCCAACCAGTTCGCGTCCACCAACAACGATATCACGGATGCGCAGCTCAGCGCGGTCACAACGGTGGCGGTCTCTTCCCTGACGCGCTCCAAGACCACCGCGACCGTGAAGACCGGTGTGGCGCACGGCTTCGTGAGCGGCGAGACGGTGACGATCGCCGGCGCAGATCAGAGCGATTACAACGGGGCCAAGCCGCTCATCACCTACGTTGATGCCAACACCTTCACCTTCCAGGTGCAGGAGTATCCGCCCGCCTCGGCATCGGGCAGTTACACGGTGTCCACACCGGGCGCTCCGCGCCTGCTTGCCGCCGGCGCCCTGACCCGTTCTGGGGGAACGGTGACGGCCCTCCTGCCCGCGCACGGTTTTGTGACGGGGCAGTCGGTGACCATCAGCGGTGCCACGGAAGCCCGCTACAACGGGACCTTTGTGGTCACGGTGGCCGATGCCAATACCTTCCGCTACACCGTCACCGAAGGCCCGATTTCGCCCGCGGGCGGTGGTACGGCGACGGTGGGCAACACTTCCAGGAGCATCGAGTCCTTCAATGCCAGCCCGACGCCTGGCATTCAGCGCGCCACGGGCAGCACGCTGGTGACGGTCACCACCACCAGCAACCATGGTTTCGCGGCGGGCAACACGGTCGTGATCGATGGCGTGAAGGACGCGGTGGGCGCCCTGATTTCCCAATACAACATCAAGGCCACCATTGTTGCCGTGCCCAGCAACAGATCATTCACCTACAACATCGTCGCGACCACCCCGCTCAGCCCCGCGGCGGGCAACATCACCGCGGACGGCGGGACCACGCCCAAGGCCATCAGCTCGCTGAAGCGTTTTGGCACCACCGCCACCGCCACCGTGTTCGGCCATGGTTATGTGCTCGGCCAGACCGTGAGCGTCGGTATCAGCACGCTTGGGGCGAACGAAAATGCCTACGTCGGCACCTGGACGATTACCCGTGTGACGACCGATACCTTCGACTATGGCCCCCTGACCCTGACGCCGGTGTCACCGGCCACGGGCAATATCATTGCCTCGAAATCGCGTCAGAGCGATCGCACGGCGTTGATGAACTGGGTGCGTGGCGAAAACAACTTCGGTGACGAGCCCAACCCGGGTTCTGGTTACACGGTGCGCCAGTCCGTGCACGGCGATGTGCTGCACTCGCGCCCGCTGGTCATCAACTATGGCGACAGCCGCGGTATGGTGGTGTTCTACGGCGCCAATGATGGTGTCTTCCGCGCCATCAACGGCAGCCAGACCGCCGCCATCGGCAGTGTCGAGGCCGGTGGCGAGTTGTGGGGATTGATCCTGCCCGAGCATTATTTGCAGCTCAACCGCCAGCGCGTCAACGACCCGGCGCTCAAGCTGCCGTCGACCCTGCTGGCGAGCGCCTTGCCCAAGGACTACTTCGTCGATGGCCCCACGGGCAGCTATCAGCAGCTCAATGCCGACGGGACGATCGCCAAGGCCTATATCTATCTCACCATGCGCCGTGGTGGTCGTTTCATGTACGCGCTGGATGTCACCGATCCGGTGAGCCCCCGCGTGGTGTGGCGCATCAGTTCCAGTCAGGCGGGATTCGCCGAACTGGGGCAGACCTGGTCGCGTCCCCGCGTTACCCTGCTCAAGGGTTATGTGGATGGCAGCGGCAAGGCCAAGCCGGTCCTGGTGTTCGGTGCGGGTTACGACGCTGCAAACGAGGATGCCGAGCCGCCCACGGCCGACGTGATGGGCCGTGGTATCTACGTCGTGGACGCCGAGACGGGGGCGCTGGTCTGGCGCGCCACTTCGTCGGCGGACACCTCCAGCTGCCCGGGCACGGCGGCCTGCGTCTCGGTTTCCGGAATGAACTGGGCGATCGCGGCGGACATCAGCTTCGTCGACCGCGACAACGACGGCCTGACCGACCGCTTCTATGCGGCCGACGTCGGCGGGAATGTCTGGCGCGTGGACACGGAGATCAGCTCCACGCCGTCCACCAACCTCTGGCAGGTGAGCAAGCTGGCGGCGCTGGGCTGCAGCACGGGGGCCTGTGCTTCCGGTACCACGCCGCGCAAATTCTTCTTCCCGCCCAATGTGGTGCCGGTGGGCGCGACCGGCGGCTCGACGTCCTACGATGCGGTTTTGCTGGGCTCCGGTGATCGTGAGCATCCGCTGATCAGCACGAGTTCCAGTTCGTCTTACTTCGTGACGAACCGTTATTACATGCTCAAGGACACCCGGACCGGCAAGGACGCGAATTCGCCCGTGACCTGGACGACTCTGACGGAGAGCACCCTCTTTGACGCCACGCCGACCACATTCGACACGACCAGCTGGTCTTTTGTGCCCAAACCCTATCCGGGGACCGGCGGTGGGTTCTATATTTCCCTTCTGGGATATGACAATGGCGACCAGACCGCGACGCCGCCGGTGCCGCCGACCGCGCGCCGGGGTGAGAAGGCGGTGAATGCCTCGATCACCACGCGCGGCACCACCTACTTTGGCACCAACACCCCGGTTGTGCCGGCCGCGAACTCCTGCACCTCCAGCCTGGGGCTGGCCAAGGGATATGCACTCAGTCCCTTCAATGCGACGTACGGCACCTCGGTCTACGACGGTGGCGGCATGCCGCCCTCGCCGGTGGCGGGGGTGGTGGGCTTGGTCCTGCCCAGCGGCCAGAGCATGCAGCAACCTTTCTGCATCGGCTGCGGTGGCAAGACGGCCCTCTCGCCGGTCGATCCCAGCAAGAAGATATCAAAGAAACCGCGGCGCACCTACTGGTACAAGCGCTAAAGTCTCCGGCGGCGAGTCCCGGCCCGGCCCGCCTCGGCGGGCCGGGCTTTTTTGCGTCCTGGATCCTTCATCTCCCACGTTTTGGGGATGTTCACCGACTTTGTGGCGTCCTAAAGTGGTTCGTGCCGGCTCGGAAAAAAGACGATGACTGCCGGCATCATCCAAGGGAGACTGCGATGAAGAAGCAAGGCAGAGGGTGCGGAGGCTGGACGATGGTGGAACTGATGGTCGTGCTGCTCTTGATGGTGGTCTTGCAGACCACGGCGGTGCCGGCGCTGTCGGCGGCGCTGGATGCGAGGCGGTTGGGTGCGGCGACGAACGCGCTCCATGTCTCGTTGCAGCTGGGGCGCAGCGAAGCGATCAAGCGCGGGGGGCGTGTGGTCGTATGTAAATCGGGCAGCGGGCGCAGCTGCAGTCGATCCGGCAGCTGGGCGCAGGGCTGGATCGTGTTCCACGACATCAACAACAATGCCCAGGTGGATCCGGATGAGGCGATCTTGCAGCGCGAACAGGCGCTCGGCGGGCCGGTGCAACTGACTGGAAACGCCCTGGTGGAGTCCTATGTGTCCTATACCCCGCTGGGCCATACCAGCACCACTGGTGGGGGCCTGCAGGCCGGGACCCTGACCGCATGCCAGCCGGCTTTGAAGCAGACGCCCGGCTTTCAGATCGTGATCAGCAGCACCGGGCGCGCGCGGACCCAGCGGGTCACGCTGACTCAATGTGTGTGATGCGGGAACGCAGGCCCGGTAGCGTCAACGCCGGACTTCGTCCACCAGCGTCTTGAACTCGTCGATGTCCTCGAAGCTGCGGTAGACGCTGGCGAAGCGCACGTAGGCCACCTTGTCCAGCTTCTTGAGTTCCCGCATCACCAGTTCGCCGATGCGGGTGGAGGGCACTTCGCGCAGACCAAGGTTGAGGAGTTTTTCCTCGATGCGTTCGATGGCGCTGTCGATCTGCTCGGTGCTGACCGGACGCTTGCGCAACGCCAGTTGCATGGAAGCCAGCAACTTGCCGCGTTCGTACTCGATGCGCCGGCCATCCTTCTTGACGATCGAAGGGAAATTGACATCCGGCCGTTCGTAGGTGGTGAAGCGCTTTTCGCAGGCACCGCACTGGCGTCGCCTGCGGATGAAATCCCCATCCTCTGAAATCCGGGTCTCGACGACCTGGGTTTCAGAGTGTCCGCAGAAGGGGCATTTCATGACGGTTCCCCTTCGGGGGCACCCGTGGAACCGGCTTGGCCGGGCCACTGGGTGCGCCCCCTGAGGGGGAGGCGCGAAGCGCCTCGGGGGGGAGTCATTTGTACACCGGGAAGCGAGCCGTCAGCGCGTTGACCTTGGCGCGCACGGCGGCGATGTTGGCTTCGTCGCGCGGCTTGTCCAGCACATCGGCGATCAGGTTGGCCGTCATGCGGGCTTCCTCGTCCTTGAAACCACGGGTGGTCATGGCCGGGGTGCCGACGCGCACGCCGCTGGTGACCATGGGCTTCTCGGGGTCGTTCGGGATGGCGTTCTTGTTGATCGTCATGTGAGCGGAGCCCAACACGGCCTCGGCTTCCTTGCCCGTGATGCCCTTGGAGCGCAGGTCGACCAGCATGACGTGGCTCTGCGTGCCGCCGCTGACGATGCGCAGTCC
>JACCDS010025377.1_pt1 | contig 11665 bp, 10 predicted proteins | sample 7446441 | NCBI WGS metagenome assembly JACCDS01 (sample SAMN15323445, study PRJNA562643) | freshwater metagenome | isolation source: river surface water | place: USA:Blue River Watershed | collected 2017-08-17 | reverse complement strand
CCGCGCACGCGCCGCCCGCCGCCGCCGCAGCGCGCGAGCCTGCCGCGCCAAGCGCTGTGGGGCCTGTGATGCAGCCGCCGGAAATCGCCGCGATGCCGCCGCAGGTGGCCGAAATCGCCGCACTCGGTTACGCGCGCTGCTGCGACTATCAGGATCGCGTCTACGGCAGCCAGTACCTGCAGCGTGTGCAGCGTGTGCTCGACGCCGAACGTGCGGCCGACGCCAATGGTGCGCACGGCTTCGAAGCCAGCCGCGAGAGCGCACGCTGGCTGGCGCTGTGGATGTGCTACGACGACCTCGTGCGCGTGGCCGACCTGAAAAGCCGGCGCACACGCGCCGAACGTGTGCGCCGCGAGGTGCGCGCCGGCGCGCACGACCTGCTGCGCGTGTATGACTACTTCAAGCCCGGCATGGCCGAGATGGCCGGGCTGCTGCCGCGCTGGCTGGCCGAACGCGCCAATGAATGGGGTCGCAAGCGCCAGGCCGAGCGCGGTGAACCGTGGGCGCTGCCACTGAAGCTGGCCTCGCATACGGTGTCAGGTACGCTGCTGTTGCGGCTGCTTGCCTCGTTGCGGCGCGTGCGCCGCTTCGGCAGCCGCCATGCGCAGGAGCAGGCGCTGATTGACGAATGGCTGGAGACGCTGGTCGAGGGCCTGACCGCCGACTGGCAGCTCGGCTGCGAAGTCGCCGCCTGCGGCCGGCTGGTGAAAGGCTATGGCAGTACCAATGAACGCGGCAAGGACAACCTGCTGCACCTGCTGCGGCATGTGGCGCGCGCCACCCTGTTGCCGCTCGGCGAGCGAGCGCAGGCCGTGCGCCGCGGACGCGAAGCCGCGCTGTCCGACCACGCCGGCAAGGCGCTTGACAGCGTGCTGGCCGAGGCCGGTGCGGCGCCGCGCCCGCTGCGCGAACAACCGATACGCTGGATGCCGACGTCGGTACGGAGAGTGGTGAAATGACGAAGACGGTCGTCTACACGCTGAGGGTGGAATTTGGCGATTGCGATCCGGCGCGGATCGTCTGGTTCCCGAATTTCTTTCGCTGGATCGATGCGGCGTCGCGGAATTTTTTCGTCAGCTGCGGCGTGCCGCCCTGGCACGACACCGAGGCGACCCTGGGCATCCTCGGCACGCCCCTGGTCGACACGCAGGCAAGCTTCATCAAGACCGCGAGCTACGGTGACGAACTGCAGATCCACACGAGTGTGGCCGAGTGGCGCGGCAAGAGCTTCGTGCAGCGCCATCGCGTGATGCGCGGCGACGACGAGATCATGCGCTGCGACGAGGTCAGGATCTTCGCCGCGCACCGGCCCGAGGGCGGGATACGCGCGGTCGCGATCCCGCCGGAGTTCATTGCGCTGTGTTCATGAAGCGCTGGCTCATGACCCCATCGCGATCGGCGCCACGCCGATCAGGCGTACATGCAGGTACATCATGAAGACGGCCCAGGCGACTATGCCAATGACAACCGTCAGCAGGTTGCCGGCCAGCGTGCCGGCCGGGTAGGTCGTGTGCTGCATGCGGTCGCGGCGGCGCGAGTTGCGGAAGTCGAGTACGGACCAGATCAGGAACGCGCCGAACAGGATCACGTCGGCGAGGTTGCCGTTGGTAACCAGGTGAGCGATCGACCAGGCCTTGACGCCGGCGATCATCGGATGGCCGATTTTCGACTTGATGCTGTTGCGCGGCACATAGGCGGCCACCAGCGAGATGAACGCGACCAGGTTGATCAGCAGCGCCAGGTGGCGCAGCCACAGCGGCGGTACCCACAGCACGAGCGGATCGAGCCGTGCCTGGCCGTAGCCGAGCACGATCAGCACGAAGCCGGCTAACGAGAGGAGGCTGACCGCGCCTTTCCAGGGCTTCTCGCCGAGGCGCCCGATCATGCCGGCGCGCCAGTGGTCGGCGAAGATGCGCGTCGAATGCGGTACCAGGAACAGGATGAGGCCGAGGATCAGCAGGGACATGGGTTCGCTCCGGGGATGAGATGAAGACAGAGTTTAACCGAGGACATCACGATGGCGCCGCCCGGCCGGGCGGCGACAACTTCCGCGCCAGGCCCAAACACGTTTAGCATGTCGCCATGGCTGCGGCCCGGGCCACAAGACACCGCTCGCGGCAAACCACGCGGCAAGCAAGAAACGAACAAAAAACAAACAAGAAAGGTAATCCGTCCATGCAGCCTCCGGTCAAGACCCGCCAGATCCTCGCCGCCGTGATCGGCAACGCGCTCGAGTGGTACGACTTCGTCGTCTATGGTTTCATGACGGTGATCATTTCGCGGCTGTTCTTCCCGTCCGACAGCGAATACGCGTCGTTGCTGATCGCGATGGCGACCTTCGGTGTCGGCTTCTTCATGCGGCCGGTCGGCGGCGTGCTGATCGGCATGTACGCGGACCGGCGCGGCCGCAAGGCGGCGCTGCAACTGATCATCCTGCTGATGACGGTGTCGATCGCGATGATCGCGTTCGCGCCGACCTATGCGGCCATTGGCGTGGCTGCACCGGCACTGATCGTGATGGCGCGCCTGCTGCAGGGCGTGGCTACCGGCGGCGAATTCGCCAGCGCCACCGCCTTCCTGATCGAGAGCGCGCCGCCCGGCCGGCGCGGCTTCTTCGGCTCGCTGCAGATGGTCGGGCAGAGCGTGGCCGCGCTCGGTGGCGCGGCCTCCGGCATGCTGGTCACTCAGGGGCTGACGCCAGAACAGATCGACAACTGGGGCTGGCGGCTGCCATTCGTCTTCGGCCTGCTGATCGGTCCGGTCGGCCTGTGGATGCGTCGCCACCTGGAGGAGACCGAGGCCTTCGTCGCAGCCACGCATGATCCGGCCGAACACGTCGGCCTGAAGTCGCTGCTGCGCGAGCACCTGCGTAACGTGCTGGTCTGTTTCGGACTGGTGCTGTCGTCGACAATCATGTTCTACGTGGTGCTGATTTACATGCCCACCTATGCGAAGACCCAACTGCACATCCCGCTCAACGATGCCTTCACCGCGCAGGTGGCCGGTCTGGTCTGCCTGACCGTGCTGATACCGCTGTTCGGCATACTGTCCGACCGCATCGGCCGCCGTCCTGTGCTGATGCTCGCGGCGGTGCTGTATTTCGTGCTGCCGTACCCGCTGATGGGCTGGGTGCTGGCCGAGCCGACGCTGGCGCGGCTGGCACTGATGCAGGTTGCGCTGTGCAGCGCGATTGCTGTCGGTTTCGGTGCGATCTCGACTGCGCTGGCCGAACAGTTTCCGGTGCGGCAGCGTTCCACCGGGCTGGCGCTTGCGTACAACGTCGCCGTCATGCTCTTCGGTGGCTTTGCGCAACTGATCGTCACCTGGCTGATTACCTTCACCGGCACGCCGCTGGCGCCGTCCTACTATGTGATGTTCGGCGCTGTGGTTGGCTTCATCGCCGCTGCCTTCATCGCCGACCGCCATCGTCAGGAGGTACTGCACTAAATGAGCCCTCATCGTCATGTGCTGGCCGTGCTGGCGCTGGTCGTTGCGGCGGCCTGGCCCGCAGCGGGCCGAGCGGCCGAGCCGGCCCCTGAGCCCGTCTACGGGCCCGAGCTCGAGGGCTTCGATTATCCGGCGCCGGTCGAGCGCTTCCGTTTCGAATCGCAGCGGCAGTCGCTGCAGATGGCCTATCTTGACCTGCGTCCGGCCAGGCCGAACGGCCGCAGCGTCGTCCTGCTGCACGGGAAGAACTTCTGCGCGGCGACCTGGGAAGGCACGATGCGCGTGCTGCAGTCGCAAGGATATCGGGTCATCGTTCCGGACCAGGTCGGCTTCTGCAAATCGAGCAAACCTGCCGCCTACCAGTATTCGTTCCAGCAGCTTGCGCACAACACGAAGGCCCTGCTCGATGCGCTCGGGATCGCGCGCTTCGTCGTGATCGGTCACTCAACCGGCGGCATGCTGGCAACGCGGATCGCGCTGATGTTCCCCGCGCAGGTCGAACAGCTGGTGATGGTCAATCCCATCGGCCTGGAAGACTGGAAGCAGGAAGGCGTGCCGGCGCTCACAGTAGACCAGTGGCATGCGCGCGAGCTGCAGGTGACGGCCGAGCGGATCCGCAACTATCAGCGCACGAATTACTACGTCGGCCAATGGCGGCCCGAGTACGAGCGCTGGGTGCAGATGCTCGCTGGCCTGAATCGCGGCCCGGGCCGCGACATCGTCGCCTGGCAGTCCGCACTGCTGTACGACATGATCTACACGCAGCCGGTCGTGCACGAGTTCGGCCAGCTGGCCGTGCCGACGCTGCTGCTGGTCGGCGAGCAGGACAGCTCCGCGATCGGCCGCGAATTCTCGCCGCCCGAGGTGAAGGCGAAGCTGGGCAATTACCCGCTGCTGGCGCGCCGCGCGGCGGCTGCCATTCCCGGTGCGCGGCTGGTGCTGTTCCCCGAGCTCGGGCATGCGCCGCAGATGCAGGAGCCGGAGCGCTTCCACCGTGCACTGCTGGATGGCCTGGTGAAGTGACGATGCCGCCAACGACCACACAATCACACAATCACACAATCACACAATACGACCAACCCAGGAGACTGCGTACCCATGAGCACCGCCCCGACCGCCCAGGAACAGTTTGACGAGCGCGCATCCAGTACGCTGGCTGCGGTTTACCTGACCCCGGACGTTGTCGCGCAGCGTGACAAGGTCCTGGCCCTGCTCGCGCCACGGGCAGGCGAGCGCGCGCTCGATATCGGTTGCGGGCCGGGACTGACGACCGAGGCGCTGGCACACGCCGTCGGCGCGCAGGGCCGGGTCAGTGGCGTCGACATCGCGCCGCCGATGTTGTCGATCGCGCGGCGCCGTTGCGCGAGCCTGCCGCAGGTGTCGTTCGAGCTGGCCGACGTGGGCCAGCTGCCCTATGCAGACGCAAGCTTCGACGTTGCACTGGCGTCGCAGGTGTATGAGTATGTCGAGGAGATCGACGGCGCGCTGACCGAGCTTGCGCGCGTGATTCGTCCGGGTGGCCGCGCCTTGCTGGTCGACACCGACTGGGAATCCGCGGTCTGGGCCAGCCATGACGACGCACGCATGCGGCGCGTGATCGAGACCTGGAACGAACACATTCCGCATCCGCAATTGCCGCGCACGCTCAAGCGCCGCATGCTGCATGCCGGCTTCGCCGACGTGCGGGTGGAGGTGGTACCGTTGCTGAACGTGACCTATGAGCCGAACACCTACAGCGTCGGCATGATGCAGATGCTCGGCAATTTCGCTGCGGGCCGCAATGGCCTCACCGATGCCGACATCGCCGCATGGAAGGACGATGCGCGTGCCCTCGGCGAAGAAGACGGTTATTTCTTCAGCCTGAACCGCTTCGTCTTCATCGGTGTGCGGCGCTGATGTCCTTGCCGTAGCGCCGCAGCACTTCACCAATCATGCTGTGCGCGAGTTCGGCCTCGCCAAGAAAGACGCGCCCGGTGATCGTATCGCGCAGCAGCGACGCCTCCTGCTCGCTGTGCGTGCGCACCAGCACCTGGGCCGACGGGTTCAGCTGCGCCACCTGGCGCAGCACGACGCGCACGTCGACCGCGCCGGGCACCGCAATGATCAGCAGCGCCGCGCGCGCGATATGCGCCTGCACCAGCGTGAGCGCGTCGCCGGCATTACCAGCCACCGCAGCCTTGCCCTGGGCGCGCAGCCGTTCGACCAGCTCACGATTGCGCTCGATCACCACATACGGAATCGATTCGCGCTCCAGCGCCTCAGCAATGCGGCGGCCAACGCGGCCCCAGCCAACCAGCACGGTCTGTCCGGAAAGATAGCGCGCTGCGGTCGAGGTCGGCAGTTCGCCCAGCGTGTCGGCCGAGCGCTCGAGTCGCTGTGCCAGTGTCGAGCGCTCAAGTATCCAGCGCCTGAGCGGCTCGATCAGCGTAAACAGCAGCGGATTGACGGCGATCGAGACGATCGCGCCGGCCAGCACCAGCGTGCGCGCTGCTTCCGGCAGCAGGCCAAGCGCAACGCCAAGGCTGGCCAGGACGAAGGAAAACTCGCCGATCTGTGCCAGGCTGGCAGATACGGTCAGTGCGGTGCTCAGCGGATAGCGCAGCGCCAGCACCAGCAGCATCGCCGCCAGCGACTTGCCGGCAATAATGACTGCCACCACCGACAGCACCTGCAGCGGCTGTTCGACCAGGATGCGCGGCTCGAACAGCATGCCCACCGACACGAAGAACAGCACCGAAAACACATCGCGTAGCGGCAGCGATTCGTCCGCGGCGCGCCGGCTGAATTCGGATTCGCGCAGCACCATGCCGGCAAAAAAGGCGCCGAGCGCAAACGAGACGCCGAACAGCGCCGCTGCGCCGACCGCAACGCCGATCGCTGCAGCGACCACGCACAGCCCGAAAAGTTCGCGTGATCCGGTGTGCGCGACCATCCACAGTAGTCGCGGCAGCAGTTTACGGCCCAGGATCATCATCAGCGCGATGAACAGCCCGACTTTCAGCAGCGCTGCGGCGAGTGCCGGCAGCAGCGTCGCGCTGAGGTCCGGGTGCGTCGGCTCATGGCCGTGGCCACCGAGGTTGCCGAGGGCCGCGAGCAGCACCAGCACCAGCACCATCACGAGGTCCTCGACCACCAGCCAGCCGACCGCGATGCGCCCGTTCACCGACTCCAGCACGCTGCGCGACTCCAGTGCACGCAGCAGCACGACGGTGCTGGCGACCGACAGCGACAGGCCGAAGATCAGGCCGGCGCCGCCGTCCCAGCCCCAGGTCCACGCCAGTGCTGCGCCTAGCGCGGTCGCGACCGCCATCTGCAGCAGCGCGCCGGGCAGTGCGATCTTGCGCACCGCCAGCAAGTCATCAATGGAAAAGTGCAGGCCGACCCCGAACATCAGCAGCATCACGCCGATCTCGGCGAACTGCGACGCCAGCCCCGGATGGGCGATGAAACGCGACGCGAACTGCCCCAGCGCCACGCCGGCCAGCAGGTAGCCGACCAGCGCCGGCATATTCAGGCGCTGCGCGACATAGCCGAACAGCAGCGCCAGGCTGAATGCGGAAGCCAGCGTGGTGACCAGCGGCACATGAGGGAGCATAGGCACACCCCGCCATCCGGAACGGAGGTGCCAAAATGATAAAGACTTATCGGGCGTCCGTGTTGCCGGCGTCCGCTGCGCCGCTGCGTCGCTGCGAGATCCACCAGCCGGCCAGCACCACGAACAGCGCGCCGGCAATGCCGGCCAGGCTCAGGCGGGTGTCGCCGCTGGCCAGCGGCGGCAGCGTGCTATCCAGCAGGCCGGCCAGGCGCGCCTTCAATGCGAGATCGGACGAGATCATCGCCCCGCCGAGGTAGCCCAGCAGCGCGCCGCCCGCCGTCACCAGCGCCGGCACGCGATCCATGATCTTCAGCACCAGCGAGCTGCCCCAGATCACGATCGGGATACTGATCATGATGCCGAACGCGACCAGCAGCAGCTTGTGCTCGTCGCCGGCATGCTCGGCGGCACTGGCGACGGCTACCACATTGTCAATGCTCATCACCAGGTCGGCGATGATGATGGTCTTCACCGCGGTGGCGAGCCGTTCGCCGCCGTCGATGTGGTCGTGATTCCCATCGTCTTGCGTGAGCAGCTTCACGCCGATCCACAGCAGCAGCAGCCCGCCGATGGCCTTCAGCCAGGGCACGCCCAGCAGGGTCACGGCAAAGGCGATCAGCAGCACGCGCACAATGATCGCGCCGGCGGTACCCCACAGGATGCCCTGCATACGCTGCCGCTCGGGCAGCTTGCGGCAGGCCAGCGCGATCACGATCGCATTATCGCCGCCGAGCAGGATGTCGATCAGGATGATCTGTCCGACCACGACCCAGTTAAGCGACTGGAAAAAATCAAGCATGTTCAGTATTCCGGGAATAAGGTTGACGGGCGGCGGTCGTACCGCGGGCACACCGGCGCAGGCGGGATTGTATGCGTAATGACCGCTGGCGGGTCGTCTTGCGCTGCCGGCAGTACTGCGCCGGCCCGTCCGTGCATGCTATGCTCGGCCGGCATTGGCGGGCGACCCGGCCGCCAGGAATCAGACCAAGGAGACCCGCTTGAAACTTGTCGTGAAACCCCTGCTTGCGCTGGCATTGGCCGCTGCGGCACTCGCCCCGCTGCCGACATTCGCCGCCTGTCCGACCGATGCGCAGGTCGCTGCCTACATGGCCGATTTCATGCAGCGCCGTCCCAGCAAGGGCTTCGGCAACGACATCGCGCTTGAGGATGCCGAATGTGCGAAGCGCAAGCTGGCCGCGAAGCTGCCGCTCGCGCTTGGCACCCCGATCGGCTACAAGGCGGCCTTCACCAATCCGGCGTTGCAGCAGCGCTTTGGTGTCAGCGGCCCCAAGTGGGGCACCATGTATGACCGCAATATGGTCGATATCATCGCGGTGCTGCCGCACGATTTCGGCGCGCGCCCGCTATACGAAGCCGACCTGATCGTCGAGGTCAAGGATGCCGGCCTGGCCGATGCCACCACGCCGCTCGAGGCGCTGGCGCACCTCGAATCCGTGGTGCCCTTCATCGAGCTGCCCGACCTGATGCTCGAAGGGCAGTTCAGCGGTAGCAATTTTATTGCGGTGAACGTCGGCTTTCGCGGCGGCGTGATCGGCGCCGAGCTGCCGGTGCAGCGCACGCAGGCCTTCGCCGATGCAATGGCCAACATGAGCGTGGTGATGATCGACGAGGCGGACAACAACAAGGAACTCGGCCGCGGCCAGGGCAGCGCCATCATGGGCAATCCGCTCAACGCAGCGATCTGGCTTGCGAAAGAGCTGAAAAAGGAAGGCATCGTGCTCAAGCAGGGCGACCTGCTGAGCCTGGGCGGCTTCTTCCCGCCTCAGCCGACCCGGGGCGGCATGAAGGTGCGCATGCAGTACCTCGGCTTGCCGGGCAACCCGGTGGTGTCGGTCGAGTTCAATTAAGCGCGCCGGCCGAAACGGTAGACCTCGCCCGGCACCGGCAGCCGCAGGTCGCGGCCGTGCGGCACGGCCTGCAGGTCGCGTGCGATGTCATCTTCGAGCCCCGGCTTGCGGTGGATGACCACGCCGGCCACGCCCTCGCGCAACGCCGCCAGTCGTGCGGCGACCTGGCCCGCATGCATGTGGCGGGTCAGTTCGGCCATGGCGGCCATCGACAGCGGATAAGAACACTCGACCACCACCGCGGCCAGCTGCGCATCCTGCGCGATAAGGTCCCAGAACGGCGGGCAGTCGGCGGTGTCGCCCGAGAACGCGACCGACACGCCGCCAGCCTCGACGCGGTAGCCGCAGGCCGGTATCCCATGGTCGGCCGGTAGCGGCGTGATCCGCAAGCCGGCAATGTCGGCGCCGCCGGCCGGCATCTCCTGCAGGCGGATAAAAGGCTGTTCGACGCTCGGCAGGCGGGTGAAGTCGGGCCACAAGTGGTCATTCAGCAAATGCGTCTGCAGCAGGCTGAGGACGTCGGCGGCGGCCCAGACCGTCAGCGGCGCAGCGCGCCACGCGCCGACCGAGTCCGCCATCAGTGGCAGTGCCGCCACGTGGTCCATGTGTGCGTGCGTGAGCACGACATGGTCGATGCGCACCAGCCTTTCCAGCGGCAACGTGCCCAGCCCCGTACCCGCATCGATGACGACCCGCTCGCCGATGCCGTAACAGGTGGTCTGGCGGCCAGGGCCGCCGATGCCGCCGTTACAGCCGATGAGTTGCAGCTCGATCATGAAATGGGTGTCCTGGTGCCGTTGATCGCTGCCGCTCTGGCAACGCAGCCGGCATCATAGCGCAGGGGCCGTGGCCGGCTTCGTGACCACGGCCACAGTCGGCGGCTCGCGGGAGGCAGCAGCCGGCGGGAGGCGCGCCTCCCGCCGCTCTATGGCAGCTCAGACCGCGGTATTGGTCAGCCGCGCCGCCCGCTGCTCGTCGGACTCGGCCAGCGGCGGCTCGAACCAGCGATACAGCACTGGCAACACGACCAGCGTCAACAGCGTCGACGTGATCAGCCCGCCGATCACCACCACCGCCAGCGGCCGCTGCACTTCCGAGCCGGGGCCGGAGGCGAACAGGAAGGGCACCAGTCCGAGCAGTGCCACCGTCGCCGTCATCATCACCGGGCGGAAACGCTGCGCACAGCCGTCGCGCAGCGCCTGGTCGAGCGGTACGCCTTCCTCGCGCAAGCGCCGCACGTAGGTGATCAGCACCACCCCGTTCAGCACCGCAATACCCCACAACGCGATGAAGCCCACCGACGCCGGCACCGACAGGTATTCGCCCGTGATCGCCAGTCCGAACACGCCGCCGATCGAGGCGAACGGCAACACCGTGATGATCAGCGCGGCCAGCCGCACCGAATTGAACATCATGAACAGCAGGAAGTAGATCGCGACAATGGTCAGCGGCACGATCACCATCAGCGTGCCCATGGCGCGCTGCATGTTCTCGAACTGCCCGCCCCACGAGAAGTAATAGCCTTCCGGCAGCTTCACCTCGGCCTCGACGCGCTGTTGCACCTCGGCGACGAAGCCGCCCAGGTCGCGGCCGGTGACGTTCGCGCCGACCACCACCCGGCGCTTGCCGAGCTCGCGGTTGACCATCGGCGGGCTATCCACCAGCTTCACCTCGGCCACGCTCTCCAGCGGTATGACGGCATTGTCGGCCGTGCGCAGCAGGGTCTCGCGAATCACGTCGACCGAGTTGCGGAAGCCTTCCGGGTAACGCAGCAGGATCGCGTAGCGGCGCTCACCCTCATACAGCTGGCTGACTTCGCTGCCGCCGAGCGCGGTCTCGATGATGGTGTGGATGTCCGCGACGTTGATGCCGTAGCGCGCTATCGCGCGGCGGTCGATGTCAATGGTCAGCGTCTGCTGTCCCGACAGCCGGTCGACGCGGATGTCGCGCGCGCCCGGTACCGTCTTCACGATCCGCGCCACCTGCTCCGACAGCCGGCGCAGTTCGGCCAGGTCATCGCCGAAGATCTTGATCGCCAGTTGCGAGCGCACGCCGGTCAGCATCTCGTCGACGCGCTGCGCGATCGGCTGGTTCATCACGATCTGCACGCCGGGAATATGCGCGAGCGCCTTGCGGATGTCCTCCTCGATCTCGGCCTGCGAACGGTCGGATTTCGGGTCGATCGACACGATCGGGTTCGATTCGTTCGGTCCCGACGGGTCGGCCGGCGACTCGCCGCGTCCCAGCACCGAGACCGCCGAGCGCACGCCCGGCACCTGCGCGACCAGCCGCATCGCGTCCATGTCGATCTTCACCGCTTCGTCGATCGAGATGCTCGGCATGCGGATGACCGACGGCGTGATCGACCCTTCCTTCATGATCGGAATGAAGCTTTTTCCCAGGAAGGGTACGATGGCGAACGACGCCAGCAGCAGCCCGACGGCTGCCGCCACCGTCAGCTTCTGTGCAGCCATCGCGCGCCCGAACAGCGCCATGTAGTGCCGCTTCATGAAGGCGATCGGCCGGGTGTCATGGTCGGCGCCGCCCTTCAGGATGTACGCGCACAGCGCCGGCGACAGCAGCAGCGACACCGCCAGCGACACCGCCAGCGCGATCGCGATCGTCAGCGCGAGCGGCCCGAACATCTTGCCTTCCATGCCCGTCAGCGTCATCAGCGGCAGGAACACCAGGATGATGATCGAGATACCGTAGATGGTCGGCTTGGCCACGTCCAGCGTACTGTCGAGCACCACCT
>JACCDS011517964.1_pt1 | contig 11666 bp, 1 predicted proteins | sample 7446441 | NCBI WGS metagenome assembly JACCDS01 (sample SAMN15323445, study PRJNA562643) | freshwater metagenome | isolation source: river surface water | place: USA:Blue River Watershed | collected 2017-08-17 | reverse complement strand
GCCGCGCACGTCAGTGCGGCCTGTCAAGACCATGCCCAGGAGCCGCTTCTTGTCCCGTCCCTCCCACCCCCGACTGATCGCGCTGCTGGCGCTGACCACTTTGGCTGGCTGCGCCCAGCTGCCGCCCCCGGCCCCGCTGGGCGCCGATGACCACCAGGCCCGCATCGCCGCCGACAAGGCCGCGATCGTCCGGGACGTCGAACCGGTCGGCGCGACGCTCGCGCTGGACGAGGCCATCGCCCGGGCGCTCAAGTACAACCTGGACCGCCGCGCCCGCCTGCTCGAACAGGCCATGGCGCTGCAGCAGTACGACGCCAGCGGCCACGACATGCTGCCGCGACTGGTCGCCGCCGCCGGCTACTCGGCCCGCGACAGCGACCGCCTGTCGCGCAGCGTCAATGCGGTGACCGGCCAGCCGCTCGGGGTCGACCCGTCGGTCTCGCAGGAACGCCAGCACACCCTCGCGCAGCTGGACCTGACCTGGAACCTGCTGGACTACGGCCTGGCGCGCTACAACACCCAGCAGGCCGGTGACCGCGTGCTGGCCGCCGCCGAGCGCCGCCGCAAGGCCACCCACCTGCTGGTGCAGGACGTGCGCGTGGCCTACTGGCGCGCCGCCAGCGCCCAGCGCCTGCGTGGCGAGGTGCGCGAGACCCTGAAGCTGGCCGACGAGGCCATGGCCGACGCCCGCCGCGCCGAGGGCGAGAAGCTGCGCGCCCCGCTCGATGCCCTGCGCTACCAGCGCCAGCTGACCGAGAACATGCGCCTGCTCGAATCGATCGAGCAGGAACTGGCGACCGCCCGCTACGAACTGGCCGGGCTGGTCAACATGCCCGTCATGGCCGAGGTCGCGCTCGATGCCGCCACGGCCGGATCCAGCCAGACGGGCGACGCGACCCCCGCCGGCCGCGACCTGCTGGCCACGCCGGTCGAGGCCATGGAAGACCAGGCGCTGGCCCAGAACGCCGATCTGCGCGAGCAGGCCTACCAGCGCCGCATCGCGGCCACCGAGGTCCGCAAGGTGCTGGCGCGGGCCTACCCGAACCTGAGCTTCAGCCTGGGTGCGCGCTACGACACCGACAGCTACCTGGTGCACAAGAGCTGGCACGAGGCCGGCGTGCAGGCGTCCTACAACCTGTTCAACCTGCTGAGCGTGCCGGCCCAGCAGCGTGCGGCCGAGGCCGGCGTGGCGCTGGCCGACCAGCGCCGGCTGGCCGCGCACGTGGCGGTCATCACCCAGGTCCATGTGGCGCGCGAGCAGCTCGCCGGCGCGCGCCTGCAGTTCCAGCGCGCCGATGCGCTGTGGCAGCTCGACACGCGGATCATGGAACAGACCCTGCGGCGCGAGCAGGCCCAGGCCGGCTCCAAGCTCGAACGTGTCGCCGCCCAGACCACCAGCATCGTCAGCCTGCTGCGGCGCTACCAGGCGCTGGCGCAGATGCACGCCGCGACCAGCCGCCTGCAGGCCACGCTGGGCATCGACCCGCTGCCCGACAGCAGCGACGACCTGAGCCTGGACCAGCTGCGCACGCAGGTGCGCAGCCGGCTGCTGGCCGACTGAGGATGCGAGCCGCCATGCGATCTGACATCCGAGCCGTCCTGACTGCGGGCCTGACCGCAGGCCTCGCGGCCGTCCTGACCACCGCCAGCCCCGCGCTGCAGGCCCAGGGCATCGACCCCGAGCTGCGTGCCCAGCTCACGCCGCGTCGCTACACCACGCTGGCCGCCGAGATCGGCGCGCGCATCGAGCGCCTGAGCGCCAGCGAGGGCGCGCCGATGCGCGAGGGCGACGTGCTCGTGCGCTTCGACTGCAGCCTGCAGAAGGCCCAGCAGGACCGCGCCCGCACCTCGCTCGATGCGGCCGAGAAGCTGCTCGCCACCCAGCGCCGGCTGGTCGAGCTGGGGGCGACCGGCCGCCAGGAGGTCGACCAGGCCGAGGCCGAGGTCGGCAAGACCCGGGCCGAGCTGCGCCAGATCGACGTGACGCTGGGCAAGTGCGAGATCCCCGCGCCGTTCAGCGGCCGCGTGGCCGAGCTGAAGGTGCGCGAGCAGCAGTACGTGCAGCCCGGCCAGGCCTTGCTGGAGGTGCTCGACGACAGCGTGCTGGAGGTCGAATTCATCATGCCCTCGCGCTGGCTGCAGAGCGTGCGCGTGGGCAGCACCGTGCGCATCGCCGTGGACGAGACCGGCAAGACCTACCCGGCCCGCGTGCTGCGGCTGGGCGCGCGGGTCGACCCGGTCAGCCAGTCCATCAAGGTCATCGCCGCGATCGACGGCCGCCACGCCGAGCTGATCGCCGGCATGAGCGGCCGGGTGCTGGTCAAGCGCGGCCCCTGAGAGCCTGGGCTCCTGAGCGCCTGAACCCGTGACCCCCTGACCCCTCGCGGCCACGCCGGCCGCCGCCCCCTTCCTTGCGTCCCGAGCGCACACCCGCGCCCCACCCCGAGATCCGAGCGCCACCATGTCCAAGCAGAAGTCCTGGAAGAAGCACCACACCGCCGCCGCCCCGAAGGCCTGGACGCTGGAGGCGCGACTGATGTTCGACGCCGCCGCCGCCGGCGATCTGGTCCACCAGCTCGATGCGACGAACGACACCCATCTGGCCGAGCTGCAGGCGCGCGAGACGCAAGACGTGCCCGTCGCCGCGCCCGCCGACGCGCCGTCCGCACCCGCCGTCGCCGCCCCCGAGCTGCTGTTCATCGACCGCGATGTCGCCGACCTCGACGAGCTGATCGCCGGCACCCGCGCCGGCATCGAGGTGGTGCTGCTGGAGCCCGGCCGCGACCCGTGGGCGCAGATCGGCGCGACGCTGGCCGCGCGACCCGGCACCAGCGCCGTCCACCTGGTCTCGCACGGCAACCAGGGCGAGCTGATCCTGGGCGCGCAGGCCTACACCGCCGCCGACCTGCAGGCCCGCGCCGACCAGATCGGTGCGTGGCGCGACTGGCTGGACGCCGATGCCGACATCCTGCTGTACGGCTGCGACGTCGCCGCCGGTGGCCAGGGCCGTGCGCTGGTCGACACGCTGGCGCAGCTCAGCGGGGCGGACGTCGCGGCGTCCAACGACGCCACCGGCGGTGCGGCGCAGACCGGCGCGGACTGGGCCCTGGAGGTCCGCCACGGCGTGGTCAGCACCGGCCACTTCCTGGACGAGGCCAGCGCCGCGGACTACCAGCACCGGCTGGCCACCGTCGCGCTCAACGGCACCGCCGGCTGGGTGCCGGTGATGTTCGGCGCCAGCCGCGATCCGCAGGGCGACAGCCAGGCCGGCGCGGCCGACACGGACATCATCGGCGACGCCACCCACGGCTCGCTCTACACCGCCTTCAGCGACAACGGCACGACCAGCACGGCCGACGACCAGCTCTACTTCCGGCTGCGCATCGACAACCCGACCAGCACGACCAACTTCTCGGGCGTGGCGGTGGTCGGCATGGACGTCAACAACGACGGCCGGGTCGACCTGTTCATGTCGGTCGACGGCCGCAACAACGGTCAGGTGGTGCGCCTGCTTGATCCGGGCACCGGCGCCAACAACTCGCCCAACACGACATCGACCGCCCCGCTGCCGACCGGCTGGCTCGCCAACAACGGCGTCTACGCCTTCAGCAGCAGCAACTACGCCGTCACGGCGGTGACGGCCAGCAGCGACCCGAACTGGAGCGCCTCGGCCACCGGCATGGCCGGCGGCAGCGCCGACAACCTCACCGGCCTGGGCGGCACCGACGTCTTCGTCAGCTGGCGCGTGCCGGTGGTCGACCTCTCGGCCGTGCTGGCCAAGGCCTCGCCGGTCGACCGCAACGGCGTGCACGGCCCGCGCGGGGCCAGCGGCATCGCCGGCTACGACCAGGACACGACGGTGTCCTACGTGTCGTTCACGCAGACCCAGAACGGCCCGATCAACGGCGACCTCAACGGCGTGGGCGCAAGCTACGACAAGAACGCGACCTTCGCGCAGCTGGGCGTCTACACCGCCCCGATGAGCGCGGCCAACCCGGTGGCCGCATCGACCGGCCTGACCATCACCGACAACGTCGCGGCCACCGCGCGCAGCGCCCAGGACGTGACCTTCACCTTCACGTTCACCGAGAACGTGACCGGCTTCGATGCCAGCGACATCACCGTGGCCAACGGCACGGCCGGCACCTTCACCGCCGTCGACGGCCGGACCTACACGCTGGTCGTGACGCCGACCCAGGGCTCAGCCGGCGGCAACGTGAGCGTCAGCGTCGATGCCGGTGCCGCCACGGGCGCGAGCTCGCTGCCCACGCTGGCGGGCACGGCCAGCCAGGCCTACGACACCCTCGCGCCCACCGTCACGGTCGACACGCCCGCGCTGGCGCTGTCGGGACGGCCCACGCTGTCGGGCACCACCAACCTGCCCGACGGCGCGCTGGTGAGCGTCACCATCGACCCGGACAACTCGGCCGCCACGCTCGACAGCGTGGTCTACCAGGCGCTGGTCTCCGGCGGCGTCTGGACGCTCAACACCGCCACCGCCGTGCCGACCTCCGGGCGCCTGCCCAGCGCCGGCCTGAACGCCAGCAGCCAGGTCACGGCCACGGCCACCGATGCGGCGGGCAACAGCAGCAGCGCGGTCGAGCTGAACCGCCCGACCGTCAACAGCCTGAGCACCACCAGCACGTTGCCGACGCTGACGGGCCGCTGGTCCGTGCAGTCCGGCGACACGCTGAGCGTGAGCGTCAACGGCGCGACCTACCTGCTGAGCCCCGCCGGCAGCACCTGGAGCCTGGACCTCGCCAGCGCCACGCCCGCCAGCGGCAGCCTTGGCGCGCTGGTGGCCGGCCAGACCTATGCCGTCACGGCCACCGTCACGCGCGGGGCCGACAGCGCCGTGGACACCACCAGCGGCGAGCTGGTCATCACGAGTTCGCCGGTGATCGCCGTGGGCATCGACGGCGGCGACGCGGTCAGCACCAGCAACACCCGGCCGACCCTGAGCGGCACGTCGACCGGCTCGGGCGGCTTCGTCATCGTGCGGCTCGATCCGGGCAACGACGGCGACCTCTCCGATGCGGTGACCTACTCGGTCACGCCCGACGGCGCGGGCAACTGGAGCCTGGACACCGCCAGCGCCACGCCGATCTCCGGCCAGGTGAGCACGGGCGGCTTCGTCGGCACGATCGGCGTGCGCGCGACCGACAGCAGCGGCGCGGTGGTCGACACCCAGGTGCTGACCATCGGCACGCCGACGCTGGCGATCGGCAGCATCGAGACCACCATCGCCGCAGGCGACGCCACCGCCAGCCGGATCACCGGCGACGGCATCCTGAACCGGCTGGAGGCCGGCCAGGTCACGATCTCCGGCACGTCCAGCGCGGCCAACGGCAGCAGCGTGCTGCTGACCATCCGCGATGCCAGCAACAACGAGGTGACGGCCACCGCCACCGTCTCGGGCGGCAGCTGGAGTGCCGCCGGCCTCGACCTGTCGAGCCTCAACAACGGCAGCCTGAGCGTGCAGGCCACGCTGGCCGATGCCGGCATCCAGGCCACCGGCTCGGTCACCCACGACAAGACGCCGCCGCGCATCTTCGACACCGGCGCGCTGCTGGTCAGCCGCCAGAACGCGGTCATCTCGGGCACCAGCGAGCTGCTGGGCCAGACCGTCACCGTGTCGGTCTATCACAGCACCTCGGGCGTGCTGCTGGGCAGCGGCACGGCCACCACGAACGCGGTCACCGGCGCCTGGTCGGTCTCGCTGCCCAGCTCGCTGGGCAACGCGGCCACCACCGGTCCGGACGCGCGCGTGGTCGTCACCTCGACCGGCACCGACGCGGCGGGCAACGTCGCGCTGTCGTCGACCCGCACCCACACGCTGGGCAACGGCCAGGGCGGCACCGGCACGATGACCATCGCGACCATCGCGGGCGACGACGTCATCACCGGCACGGAGATCGCCAGCGGCCTGACGATCTCGGGCACCACGTCCTACACCGCCGCCCTGCCGGCGGCCTATTCGATCGTCGTGACCGATGCCAACGGCACCAGCGTCACGGTGCCCAGCGGCAGCATCACGGCCAGCGGCGGCAACTGGACGGCCACGCTGACCCAGGCGCAGATGCAGACGCTCGCGAACGGGCAGCTGACGGTCTCGGCCCGCGTCGCCTCCGGCACCGACGAGGGCATCGCCCTGCGCCTGCCGCAGCTGCGCTACGACACGCCCACGCTGGCCATCACCGACGACGCCGCCGGCACGGCCACCGGCGACGTCACCTTCACCTTCACCTTCAGCGAGGACGTCACCGGCTTCAGCGCCGGCGACATCACCCTGTCGGCCGGCACGCCCGGCACCTTCACGCAGGTTGACGCGCGCACCTACACCCTGGTCGTGACCCCGCCGGCCGGCAGCGCCGGCACGCTGACCGCGAGCGTGGCCAACGCCGTCGCCTTCAGCAGCGTGACGGCACGGGGCAACGTGGGCGACAGCGACGCGCAGCCCTACGAGACCACCGGCGCGGCCGCCGCACCGACGATCACCCTCAACGCCGACGGCCTGGCCAGCAGCGCCACGCCGGTCATCAGCGGCACCACCAGCCTGGCCGCCGGTGCGCCCATCGTCATCACCATCGATCCGGACAACGACGTCAGCACGGCCGACACGCTGACCTACGCGGCCACCGTGCAGAGCGGCGGCACCTGGTCGATCGACATCGCCAGCGCCACCCCCACCAGCGGCAGCCTGCCGGCGGCCGGCCTGCCCAGCTACGCCAAGGTCAGCGCCACCGCCACCAACGCCTACGGCAACAGCACGACCGCCGTGGCGCACGACGCGCCGGCGGTCGATGCGGCCGAGGGCAACGACAGCACGCCCACCGTCACCGGCACCTGGACGGCACTGGCCGGCGACACGCTGACGGTCAGCGTCAACGGCGTGGCCTACACCCCGGTGATCAGCGGCAACACCTGGTCCGTCGACGTCACCAGCGCGCTGGCCGACGGCACCTACCAGGTCGTCGCGACCACCACGCGCGGGGCCACCGGCAAGGACGACGTCACCACCGCCGAGCTGGTGATCGACACGACCGCCACGGTCGACATCACCGGCGCGGCCACGGTCGGCCCGGTCAACACGGCCACGCCGGTCATCGCCGGCACGACCACCGGCCTGGCCGCCGGCACCGTGCTGACGCTTGAACTCGATGCCGACGCCAACGGCTCCTACGAGCTGGTCTACCAGACCACCATCGCCGCAGACGGCAGCTGGTCGGTCGACACCGCCAGCGCCATTCCCGTCAGCGGCAGCCTGCCCGCCGACGGCCTGTACGGCGACACCGCGATGCGCGCCAGCGCCACCGATGCGATCGGCAACACCGGCAGCGACACGCAGACCCTGCAGGTCGACGTCGACGCGCCGGAGATCGCCTGGACCTCGGGCAGCCGCAGCGCCAGCAGCCTGCCGCTGATCCGCGGCACCACCGACCTGCCCGCGGGCAGCACCATCACGCTCGAGATCGATCCGAACAACGACGGCAACTGGAGCGACCTGCAGTCCTACAGCGCCACCGTGCAGGCCGACGGCAGCTGGTCGGTGCAGACCACGACGGCCCTGTCGGGCACGGTGGGCACCCGCGCCAGCGGCACCGATGCCGCCGGCAATGCCGTGCTCATCAGCCGCGCGCTGACCATCGACGCCAGCACGCCGACGATCGACGTCGATGCCGTGCCGACCCCCAACAGCGACGGCATCGCCGATGCCAGCGAGGACGACGCGATCACGCTGGCCGGCAGCACCACGCAGCTGGCCGACGGCACCGTCGTCAGCGTCACGATCACCGACGGCACCACCACCATCAGCGACACCGCCAGCGTCAGCGGCGGACGCTGGAGCCTGCAGCCGCTGAACCTCAGCGGCATGGCCAGCGGCACGATCCGCGTGACCGCCACCGCGATCGACCCGAACGGCGACGGCTACAGCGCCAGCACCCGCTTCGACCATGACCGCAGCGCCGTCGTCGCGATCGACGCGATCGGCCTGGACACCGGCGCGCTGGCCGACTACGTCACCAGCGACACCGACGTGACCATCAGCGGCACGGCCACCCCGGGGGCGAGCGTCAGCGTCGTCGTCAAGGACAGCGGCAACGCCACCGTCGCGAGCTTCAGCGTCAGCGCGGCGGCCGGCACCGGTGCCTGGACCACCGGCCAGACCGGCACGCTGGCGGCCGGCAGCTACACCATCGAGGCGACGGTCGGGGCGACCACCGTGAGCCAGGTCATGCGCATCGTCGCGCTGCCCACGCTGGTCAGCAGCAGCCCCGCCGACGACGCCACGGGCGTGGCCGTGGGCGCCAACCTGAGCCTGACCTTCGACCGTGCCGTGCGCGCCGGCAGCGGCCACGTCGTGCTGGTGGCCGCCAACGGCACGCCGGTCGAGACCTTCGACGTGCGCACCGGCCTGGGCGACCACGGCGGCAGCCTGAGCTTCGACGGCTCGACCGGCCTGAGCCTCAACCCGGGCGCGGACCTGACGGCCGCATCGAGCTACTGGCTGACCCTCGCGGCCACCGCCGTGGTCGATGCCGACGGCATGGCCTATGCCGGCATCGCCGATGCGACCACGCTGAACTTCGTCACCGCCGGCAGCAACTCCGCGCCGGTGCAGACCGTGCCGGCCGCCCAGTCGGTCGACGAGGACACCGCGCTGGACTTCCGCGTCGCCAACGGCAACGCCATCAGCGTGGCCGATGCGCAGGACAACCTCGCCACCACCCAGCTGAGCGTGTCGCACGGCAGCCTCACGGTCAGCCTGGCCGGGGGCGCGACCCTGAGCGCCGGCACCAACGGCAGCGCCACGCTGACGCTGGCCGGCACCACCGCACAGATCAACGCCGCGCTGGCCACGCTGAGCTACCAGGGCGACGCCAACTTCAACGGCAGCGACACGCTGAGCCTGCTGTCGACCGACAGCGCCGGCACGCCCCTGAGCGACAGCGACACCGTGGCGATCACCGTCAACGCCGTCAACGACACCCCGGTGGCCGTCGCCGCCAGCGGCACGACCGACGAGAACACCGTGTTGAACGGGGTCCTGCCCTCGGGCAGCGATGCCGATGCGCCGGCCGAGATCCAGGAGACCGGTGCCGTCGACCACACCGTCAGCAACCGCACCTTCTCGTTCTTCGGCGATGGCAGCGCGGAATACGGCGTGGCCGTGGGCAGCGGTCCGACCGGCTTCGCATCCATCGCGGACATGGCGGCGGCCTTCCAGGCGCATCCGAGCTACGCCGATCTGCCCTACACCATCGACGTCAACACGGCCGGCGACGGCCTGCGCCTGACCTTCAAGCGCGCCGGCAACTTCGACACCCGGATGATCGAGCGCTGGGGCGACGCCGGCGTGCCGCTGAACGTCGTGCGCGAGGGCCAGGACCTGAGCTACGCGGTCAGCACCGCCCTGCCCGCCGGCAAGGGCACGCTGACGCTCAACGCCAACGGCAGCTACAGCTTCGACCCGGGCAGCGACTTCGACGCGCTCGGCGAGGGGCAATCAGAGGCGGTGACCTTCCAGTACACCGTCACCGACCCGTCGGCCCAGGCCAGCGCGCCGGTCAGCGTCACCCTCACCGTGACCGGCACCAACGACGCGCCCGTGCTGGCCAGCACGGCCACGCCCGCGTTCACCGAGAACCAGTCGGCTGCGGCCATCGCCACCGACCTGACGATCAGCGACGCCGACAGCGCCAGCCTGACCGGTGCCACGGTCACGATCTCCAGCGGCTACGCCAGCGGCCAGGACGTGCTGGGCTACACCGACCAGAACGGCATCACCGGCACCTTCGACGCCGGCACCGGCGTGCTCACGCTCAGTGGCAGCGCGACCGTGGCGCAGTACCAGGCGGCGCTGCGATCGGTGACGTATGCGAACGCGTCGGACGCCCCGTCGACGGCGGCCCGCACCCTCTCCTTCCAGGTCGACGACGGCGCGACCCTGAACCACGCCAGCAACCGGGTCGACGTGGCGCTGACGGTCTCGGCCGTCAACGATGCGCCGGTGGTCAGCGAGACGGTGCAGATCGACACCTCCGTCGTGCTGGCCGGCGAAGGCGGCGTGGTCACCGCGCCGCCGGGCACGCTGATCGCGTATGGCCGCAGCGGCTTCGACCGGTGGTCCTTCCAGACGGTCGACGGCACGGGCCAGCTGGCGATCACCAACGATGTCTTCGGCGACCCCTTGCCCGGCGTCCCCAAGGTGGCCTATCTCGCCTCCCGCCCGGTGGCCGTGAACAGCGAGGCGGCGGTCAGCGAACGGGTCGACGGCGTGGTCGACGAGAACACCGGCCTGATCGAACAGGACGGCGTGGTGCGCTGGACCGATGCCGATCTGGCCGACGTCCACACCGTCACGCTCGATGCGGTCGTGCGCAACGGCTCGGCCAGCGTCATCCCGACGCCGCTGGGCCAGCTGCTGCTGGGTTCGCCCGATCCCGCCGACCGTTCGGTGAGCTGGACCTTCCAGGTCTCCGCCAGCGCGCTGGACGGACTGGCTGCGGGCGAGAGCCTGACGCAGGTCTACACGCTCACGGTCGATGACGGCCAGGGCGCCAGCACGACCCACCCGATCACCATCGTGCTGACGGGTCGCAACGACGCGCCGGTCCTGGACATGCTCGCCGGCACGCTGGTCGAGAAGTCCGCCGCTGCGGGCGACGTCGCCGCGACCTTCACCACCAGCGACGTCGATGGCGATGCGCTGACCCATGACTTCGCCGTCGGCGGCAACCCCGATGGCCACTACGTGCTGGGCACCGGTGCCCAGGCGGGCAGCGTGCGGCTGACGGCAGCGGGCGCCGCGCACGTCAACGCCGGCGGGACGCTGGGCGCCGTGACGCTGGTCGCCCGCGACGGCAGCGCCGAGACGACCGCCAGCATCACGCCCGCCGTGACGCTGGTCAACGACGCACCCGATGGCACCGATGCGGCGCTGACGGTGCTGGTCTCGGGCAGCCGCAACTTCACGGCCGCCGACTTCGGCATGGTCGATGCCGAATCGGGCAGCAACCTCGCGGCCGTGCGCATCGACAGCCTGCCGGGCGCCGGCGCCCTGAGCCTGTCGGGCACGCCGGTCAGCGCCGGCCAGGTCATCGCCAGCGCGGACCTGGGCAACCTGTCCTACACCCCGGCAAGCGGCGCCAGCGACGGCTCGTCGACCAGCTTCACCTTCAGCGTGCAGGACCCGGACGGCGCGTTCGACCTCGCGCCGAACACGCTGACGCTGAACCTCTCGGCGACCAACACGGCCCCCACCGCCGCCGCCGACAGCGCGACGACGAACGAGGACACGCCCGTCACCATCGACGTCCTGGCCAATGACAGCGATGTGGAAGGCGCAACGCTCACCATCGCATCGGCCACGGTGCCGGCCGATCAGGGCACTGTCAGCATCGTCAACGGACAACTGGTCTTCACGCCCGCCGCGAACTTCGTGGGCACCGCGACGATCACCTACGTCGCCAACGATGGCAACAGCGACAGCGCACCGGCAACGGTCACGGTGACGGTGGTCGCGGTCAACGACGCCCCCACCGCCACCGCCGACAGCGCGACGACGAACGAGGACACGCCCGTCACCATCGACGTTCTGGCCAATGACAGCGATGTGGAAGGCGCAACGCTCACCATCGCCTCGGCCAGCGTGCCGGCCGATC
>JACCDS010484016.1_pt1 | contig 11667 bp, 12 predicted proteins | sample 7446441 | NCBI WGS metagenome assembly JACCDS01 (sample SAMN15323445, study PRJNA562643) | freshwater metagenome | isolation source: river surface water | place: USA:Blue River Watershed | collected 2017-08-17 | reverse complement strand
GGCCTTGCGCGAGCACGTCGCCGCGCGCCTGCCCTGGCCGGTGGATCCCGCCCAGGTGCTCATCACCACCGGCTCGCAGCAGGGCCTGGACCTGGTGGGCAAGGTGATGGTCGATGCCGGCGCGCCGGTGGCGGTGGAGACGCCCACCTACCTCGGCGCACTGCAGGCCTTCACGCCGTTCGAGCCGCTGTTCGCCAGCCTCGCCAGCGACGAGGAAGGCCCGCGCCCCGAGGCCATTGCCGCGCTGCCGCACGACGCGCCGGGCACGCGCTTCGCGTACCTGCTGCCCAACTACCAGAACCCCACCGGCCGCGTCATGGGTGCGCCGCGCCGCGTGGAGGTCGTCGAGGCGCTGCGCAAGGCCAATGTGCCCTTCGTCGAGGACAACCCCTACGGCGACCTGTGGTTCGACGAGCCGCCGCCGGCTGCGTTGTCCAGCCTGTGGCCCGAGGGCTCGCTCTACCTGGGCTCCTTCTCCAAGGTGCTGACGCCGGGCTTCCGGCTGGGCTACGTCATCGCGCCGACCGAGCTCTACCCCAAGCTGCTGCAGGCCAAGCAGGCGGCCGACCTGCACACGCCGGGCTTCAACCAGCGCGTCGTGCACGAGGTCGTGAAGGACGGCTTCCTGGACAGCCATGTGCCTACCATCCGCGCGCTCTACAAGGCCAATCGCGATGCGATGGCCGCTGCGCTGCAGGCCCACCTGCCGCGTGGCTGTGAGTGGCAGCTGCCGCAAGGCGGCATGTTCTTCTGGGTGCGCCTGCCCGCGGGCCTGGACGCGATGGCGCTGTTGCCGCGTGCGGTGGAAGCTGGCATCGCCTACGTGCCCGGCGCGGCCTTCTACGCGCACCAGCCCGATCCGCGCACGCTGCGACTGTCCTTCGTCACGCTGACCCCCGACCTCATCCGCGAGGGTGTCGAGAAGCTCGGTCGGCTGCTGCACGAGGCGCTGGAGCCGGTGGCCGAGCACGCGCCGTAAAACTCGCCGTAGAGCGCGCAGTAAAGCGCCAGCCTGACAGCCAGCTGAAGCGGGGGTGCCCGGCCTACCCGGGTTTCCATATTCCCACGCCGCCCTCGCTCTGGCATCGTATGCAGCCGGCCCCCGGCGAAGCCGCCGGGGCGGATCGAATAACGACAGACGAGGCAAGCGATGAAACAGCTCTGGACGGCCGTCGCGACGGCGGCAATGGCGTGGGGTGCGCAGGCGGCGGAGCCGATCAAGATCGGCGTTTCGGGGCCCTTCACCGGCGGCTCGTCGTCGATGGGGGTCAGCATGCGCGACGGCGTGCGCCTCGCTGCCGACGAGATCAACAAGGCCGGGGGCGTGCTCGGCCGCCAGATCCAGCTCGTCGAGCGTGATGACGAGGCCAAGAACGAGCGCGGCGTGCAGATCGCCCAGGAGCTGATCAACAAGGAAAAGGTCGCGGCGACGGTCGGCTACATCAACACCGGCGTGGCGCTCGCGTCGCAGCGCTTCTACCAGGACGCCAAGATCCCGGTCATGAACAACGTGGCCACGGGCTCCATCGTCACCAAGCAGTTCGAGAGCCAGCCCGACAACTACATCTTCCGCAATGCGGCGCACGACTCCATCCAGGCGCCGATGATCGTGGAAGAGGCTGTTGCCAAGCGCGGCTTCAAGAAGGTCGCCATCCTGGCCGACTCCACGAACTACGGCCAGCTCGGTCGCGCCGACCTGGAGGCCGCGCTCAAGCTCAAGGGCATCGCGCCGGTGGCGGTCGAGAAGTTCAACATCAAGGACGTCGACATGACGGCGCAGCTGCTCAAGGCCAAGGAGGCCGGCGCCGAGGCGATCCTGACCTACGGCATCGGGCCCGAGCTGGCGCAGATCGCCAACGGCATGACCAAGCTGGGCTGGAAGGTGCCGATGATCGGTTCATGGACGCTGTCCATGGCCAACTACATCGACAACGCCGGCCCGGGCGGGGAGGGCGCGCGCATGCCGCAGACCTTCATCCAGGAGCCCACGACGCCCAAGCGCCAGAGCTTCATCATCAATTACCTGAAGACCTTCAACCCGAAGAACTCGCGCATCGAGTCGCCGGTGTCGGCCGCCCAGGGCTACGACTCCATCTACCTGCTGGCCGCCGCCATCAAGCAGGCCGGGGTCACCGACGGGCCCAAGATCAAGGCCGCGCTGGAAGACCTGAAGACGCCCGTGGACGGCGTCGTGACGACCTACAACAAGCCCTTCTCCAAGACCGACCACGAGGCCATCACCGCCAACATCCCGGTCATGGGCGAGGTCAAGGGCCAGCGGGTGGTCTACGCCTATCAGGAGGATTTCAAGAAGGCCTCCGACGTGCGCGTGAAGGACGTCAACGCCAAGGGTGCGCTGGAGCAGAAGAAGCGGCAGTAGAACAAGCCCACCCCCTACTCGCTGCGCGAGCCCCCTCAAGGGGGCGCCGCTGGCGGACCGGCGGAGCCGGATCCGCGGCGGCCGCTGGAGGAGTCGGGCCAGGCCGCTGGGCGGCCCGGCCCTCGTTGATTCACCAAAGGAAGCAGATGCAAATCCTGACCCAGCTCGTGTTCAGCGGCATCGCGCTGGGCATGATCTACGCCGTCATCGCCTTCGGCTACCAGCTCACCTTTGCCACCAGCGACACGCTGAACTTCGGGCAGGGTGAGTCGCTGATGCTGGGTGCGCTGGTGGGCCTGACCCTGGTCGGCTGGGGCGTCAACTACTGGTTGATGCTGCCGTTGGTGTGCCTGTTCGGCGGGTTCCAGGGTGCCGTGGTCGAGCGCATCGGCGTGCGGCCGGCCATCAAGATGAAGAGCGAGTTCGGCTGGATCATGTCCACCATCGCTTTGGGCATCATCTTCAAGAACGTGGCGGAGAACGTTTGGGGCCGGGACGACCTGAAGTTCCCGTCGCCGCTGCCCGAGGCGCCGATGAAGGTGCTCGGCGCCAACGTGCTGCCGATGGAAGTGCTGGTCATCGTCGGCGCGGTGGGCATGATGCTGGCGGTGGAGTTGTTCAACCGCCGCAGCATCTACGGCAAGGCCGTCGTCGCGACCTTCAACGACCGTGACGCCGCCAAGCTGATGGGCATCAACACCGGCCTGGTCATCACGTTCTCGTATGCGCTGTCGTCGCTGACGGCCTCGTTTGCCGGTGTGCTGATCGCGCCGCTGACGCTGACCGGCGCCACGATGGGCGCGGTGCTGGGCCTGAAGGCCTTCGCCGTGGCCATCATCGGCGGGCTGACCAGCGGCATGGGCATCATCGTGGGCGGCATCATCCTCGGCGTGGCCGAGACGACGACGGGCTTCTACCTGTCCACCGGCTACAAGGACGTGCCGGGCCTCGTGCTGCTGCTCATCGTGCTGGCCGTCAAGCCGGCCGGCCTGTTCGGCAAGACCGCGATCAAGAAGGTCTGAGGGAAGGCCCGACACGTGAATCTCAAGAAACTCGTTCTCGGCGCCCTGGCCCTCGTGGCCGTCGCCGGCTTCCCCCTCGCTTCGGGCAACCCGTACTACATCCATCTGGTCGAGACCATCATGATCTACGCGATCGTGCTGTTCGGCCTGGACATCGTGGTGGGCTACACCGGCCAGGTGTCGCTGGGGCATGCCGGGCTGTTCGGCATTGGCGCCTACACGGCCGGCGTGCTCATCCTCAAGCTCGACGCGCCCGTCTACGCGACGCTGCCGGCCGCCATCGCCGTGGCGGCCTGCTTCGGCGCCATGCTGGCACTGCCGGCGCTGCGCGTGACGGGGCCTTATCTCGCCATGGTCACGCTGGCCTTCGGCACCATCATCCAGATCCTCATCAACGAGATGACCTTCCTGACCGAGGGGCCGATGGGCATCACGCTGACCAAGCCCACGCTGCTCGGCCATCCGCTCGACGAGACGCAGTACTACTGGCTCGTCATGGTCTGCCTGGTCGCGGCGCTGGTCTTCGTGCACCGCGTTCTGCACTCGCAACTGGGCCGCGCGTTCGAGGCGCTGCGCGGCAGCCCGGTCGCGTCGGACTGCATGGGCGTCTCGGTCTATCGCTACAAGGTCTATGCCTTCGTCATCTCGGCGGCGCTGGCTGGCCTGGCCGGCGCGCTGTATGCCTACTCCGAGCAGTACATCAGCCCCAACACCTACAACTTCGAGCAGACGGTGATGTTCCTGCTGGCCATCATCATGGGTGGCCGCAAGACGCGTACCGGCGCGCTGCTGGGCGCGGCCATCATCGTCATGCTGCCCAAGTTGCTGGACGACCTGGAGGTCTTTCGGATCGGCGCCGTCGTGCTGGCCGTCATCGTCACCCTCTCGGTCGGCGTGGCGATGAAGCGCGGCAAGATGACCGGCCAGCTCGCCGCCATTCCGGTGTGCGGCACGATCGGCCTGGCGCTGCTGTCCTTCAAGTTGCAGACGATGACCGACTGGCGGCTGTCCATCTTCGGCCTCATCACGCTGTTCGTCGTGTACTACCTGCAGGACGGCATCGTCGGCTTCGTGCGCAGCGCGTTGAACCTCAAGGCGGGTGCTGATGCCGGCGATGGTGGCGTGGCGGCGACGGCGTTGACGCGGGCCAGCGCGCAGGGCGAGGCCATCCTGCTGAAGGCCAGCGGCGTGCTGATGCAGTTCGGCGGGCTCAAGGCGCTGAACAACGTGGACCTCGTCGTGCAGCGCGGCAGCATCCACGGCCTCATCGGGCCTAACGGCTCCGGCAAGAGCACGATGATGAATGTGCTGACCGGCATCTACCAGCCCACCGCCGGGTCGGTCGTGTTCGCCGGTCAGACGGTCAATGGCCGCACATCGTCGGACATCGCGCTGTCGGGCATCGCGCGCACCTTCCAGAACGTGCAGCTGTTCGGCGAGATGACGGCGCTGCAGAACGTGCTGGTCGGTCTGCACCACAGCTTCCGCAGCAACCTGGTGGAGGTGGCCCTGCACCTGCCGCGCTACCGCCGCGAGGATCGCGAGCAGCGCGCGCGGGCGAGGGCGCTGCTGGACTTCGTCGGGCTCGGCCAGCTGGCCGCCGAGGAGGCGCGCAACCTGCCCTATGGCAAGCAGCGGCTGCTGGAGATCGCCCGCGCGCTCGCGCTGGACCCGCAGCTGCTGTTGCTGGACGAGCCTGCGGCCGGCCTGACCGCGCCGGACATCAAGGAGCTGCTGGAGATCATCCGCAAGATCCGCGACGCGGGGGTGACGGTCATCCTCATCGAACATCACATGGACGTCGTCATGAGCCTGTGCGACCGGGTCTCCGTGCTGGACTTCGGCCAGAAGATCGCTGAAGGCCTGCCCGCCGAAGTGCAGGCCAACGAGAAGGTCATCGAGGCCTATCTGGGTGGCCCCCAGGACGGTGGCGTGCCGCCGTCACCGCCCGAGGGGGCTCCTGCAAATCCGGAGCGGCCCAGCGTTGCAGGGAGCGGAGGGGCCTGACATGCTGAGCATCAACAACCTCAGTGCCGGCTACGGCAAGGTTCAGGTCCTGCACGGCATCTCGCTGCAGGTGCCCAAGGGCCAGGTCGTGACGCTCATCGGCTCCAACGGCGCCGGCAAGACGACCACCATGCGCGCCGTCAGCGGCATGATCAAACCCACCGGCGGCGGTATCACGCTCAACGACCGCCGCATCGACGGCCTGGAGAGCTATCACATCGCACGCCGCGGGCTGGCGCACTCGCCGGAGGGGCGCCGCGTGTTTGCGACGATGACCGTGACCGACAACCTGCGCCTGGGCGCGTTTCCGCGCTACACCGGCGAGCGACCCAAGGGCGACATCGCCGGCGACCTGGAACGGGCGCTGGAACTCTTTCCGCGCCTGAAGGAGCGCCGCAACCAGCTGGCCGGCACGCTGTCGGGCGGCGAGCAGCAGATGCTGGCCATGGCCCGCGCGGTGATGCTCAACCCCGAGGTGGTGCTGCTGGACGAGCCGTCGATGGGCCTGGCGCCCATCCTGGTCGACGAGGTGTTCCGCATCATCGAGAGCCTGAAGGCGCGCGGCGTGACCATGCTGCTGGTCGAGCAGTTCGCGGCCGCCGCGCTGAAGGTGGCCGACTACGGCTATGTGCTGGAGAACGGCCGCATCGCCGTGCACGGCCCGGCCGAGAAGCTGCGCAGCGACCCCGCGGTGCAAGCGGCCTATCTCGGCGGCGGGCATTGATCATGGAGCGCCCTGGCTACCGCCTCAGCTTTGCGGCGGAGGACATCGACGCCGTCGCGGCCCACGCCTTCCTGACCACCGCCTACTGGTGCGAGGGGATTCCGCTCGCGCTGATCGAGCGGGCCATCGCCAACTCGCTGTGCATTGCGCTGCATGCGACGGGCCAGGGGCAGGTGGGCTTCGCCCGCGTCGTCACGGACCGCACCACCTTCGCCTATCTCTGCGACGTCTACGTGCTGCAAGACCACAGGCAGCAGGGGCTGGCCGATTGGATGGTTCAATCGCTGCTCGCCCACCCGGACCTGCAAGGCCTGCGCCGCTTCATGCTGTTCACGCGAGACGCCCGTTCGCTGTACGCCCGCCACGGCTTCCAGCCGCTGGCGACGCCTGAGCGCGGCATGGAGGTCGTGCGGCCGGGGATGTACCGCCAGCTCACCTCGCCCACCGATGTCTGAACTCCGCCGCTTTGCCCAGGTCGATGTTTTCACCGCCACGCCCCTGAAGGGCAACGCCCTGGCCGTCGTCATCGACGGCGCGGGCCTGTCAGAAGCCGACATGGCGGCGTTCGCGCGCTGGACCAATCTCTCCGAGACCACCTTCCTGCTGCCGCCCACCGATCCGGCCGCCGACTACCGCGTGCGCATCTTCACGCCGGGCGGCGAGCTGCCGTTCGCCGGCCACCCGACGCTGGGCAGCGCGCATGCCTTCCTGGCGAGCGGTGGCGACACGAAGAAGCCCGGCGAAGTGGTGCAGCAGTGCGCCATCGGCCTCGTGCGCGTGAAGCGCGACGGCGCACGGCTGGCGTTTGCCGCGCCGCCACTCAAGCGCAGCGGGCCGGTCGGCGATGCGGAGCGCGCGCAGGCGCTGGCGGCGCTGGGTGTGGCGCCGGATGCGGTGCTGGATGTGGTCTGGGTGGACAACGGCCCGGGCTGGCTGGCCGTGCGGCTTGCCGATGCAGCCCGCGTGCTGGCGCTGCAGCCGGACTTCGTCGCCATGCGCGGCCTCAAGGTCGGCGTCGTGGGCGCCTACCCGGCCGGCAGCGAATGCCAGTTCGAGGTGCGCGCCTTCGTGCCCGACATCGGCGTGCCGGAAGACCCGGTCACCGGCAGCCTCAATGCCGGCCTGGCCCTGTGGTTGCAGGCATCCGGCCTGGCGGGTGAGCGCTATGTGGCGGCGCAGGGCGCCGCACTGGGTCGTGCCGGCCGCGTGCATGTGAGCCGCGACGCCGAAGCGACGTGGATCGGTGGCGACGTGGCGCCCCTCATCCATGGACAGGTCCGCTTGTGACCCTCGCGATGAAGACCGACGAACTGTTCCGTGAGGACGCCGCGCTGCTGGCCTGTGACGCGACGGTCATCGGTCACGGCGAGGGCGGCGTGCTGCTAGACCGTACCGTTTGCTATCCGCTGGGCGGCGGACAGGCCGGCGACACCGGCTGGCTCGCCGAGGGCGGGCAACGCTGGCGTGTGGCCGACACGCGCAAGAGCAAGGAGCAACCGGGCGCCATCGTGCACCGGGTCGACGGTGAATCGCTGCCCGCCGTGGGCGCGACGGTGCGCGTCGAGGTGGACGCCGCACGCCGCCAGGCGCACCGCCGCTTCCACACGGCCACGCACCTGCTGTGCGCGCTGCTGCCGTATCCGGTGGATGGCTGCTCGATCACCGAGACCTACGCGCGGCTGGACTTCCACACCGATGAGCCGTTCGACAAGGACGCCATCCAGGCTGGCCTGGAGCGCCTCGTGGCCGAGGCGCATCCGGTCGGTCATCGCTGGATCAGCGAAGAAGAGCTGGACGCCAACCCGGGCCTCGTGCGCTCCATGAGCGTGCAGCCGCCCCGCGGGCTGGGGCGCGTGCGCGTGCTGGAAGTGGAGGGCGTGGATCTGCAGCCCTGCGGCGGCACGCATGTGTCCAACACCGCCGAGATCGGCGCGATCGTCGTCACCAAGATCGAGAAGAAGGCGGCCAAGACCCGGCGCGTCGTGCTCGGCTTTGCGGACGCGAGCCTCCCCTGATGCGCGGCCGACGGGGCTGCGGTAAAGCGCCCGGCAGCATGGCAAGGGTTGGGGATTCGTCGCGCGAGGCCAATCGCTAAACTGCATCGTCTATGGCCGGCCCCGATATCCAGCTCATAACGCCAGACTCTGCTGAAGACTGGCACGAGACGCGACTCGTTCTGCGCGACTATGCGGCCAGCCTCGCGGTCGATCTCTGCTTCCAGGGCTTCGAGGAAGAGTTGGCCTCGCTGCCGGGCGTCTATGCGCCCCCGGGCGGCCTCATGCTGCTGGCCATCGTGGACGGTGCCGTGGCCGGCAGTGGCGCCTTTCGCCCGTTGCCCGATGCCGACTACCCCAACGCCTGCGAAATGAAGCGGCTGTTCGTGCGGCCGGCGTTCCGGCGCTTCGGCCTGGGGCGGCTGCTCGCGCAGTCGCTGATGGACCGCGCCACCGAGGCCGGCTATTCGTCCATGCTGCTCGACACGCTGGACGACATGGAGGCGGCGCGCGGCCTGTACGAGAGCCTGGGCTTCGTCGAGGTACCGCCGTTCTACTTCAACCCCATCCCCGGCGCGCACTACCTGAAGGTGGATCTCGGCGCCTTCCGGCCGAGTTACTTCGGATAACGGCCTAGAGTGCCGGTATGGCACTTGAATTCGACATCCGCCCGCTGGGCACTCACCGCTGCCTGCTGGGTGAATCGCCGCTTTGGCATCCCACCGAGCAGGTGCTCTACAGCGTGGACATTCCCGGGCGTCAGGTGTTGCGCTGGCGCGCAGACGAGGAAGTGCCCGACGTGTTCCCGCAGGACGCCGAGCCGGCCTGCATCGCGGCGCGCGCAACAGGCGGCCTGGTGGTGGCACGGCGCGACGGCTTGTGGGCGCTGGACACCGCCACTGGCGCCGTCACGCCGCTAGCGCCGCCGCCCTACGACATCACCCGCCAGCGCTACAACGATGGCAAGCCGGACGCGGCCGGGCGGTTCTGGATCGGCGCCCTCAGCGATGCGCGTGAGCCAGAAGCGGCGCTGTACCGCATCGATGCGGCCGGCGCCGAGCCGCAACTGGACGGCATCGTCACGTCCAATGGCCTGGCCTGGAGCCCCGACGGCCGCTGGCTCTACCGCAGCGACACCAAGGCCCACACGATCTGGCGCCACGACTTCGACGTCGAGCGCGGCGAGCTGGGCGAGGGCCAGGTCTTCGCCCGCTTCACGCCGCGTGCGGCCGAGGAGCCGCTGTCTGCCTACGGTGGCCGGCCCGACGGCGCTGCGGTGGACGAGTCTGGCGCCTACTGGGTGGCGATGTTCGAGGGCGCGCGGCTGCTGCGTTTCGCGGCCGCGGGCGAGTTGCTGCAAGACGTGGCGCTGCCGGTGCGCTGCCCCACCATGCCGTGCTTTGGCGGTGCGGACCGGCGCACGCTGTTCGTGACGACGGCGCGCGACAAGCGGCCGGCCGATGAGCTCGCACGCGAGCCCTGGGCTGGCGCGGTGCTAACACTGCGTGTGGACGTGCCCGGGTTGCCTGCCAACCTCTGTCAGCTGTAGCGAGCCGGCGCATCAGGGCCATGGCCGCCCGGGCGAGGGGCGGTGCTGCGCCCGCGCTGGCCGGGTGCATTTTGGGAGTGTGCGGGTTTCCACATATACTCCCGTGGTTTTGCCGGCCGGCATTTTGGGTCGGCGCCTCAACGCCCCGTCAACGCCGACATGACCGCCATTCACAAGGTTCGTCCTGCCAGCACTTCCGTTGACAAATGGGACGACGAAGCGCCCGATTCGGTGCCCGCGCCGCCCTGGACCGCCCAACAGGTGCAAGCCTTGGTGGCGCGTGAACGGTCACTGTCGCCCTGGGCGCTCGTGGCTTGCCAGGCGGCGGTCGGCGGCTTGTTGATGCTGGTGTGGTGGCTGTTTGGCACCGCGCCGGCGCAGCAGGTGCGCGCCACGGTCTGGGGCGCGGCTGCGGTGGTGTTTCCCCATGCCTTGATGGCCTGGGGTTTGCGTCGCCAAGTCGCTCAGGCTCAGGCGGCGCTCCTGTCGTTCCTCGTGTGGGAACTGGTCAAAGTGGGCTGTGCGGTCGCCATCCTGGTGGTGGCTGCGTGGCTGGTGCGGGACCTGAGCTGGCCAGCTTTGCTGGTGGCGGTGGTTGCGTGCCTAAAGGTGCATCTGGGGGCCTGGTGGTGGTTGAGCCGGCCCGTTCATGGAACGAATTGAGTCACAAAGACGATGAGCAGCGAACAGCACGCGCCCAGCGCCGGTGAGTACATCACCCACCATCTGCAGCATCTGCAGAAGAATTTTTCGTTCGAGAGCGTGAAGCAGACCAGCATCGTCGACTTCAGCCTCTTCAACCTCGACTCGCTGGTGTTTGCATCGGCACTCGGCCTGCTGGGCGTGTTCCTGCTGTGGCTGGGCGTGCGCAAGGCCACGTCCGGCGTGCCGGGGCGCTTCCAGGCCGCGGTCGAGATCCTGTTCGAGATGGTCGACAACCAGGCCAAGAGCGTCATCAGCGACGCCAACAGCCGCAAGTTCGTCGGCCCGCTGGCGCTGACCGTGTTCGTCTGGATCTTCCTGATGAACTTCATGGACATGCTGCCGGTGGACTGGCTGCCGTCGCTGGCATCGAAGATGGCCGACGACCCGCACCACGCCTTCCTGCGTGTCGTGCCCACGGCCGACCTGTCCACCACGCTGGGCATGTCCACCTTCGTGCTGCTGGCCTGCCTGTACTACAACGTCAAGATCAAGGGTCTGGGCGGCTGGGGCCATGAACTGATCGCCGCGCCGTTCGGTGACCACTGGGCGCTGTGGCCGTTCAACTTCCTGATGCAGATGATCGAGTTCCTGGCCAAGACCGTGTCTCACGGCATGCGGCTGTTCGGCAACATGTTTGCCGGCGAACTGGTCTTCATGCTGATCGCGCTGATGGGCGGCGCCTGGGCCATGAACGCCACCGGGCTGAGCCTGGCGTTCGGTCACGTCGTCGCCGGCACGATCTGGACCCTGTTCCACATCCTCGTGATCGTGCTGCAGGCGTTCATCTTCATGATGCTCACGCTGATCTACATCGGTCAGGCGCACGACCATCACTGATCCCTGTTTTTCCTGTTCCCCTCTCTTTTTCCCTCACTGTCTCTAGGAGATTTCAAATGAACGACATCCTCGGTCTGGTTGCTCTGGCTTGCGGCATCATCGTGGGCCTCGGCGCCATTGGCGCTTCGATCGGCATTGCGCTGATGGGCGGCAAGTTCCTGGAGTCTTCTGCTCGTCAGCCGGAACTGATGAACCAACTGCAGACCAAGATGTTCATCCTGGCCGGCCTGATCGACGCGGCCTTCCTGATTGGCGTCGCCATCGCCCTGCTGTTCGCCTTCGCCAACCCGTTCGCCGCGACCCTGCTGGCCAACCTGCCGAAGTAATCACCGGCCCCTTTCAGGCTTGAAAGGAGATAAGCCGTGAACATCAACGCAACACTGTGGATCCAGTGGATCCCGTTTGCGATCCTGGCATGGGTGACGGCTCAGTTCATCTGGCCCGTCATT
>JACCDS010128595.1_pt1 | contig 11667 bp, 8 predicted proteins | sample 7446441 | NCBI WGS metagenome assembly JACCDS01 (sample SAMN15323445, study PRJNA562643) | freshwater metagenome | isolation source: river surface water | place: USA:Blue River Watershed | collected 2017-08-17 | reverse complement strand
GGTCGATGGTCGATGTGGCGCAAGCGCGCAACTGGTCCGCGCTGCGCGTCAGCGGTCACGAGGACTTCAAACGGCTGGTGTGGCTGGAGGCCTCGGTGCGTGGGGTGAAAGCGATTGGGTATGAGCCTAATCCTGCGGACCTCGAGGTGCTGCGGCGAGAGAAGGACGCGCGGCAGGTCAATCGGATCGAGCCGGCATCACAACCAACCGCTCCGGCGACGGCGGAGAAGTCGTCGGGTCGAGGCGGCGGCAGGAAGGCTGTGCTGGCGGCCATCGACGCGGTGCTGGTGGCGAAGGGGATCGCAGCACAGAAGCGGCAGGACATCTTGGCAGCAGCGACAGAAAAACTGGCGCAACGCGAACGGCTCGGTCGCGCTCCCGTGGTCAAGCTTTATGACAGGGCTGCACCGACGCAACGGCCTTTCGCAACACCGGTACGAGAGTTGGAGCAACCACGAGGTGAGCGCGTAAGGTGAATTCGAACCGCACTTGTTGACGATCACCTCCGCAGACTTGCTCGGGCGCGCAGGTGCTGCCGCCGAGTCGACAGAAACCGATCGAGATCCACGTCACGAGCTAGGACCTTCGCGGATTCGAAATCGTTTGCGCTCAACCAAAGATCGTCAAGTTTCTGATCCAGTCGGATTGACGGCGGGACAATACGGCAGTTTTCGGTCGGCGCCAACAACTATGGTGCAGTCTGATGATGTGGTGGCCTGCCGGCGCGGACCGTGGCCTTCCCCATGGCCGAAACCGATCTGCAGCGGACAAGCAAGAAGGGAATACGCGTCCTGGTGCTCGACTGCATGTCTCCTCGGGAGCCATGCGGTCGAGACGAAGGGCGTAGGTGAATGGCTCATCCAGGGATGGGTAACCGTTTAGGTCTCGATGAGGTCTGGCCGATCGCGTGTGAGGCGGTCGACGTCGAGCGCCGTGCCGTCCTTGCTGCGATTCAAGCTGACCTCGCCGGCGGGAATGAGCACCTTGCTGGCTTCGCGCATGCGCTGCATGTGTTCGCTGGCTGCTCACCCTATACCGTAGACCGGCATTACCAATGGGGCATCTGGACGCTCACGATGATGGTGCGAACCTTGCTTCTCAACCGGTCAGCATTCGGGCATCGATGCGGGCGACGCAAGCTTCACGTGCCCTGGCATCCTCGTCCAAGACTGCCAGTACCGGAACGGACGATTGGGCGAGTTTCTGAGGCGCGTTGAAACCTAGGGCCGGCGCAGTTGAAGTCGACCCACGAGGCTTCAGCTGTCGGCCCGCACCGCCCTCGGCAACGCTCGCCGAACGCCGATCCCGTCAGACGTTGACGCTCGCCACGAGAAACCGGCCTCTACCGTCGGCCTTGGCCTGGTAGAGCAACTGGTCCGCCTTCTCCAGGGGCACGGTCCAATCGCCGATGACCGCCTGACCGAAGGCGCCACCGACGCTGGCGCCGATGCGGGCGATGCGATCGGGGCCGAGATCGAACGGCTCATGCAGCGACTCGACGATCTTGGCCGCCACGCGTTCGACCTGCGCCGCCTGCGTGATGCCCTGGAGCATCTCTTCTGCCACATAGATGCCAGGCCTTCTTCCTGGTCTGTGCATCCCCATCGGACTTCTGAAGTGCTTACCTGTTCACTAACTGCAGATCGCGGCTCCGCCCGTCGTCCGCTATCCATCGGAGTCGGCAGTTGGCCCTTGGGGACCCTGCGTTCGCCCGCTATCGGATGGCACCAGGGCGTTCGCCAGGTTTGCGATTGAGCATCTGCTCGATGCTCTGGCTCCACGCCATCTTGAAAGCAGGATCTGAGGCAAACAGCTTGTACAACTCCAGTTCCTCCTTCCGGCGCTTAAGCATCACGTCCTGAAGCATCTTGTCGAGTGCAATGCCCCGGTTGTACGGGTCAGTGTTGGCCTCGTATTTCTCGGTGTAGTCGGGGTGAGCCCGAATGCTGTTGACGACGTTGATGAACTTGACCCTTTGCTCCTCGGGTGTGGCACTCCAGCCCTGAAACCAGCGCTCATTGAACGTTCGAACGATCTCGTCCAGCGGATCAACCTCCGGATCGCCATCCCGATTGCCCCGTGGGTTAGGGTTCTGTGGGTCGAGCACAGACGGGGAGGCATCGAGCCCAATGCTGTGATTCAGCTTGGTACGAGAGAGACCGTAGGACGAGAGATCAACGGATTCGAGCAACTCATCCAACATGTCTTGGTCAGGGTCCTTGATCTTCAGCTTCGGCACCAAGAACTTCAGGAACCAGAATAGCTTCTCCCATTCGACAATCTCGAACGGCATGATCGAAGCCATCTGACCATAGATCTTGACGAACTGCCGCGCCTTGATCTTGAAGTCGATCTTGTCCTTGTCAGACAGTTCTAGCTTCAGGTTGAACCGGTCGGCCGCCGTGTCGATCAATGGGCTGAGCGATTGAGCGTCTTCGCCGGAAAAGAAACGGGCAACGAATGCCTCGACTTCTTGCCATTCGTACACACCGACCTGGTCGAGGGCGCCCTTCAGTTCGTGGAGCACGTTCACGTCCGTCGCCGCTGACAACGTCGTGACGGTGTAGAAGGGGTCGAACGCGGCCTTGATGTCCGCTACTTCATTGAAGAAGTCGAGGATGAACAGATCCTCAGTGCGCTTCCCAAGACTTGGCGCCGAGCGGTTCAGTCTGGACAGAGCCTGCACGGCAAGAACATGCTGCAGTTTCTTGTCCACATACATGGTGGTGAGCTTGGGCTGGTCAAAGCCTATCAAATATTTATTGGCGACAACCAGCAGTCTGTATTCGTCCTTGTCAATCTGATCTCGCGTGTCGGCCTCCGAGAAGCCGTTCATCTCGGCCTCGCTGTAGCTCACACCGTCGACTTTCTTCTCGCCCGAGAAGGCGATCACCGCCTTGAACGGATTGCCTCGATCCGCCAGCAGTTTGCTCACCGCCTTGTAGTAGCGGATGGCTGACTCAATGTTCTGCGTGACGATCATGCCCTTCGCTTTGCCGCGCAACTTCTTCGGCGTCACCACTTGCTCGATGAAGTGGTCGAGCATGATCTCGGCCTTCGTATTGATCGTCTGCTGGCTGCGTTCAACGTAGGCCCGCAGCTTCTTCTGCGCCTTCTTGGTATCGAAGAGCGGGTTGTCGGTGATGGACTTGTGGATCTCGTAGTAGCTCTTGTAGGTCGTGAAGCTCGCGAGCACATTCAGGATGAAGCCCTCCTCAATGGCCTGCTTCATGCTGTAGAGGTGGAACGGCTTGAAGCTACCGTCTGGCTGACGCTCGCCGAACTTTTCCAGCGTCGTGTTCTTCGGCGTTGCCGTGAAGGCGAGGTAGGAAGCGTTGCCGCGCATCTTGCGGGACTGCATGGCAGCCAAGATGCGGTCCTGCGGATCGTCTTCGTCAGGGTCCACTTCGCCAGCACCCATGACGCGATTCATGTTGTCGTGCGCACTGCCGCTCTGGCCACTGTGCGCCTCGTCGATGATCACTGCGAAGCGCTTGTCGCTGAGGTCGGCGATCCCCTCGATGATGAACGGGAACTTCTGAATCGTCGTAATGATGATCTTCTTGCCGCCCTCCAGCGCCAGCTTCAGATCAGCCGACCGCAGTGCCGGCGCGACGATGTTCTTGACCTCGGAGAAATCCTTGATGTTGTCCCGCAGCTGCTTGTCCAGCAGCCGCCGGTCGGTCACTACGATCACGCTGTCAAAGAGCGGCTTGTCCAGCGCCTTGGCGCCTGGGATGCCTGCTCTTGCTGGATAGGTTTCGATCAGTTGGTAAGCCGCCCAGGTGATGGAGTTGGATTTACCCGAGCCGGCCGAATGCTGAATCAGATAGCTGTGGCCCACGCCGCTGCTGGCCGCATGCGCCAGCAGGCGCCGCACCACATCCAACTGGTGGTACCGCGGGAAGATCAGTGACTTCTTGGCCAGCGGCTCGGTCGATTTGCCTTCCAGCAGAACGAAGTGCTGGATGATCCCTGCCAGGCTCTTCGGCGCGAAGACCTCTTCCCAGAGGTAGGCCGTCTTGTGGCCGTACGGGTTGGGCGGGTTGCCTTCGCCCTGCTCATGGCCCTTGTTGAAGGGCAAGAAGAAGGTGGATGAGCCAGCCAGCTTGGTGGTCATGAACACTTCGTCGGTGTCCACCGCCATGTGCACTAGGGCGCGGCCGAACTGCAGCAGAGGTTGGCTGGCGTCACGGTTATCGCGGTACTGCTTCTGGCCATGAAAGCGGGCGGTCTGGCCTGTCCAGGCATTCTTCAACTCGATGGTAATCAGCGCCATCCCGTTGAGGAACAGCACCATGTCGATCTCTTCGCCCGGGTTGGTCAGGCTGTAGCGCACTTGGCGGGTGATGCTGAAGGTGTTGGCTGCAAAGTTCTCGTGCACCCGGGCGGCTGAGCTGGCCAGGGGCGCCGGGTACATCAGAACGAACCGTGCGTCGTCAACCAGCAGGCCCCGCTTCAAGAGGTGCAGCAGTCCTTCCTTCTTGATCAGCCGATCGAATCGCTCAAGGATCTTGGCCTGCCAGTCGCCGGGATTGCGGTCGCGCAACTTGCCCAACTCCTTGGCTTGGGAGGCCTCCAGAAACTGCCAGAAGAAAGAGGTGTCGATCGCGTACTTGGCGTCAAAGTCGCCTGGCCGCCCCACGCGATACGGGCCAACACCAAAGGGCCGCGGCGCTTCAGCCAGTTCCTCGGACGTGTGGCCCGTCAGAAACCGCTGAATGGCCTGCTCCAGGGCAATCTCTTTGGTGTTGCTGACCATGTCCCTCCTTCACGTCACCTTGATCTTGCCCGTGACCGCTGCGTTGGTCAGGCATCGCTTGTATTCTTTGAGCGCCGCAATTTGCTCTTGTTTGATATCGATCCCGTTGTCGATCTTCCTGCACGCTTCTCTGATGTGCGCAGAAATCGCAGCCTGCTCCTCAAGCGGGGGTATGAAAAGGTCAACCTTCGAAAAATTCTCAAAATTGAGATCTTGTCCATCTCGGATGAAACTGCCCGTTGCTTGAAGAGCCTTGATGTATCGGGGACTCTTGAACAGATAGCCGAAGAAGTCTGCATTGACCACCTCGAGTGGTCGAAGAATCACATAGGAAGATCGAATGCATCCCGTCGCGAATGCTCGCTCTAGGCCGCCCTGAAAGCTGCGCATGCTGATTACGAAGTCATCGACTTCAACGTGTTTGCGCTTTTCAAGGTTGGTCTGAATTTTTACTACACGGCGGCCGACAATGTCTTCGAACTCTTCCTGGGGTATTACTCCATGTGATTGGGTTGCGGACAACTGAGTGTCACCCTGTCGCGCAAGTTCCTTCCGCTGCTCAAAGAAATATTTGCTGCGACGCACCTCCCAATGCGCGGGGATCATGCCGATCCAGTCGACGCCACTATCCTTCATTGGTGCGGAGGGATTCAGACCACGGTTTACGGCATGCTGAATTATGATCTGCCGCCGCTCGCGAAGTAGTGCAATCTGCCCCTCTTTGATGCGTACTGCCTCGTCAACCTTGACGCACTTCTCCTCCAAATACTCCGCGATTGCACGTTGCTCAGCGACGGGCGGCAGCAATACGGGAATCTCGCGCATGCGCGTCTTGGAGAGATCCCACTGGCCGATGCGCACGCCGTCCGACGCCGCTGCAAAGTAAGAGACATAGAGCCTGCTACGCAATGCAAGGTTGAAGAATGCCGGGTCGACTTCGCGAGTGATGTCAAAGACGAAATAGGCCGGACTGACGATGCCCGTATGACTAGAGATCCCGTACGATCCTTGCCAAGCCTTCATCTTGTTCATGCCAAACTGACCAGCTCGCAGCACTTTGTAGTTGCTGAGGTCCTCCGGAATGAAGTTGTGATTGCTCTCTTGATCGTCCACGTCACGCTCAATCACCCCGGCTTCGCGGGTGATGGAAAGCAAGGGCAGATCGGGTCTTCCCTTGCTCGACACGGCGCTCAGGCAGGTTCCCAGTTTTTCGATGGTCCAATGGGCGGGCAAATCGCCAACCCAGGCATAGCCTGATGCTTTGTATTCCGAGTGCACGGGGTAGGCGGCGTTGGTTTTCACGTCACCCCCGATACATTGATTAGGCTACCTTCCAAAATATCAGCTATCAGACCATCTGCCTTTCGCTCCAGCGCGAGGATGTCACGAGAGACATCGTCTAGGCTGCGAAGCGGCTTGTGAATATAGAAGTGCTTGTTGAAGCTGATCTCATAGCCGATCTTGACCGTGTCCAGGTTGATCCACGCCTCAGGCACATGGGGCTTTACTTCGGCCTTGAAGAAGCGGTGGATGCTCTCTTTCAAGGGAACCGCTTCGCTGTCTCGCAAGTCCGTACTTGCCTCGTAGGTCAAGTAGCTGCCGTCGGGCTGGCGATAAAGGCCAAAGTCACCGAGCTCATCAAGCTCACAGTTCAGTCTCGCTGCCACAGCCCGCAACTCTGCAGCGGTGAGGTGTTGAACGCTTTCGACCACCTTCTCGGCATCGTCGGCGTACCAACTCACCGCATTCAGGATGGCGCTCCTTTCCGTTGCCGTCAGCTTGATCTTCTTGGCCTTGAGGACCTTACCAATGGTTTCGCGGAAAGCGTTGAAGTCGGCCGTCTCTTCCGTGCCGACGGCCTGCATCAGCTCAAGGCCCGTCTTCATCAAGTCCTGCTGGCCCAGCCACAGGCCCGTGTCTACCAACTTCGCACGTTGTTTGGCACTCAGAGCCAGCTCTCGTTCTTCGCACCAGGCCTGAATCGCCTTGGCCTGCAACTTCAGAAAATCAGGCTGGTAAACCTTGTCGCCGTGTTCTGCCCAAAGGTGCTCCATCGGTTCCCGCAAGGCCTTGTCAAAGCGTAGCGGCTCCAGGCGTTCGGCGCTGAACTGGGCCCGCCGACGGTCGGGGCGCTCGATCGTGACCTTGTGATAGCCGAAGTCGGTGTTGTCGAATAGCTTGACGGCAATGCCCGCTGGGTCACCGTTGGGGTCCAGTTCGCGCGCAATGGGCTTGAAGGCGGCGTAGGCGGCGATGATCTGGTCGATGTGCTCAGGCGCAAACTCGCAGTTCTTGTCGCCCAAGTTCTTGCGCAGCTTTCGGAACAGCAGATTGGCGTCGATCAGTTGGACCTGGCCGCGCCGCGCCGCTGGCTTGGCATTGGTCAAAAGCCAGATGAAGGTGGTGATGCCGGTGTTGTAGAAGAGGTTGTTCGGCAGCTGAATGATGGCATCCAGCATGTCGTTCTCAATGATGAAGCGGCGAATGTTGGACTCACCGCTGCCTGCATCACCGGTGAACAGGCTGGAGCCGTTGTGGACTGACGCAATGCGCGAGCCGATGGCGCTGTCCTTGGTGGACTTCATTTTGCTCACCATTTCCATCAGGAACAGCAGTTGGCCGTCGCTGGACCTCGGAGTGGCGTCTTCGATTTCGACCTTGCCCCAATAGTTGGCAAGTTCGACCTTGAAGCGAGGGTCGATCACATCCTTGCCGTCCTTGATGTACTTCTGCTCGCTGTTCCAGCTCTTGCCATAGGGCGGGTTGGACAGCATGAAGTCGAAGCGATGCGACGCGAACTCGTCCGTTGATAGGGTGGAGCCAACTTTGATGTTCTCGGGATTGTTCCCTTTGATCATCATGTCGGATTTGCAGATAGCGTAAGTCTCGTCGTTGATTTCCTTGCCATAAAGGTACACGTCACCCTTCGCCTTGATTTGGCCTTCGGGGTCGAGAACATAGTTCTGCGACTCCGTGAGCATGCCGCCGCTGCCACAGGCAGGGTCGTAAATCGTCATCACCGGCGGCAGCTGGTCCTTGACCGGATCAAAGACCAGGTGGGTCATGAGATGAATCACCTCGCGCGGTGTGAAGTGCTCTCCCGCTTCCTCGTTGTTCTCTTCATTGAATTTTCGTATTAACTCCTCGAAGACGTACCCCATGCCCAGGTTCGTCAGGCCCGGGAGCGTGTTGCCGTCGGGCTCGTCGACGGGATGCGGTGTCAGGTTGATGTACGGGGAGATGAACTTCTCCAGCACGTCCAGCAATACCTGCTTGTCGGCCATGTGCCGCATCTGCTCTAGTAGCTTGAAGCGGGCAATGATCTCCTTGACGTTGTCGCTGAAGCAGCCAAGGTAGTCCTCGACGTTGGCCAGTAGGATCTGCTGGTTGTTGGTGGCCGTGGCGTAAATCTGCTTCAGCGTCCACTTGCTCGTGTTGTAGAAGACGTAGCCCGAGGCTTCCTTCAGGGGCGCTTCGTCAAGCTCGGTCGCCTTCATGTCTTCACGCTGGAATCGGACCTCTTCCAACACTGCCGCTTTGGTCGGCTCCAGCAGGGTGTCCAAGCGACGCAGGACGACCATGGGGAGGATCACGTCGCGGTACTTGCCGCGCACGTAGACATCCCGTAGGCAGTCGTCCGCGATGGACCAGATGAAAGAAACCAGCTTGTTGTGAGACTGCTCAATCATGGATCTAGATCAACTTTCAGTGGGTCAGCCGCACATTCGCGGCCCTGCATAGATCGATTCTCGTAGGCGGCGGTGCCCACCCAACCGCGCCCACAGTCACGGTTCGGTCATGCGGCGCCGTCGTTGATCGACCCGCTCTTCGTGGGCGGCGTGGCCAGAGCCACGTTCCAGTGCCCGCCCGGCTCCTGGCGTCGTTCGAGCAGGTCGTAGGTCTTGAGCATGCTGACCAGATCCGAGTGACCGTAGGTTTGGGGCGAGAACGACGGGTCAGTCCGGCGTAGGTAGGAGCCCAACGCGCTGACGCTGACCCGCCCGTCGGGTGACTCTGCTGCTACCAGCTTTACAGCACTGACGACAGACTTAGGCCGCAGCTTCGGCTTGGGTGGCGCAGGGGGCTTGGCGGGCTGCGGAGTGGCGTCTGTCGGCGGCGCCGCCTCTGGCGGCATCCACTGGAAGAACTGGTCGCTTGCGTTGCGCAGGGCCTCGGGTGTCTTGGCCTCGCCGATGACGTGAACCGTGGCGCCGCGCTCGCGCAGCTTGCGGCACAGGCCCGCGAAGTCGGAGTCGCTGGTGACAAGGCAGAAGGTCGTGGCCCGCTGGTCGAACAAGGCCTCGATGGCATCCATCGCCAAGGCAATGTCGGAGGTGTTCTTGCCGGCGGCGTAGGCGTATTGCAGGCAGGGCGTAAAGGCCTGCTGCACTAGCACGGTCTGCCACTTGTTGGCCAATGCCGTGTGGCTGCCGAAACCACGGCGCAGCACCACGCGGCCGAACTGCGCCGCCACGCGCAGCGCGTAGTCAAGGATGTCCGGGTCCGCGTTCTCGCAGTCGACCAGCACGGCGACTTTGGTGTCGAACTCCCCCGAATTCGGTTGCATGGCGTCTCCCTGGTCCGCTTGTCGCTGTGGCGCCGTGGTTGACCACCGACGGTCGGACGGCCGCGTTGCGAGCGGTTGTGCTACCTATGTTAGCCAAGGGTCTCACCAGATTTTCGGTGCGACCGAAAATTGCAGCGCATCGCCAGCCAAAGTTGCGCTGCTTGGCCCTCAAGTCGAAGCGAGGCGGTGCTCGGCCAATCAGAACAATTCTGCGATGTGCTGTGTCAGGCGACGAAGACTTGCGGGGATGATTCGTTCGCGCCGACCGTTGCGCGAACGTAGATCGCCGGCAAACCGCAGGTTCTGCCGAACTGCCCCTGCCCGCATCACCTCGGGAGACAACAGTGCGCCCTTCATTCCGTCGGCAAACGCCACACGAACGGTCCGCAATCGCGGTAGACGACCCTCACCGGCGGTGTGTAGGCATAGTCTTCCGCGACCGCATAAGGCACCGATCGATCGACATGCTGGTGCTCGGGACCGAGGAAGTTCTCCAAAACGTACTTGAGCAGCGCAGGCTGGAAGCGGCGCAATGTGCTCGTGACGCTGACGCGCGCCGTAGTAGCCCGAGCGACTCACGCCCAGCACCAGGCAAAGCCGCTCGACGGTGTAGGCTTTCTCGTGCAGTTGCTCGATGAGCCGATGGCTCAGCGCAGTTCCTGGGCGAAGAAGGCCGACGCTTTCCTAAGGAACACCCGCTTGGACCGGCTGCAATGAGAAGCCAAATCGAGCCGCGCGCCGCTCGAGTTGCTTGACGACACGTTCGCGGTAGCGCTGCTCGTACTGGTCTGCGCCGGGGTCTTGGTACTGCATGCCGAAGCGCATTGCACGGTAAAAGAGGATGGCGAGCTTGCGCGCTGTAGCGGTCACGGCCTTGGCCTTGCCGATCCGCGTAGCCAGACGGCGGTAGAACACCCCGAGGGCCGTCTCGGTGCGGCCGACATTGACTGCTACCAGGTGGAGCTGCGACGCCAGACGGCTGGAGCTCTTGCGGGTACGGGCTGAGAGCACCTTGCCCCCACTGATCTTGCATCCTGGCGACGAACACAGCCACGAGGTGAAGTGCTTCTCGGTAGGCCACTTGCTGAGGTCAGTGCCGCACTCGGCAACCAACGACAGCGAGATGCTGGGGCCGAGCCCGTGGATCGCGGTCAGGTCCGTGCCGATGAGCTGATACAGCAGCGCACGCACATCGAACTTCGGCGCGTTGGCTTGCTTGGTCTTGGTCCGAGGCGCTGGCAGCGGTTGCTCCGGCTGATGACTCACGTAACCCCGCGCTGAGCTCCAACTGAACCCCGACGCCGCGGCGGCCGCGATTGCAAATGTTGTTTGGGTGGGTTCCGGGAAACTCGTGTCCTTCGAGGTAGCACTCGAAGCCCGCCTTCTTCATCGCCGCGCCGAGTTCGGCGGCGAGTTCGTTGTCGAGTCCGCCCACGAGAACGACTTTACCAGCGACCTTGCATCCGTGGATTGCGACGACGTCGTCACAGGTGGCCAGCAGGTCGAGGCAGCCGGGTTCGTCAAAGTAGTGGCTCGTCAGGTGCAGGGCCGCGTAGTTCCCTGTTGAGCGGATGCCTTCCAGGACGTACAAAGAAAAGTCTGCGCCGGCGATGGCGGTTGCAATCTCTGAAGTGTGCGCTTCGATGCGGCCGCCGTGTGGCGCGACGATTCCGACGGTGGAGCTAGGCCTCGGCACACGGGTGATGAGGTAGTCAGCACCATCGCCGTATGCAGCCGCGAGTTCGGCGAACGAACGAAAGTTCTTGGCGAGGACCAGCGGATGGCTCACAGTAGTTAGTCTATGTTGGTTCCTTGGGCAGCAGCGGTCGGCAGTACTTCGGTCGGGGGACTTGGACCTTAGCATTGCGCTCATGTGCAGCTGCAGTGCTCGCAAGCTGTTTGCTTTGTGCATGCCGACGCGGTTCGCCACCATCGAGCTTGCGCGCAACAGCCAGCTTCGCCGCCAGTTTGTCGCCACCCATCTCGAAAGTTGAGGCGTTGAGGCTATTGACTGCTTTCGGGCAGCCAACCTCGCACTGCGGAACTACCGCAACGGGTCGGCAGTGACCCGTCGAACTGGGTACTAGCAGTCGTTCGATCTGACCGTGACGGTAAGCGCGGCCTCAACACCCTCTTGCCACCGACTCAGATATCCAGCACGCGGCGCAGCATGTGGAATGGCACGCGCCATGAACCACCGTCTCCGGTGCTGATGGTGGCGGTGCGTTGATTGACGCGCACGATCACGCCGTTGATGTTGCTGCCGTCGCGGTCCTCGAACGTTACCGTGTCGCCGCGCTGGAAGTCGCGTGCGGGCGTGGGTGGAGCCACAGGCTCT